>Ga0114931_10002353_pt1 | contig 24070 bp, 21 predicted proteins | sample 2SBtaG_FD_89579 | JGI IMG/M metagenome (GOLD analysis project Ga0114931, IMG submission 89579) | Deep subsurface microbial communities from Kolumbo volcano to uncover new lineages of life (NeLLi) - 2SBTROV14_V59a metaG | ecosystem: Environmental > Aquatic > Marine > Volcanic | place: Kolumbo... | reverse complement strand
TCCGGGGTTCAGCGGCGAGTGCGCCCGGGCGGAGGGCTCTGCCCAACGATCCACCTGAGCCCCGGACGGCGCTCCGTCCGGGGTTCAGCGGCGAGTGCGCCCGTCCGGGGTTCAGTGCACTTCGGAGCGGAGCATCCGCCGCATCTTGGAGAACGCCTCCTCCTGGATCTGGCGGATGCGCTCGCGCGACAGGCCGTACTTCCCGGCCACGCTCTGCAGGGTGCGCTCTTTGTCGTCCTCCAGGCCGAAGCGCAGGCGCAGGACGTCGGCCTCGATCGGCTTGAGCCGCGACACCAGCTCGCGAACCAGCACGGCGGTGGTCTTGGCCTCGAGCGCGTCGAGCGGCGAGATCTCCTCGTCCTCGGGGTCGCGGAAGATATCCATGCGCGAGCGGTCGCCGTCCTGGTCGCCCATCGGCTGATCGAGCGACATGCGCTTGTCGGGCAGCCGGCCCTCGAGGGTCTCGATCTTGGCGATCGGCAGCTCGGTGGCGTCGGCGAGCTCCTGCGACGTCGGCGCCCGGCCCAGCCGCGACGCCAGCTCCCGGCGCACGCGGGACAACCGCTGGCGGCTGTCGACGATGTGCACGGGCAGGCGAATGGTGCGGCTCTTCTCGGCGATGGCGCGGCCGACCTTGTGGCGGATCCACCAGGTCGCGTAGGTCGAGAAGCGCAGGCCGCGGCGGTGATCGTAACGATCGACCGCCTTCATCAGGCCCAGGTTGCCCTCCTGGATCAGGTCCTCGAACGGCAGCCCGCCCAGGCGGTACTTGCGCGCGACGGTGATGACCAGGCGCAGGTTGGCGTTGATGAATTCGCGGCGCACGCGCAAAGCTTCGCGCGACAGGCCGGAGACCCGGTCGCACCAGGTGCGGAAGCCACGGCTGGCCGGATCGAAGCCCAGGCGAGCGCGGGTCTGCAACGCCGCCCGATCGACCGAGGCGCGCACGGCATCCACCGCCCGGCGATCCAGATCGAGGGCGCGCAGGCGAACCGCGGTCTTGTGCGCCGCCCTGTGCAGCGACTCGGCAGAGGCCTTGGTGCGGCGCTTACGCGCCGTGGTCGCCAGCCCGCGCAGGGTGGAGAACGACCGCATCGAATTCTCGAGCAGGCTCTCGACCGTGCGCAGGACGTACGAGGTCGTCGGCGGGTAGGAGAGAAGCTCCTGCCACACCTTCACGTCGAGCGCCTCGATCTCCCGGGCGAGACGAAGCTCGTCCTCGTGGGTCAGGAGATCGTGGGACCCGACGTCGCGGAAATACATCTCGAGCTGGCTGCTGGGCTCGCGCGAGGATGCGCGTCCGCGCTTTGTGGCGTCGTTTCGCATGGTCGTCTGGGAAAAGGGGCAACATGGATCCCTCGTCGGCCGTGGCCTGCGGCGGCGGGCGGTCTGCTCGCGCGGGCGCGCTCGATAGGTCCCGGCGGCGGGGGCGGCGGGGGACAGCCGCGCCACGTCGGAACCTAAGATGATGCCAAACCAGACGTCCGGCAAACGAAAATTTCATGGGGTGTGACACCTGCCCGAATGGGCGGGTGGGCCCCGGACCTAGGAGTCTGGTGCCAAACGTCCCGTCGCCGCGCTTCCGATGCATCGCCGCCAGCCGCGTCGTCAGGCGTGGGCTACGGCCCACTTCCTCCTGGTGCCTTGCTGGCGGCGCGCCTCGAAACCGCCGCTCGGTCCCGTGTAACCCCAACCTCCTAGTCTCGCGGCGGTTTCGCAGGCAACAGGTCGCTGCCGGCCAGCGTGGCCAGCAGTTCGTCAGGCGTCAATGAAACCAGGTTCTTACACAGCTCCTGGACCGTGACGCCGTCGCCGAGCAGAGCGGACTGAGCACGCAGATTGCCCAGTGCCTCGGCCCCGGCAACCAGGATCACCCTGCTCGCCCCATCGTCGGCCGCGGCCTGGGCGAGCGCCGCCATGACATCGGCTGCAAAGCGCCGGTCGGTCTCTTCATTGCGGGCCTGCCGGCCGTCGTCGACACCGTGCCGCGGACCACCGCCGAACTCGCGCTTGAGCCCCGGCCGGCTCTCGGCCCATATCTCGCCGTCCTGCAGCCGGCGATCCGGGTTGATGAGGTCCTGGACCTCGACCAGCCGCGGAACCTGGCGTCCGCGATCATCCTCTCGGCTGGACAGGCGATAGATGCGCGCGCGTCCCCCGTCCGCCACCACGATGCATCGTTTCTTCATGCTCCGATTCCTTGCATGCGGGGTGCCCGATCGCACCGCGCCAGCGCCCGCTCGAGCCGATTCGGCGCCCGCGCAAACTGTGCGCGACGCGCTGGGTCCAGCGCAGGGCTTGCGTCGCGTGAGGCCGGCCCTACGGTCCTGACGGGCCTTTTCGCTGGACCGTCCCTTGCAGCACCGAACAGAATGAAGGATCTCAGCGTTTCCGACCTCATGAGCACCGCCCTGATGACGGTCGGCCCGCGCGACACTGTCGAACGCGCCGACCTCGACATGAAGCTAGCCGGCATCCGGCACTTCCCGGTCGTCGACGAGCGCAACCACCTGATCGGTGTGGTCTCCGATCGCGACCTCTTGCGTGCCTTCGGCTCGCCGGAGATCAAGCGCGTGGTCATCAAGGACATCATGTCCAAGAAGGTTCAGACGGTCAGCGAGGAGACCGCTGCTGTCGACGCCGTGGAGGCCATGCTCGAGCACAAGATCGGCTGCCTGCCGGTGGTCGGCGACGACGGACATCTCGTCGGCCTGGTGACCGAGACCGACTTCATGCTGGTCGCCTTCCGCGCGCTCAACGGCGAGGGTTTGTCCCGATAGTCCGACGGTCTTCCACCGTCACGCGGTTGTCACACAATCGAATGGCGGCGCATGATAAGCATGCGCCATGAGTGGTCTCATCCTCGTTGTGGACGACGAGAAGGACCTCGTCTCCACGCTGGAGTACAACCTCCAGCGCGAGGGCTACGAGACCCGCGTGGCCACCAGCGGCCGCGACGCGCTGGCTGCGCTCGATGACGGACCGCTGCCGTCGCTGGTCGTGCTCGACCTGATGCTGCCGGATCTCAGCGGCACCGAAGTCTGCCGCACGCTGCGGGCGTCGCCGCGCACCCGGGGCATTCCGGTGCTGATGCTCACGGCCAAGGGCGAGGAGATCGACCGGGTGGTCGGCTTCGAGGTCGGCGCCGACGACTACATGGTCAAGCCGTTCAGCGTACGCGAGCTGCTGCTCCGGGTGGCCGCGATCCTGCGCCGGGTCAAGCCCGACGAGGACGGGGAGACCCAGCTGGAGTTCGGCGTGCTGCGGGTCGATCCGGGCGGACACCGGGCCTGGGTCGGCGACGACGAAGTGGCGCTGACCGCGCTCGAGTTCAAGCTGATGACCACCTTCCTCACCCGCAAGGGGCGCGTGCAGACCCGCGACACCCTGTTGTCCGACGTCTGGGGCATCGACGCCGAGGTCACCACCCGCACCGTCGACACCCACGTCAAACGCCTGCGCGAAAAGCTCGGCACCGCAGGCGCCTACATCGAGACCATCCGCGGCGTCGGCTACCGCTTCCGCGACCAGCCGGGCGACGGCGACAGCGGCGACGGCGCGTGAAGCTGGGCGTCCGCGGCAAGCTGTTCGCGGCCTCGGTCGGGTTGATCGTCGCGGTCGTCCTGGCCAGTGGGATCTACCTGCAGGGGCAGCTGCGCTCGCTGCTGTACGAGCGGATCGAGTCCGAGCTACTGCACCTGGCGCGCAGCGCACGGGCGACGCTGGAGTTGGGCCGACCGCCGGCGACCATCGCGGTGATGGATCCGATCGCCGACCGGCTGGGCGCCGAGGACGCCGTCCGGGTCACGGTGATCGCCCCCGACGGCACGGTCCTGGGCGACTCGGCGCTGCCCCCGGTCCAGGTCGCCGCCATCGAAAACCACGGCACCCGCCCCGAGGTGCTGGCGGCCGAGGCCCGCGGCGTCGGCAGCACCTACCGCCACAGCAGCACCCTCGAGCGCGACCTGCTCTACGTCGCGGTACCGTTCCAGACCGCTGACGGCGGGCGCGGCGTGGTCCGTGTGGCCCGACCGCTGGCGCTGATCGATGACTCCATCGCCCGCCTGCGCCTGCTGCTCCTCGGTGCCGGGCTGATCGGCCTCGTGGTCGCGGTGTTGATGAGCGGCCTGGCCTCGCACCTGATGTCGCGCACGCTGCGGCGGCTGGTCGACACCGCCCGCGACATCGCCGCCGGCGAGCCACACCAGCGGATCGCCTTGACCAGCAGCGACGAGCTGGCCGGCCTGGCCGGGTCGCTCAACCAGATGTCCGAGGATATCGAGCGCACGCTGTCCGAGCTGGCGGGCGAGCGGGCGCGCACGGCTGCGGTGCTCGAGGCGCTGTCCGACGCGGTGATCGCCATCGACACGCAAAACGACGTCACGCTGATGAACCGGGCCGCCGTCGAGCTGCTCGGCCTGGCCGACGAGCCGCGAGGGACCCCGCTGTTGCAGGTCATCCGCGCCCCCGGGCTGCAGGAGCTGATCGCCAACCCCGACGCGCCGGGCACCGCCGAGTTCGACCTGCCCGGGACCAGCCGCCGGATCGGCGTCCGGCTGTCGCCGATGCCGCGAGGCGGCTGCGTGCTGGTGGTCCAGGACGTCACCGAGATCCGCCGGTTGGAGACGGTGCGGCGCGACTTCGTCGCCAACGTGTCCCACGAGCTGCGCACCCCGGTGAGCATCGTGCGCGCCAACGCCGAGACCCTGCTCGACGGCGCCATGGACGATCCGGTCCACGGCAAGCGGCTGCTAGACTCGGCGTTGCGGGCCAGTGAACGGCTGTCGGCAATCATCACCGACCTCCTGGATCTGTCGCGGCTGGAAGCCGGCCGCCGGGAGCTGGAGCCGCGGGCGGTCCAGGTGGCCGAGGTCGCGCGGCGCGCCGGCGACGCCATCGAGCAGCGGGCCAGCGAGCGCGACACCACCATCGAGATCGACATCCCGGACGAGCTGCAGGTCGGCGCCGACGACCAGGCGCTGGAGCAGATCCTGGTCAACTACCTGGAAAACGCGGTCAAGTACACGCCGGCGGGCGGGCACATCTGGGTGACCGCCGCCGAGGGCGGCGGCCGAATCCGCATCGCTGTCAGCGACGACGGTCCGGGCATCGAGCCGCGCCACCGGGCGCGGGTGTTCGAGCGCTTCTACCGGGTCGACCCCGGGCGCTCGCGCGACATGGGCGGCACCGGGCTGGGGCTGGCCATCGTCAAGCACCTGGCCGAGGCGATGGGCGGCACCGTCGGGGTCGACGGCGCGTCACCGCGCGGCTCGAGTTTCTGGGTCGAGCTGCTGCCGCCGACGTGATCCCGAGCGGTCGGAGTTTGCGACCACGCCACCCGCCCGTAACTTCGGCGTCACACGAGGCGACCATCGTGTCTCGTGATGAAACGCCTCTCACCGCTCGCGCGTGGCGGCAATTCTGCCCCGAATCAGCAGCAACCGCCGGCTGACGAGACCAATGATATCGTGTCACTCTCCCCGCTGCAGTCGTTCCAGGGGGCTGCGACGATCGTCCGAGGGGGGTATGATTGCATGTCGGCCATGAAGCAGCACACTGATCGCGAGTACGCCTCGGAGCTCCGCAAGGTGCACGAGAACTTGCTGCGCATGGCCGGCCAGGTGGAGCAGATGATCGCCGACGCCAGCCGGTCGCTGGTCGAGCACGATCAGCTGCTCGCGAGCAAGACCATCGATGCCGATCACAAGGTCAACCGAATCGAGGTCGACACCGATGAAGCATGCCTTCTGATCCTGGCGAAGCGCCAGCCGATGGCGACCGACCTTCGCTTCATCACCCTGGCGATGAAGATGCTCACCGACCTCGAGCGCATCGGCGACCTCGCGGTCAACATCAGTGAGCGTACCCTGGCGCTGGACTGCGGGCCCACAGCCAGCGTGTCCGAGCGAGTCACCCGGATGAGTCAGATCGTCCAGGGGATGGTGCGCGACGCAACCGACGCTTTCGTCGCCCGGGACGTCTCCGGCGCAGAGGAGATCTTCGCCCGGGACGAAGAGGTCGACGACCTCTACCGCGACGTCACGAGGGAGATTCAGCACGGTATGTTCAAGGATCCCCAGCAGGTGGAGCCAGGGATCCATTTTAGTGCCGTGGTCAAGTTCCTCGAGCGCATCGGGGACCACGCAAACAATTTGGCGGAGCTCGCGATCTTCCTGGTCAAGGGCAAGGATATCCGCCACGTAGGCAAGCTCGAGCCGACGCCCCAGCGCTGATCGCCAGGGTGTCGCGAAGCGTTACGGCTTCGTCACAGAGCTGTCACACAGGACCGCTACTCACGGTAGCGGAAGGAGAAGACTGTCTCATGAAGACTCTCGGTACGGTCGCGCTCGCCTGCACTCTCGCCCTCGGCGGCGTCGCGCTCAGCGGCTGCGGCAAGAAGAAGCGCGTCAGCAAGGGCGAAAGCGGCAAGACCACGACGAGCTCGTCCTCCGGTGACATCGACCTCACCGGCGCCGGCGCGACGTTTCCCTACCCGCTGTATTCGAAGTGGATGCACGAGTACAATCAGAAGTTCCCGCACATCCGCATCAGCTATCAGTCGATCGGATCGGGCGGCGGCATTCGTCAGATCACCGCCAACACCGTCGACTTCGGCGCCAGCGACGCGCCGATGTCGGACGAAGAGCTGAGCAAGGCGCCGGGCAAGCTCCTGCACATCCCGATGACCATCGGCGCAGTCGCCATCGTCTTCAACCTCGACGACGTCACCGAGCTGAAGCTCACCCCCGACGTCCTGTCGAAGATCTACCTGGGTGAGATCAAGAAGTGGAACGACAAGGCGCTCACCGATCTCAACCCGGACGCCAAGCTGCCGGACGAGGAGATCACCGTCGCCTACCGCTCCGACGGCAGCGGCACCACGGCGGTCTTCACCGACTACTTGCAGGCGGTCAGCCCGGACTGGAAGACGAAGGTCGGCCAGGGCAAGGCGGTCAAGTTCCCCACCGGCCTGGGCGCCAAGGGCAACGAGGGCGTCGCCGGCCAGGTCAAGACCACCCCCGGCACCATCGGCTACGTCGAGCTGGCCTACGCCATCCAGACCAAGATGCCGGTGGTCGCGCTGCAGAACAAGGCCGGCAAGTTCGTCAAGCCGTCGCTCGAGGGCATCTCGGCGGCCGCGGCCGGCGCGCTGGCCACCATGCCCGCTGACTACCGCGTCTCCATCGTCAACGCCGACGGCGACACCACCTACCCGATCGCCGCCTTCACCTACATCCTCGTCTACGAGGAGATGAAGGACGCCACCAAGGGCAAGGCGATCGCCAACTTCCTCTGGTGGGCGATCCACGACGGCCAGGCGATGGGGCCGCCGCTCAACTACGCCAAGCTCCCGGCGGAGATGGTGACCAAGGAGGAGGGCACCCTGAAGCAGCTGAAGGCCAACGGCCAACCGCTGATCTAGCGCCGACCTGCCGATGAGCTCGAACGAAAGCGCACCTGCAGCGGGCCGTCTCCGCGTTCGTCGTGCGCCGTGGCTGGCCTGGCTGCGGCGGCACGAGGTGAACGTCGGGGACGGCCTGTTCCGCATGGTGACCGCCGTGTTCGCCGCCAGCGCCGTGGTGCTGATCGCGGCCATGGCGATCGAGCTGGTGATGGAGTCGACGCCGTCACTGTCCAAGTTCGGGCTCTCGTTCCTCTGGTCCAGCGACTGGGATCCGGTGGCCGAGGTGTACGGCGCGCTGCCGTACATCTTCGGCACCGTGATGTCGTCGCTCCTGGCGCTGGTCATCGCCGTGCCGATCGCGCTCGGCGTGGCGATCTTCCTGGTCGAGCTGGCGCCTCGGCCGCTGGCCCGACCGATCGGCTTCATGGTCGAGCTGTTGGCGGCGGTGCCGAGCGTGGTCTACGGCCTGTGGGGCATCTTCGTGCTGGCGCCGTGGCTGCGCGAGCACCTCGAGCCGTTCCTCGCCCACACCCTGGGCTGGCTGCCGTTCTTCCAGGGCAAGGCGCGCGGCATCGGCATGCTGTGCGGCGGCGTGGTCCTGGCGATCATGATCCTTCCGACCATCGCGTCGGTCAGTCGCGACGTCTTGCGCGCGGTGCCGGCGGCTCAGCGCGAAGGCGCCCTGGCGCTGGGCGCCACCCGGTGGGAGATGATCCGCGCGGTGGTGCTGCCGTATGCCCGCTCGGGCATCCTCGGCGCCGTCATCCTCGGTCTCGGCCGCGCGCTGGGCGAGACCATGGCGATCACCATGGTCATCGGCAACCGCGCCGAGATCTCGTGGTCGCTGTTCAAGCTGGGCTACAGCATGGCCAGCGTCATCGCCAACGAATTCGCCGAGGCGACGACCGACCTGCACCTGGCGGCGCTGGCCGAGATCGGCCTGCTGCTGTTCGGGGTGACCCTGCTCCTCAACATGGGCGCACGGATCCTGGTCTGGCGGGTGTCGCGCCTGCCCGGGGAGAAGAAGTAATGCCCGCTGCCGCTGCCGACCTGGGGTATCGCCGGCGCAAGCTGGTCGACCGTCTTGCCCGCGGCTTCTGCATCGGCGCCACCGCGCTGGCGGTGCTGCCGCTGTTCCTGGTCCTCTATTACGTCGCCGAAAAGGGCCTGGCCGGCGTGTCGTGGGACTTCTTCACCAAGATGCCGATGCCAGTGGGCGAGACCGGCGGCGGCATGAAGCACGCCCTCATGGGCACGCTGATCGTGGTCGCGGTGGCCAGCGCCATCGGCATCCCGGTCGGGATCCTGGCCGGCATCTACCTGGGCGAGTTCGGGCAGGGCGGCAAGTTCGGGCAGGTCGTGCGCTTCTCGGCCGACGTCATGGCCGGCATCCCGTCGATCACCGTCGGCCTGTTCGTCTACGCCGTGGTGGTGCTGACGATGGGCAGCTTCTCGGCGTTGGCCGGCGGCATCGCCCTGGCCATCCTGATGATCCCGACGGTGATGCGGACCACCGAGGAGATGCTCAAGCTGGTCCCGGCCCACCTGCGCGAGGCCGCCCTGGCCCTGGGGGCGCCCAAGCGCCGGGCGATCTGGCGAGTGGCCGTCCGGACGGCGGCGCCCGGAATCGCCACCGGGGTCGTGCTGGCCATCGCCCGGATCTCGGGTGAGACCGCCCCCCTGTTGTTCACCGCGCTGGGAAAGGACTACTTTTCCACGGATCTGGGCAAACCTATCGCGACGTTGCCGGTTCAGATCTACAACTACGCGATTTCGCCGTACGATGACTGGCATCAACAGGCCTGGACGGCCGCCCTGGTGCTGGTCTTCATGGTCCTCGTGTTCAACCTCGCAGCCCGCGCCCTGGTGGCATCCCGTGGAGCCAAACGATGAGTGAAGCCGTCATCACCATTGCCCGTGCTCAGGCCGCCAAGGCATCGTCGGTGGACGAGGCTCGCAAGACCGGCGCCACGCCGGCAGCTGACCCGATGAAGGACGACGCAACCGCCGTGGAAGCCGACGACGAGCCAGGCGACGCCACCGAGGCGGCCCCGCGCGCGAGCAAGATGGAGGCCGTCGGGCTGAGCGCGTTCTACGGCAAGCACGAGGCGGTCAAGAAGATCGACATGCCGATCGTGGACAAGCAGGTGACCGCCATCATCGGCCCGTCCGGCTGCGGCAAGTCGACCTACCTGCGCTGCTTCAACCGCATGCACGAGGTCATCCCGGGTACGCGGGTGAACGGCAAGGTGCTGCTCGACGGTGACGACATCTACGGCGCCGACATCGACCCGGTACTGGTGCGCCGCCACGTCGGCATGGTGTTCCAGAAGCCCAACCCGTTCCCGACCATGTCGATCCGCGACAACGTCCTGGCCGGGCTCAAGCTCAACCGCGTCAAGATGAAGGACGCGGCCGAGCGGGCCGAGTCGGCACTGCGCCAGGCGGCGCTGTGGGACGAGGTCAAAGACAGCCTGCACCGCGCCGGCACGAGCCTGTCGGGCGGCCAGCAGCAACGTCTGTGCATCGCCCGCACCCTGGCGCTGGAGCCGGAGGTGATCCTGATGGACGAGCCGTGCTCGGCGCTCGACCCGGTCGCCACCGCCCGCGTCGAAGAGCTGATCCACGAGCTGTCGGACCGCTACACCATCGTCATCGTCACCCACAACATGCAGCAGGCGGCGCGCGTGTCGCACTACACCGCCTTCTTCTACATGGGTGACCTGGTCGAGTACAACGACACCGATACGCTGTTCACCGCGCCGGCGCATCGGCGCACCGAAGATTACATCACCGGCCGCTTCGGCTAGGCCGAGCCCGGGTATCCGGTCACCCTGAGCAAGCGGTGGGCGCGACGCGCCCGCCACTTTGTCGAAGGGGGCGTCAGGCGTGGGCGTCGAAGCAGTAGCCGACGCCGCGCACGGTGCGAATCAGATCGCCGGCGCCGCCCAGCTTCTGCCGCAGCCGCTTGACGTGGGTGTCCACGGTGCGGCCGCTGATGTCGCCGGGGCTGCGCCAGACGTCGGCCAGCAGCCGCTCGCGGGTCTGCACCCGACCGGGGCGCTCCATCAGCGTGCGCAGCAGATCGAACTCGGTGGTCGACAGGTGGACCTCGCCCTGCTCGATCAGGCAGCGCCGGCGACCGCGGTCCAGGCGCAGCGGGCCATGGGCCAGCTCCTCCTCGACCGGCGTCTCGCTGCGCGGGCCCGAGCGGCGCAGCAGCGCGTCGACGCGGAGTAGCAGCTCGCGCACCGAAAACGGCTTGGTGACGTAGTCGTCGGCGCCGATCTCCAGCGCGACCACGCGATCGATCTCGTCGTCGCGGGCGCTGAGGATGAGCACCGGAATCGCCCGGGTCGCGGGGTCGGCGCGAAGGCTGCGGCAGACCTCGAAGCCGGAGATGTCCGGCAGGTTGAGATCGAGGATCACCACCCCGGGCAGCGAGGTGCCGGCGATCTGACAGCCCTCGCGACCGTAGGCGGTGCTCGCGGTGCGGAACCCGCTCCTGGACAGGTTGTATTCGACCGTCGTCCGGAGCTCGTCTTCGTCTTCGACTACCAGAACCAGCTCGCGCATGAGTATGACGCTAGCGGGCGCTGTCCACGTACCCGTCGCGCCTCGGTGACAACTCACCCCCGCAGCTCCTGCGACACGGCTGGCACCGTGTCACAGGAGATTCACGAAAGCGGGCAGAAGCCGTAACCAGCACCCCGTAGTGTGGCGATGGTGACGCAGTTGGCGCAGGAGATCGACGACGAGCAGGGCGACGGACCGGTGTCCGTGGCGCTCCTGGCCGTCGCGGGTGAGCCGGTTCCCGCCTCCATGTCGCAGGCGCTGGCCCGCGAGGTCCTCGACGTGGCAGGTACCCGCGCGGTCAGCAAGACCCCGTCGGTGCCGCCCGCCGCCGACGTGGTGATCGCGTGGGTGCCGGCCCGACATGCCGCCGACGCCCTGGCCGCGCTGGTGCGCTGGGCCGCCACCGCCGCCGAGCCGGTGGGGCTGATCGGCTGCACGCCATCGGGCGACCGCGCCGACGCCGAGGAGGCGTTGGCCGCCGGTTTCGACGACTTCGTGGGCGGCGAGCTGTCGGTGCGCGAGCTCGCCGCCCGCGTGCGCGCGCTGTCGCGTCGCCTGCACATGTCGGCCAACCAGCTCGACGAGGGACCGCGCTTTGGCTCGATCGTCCTCGACCGCGCCCGCCACCAGCTGTGGATCGGCGGCCGCCGGGTGACCCTGACCCGCACCGAGCTGGCGGTCATGCAGGCGCTGGTCGCCGCCCAGGGCCGGGCCATCAGCCGCGCCGAGATCCTCGACGCCGCCTGGGGCGACGACAGCTTCGAGGTCGGCGAGCGCGCGGTCGACAACGTGGTCATGCGCCTGCGCCGCAAGCTGGACGACAGGGACGCCATCATCACCGTGCGCGGCGTCGGCTTCCGCCTGGCCGAGCGCTAGGGTTCCGGGCCGTGCCGCCAGGTCTCGACGACCATGTCGAGCAGGCGGTCGTGCATCATCGCCAGGTAGCAGAGCGCGACCACCGCGGCCGCGGCGCCGGCGGCGTGGACCGCGGCGCGCTTCCAGCTGACGCGGCCGGCTCGCCGCCGGGCCGCCTCCAGCGTCGCCCCCGATAGCCAGGTCAACGCCAGCGCGCCGATCAGCACGAAGCGCACGGCGCGCGCGATCATGCCGTTCGACGTCGCCGACGCCAGCACCACCACCAGCGCCACCGGCGCCAGGTACCAGACCTCCACCGGAGGCCGCGCCAGACGTCGCGCCAGGCCGCGCCAGCTGCCCGCCTGCCGGCGCGCGCTGACCAGCAGCCCCAGCGCCACCAGCGCGACCACGACCCACGCGAGCTGCGCCAGGCGGCTCCGTCGCTGGGCGCGGTCGAGCTCCTCCACGCCCTTCTCCGCCCACAGCCGGTAGCGACGGTCGCCGGTGGCCGCAAGCTCGCGGTAGACCGCGCGCGCCGCGTCGAAGCGCCCGTACGCCGCCAGCGCATCGGCCTCGCCCTTGCGCGCCAGGTAGTAGCGCGGCGTCCCCGGGTTGCGCCGCGCGACCTCCCGGTACCAGCGGACCGCTTCGTCCGGCCAGCCCAGGTCGCGACTGGCGCTGCCCAGGAGCATCCGCGCGTCGTCGGCCGCCGGCGCGTCGGGGTGGGCGGCGACCAGCGCCCGCGCCCGCCGCACCTGCTCCAGTCGCGGCACGCCGCCGATGATCCGCTGGTAGTCGGCGTACGCCGCGGCGTCGCCGGGGCTGCCACCCAGGCCGCGCTGCAGGACGCGAGCGCGCACCCGCGCGCGGCGGACCAGACGACTGTCGGGATAGCGGGCGATCAGCCGCCGGTACAGGGCCAGCGCCCGGTGCGGCTGACCCAGCGCCTCGCGCAGCTCCGCCGCCTTGGCCACGGCGGCGGCGGCCGCGGCGTCGGGGCGCGAGCTGGCCAGCGCCTCGAGGGCGTCGGCAGCCTCGGCCCGCTTCCCCGCGGCGACCAGCTGCAGCGCCTGCTCGAAGGCGGCGTCGGGTTCGGCCGGAGCCGGCGCGGCCGCCACCTGCGCCGCGACCACCGCCGCCGCCAGCGCCAGCATCTACTTGCTGGTCGCCATCGAGTCGAGTTCGGAGCCGTCGTCGCGGATCGCCTGCATCTGCAGCATGGTCCGGCTGATGTGCAGGAGCAGCGCGCTGTGGGTCTTCTCCGACTTCTCGGTCCAGAAGTCGCTGCCATTGCCGTACAGGCTGGCGCCGGCGCCGCCCGAGACGATGTAGACGGTGCCGTCGGCGGCGGTTGCCTGCGGCGTCGATCCGCGCATCGGCTTGCTGCGCTCGTAGTCGTGATCGTGGCCGTTGAGCACCAGGTCGACCTTGTGCGCGTCGATCACCGGGCCCCAGGTGTCGAGCAGCTCGGTGTCGCTGCCGTGGCGGGTGGACGCCGACCAGATCGGCCGGTGGTGCATCAGCAGCTTCCACGGCGCCGAGTCGTGGGCGGTGAGATCCGAGTCGAGAAAATCCCTGGCCGCCCCGGAGATGTCGCCCGGATCGAACGGCGTGTCGTTGAGCACGGTCAGGTGGAACGGCCCGTAGTCGATGCCGAAGTCCTCTTCGTTGCCGGGCATGACGAACTGCGAGTAGTAGTTGATGGCGTTGACGTCGTGGTTGCCGTGCGCGCTGACCACCGGAGCGCGCGCGAACAGCGGCTCGGCCTCGGAGAAGAAGGTCTCCCACTCGACCTGTACCGCGCCAATGGTCACGGCGTCGCCGCTGAACAGGATCAGGTCTGGCGACTGCTGGCCGATCAGGTCGACCAGCTTCTGCCACACGTCGTATCCGTCACGGCTGTCGCCGAGCACCGCGACCAGGACCTCGGCGCTGGTGTCGCTGGCGGCCGGCGCGGTGTGGAAGGTGTAGGTCGGCGACCACGACTCCTCGCCGCCCGGGCCCACGCCACCGACGCGGTAGCTGTACTCGGTGCCCGGATCCAGGCCGCAGAGATGGGTCTCGTGCATGCGGATGGTCTCGCCGCTGCCGTTGAAACCGCCCACGTAGATGAAGGTGAAGCCGTCCTGGCTCTGGTCCAGCGACGTGCCCTTACCGAACTGCACCGTGGTCGCCAGTGTGGTCTCGTCGGCGGTGCGCCAGGCGACCGCCATGGTCGTGGCCGGGTCCGCGGGAATACCCAAGCGCACCTGCTCGGGCCTGGGGTCGGCGCCGAAGAACGCCGTGCTCATGACCGGCGCGCTGGCGCCGACGCGGGTGGAGACGTCGTAACCGCAGTTGGCCAGGGTAATGGTGCCGCCGTTGGTCGGCTCGGCGTTGGGATCCCTGGGCGGCGGACTGCCGTCCACACACGCGGACAACAGACCGAGGGTCAGAGCGGCACAGCTGAGTCGAGTCATCTACATCACCTCATGCGAACGGTCACCTGCAGCAGCACGGTGTCGTTGCGATACGTCGCGTCACCGCCGCTGCGGTCGAGCTTTTCGACCTCGATGTTCTTGGCCACCGAGAGCTGCGCTTTGACGTCATGCTCCCGGTAGTAGTAGCTAATCGCGCCGATGATGCTGCGGGTGGCCTGGTTTCGTCGCCTGGCCCCAGAATCGGGAAATCGGCGTTGGGGTAGCGCAGGTCGAACTCCTCGTAGCGGCCCGCGACCTCCAACATGCGCTCGAACCCGGGAATGGGCAGGAGGTAGCCGGCCTGGACGTTGAGCCCCTGCGACTCGAAATCGGGAGAGACGTCGCTGCTGATGTCGGTCTTGCGCCACAGATACTCGACCGTTCCCGAGACGCCATACATCGAGAAGAACGCGTCGGCCCCCAGCAGCGTGATCGTCTGGTCGTACGAGCCGAGGTCGCTCACGTTGCGCCCCGCCGACACCGCGAACGACAGCTGGTCGGGGCCGAAGCCGCTCTCGATCATCGGCGCGTCCCAGCCGATGGGGCGAAACGCCAGGCGGCCGACGTAGAGGAACTTCTGATCGATGTTCTCGATCTGGTTGCGCCCTTCGCCGTTGAACATGCCGCCCGAGATCTCGACCTGAGGCACCGCCGGCAGGTTGACGATGAAGCGGGCGCCCAGCTGGCGGTCGGAGGCCAGGCTGGTCAGCTGTGCCTTTTCCGGCAGCTGCAGCACCGCGTCGGAGAGCAGCGTCTGCCGCGAGAACGGCGCCTTGACCTGGCCGAAGTCGACCTGCCAGGCGCCGCCGGCCACCAGGTCGCCGCGGGCGCCGGCGTAGGCGTCCATCAGCTGGAACTCCGGGGTCAGCTCCGCCTCCATCTTGACGTGCAGCTCAAGGCCGGGGAAGTCGCGGGACGCGCTGGCGGTCAACCGGGCGCGGCGCAGGCGAAACCCGTCCTCGTCGAACGGCGCAGGCGAGTTCTGGCGCAGGCGGATCTGCGGCTGAATGTATCCGCCGAGACGTACCTTGAGCGCACCCGAGTGCTTCCTCCGCGGATCCGGGGGGCCGCTATCGCGATCGGCCCAGGCCGAGCCGACCAACCCGACCACGGCCGCCAGGGCGACCGCGGTTGCGAAAGCTGCGCGCCGCGCGGGCATCTTGCGCACGATGCGCGAGCCAGACGACAACCTCGTCGCAAACAGGTGGCAAACGCATCACGCGCGGTCGGGGCCGCTGGCCAGCACCGCCAGCATCTCGAACAGGAGATAGGCGGCCAGCGACGAGGTCCGGTCGTGCGCGTCCAGCGGCGGCGACACCTCGACCAGGTCGGCTCCCACCAGCCGGCAGCCGGCCAGGCCGCGCACCAGCTGGAACGCCTCCCGGCTGGTGAGGCCGCCGGGCACCGGCGTCCCGGTGCCGGGGGCGAAGGCGGGGTCGATGGCGTCGATGTCGAAGGTCAGATAGACGGCCCGGTCGCCGACCCGGCGCTTGACCTCGGCGGCCACGCTGGCGGCGCCGCGCACGGAGATCTCGTCGGTTCCGACGATGGTCGCGCCGTGGCCGCGGCTCAGGCCGTCATCCTCGCAGGTCCCCCACGGGCCGCGGATACCCAGCTGGTACAGCTGATCGCGGACGACCAGCCCCTCCTTGATCGCATGGCGCAGGGGCGTCCCATGATGGTGAGCGTCACCCCACACCTCGGGGCCACTGGTGTCGAGGTGGGCGTCGATGTGGACCACGGCCAGCGGACCGTGGGCGGCGGAGGCGGCACGCATCGCCGGCAGCGCCACGCTGTGGTCGCCACCGATCACCAGCGGCACGGCGCCGGCGCCGTGGATCGCAGCGACCTCGCGGTGGACCAGATCGCGCACCGCCTCGCGGTCGAACGGCGGGAACGCGACGTTGCCGCCGTCGACGGCGCGCAGGCCCGCGAAGACGTCGACCTCAAGCCCCGGGTGCCAGCTCTGCACCAACGCGCTGAGCCGGCGGATCTCGTACGGCGCCAGGCGAGCACCGGGCTGATAGGTGGTGCCGCCGTCGTAGGGCACGCCGAGCAGCACCGCATCCGCGCTCCGATAGGCGGACTCACCGGCGGCGAGATCAGCGACCGGAAGCCTGAAGAACGGAGTCTGGCCGTGGCGGAGGTACTCGAAGGCGCTCTGTTGGGTCAAGGATGGCTCCAGTTTCGGGGCGGCTGTCGGCGATGCGGGGATGCAGCACGCGCGGCGCGCCTCCGTTGAGCGCGGCCAGGATCTGCCGCCGTGCCTCGCGCGCGGCGTCGGCCGGATTGCCGGACGAGCTGATCGTCATCGGCTGGCCGAAGGTAACGTGCGCGGTGGTGGTCGGCCGCGCGGCGGTATCGAGATAATGGGGCAAGAAGGCGGCATCGCCGGTCCAGCACAGCGACGGCGATTCGTAGCGCAGAGTGACCGGCACCACCGGCGCGCCGGCGATGCGCGCCAGGCCGAAGACGCCGCGGCGGAACGGCAAGACATGACTGCCGTCCGTGGTCGTGCCCTCGGGGAAGTTGAGCAAGCGGGCGCCGCCGCGCAAGACACGCAGGCCGCGGCGCAGCACCTCGGCGCCGCTGAAGGCGTCGCGGCGGTCGACGAACAGTACCCCCATGGTGTCGCCGGCCAGGCCGATCACCGGCCAGCGCGACACCGACGCCTTGCTGATCGGCACCGACGGCGCCGCTGCGCAGACGATCAGCGGATCGAGGTAGCCCAGGTGATTGGCCACCAGCACCGAGCCGGGAGGGGGCACGGGTCCGTCGACCACGGTGCGCACGCTGTGCAGGGCCAGAAGCTCGCCCATGACGTCGGCCAGCGCCGCGGCGCCGTCGGTCGGCGGAAGCGGTCGCCGCCGGCGCACGCGGCCGAGCGCGACCATCACGGTGAAGCCGCTGAACGCGGCGCGCTGGGCCTGGCGAATGCGCCGCCGCATCACGCGGCGTCCACCGCCGGCTGCGCCGGGGGATCCAGGAGTCCCAACCGCTGGTACTTGCCGCGCAACTCGTCGAAGCGCGCGCGGTCGATGCGCGACACGATACGCGCCTGGCCCGGGCCGTAGAAGTCGGTGCGCACGCAGACCTCGACCGCGCCGAGCATCCGGTGCAGCGCTCGGGCCGCGCCGTTGTCCTCGTCGACGGTAAACCAGCAGACGTCGACCTCGTCGATGATGCGAGTGACGAAGGCGCGGATGAGCTGGATGATGACCCGCTTCTTCTGGTAGTCCTCGCGGATACCCAGGGTCGTACAGTACGCTTGACGTTCCTTGATGAAGCACAGCAGGTAGCCCACCGGCTCGCCGCGGTGCAGGGCGAGGAAGCAGGAGTCGGCGTAAAAGTCGCAGACCAGGCGCAGGTAGTACGGGCACAGCACGCTCTCTCCGGCGGCACCGAAGATCTCGGACTCGAGCGCGGTCAGGGCCGCGAAGTCGTCCTGGCGCAGGGTTCGAATCTCGTACTCCGTCATGAGCTCCTCCAGGTTTGCACCCAGTCTGTGGCGGCGAGATGTCGTCGCCTTTGGCGCTCCGGAACTTCGATGCTGCGCTTCGCGATCAACTTCGCGACCGCGTCGCCACCGGCGCGCGCGGCCGGGTCACATGAGCGACACACGATCGCGATGCGGGTGACCAGGACGAGCGCGAGAGTCGCCGCCTGCCTGTCCTGCTGCCAGAGCTCGATCTGCTCGCAACACTCGAGAGATCGCAGCCGAGCGAGCTCGCGCGGGTCGAGGTCCTGGCCACCGCCGAGGGCCGCGGCCTGTCACTGCCGGTCTACGCCGTGACGGTGGGAATCGCGCCGCGTGACGCTCCCGCACTGGTTCTGGTCGGCGGAGTGCACGGACTCGAGCGGATCGGCACCCAGGTGGTGCTCGCCTATCTGGGGGCCGTGCTGGCTCGGCTGCGGTGGGACAGATCGTTTCGCCGCGAGCTCTCTCGGGCGCGGATGGTGTTCGTGCCCCTGGTCAACCCGGTGGGCATGGCCCGCGGCACCCGCGCCAACGGCCGAGGCGTCGACCTGATGCGCAACGCGCCACCGCACCCGGACAGCTGGGCGACGCCGCTGGTCGGCGGCCAGCGCATCTCACGCCGCCTGCCCTGGTACATGGGCAAGCGCGGCGCACCAATGGAGCCGGAGCTGCTCGGGCTGGAAGCGTTGCTCGAGCGCGAGGCCTTCGCCGCGTCGGCGTCGATCTGCCTCGACGCGCACTCGGGCTTCGGCATGGTCGACCGGCTGTGGTTCCCCTACGCGCGAACCCGGAGGCCGCCGCCGCACCTGGCCGAGATCCACGCGGTCGCAGAGCTCCTCGACGAAACCTTGCCCAACCACGTCTACAGCTTCGAGCCGCAGGCGGGTTTTTACACGATCGAGGGCGACTTCTGGGACTACGCCTACGACCGGTTCCGCGCCGCCAACCCCGGCGGTACGATGGTGCAGCTGACGCTGGAGATGGGCTCGTGGAGCTGGGTGCGCAAGAATCCGCGACAGCTCTTGTCGCGGTTCGGCTCGTTCGACCCGATGGTGCCGCACCGGCGGCGGCCAACGCTGCGCCGACACCTGGCACTGCTCGATCTGTTGTGGCGCGCGGTGTTGTCGCCCGACGCCTGGTCGGTGATGAGCGCGAGGCGCGCGAGCGCGCGGCGTTCGCCCGCTGGTACGCGGGGTAGCGAACGAGCTAGCGCACGCGCACGGCGCGCACTCCGATGCCCATCGACATGTGGTCCCACCGGCCGTCGTGGCGCGGCCAATAGACCAGCTCGCCCCGGTAGAGCGCGACCAGATCGAGGTCGGGAATCGCAGCGGCTTCGACGAAGCCATCACCGTAATCGAGGTTGGCGAGCGACGACCCGCCGACTGCAAAGCCAATAGCGCCGGACAATTCGTCGGCGGTCACATCGATCGACGCGGCCAGCGCCAGCCCAACGGTCCAGGTCGCCGCCGCCTCCGGGGTGACGCGGAAGAAGGCGCTGACGGGAACCTCGGCGACACCCTCGCTGGCCTCGATGTGCTCGCCGTCGGACCAGCCGACTGCGGCCGGCGGCGCGACGCCCCGGCGCGGCGGCGTGGCGTCGCCGGTCACCGCGACGCGGGCGTAGTGATCGCCGACGCAGCGCTGGACGTGGACGTACCAGGCCAGCAACCCCGACGACAGCGCCTGGCGCAGCGCGACCTCGACCGGCGCCGGCCGATCCGGCTCGCGGTCGATCAGGTTGGCCACCAACACGCCTGCGGCGTTGTCGATGCGACCGGTCGGATCGCGGTCTAGATCGAAATCGAGCTCCTCGGCGCGCCGCGCGTTGACCGGCAGCTCGACATCGACCACCCGATACGTGGTGGTCGACAGCGTGCACGGCGCCTGCGCGTAGGCGGGCAGAACCGGCGGCGCCAGGATCGGCTCGGCGTCGACGCAGCCACACAGCGCGAGGGTCAGCAGGAGGACTCGCTTCATGACGGCACGCTACGGCCGCCGCGTGGCGGCTCCGTCGCACCGCCATCGCGCCGCGGAAAAGAAAAAGGGCCGGACGCACGCGGCGTCCGGCCCTGCTGTTGGGTGATTGCGCTGCGGCTAGTTCGCGGGGAACGAGGTCCAGCCGGCGGTCCAGTCGTCGGTGCCGATGGCGCCGATGAAGGTCGCGCTGGTGTCGAAGCCGCTGGGCGGGGTCTCGCCGCCGGTCAGGACCGGGGCGTTGGCCTTGGGCGCGAAGTTGGGCGCGGTCAGGTTGGTCTCGTCCTCGAGCTGCGGGTCGGCGAAGCTGTTCATCTCGCCGGTGGCCGAGAAGTAGGCCGCCTCGTCGAAGCAGTTCATGTCGTTCGAGTCGCAGTCGTTCTGCACGCCCGAGCTGCTGTCGAGGTCGAAGTCGGTGGGCCAGCCCATGTTGGCGTCGTTGGCGTTGTCGAAGAAGTAGGTCGAGGTGACGTTGAGCGCCGGCGTCGAGGCCTCGGCCTGCTGCACGGTGGCGTAGTCGGCGACGTCGATGGCGACGTCGGCGAAGTGGGCGACGATCACGTTGTGGATCGAGCCGGCGGTGCCGCGGCGAAGCAGCATGCCCTGCTGGGTCTTGTAGGCGTTGCCCGGATCGGCGCCGGAGCCGATGAGGGTGGCGTTCCAGATGGTCGGGTTGGAGCGCGGGGTGGCGTCGTGGGCGTCGCCGTTGTTGTCGGCCTCGAAGCCGTTGTTGCCCGCGGTGGCGGCCTGCTGGACGATCAGGAACTGCACGTCGCCGTGGAAGCCGTAGTCCCAGTCGAGGCCGTCGTCGTCCGGCCGCGAGATGACGAAGTGGTCGATCTTGGCCGCGCCACCCCAGCACTCGATGCCGTCGTCGTTGCCCTTGTGGATCTGCACGTAGCTCATGGTCGTGCCCGAGCCGCAGCCGCCGACGCTGATGCCGTTGAGCTCGTTGTCCGGGCTCAGCTCGAAGCCGGCGAACTCGACGCGGACGTACTTCAGCGTGCCGCAGCTGCCGGTCTCGTCGGTGCCACCGTACTCGGTGCCCGGGGTACCCGCGGGGAAGCCCTCGATGTTGTCGGTGCCGCCGGCGACGTTGATCGGCGCCTTGCCCAGGAGCACCAGGCCGCCCCAGTCACCGGCCGCGCGGCTGCCCTCGGGCATCACGCTGGTGAAGACGATGGGCGCATCCTTCGTGCCCTGGGCGTCGATCTTGGCGCTGCTGGTGATGACCAGCGACGTGCCCTGGTCGCCGTAGATGGTGACGCCGGGCTCGATGGTCAGGGTGCCGTTGCGAACGAAGATGTTGTCCTCGAGGTAGTAGTCCTTGCCGGCGGCCCAGGTGGCGTCGCCTTCGATGTCGGCCGTGACGTCGACCTTGTTCGAGTTGTTGTCGCCCGCGTCGGGCGAGCCGTTGTTGTTGCCGCCGCCGTCGTCGCCGCAAGCGACCAGCGGGAGGGCCAGAATCGAGCTCAACAGTAGGGTCAGATGAAGTCTCATGTGATGGCTCCTTGCCTCGTTAGGCGCTACGGCGACCACTCCAGAGACGCCGATAGCGAAACACCAGGGGATTGACTGAAGATCGCGAGGTCGCCCTGTCGGAGCTCGACCTTGCGATTCAGCAGGTTCTTGCCCGCGAGCTTCAGGCTCATTTGCGGGTTGAGACGCACGCTCGCGGTGGCGTCGACCCGGTCGAACGGCTGCTCGTAGACGTCGGGCAGCGTGTTGATGCCGACCTCGTCGATGCGCCGGCCGAAGACGTTGTAGAACAGGTTGACGTCGAGTCCGCGCGCCTGGTCGGCGTAGCCGAGCCCGGCGTTGACCACGTACGGCGACTGCCCCTGCAGCGGTCGCGACTTGCTCGTCTGCGCCATCTGCTGCTCGGGGGTCAGGACGATCGACGACTCGATCAGGCTGATGTTGGCCTGGGCCTTGAAGCGGTCGAGGAAGCCGGCCAGGCGGCCCAGGCTCACGCGCGCCTCCAGCTCGGTGCCGTACAGGTTGGCGCGGGCGGCGTTGGCGTAGCTGATGTCGCCGTTGGCGGCGCCGACGATGACCTGCTCGATCGGCGCGTTGAACTTCTTGTAGAAGACGCTGGTGGCGAACACCTCGGTGTCGCTGGCGAACCATTCCCAGCGCAGGTCGGCGTTGTGGATGCGGGTCTGCAGCAGCTCCGGGTTGCCCGAGACGCTGCGGCGGCGCTGGTAGTCGAAGTAGAGGAACGGCGCCAGCTCGCGGAAGCGCGGCCGCGCCAGGGTGTAGCTGTAGGCGGCGCGCAGGTTCATCGACGGCGTCAGGGCGTAGACGGCGGACGCCGCCGGCAACCAGTCGGCGTCGTTGCGCCTGGTCTCGTCGTCGTCGTTGATGACGCCGAGGCCGTAGGGGCTGCCCGGGATCATCTCCTGTTTGGAGATCTCGTAGCGGACACCGCCGATGACCCGCAGGGCGTCGGTGATGCCCAGCTCGGCCTCGCCGTAGTTGCCCATGACGAACAGGGACGCGGTGTAGGCGTCGGTGGCCAGGGTTCGCTCCTGCATCTGGAACGACGGCCCGATGTTCTCCGGCGAGAAGATGGTGTCGATCGGCTGGAACAGGACCGACGGGTCGCTGCCGATGAACTCCATGCGGAAGCGGCGCGACTCGAAGTCCCTCGAGTTGCTCTGGGCGATCGAGCCGGCGCGCAGGGTCGCCGGGCCCAGCGGCAGCTCGACGTCGACACCGCCGCCGAAGCTCGACTCACCGAGCTGCGCGTAGTAGCGCTCGCCGCTGCCCGGCTCGTTCTTCAGCCGCTCGCGGCCGTCGGCCAGCAGGTTGTACTCGACGTCGCGGGTGTCGGGCTCGTTCGACGACACCTGGGCAAAGTTGGTCTGCCAGCGGATGTGCAGGTCGTGGGCCGCGGGAACCCGGTGCACGCCGACCAGCTGCAGGAAGCCCAGCTTGCGCTCCTCGAACTTCAGCCGGGTGGCGTCGACGTCGAGGCCGTCGGTCTCGTTGCGGCCGGTGGCGTGGGTGGCCTGGCTCTCGCCGGTGTGGGTGAGCAGGCCGAAGATCGACAGGTCGTTGTGGTCGTCGAGCTGATAGCCGACGTTGACCAGGCCGCCCAGGGTCGCCTCTTCGGTGCCGCGGACGCTCTTGGTCTGCTCGCGGTAGGTCAGGCCCATGTCGCTGGCGGCGACCTTGCCGACCTCGGCGTCGCGGACGTCGAAGCCGTGGGAGAAGCTGCCGGTGGCCAGGTAGCCCAGCTTGTGGCCGTCGATGTGGTCGGTGTCGCCGACGGTGATGCCGGTGGACAGGTTGGGGTAGCTGGTCTTCTGTTTCAGGCCCCAGTTGTTGGAGAACGACTCGCCGATCTGCTCGACCTGCATGGCGTCGAGGTCGCCGCTGACGCGCAGCGGCTTGTCGGTGGGTACCGACGCGGGCATCGTGCGGGTGCCGTCGTCGAAGCCGAAGAAGTCGAGGGAGCCGGTTTCGTAGGTGTTGCGCGCCGCGCCGGTGGTGCCGGTGGTCGCCGAGGTCGACACCTTGCCCTTGAGGGTGAAGTCGGTCGGGTACGAGTTGGTCTCGATCATCAGCGTGCCGCCGGCGAAGGTGCCGGGGGCGCGGGCCGAGTAGCTCTTGGCCACGGTCAGGTTGGCCAGGAGGCTGGTGGGGAACAGATCGAGGGGCACCGCCTGCCGGTCCGGCTCGGGGCTGGGCAGGGTGACGCCGTTGAGCAGCGTGGTCATGTAGCGACCGCCCAGGCCGCGGACCAGCACGTACTTGCCGTCGATGACGGTGGCCGACACCACCCGTTTGACCGCGCCGGCCGCCGACGAGTCGGGGGAGCGAGACATCTCCTGGGCGCTCAGCGAGTCGGAGAGCGTGGTCGCCTTCTTGCGAATCTGCAGCACGCCGGCCTCGGTCTTGGACTCGGCCGGGGCCTCGATGACGATCACCTCGACCGCCTCTTCGGACGGGTCGAGATCGACGTCGAGGCTGTAGCTCTGGCGGGTGACGCGGACGCGCACGCGCTTGGGCACGTGCAGCTCCGAGAGGATGCGGATGGTGTAGGTGCCCTTGCCGACGTCGAGCTGGTAGCGGCCGTCGGTGTCGGTGGTGTCCTCGCCCCTGCCGCCGAAGACGACGCGCACGACGACGTGCGGCACGGGTTTGCCGGTGTCGGCGTCGGTGATGGTGCCGTGGATGCCGCGGCGGGTTGTCGGCTGGGTATCCTTCGACTCCGTCCCGGCTGCGCCGGGACTCCGCTCAGGATGAGCGGTTGGAGGGAGATCGGGGGTGCGCGCGGGGGCGGGCGCGGGGGCGGGGGCGGGCGCGGGGGCG
>Ga0114931_10002352_pt1 | contig 24073 bp, 41 predicted proteins | sample 2SBtaG_FD_89579 | JGI IMG/M metagenome (GOLD analysis project Ga0114931, IMG submission 89579) | Deep subsurface microbial communities from Kolumbo volcano to uncover new lineages of life (NeLLi) - 2SBTROV14_V59a metaG | ecosystem: Environmental > Aquatic > Marine > Volcanic | place: Kolumbo... | reverse complement strand
CGGACTCGTCGTCCCGATGCCGACGTTGCCGCCATTAAAGTATGAAACTCCTTGAGCTTGAATCTTAACATCTATACTTCCCCCAGAATCATACATATTCATAACCCCCTGATTACTTGATCCTTCGTACATTACAATTGAAGGATTAACTGAACCAGATTTTTCTAAATCAAAAGCAATTGTATTTGCTCCTGGACTTTTTAATGTAAAAAGATAACTTGGACTCCCTGTCCCAATCCCCACATTCCCCAAACTTGTAGCAAGATGAGTTTCACCAGTAACATCTAGTGTTCCGTTAACCGTCGTATTCTGTTGAGTTATATTTACGACGTTTGTATCACCAGCCACTGTTAAGTCGCCACCAACATAACTTGAACCCGTAGTGGTAGCGTTTGCTGGAAATAAAACATCTATTGTTGTTGATGGGGTAAGTTGTCCTGAACCGTTGACGAGCCAATTAGATGCACTACCAACTAATCCAGTACTTAAACATTTACCACCAGCAATACACACATCTTGTCCTGCGGCCACCTTATAGCCCCAGGTATCTTTTGCTGGCATTACATTGTTACCAACCGTCTTAACCACAATTGGAGCGCCACCAAGTGTTGTTGTTTTTTTATATTTAACATACTCTATTATCCCAGCTGTTCCCAAAATAGCGAATAATCCAATTAATAATGGAAGAATTAAAGTAATTCCTTTTTTGTTTATTGGTGTTTTTTTTATTGATAGCATAATATTTCAATCACAGCTCCAGCAGTAGGAGACTGTACATAAATTGTTTTATTGCTAAAGTTACCGGTTTGAACGTCTGACATCCCAGAATTTAACGTTATATACTTGCTTCCGCTTTCTCCAGAAACAAAAGTATATTTAACGTCATTATAATTTCGTGTTTTAATAAATATTTTTTTAGTGCCACTTGGCAACGAATATGAATATTCTGTATCCGCCAATGCACAAGTAATATTTACCACACTACTTGGCGTTGGTTCGTCTATTTCTATGTTTTTCGGTGGCCTGCCGCTAATTATACTTAAATTCATATAGTTTCTATTTGATTAATTTCTTGTTTAATTTTTTCTATTTTAGCTATTTTTGCTTCTTTCTTGGCCAATATTTCATCTTTTTTCTTTAATTCATTCTGATAATTTTGTTTTTCTCTAGAGGACATATTGCGTTCCCGATTAAGCTCTTGTTTGATAGTACTAAGCTCTTTGTTAAAATTAATCTCCGCTCTTTTTAATGCGTTTTTCATCTTCTCAATTTCTTTTTTTGTTCCATTTGTTTGCTTATTCTTTATATTCATTTTGTTTTTAAAATCTTGTCTAAGTGCTTCCACCTCTGCCTCTTTTTCTGCAATGGTTAGTTTGGTTTTTTTCTGCAACGCTTTTTTCTCTTTTTCAATTTCTTTTTTAATTTTTTGTAAATCTTCTTTTGTTACATAACCATCGCCGTCTGGTTTTAATTCTTTAGCAATTTCTTCCTGTTCTTTTTGTAATTGTATCCAATTCCACAAAACAGCTATTCTATCGTCTGTTGGCTTGCCATCTAATATTTTGGTAATTTGCCAGCGCATATTTTTAACATCTTTAAAATAATTCACAATATCTATTACTCGCTTAAAATGAACCGGACTGTCTAATTGGTATGCTTCAATGCCAACTATTTCAAAAATCTCTGCGCCCACCAATGGGTCTATTCCCAATCGTGTAAAATTATTCATAAATGTTTATTCCACTCCCTTGCTATATTCTTCCACGAATACTTTTCTTGCGCCCATTGTCGCATTTCTTTAGTATCAAGCAAGGGTTTTTTAAAATAATTTATAACTTTTTGTGTCCATTCTTTAAGCAGCTCTCCCTTTAAAGAAAAATCATATTGTCCATCCATACACCAATTGTCTTTAGTTTTGCTCGAATGCACCTGAACACCAAACTTACTTTTTTCACCCAGTGCGGCAAAATCAGAACTAATTGGCACACAACCACCGGCCACGGCTTTTGTATAAGAAATACAATCTATTTCAGCGAACTCAGTGGGGTAAGCCAATATTGATGCTTCTTGGTATAATCGATTAACATCATTGTGTCCTACCCTGCCAAGTTCTTCAAAGTCTTTTAGTTTTTTTATTTTATTTTTTAAATTTTCTTTCCATTTCATTATATTACTATCTTCACCATGTACCACATCAAATATCTTCCATCCATATGCCCACTTCATCTTTGCTTGTGGTATTGCCCTTTTTATCTCTGGCCACGCCTCAACCAATGCTGACAAACTCCTGTCTGGCGATGAAGTGTTAAGTAATAAATATGGGTCTTTTTTAATATCTTGATTAAATTCCTGACTGTTTATACCGTTCGGCACAATAACAAATTTCTCTTGTGGTATGTTGGCGAATAGGCTTTTATGAAATTCTGATTTAACAAATATTTTGTCAATTTTTTCTAATCTTTTTTCTGTAAATTCGCCAGGCTTAATAACATCATGTAAATCAACCACAATCTTTTTAGCATTTATCTCATAATCACAAGCCAATGGGCTTCTCCAAAGGATTACTACATCTTGTTTATCTCTATAATTCCACTTCCAATATGGTTTATATTTAACCCCATCAAATTCTAAATCTCTATTTCCACAATTATTATAAATGGTTACATTCCACCCTAAATTTTTTAATTCTCTACTTAAATTAATGACAGCTTCTTCTGAGCCCCCCACGCCCTTTTTGCGAGCGATTTCTGGTGTCCATTCGTCTGCAGTCATTCCACAATAAATAACCAAATCTTTTCCTGACGATTTCTCTTTAATAAAAATTGAATTTCTAATTAAACAAATAGCTGGAAAATTTTGTAAATCTTCTGGGACATTCTCTAGTTCTTTTTTTAATTATCTTTTTCTTTTATCTTTTGTAACTTCTGAACTATTCTAATACCCTTCTGGAATTTATCATTTTCTTCTCTTAAAAATTTTAATAATTTTTTATTCTTTTCGTTTTTGGGATAAATTTTTAAACACCCTTCTAACAATGGTATTGCCAAATCTGGCCTGGCCAACTGAACGTAACACTTAGCAAGGTGTAACAATGGCGTATAATCATAATCTCTCGGGTTATATACAATAATTGAATAATATGGTGGTTTTTTAACCAAACCCTGTAAAAAACTTTTAGCGGCCAAATCCCATTTTTTCATTCCAAAATACACAAAGCCTGTCATATTATATGCATCTGGATATTCTGGTCTTAATCCAATAGCATAACGCAAACTGTCTAATGCTTTTGGATTATTCCCCAATAACATATATATTTCTCCCAATCGGCAATATGCTAAATACTTTTCCTCATCCGCACTAGATAATGGAATAAACTTTTTAAACATCTCTAATGATTTCTGCAATTCATCGTTGCCGCGATAAGCATTAGCTAAGTTCCAAAAAGAACGAGGGTCGTTTGGCATATCTTTCATTTGTTTTTCTGCTACTTCAACATTTCTTTTTTTTGCTTGTTTAAAATGTACTTCGTCTGAGAGGTGCATTCTTTCTATTCCTTTAATGAATTTAACCCTTATATTTCTGTTTTCTTTAAAGTCTTCGTGTAGCGCTCCCGCCCATTCTACACAACCATCATTCCTAACAATCATTGTTTTCATATGTACCACGGTTGGATTTTTTTCTTCATCGAAAGAATAGAGATAATTCATCGAAAAAGCGCCTATTTTTAAATTATCATCAATTATCTCCCTTAATTTGTCTAATCCCCTAAAAACATCATCAGCGTCGGCCCACATAATATAATCATATTCTTTGGTCACCTGACTAAAATTAAAATTACGAGCCTTACTAAAATCATTCACCCATCTAAAATATGATATTTCTGCACCAAACAACTTACAAACATTTTCTACTTTTTTGTTATCTCCGGTAATAGTAATAAAAATTTTATCAACATAAGAAACAATATTATCTAAACACCGTTTAAGATATTCTGCCTCTTTGTCGTCAGCTTTTACTATCATTGCTAATGCCAATTTGTGCTTCATATTTTTGTAGCTAAACTAAATTCTTTAAATGTTTTTGCAAACCACCTAACTCCTTTTTTATTTGTTAGCCACAATAACGCCGGTGGAGATAAACGATTTTGTAAAATATTAAACAGTGTTTCTGGATATTCTATTAGCGCCCTTTCTAAAACATCAATATTGCCATTGGTTGCGGCTGTCTCCTTTTTTTGATTTTTTCTTTTTTCTTTTATTATTTTAACAACTTCGTTGTATTCTACAAAAAATGTTTTTTTATACAGTTCCACAATTTTTGTTATGTTTTTCTTATATAAATTTATTTCTGACTTCATAAAATTATTTTCTTTCCTTCTCGCCCAACTCGGAAAGATGAGCGGACGAGAAATAATTTATCTCTTGCGAGTTAAATCTAATCTTTGTCGAACCCTGAAGCAAACCAGTTGCTGTCCTGGTTGTGAACTTCCAATGTGAACTTGCCCACAACCGCGCGATTCAAATTTGTTACTTCTCTAATTTGAGAAGGCTAAGTCATTTCTGCTTAGCTCTATATGTTTCCATATAGTTCAGACTATCCCTTTATCCTTTTTTATAGAATTACACACAAAACATAATGGCTGTATATTGGTTATATAATTTGTTCCGCCTTTTGATAACGGAATAATATGGTCTATTGTTAAATATTTTCTGAACTGATTAAATGGTTCAGTATTTTTACAAATAGCACATTTATAATTATATTCTTTTTTTAAATTTTCCCATTCTTGTTCTGTGAAAGAACCTTCTGCGTTTTTCGCTTTTGCTCTTCTATTTTTTGTAAGTATCATATGTTTTTCTCTATTTTTATAATAATACTTACGACTAGCTTTATTTATAATTTCCCTATTATTTTTTGCCCATTTTGTATATCTTATTCTTATTTTTTTTCTGTTTTTCATCTGATAAATATGATCTGTAATAGCTTTACATTTTTTACAGTGAGAATATCTACCATATTTATGATCTTTCTTTTTTGGAAAATTATCTAATGTTTTTCTTTTATTACATTTTGTGCATAGTTTAAGGATACTTTTATTATAGTCGTTGCACGTCTCCATAAGTTTTTATTTTTAATTTATATCATAACTGTAGCACGATTATGATATAAAAACAAATGGATTTCGCTCAGGGTTGCCATAGTTTCCCTTAGGGTTTCCCTGAATTTAAAAAGTTTAACACTTATTGTTACCAATAAGGACGACAAAAGTTTATCGTAATCGCCAGAGCGCGCCAAACCAGTATCAATATAAGGCTTCTCTAGGAAAGCAATCTTTAATTTATCTGGCCTAATTGCCAACACTCTGCCGGTAGCATCGCCTGATTGCTGTACATATCTATGAGTACGAATGTTTAATGTGCCAAATGCTGTTTCATAGGTTGTTACTGTTCTCACAATGCTTGTTTGACCACCAGGGTTGTTTACCACAACATTACTCTTTTGAGTAAACCCATCGGTAGCCTTTCGCAAAAACGAACCCATGAATAAATCGGTAGCAACATCACCATTCGAATTATCATAGTTGTCTTTCATTAAGGCATCCAAAATGGTTGCGTTCCAAACAGTACCAGAATTATGAGCAGTTGTATTGGTAGATTTTGAAATTGCTTCAATAATCCCACTTAATGTGGGAACTGTCCCACTTGCACCAGACGTTAGTGTACTGCGCACCAAATCAAATTCAGCTCCATTTGCCCAATCCATTAATGCTTTATTAACCTGTCGGCTAAGTTCATTTTGTCCTTGATAGTGGGCAACCCTTTGCTGTGTTCTTGAAACTTTAAAGTTTTTGACGACGTTCTCTACAATGTTGGTTAGTCTAGTTGGGGTTGTTAATGCACTAGCGGTATAATCACCACTTTCTGCAACCGCCAAGCTAGCAGCCGTGTCCAATGTATCAACTAAGTATGCGTGAATTGTATTAATGGCAGAAGTTTTACCCAACATGTTAAAAATTTGGGTTTCTTTTGCTGTTAAAATTTCAATCGCATTTAAAACTACGTCCTCCTTCGCGGATACATCGCCATAACTTCTTAATATATTATCAGCCATATTACCAAGTTAGACTTGGTTTCTGTTTTAAATTTTATAATTCAAAAGCATCAATAACAGATTCAGCGGCCAAAGATTTTGCCTTTTCGGAATCACCTGCCTTAATGGCCTCTTTGGCTTCACCAATTTTATCCGTTATCTTACCAAGTCTAGGATTACTTTTTAAAATTGACTTGGATTCCTCGGCTTTATCGTAGGCGACAGCTTTGTCCACAATGTTTTTAATAGCTTCGTCTTCAATAGACTTAGCTGGATCGTTCCCCAAAATTTTCTTAATTTCGGGTTTATCATATTGTGGATTACTTTTATAAAATTCGGCTTGATTAAGACGATTTCTTAATTCACCAATTTCTTTAACAGTATCATCTCCCCCAACGGCTTGTTTTTTTAAATTAGCAAGCTCTTGGCCCTGGGTGCGAATTTTTTGTTCACCCTCGGTTAATGATTTTGCTACATCTTCTAAACTTTTAAAATTTTTGCCAGTGGACTTATTAATTTCAGCAAGATAATTTTCTTGCGCTTGTTCAGTTGATGTAGTGTCGTCTACATTTTCCGAACTGGTCTCTTCACTGGCTGAAGACTCAAGCTCTAAATCTTCAGATTGGAGTTCAGGGTTTTGCAGTTCTTCTTCTTCCATAAGAATCTTTATTTAATTGTCAAATGATTAGCTCCAACGACCTTTAACAATTAAGGAACTAATCAAGGCAGAATCAACCGCCTTGATTAACTACTTAATATAATCTAATACTTCGTTTAACTTATCCGTTAAAGCATAAATGGCCGCTTCAACAGACTTTCCATCAGCTGAATTAACACTAACTTTCAAAGATGTTGGCTTTGGAGATTTTTTAACCTTTTTGGTAACTTTTTTTATCATAAAATTATTCTTTATAAATTTTAATAAACTGACCTTTAACAACAGAATCAATTGCATCATTATTTTTTATGTAAACATCTACTTTCGAATTAATTGTATTAAGCAAATGTTCAAACAAAGAGGCGGTTGCCGTTCTAAGCTCAACTTCTTTTAATTTATCTTCACCGGTAAGCTCTTTGGGTATATTTCTTATGTCATTTAATTTCACAATCATTTGATTATAAATATCTTCTATAACCTTCCAACCTTCTGTTTTGGTATATTCGTATAATTTTTCGCTATCTGATTGTGTTTTTTTGTCATTTGTCATACTGCGCTTACCCCCGCTCCAGCAGCTAGGCCAGTATTAGCAGATGTTACTAATTGTTGTGATGTGCCTTGTGGCAACTGACCTTGCCCTTGCACTTGTTGTGGCACCTGGCCTGCTGGTTTTAATTGATTGCTGTCTAATCCCATTAAATCAAATAACTGTCTAACAACCCCATCTCTATACTCTGGAACTATTTTCAAAACGTTGATTAAATTATTAGCTAATACCCCTTTATCAATTTCTTCGTTGGTTACATATACTTGCGCTTCGAAATCCAAGGGATTAATTTTTGATAAATTCTTAATAAACATATCGTGACCCATTTTCATAACCTTTTGCCTTGCGTTCTCTATCTCAACCAAAACCCGCTCTGTGTCTGTAATGTTCTTTTTCTCTATTTCTTTATATGCCAAATGATTAATCACCAATTCATAAATTTCTTTAATTTCTTCGGGTTCTCCCATTAGTCTAACAATGTCGCCTATTTTAAAATTTTTCATAATAATTGGCATCGCCTGTCTGTCTATCCACCTTTGTATAAACATTCCAAGACCCTTCTTAATTAATACAAACTCACTTTGCCCACTTCTTGACTGAATTGCTGTTGCCGTCGCAGAAGTAGAAGCCGGTAAACTTTCTCCCGTTACCGTTTCAAACGCTGATGTAACTCTTTGAGACCAATTAACAATTTTATCCTCGTCTAAATAACTAGCTTGACTGGCTTCTTGAATTACCATTTGCTCAATGTCGTCCATATCTTGAACAACCAAAGCGCCATTTGCCGCCAATTTGCCAAATTGTTTCGGTGTAACGCCCTTACCTGCTTTAATCTTAAATAAACCCAACTGGCTTACATAACTACGATTAATACGAATATTTATCACTATATTTAACCACAACTGTAAAGATAAAATCTTCTCTGCTATTCCCATACCATACCAACGACCAGGAACTCTTGTATACCACGCCTCCTCATATCCCTTGTTTTCATCTTTCATTTGTTCAATGTTGTGAAAAACCCAATCATTACCACCCCCAGAAATCAAAATCTCGGCCATTACACTATCTTTGTCCTTTTTATTTCCAGTAAACAAATACCTAGGTGTCCAACCCCTACGTCTAAAAAGCTCTACATATTTTGTTTTACTGGCTATTTGCGATGAGACAGAGGAGCTATCTGTCCGGCTAACAATTGCTTTACCTGCCGCCTTTTCAATATTAAACCAACCGCTCTTTTCGGCAACCCTTTTAAATTCTCCCTCTGTTAATACAATTCTTTCGATTACACTATCCGCTTCTTCAATGCTAGAAGCGGTGGGGTCAATATAAAAATTTAACAAATCAACTGCCCGAACTTCGACGTTATGTTTACCTTTAATTATTTCCTCATCAGTACACCAAACAGCTGTCCCATCTATTGCCAACCTTCTTTCTAAGTCATCTATTTTTTCGCCAAACCCTATGTCATTAAGAAATTTTCTAACAAAAGACCTAACAATAGGAACAAGCCCGATTGATTTTCCCTTTTTGGTTCTAAAATTTACATCTTTAGTATCTAAATCTATGTTTTTTACAGCAGTTTCAACGGTTGATTGGGTCAAGGGTATCCAAACCTTATCCCTACCGGTTACAGGATCTGTTGGTTCACTAAAAACACCCCAATAATTTCTACGAAGTTGCCTAATTAGGTCTCTCATTTGGAAAGCTACGTTTTCGGTTATAAAAGCCGTAGCCCGCTCCCACTCTGTTTTCTCGTCTCTTACTAACCCAATGGCCTCTTGTTGAATATCAACATCTATTTTTTTAGTCATATTTTTGGTTATATAAATTAAAATCTTGTTCTTCTAACCCACCAGAAGCCGGTCTCTCCGCTATTTCAAGCTGATACGCCAAAGCATCTGCGAGGTCATCATGTATTCCTTTGGGAAATGTAATAAGCTCATCAATCAAGTCTTTATGTTCTTTTTTAAAATAAAGAGTTCCCGTTTCAAATCTGGGCAACAAGCCTTCAATTCTCATATTCTTGCTCCTACCCAAATCCTTCAACTCCTCAATGGTAAAAAAATTATTTCTGCGCCTCATCTCATCTTCTAACCATGGTTTTAGTGTATGTTGAAATGCTTTTTGTTCTATCCCCTGTTTAGATGGCTTATAATAATCTTTCAAACCAAACATCTTGTTGATTAATTCCTTTTCTTCCCCTTTAAACCTTTCCGCTTGCCTAACATACCAATTATTCTCAATATCAACACTTAAAACGACGATACCAGTAAAATCTGCTGTTTTTTCTACACTATACGCCCTGTCATAAGTTATATAAGTAGACAACTCTTTTCCTGCAATGTCTTTTTCGTCATAATATTTAAATTTTTCTAACTTAAACTTTCTATTCTCTCCACTAATTGGGTCATTTTGATATTCCTGATAAAACAAATATGCCTGCCCCTTGCTAATATATTGCTCTTTAATTCTATTTAATTCTCCAATGTTTAAGTGTTCTGGCCAAAGAGCCTCGCCGCCATTTATGGCTCTATAAATTTTCTTTTTAAACTCCGGATAACCATCGCCTATAACAATTTTAGCCAATAACGAATCATAGTGTAAAATTGTACCAATCATTATCAACCTTCCGTTTTTGTCCATTGATGGAATCAGTGCGCCATTAAACCACCTTTCTAGTTTTTCTCTGCGCTCCATGTTCTCTACCAATTCGTCATTTTCCAAATCATCCACAAGTATTAAATCTGGTCTATGGTTTAAGTACTTAAGACCCCTAACCTTCATTCCTGCTCCAATTGCCCTAACCATTACTCCGTTACAAACAATTTCTTTATCACTCCACTTATCACTCTTTAAATCACCATAAAACTCTATTAACCTATCATTTCCTTCAATTTCTGCTTTTAATGTTTCTAAAAATAATACCGACTGGCTAAAGGTATCAGATGTTAATAAAACAAATTTAACCTTTTTGTGAACTATTAACCAAGCAAGATAAACTAAATCAGTTATTGTACTTTTTGCATGTCCCCTAGGAGCTGCTATTGCCACAAACCTTTCATTACTCTGATATAAATCATATATCTCTTTGTGAAATTCGGGAGTATTTAATACTAAATGATGTTTAAAAAAGAATTTACCAAACGCCTCGACATCACGCCTCATTATTTCTATTGCTATCTTTTCTTTGTTTATTTTCTTCATAAATAGCTATTACTTTTGCCAAATCATTATCTGTTATCCCCCTAGTTAGTTGTTCACCATTTTTACCAGTATATTCTTGCCTTGTACTAAATTTGTTTTTACCCAATCTCTCTGCCACAAACTTTGTAATGTCTGCTTTAACTTTTTTGTCTTCTTCCTCATCTAGAAGCTTATCTAAGTTTCTTATTGCTTTCAAAAGCAGTTTGGCGTCATCTCTTACACCTTCTGACACCCATTTTAATCCCCTTGATGCTATATTTTTAGCATATTCTTCGCTAAACTTAGCCCTAATTGCACTTTGGTAAGCATTTCCAAAGGTTTCTGAATTAACGTCCAGATAATATTTCAAAAATTCAATTTGTCTTGGGTCTAATTGGTCCATTTTATTTTATATTTTTCCATCACAAAATCACCATTACTTTCATAATGGGTTAAATATCCCGTAAAATTACTTTGTTTGGTTGTGAAGATTAGATAAATCATCTTATGTTCACCAGTTGTTGGGTTTTTAATTGGTTCCTAACAACTAGTAAACATAAAACCAAAAGTTCGAAATTAAAAGGGGAAAATAAATAACTTGTTCCTTTTTGACGAGCTTTACCTATATATTATACACCAAATTAAAAATTAAATCAAATAAAAAGTTATCAACATTGCCTTTGTTACAAAATATTATTATGTTTTCTTGGCTTTTTGGAATTATATTTCATTAATTTACCCGACCAAAAATCTAAAGCATTAATAATTTCATTATATCTGCCACTTCCAATTCTGGTATGATAAGAAAATTCTTTCTTAAATTTATTGGTTTTTATAAACAAATCATCTACAATATTTCCATATTTTTTAAAATTTTTATATGTAATGCCCATCTTGTCAATTTAATTTATCTAAAAATTGTTGGCCAATTTTATCTAATTGATTAATATACCAACTATTAAAATTGCTAGTGTCTTGATGTGTCTCTTTATACCACACAAACATTCTATTCCTTAACCGTTTAGATGGACTTATTTCATCTTTGTCTAATTTAACTTCAGATAAACCCACGATGTCCTCTTTTTTAATATAATTTTCTTTAAACAATAACCATCCTTCTTTATTGCGCAATTCAAAAAGTTTTGTCATTTCGTCAGGACTAAGTTCGGCAGTGGTAATTGATAGTTTATTGCCGCCATCGGCGAGTGTTTGTATCTTTTCTATTACACTTGGAACTTGAAACATATTATTTATATTTATTTAATTCTTGCAAAAGATAAAGTTTTTCAAGTTTATAATCCATTTTAGACGTAGCATTGGCTTTTAATTGAAGTGTTTTATACCAAGTTTCTCCACGCCTAGCCCTAATCCATTCCATAAAATCCAACGGAGTTTTATGAGCAGAAAAGTTAGATTGTAATGAATGATGTCCTGAGCACAAACACACCCGGTTGTCTATATCCCACCGTGTAGAACGCTTTGACCTAGAATAAATATGATGACTATTTAATCTATTAGTCTTGCCACAAAACTCGCATTTATTTCCTGCTTTTAATTTAACTGTTTTACTCCAAAGGTTATCAAGTATTTTTGTTTCTTTTTTAGTCATTTATAGTATCAACAATGGCCCAAACAAATAAGACCATAAAAAATAAAAAAAACAAAGCAATAAACAGCTTTTTGCTTACAAAGGCAGCACCAATAAGAACTAACATATAAAAAAATCCAACCATTTGGTCTTTACCAAAAAACTGATTATCCCAAATTTTATTCAGAATTCCTCTTTTTGGTTGATCAAATTTTTTATCTGGTGTTATATAATTCATAATTAGTGGTTTGTTTTTAATTTTTAAAATTTATTCATCAAAATATTATCAAGTCTTTTTACTTCTTTTTTTGTCATATTCTTAATTTAAAAAACCAGTATATATACTATACTGGATAACACCCTTAAAACTGAATAGAACATTAATTAGCTAATTAATAATTATTTTTCTATTGGAGTTGTTTTAACTCCTGCCTCTTTCATTAAAGCAAATTTTATAAATTCTTTTAATAAAAATTTTGCTTCATTAAAACGACTTTTATTATCTGGTTTATTTATTTGATTTTTAGAAGAAATATAACCAGCCAAAAAATCTTCTAAATATTTATACATTCCTAATACATCAAATGTATTTGGTATTATACCTTCTTGTTTTTTAATTATTGGAATTTTAATTTCCACATTAAAGGTTTTATACTCTTGGTTCATAAAATACTCTTTTTGTCCTATTCAGTTTTCAAGGTGCTACTCATAGTATAGCATAACTTTTAAACATTGTCAAATTAATTATTTTATCAATATTTTTTAATTATATCCTTAAACCAATTATTAAACCAATAATAAAACTAATTATAATTAACCATAATACTATTTTCTCATCAGAACTCATTTAGTTTTCAAAATTAGAAATAAGACTAACAATAAAAAACACCACAAAAAGTAGCACTGCTATTCGCCAATACATAGACCAAGCAAAGCTAAGTAAAGTAATATCTTTGTGTTTTTCTAAGAAAACACTCAACTTTTCATTAAACATATTTTTTCTTTAGTTTATAAACTTAATAATAATTTTTCCATTATATATTTAATTATATTTACTGTGACAGCGTTTCCACACATTATTTCCAATAATACTTTCCATTTTTAAACCCAAGTTTACCTTGTTTAAATAATTCTCTTGCTACCTCCTCTAAACTGTAATGCAGTTCTTGGTGTTCTTTATGGTTTTTACAAAGATATAAATTATTCGGTTTATTATTCTGTTTATCAAAATCTATATGATGTATTGGCTCTCCTTTTTCGATAAACCTTTTATATTTTTTTTCAGCCACTAATATATGTTCATATACCCTCCTTGTGTTCATCGCTCTTGGGTGTTCTGGGCAATAAACAGTCCAATAACCAGACTTTAATCCTCTACCTCCCTTCCAACCTGAATGATTTTTACCTTTTCCGTCCGACATTTTTAAGCCATGCCTCTTTAAAACTCTTGTAACAGATGTAGTGTATATCCCATATTCTCTTGCGATTTCAGTCGCTGATAAACCTGCTTTAAACATACTAACCATCTGTTTTTGCATTTCTTTTGGGTGTTGTTTTGACATAATGTTATACTATTTACTTATTATAAGTATATTGTATCACACTATCAATCTTTTTACAATAGCCTTAATTACTGGCACACTGACGGCATTACCCAAGCATTTGTAGCGTTGGGTATCAGATATATTTTCTGTCCAACCATCTGGAAATCCCTGCAATCTTTCACATTCTTTGGGGGTTAGCCTTCTTATTTTAGGGCCTATTTGAACTCCGTGTTGATCTTGACCAGTTAGAGTAAAACTCGGTTCTCCATGTTCTTTTATTCTTCTACCATTCTGTCGTTTTTTTAATCTATTTGGTGTTAATACTGCTTTGATAAAAGGCTGTCTATTACCACCTTGCATAGTATTTGTTGTTCCTATTATTTCAATCTTCCTTTCTTTGTGTTTTCCAATAATCTCTCTTGCATCTTCTCCGATAGGAAATACTTTTGGTCTGGGTTTTCCTCTAAGATGTCCGATAATGAACACTCTTTCCCTATTCTGTGGGACACCAAAATTCTTGCTGTTAAGCACTTGCCATTGACAGTCATACCCCAATTCTGTAATCGTTGTGATGATTGTGACAAAGGTGTTTCCTTTATCGTGGTTGAGAAGTCCTTTAACATTTTCAAAGATAAAATAACTGGGTTTTTTAGCTTGAAGTATCCTTGTGAGATCGAAAAAGAGTGTTCCCCTTGTATCCTCAAAACCTTTTCGTTTCCCAGCGATTGAGAATGATTGACAAGGAAATCCTCCCACGAGCAAGTCAAAATCTGGGAGTTCTTCTGCTTTGATTTTTGTGATGTCTCCATAGTTTTTGTGTTTAAAGTGTTTATTATAGACTTGGATTGCGTATTTGTCGATTTCTGAATAACCCACGCATTTCCATTGCTGTAATTTGTTCGCAGTGTTGTGCAATTCTGTTGGTCCTTGGCTATACACCAGTTCATTGGGTCGTATATTATATAATTCTTCATAAGCTTGTTGTATTCCCAGTTCAAATCCTCCAATGCCAGAGAATGTGCTAAAATATTTTAATTGTTTCATAAACTTAATAATAATAATATCAAATACATAATACTACCACCTAAAAATATACCCAACCATAAACCTTACTAAATCCTGTGAGCAAACGGTTTTTGATATTGCCTTGCGGGCAGTGTATCGCTCCCGATTGTGATAAGTCCCGCACTTGCTAGCCAGTTAATCCTATACTTCCATTAGATTAACTCAAGAGTAGGCACGGACAACCTCACAGGGCTTAATAAACATTATGTGTCTAACCAATGGGACAAGTGATTGATTGCATTATACACCTCCTATTTTTATATATTTTTGTTTGTTAGATTAAAAAGAAAAGTATAATAATCCAAATAAAAAGACTGGCTATTCCAATAAAAAAACCTAGCCAAATTCCTTTTTCAAAATCAGACATCTTTTTTGGTTGGTCAAACTTAAATTTTTTGGGAGTTATATAATTCATTTTGCTTTATTAAATTTAACTTTTTTGGGTTTGCTAAACTTAATTTTTCTAAGCTGGTCAAATTTAAATTTTTTAGGATGCTCAAGCTTAATCTTTTCGGGTGTTATGTAATTCATATTTAGCAGTTAGTTTTTAATTTCTTTAATATTAGAATAATGAATTTGTTGTCCTGTAAAAATACTTTTAGGTTCTATCATACCAGTTTCAAAACAAATTTGTAAAACATCTTGCCACCTATCATTAACTTTAATTTGTGTATTTATAGAAAATTTATAATTTTCAAATTGTTGTTTGGTCATAGCGGTTGTTTTTTAATTAAAATTATAATCAAAAAAGTTTTCATTAAATTCCATTTTGAAACTCTCGTAAACTGGCATTGGTTGTATATTTTCTTTTTTATAATATTTTATTTCTTCTTCTACCTCGTTTATCTTTTCTAAAATGTTATTTTGTTTTTCTACTAAAATTTTTGTAGCAGCCCCAAAACCAATAAGAGCATCTATTAAAAAAATATTATTCTTTTCTAGTTCGATTTTTCTTTTTTTAACATCTGCTCGTAATTCATTAATTTCTCTCCAATAATCATTTTCCTTCTTTCGCACTTCGTTATAAAATTTAACCATTTCTATTGTAGGTTTTTTTAATTCTTTTTTCATATATTTTATCTTAGCAGTTAGTTTTTAATTATTCGTGTTTACCATTCTCGTCCCAATATGGTAATAATTTTTTACAACCATAGCCAAACTCACAACCAAGGCCAAACTCACAACCAGAGCCAAACTCACAACCAAGGCCAAACTCACAACCAGAGCCAAACTCACAACCATAGCCAAACTTACAACCAGAGCCAAACTCACAACCATAGCCAAACTCACAACCATAGCCAAACTCACAACCAAGGCCAAACTCACAACCAGAGCCAAACTCACAACCATAGCCAAACTCACAACCAGAGCCAAACTTACAACCAAGGCCAAACTCACAACCAGAGCCAAACTCACAACCATAGCCAAACTCACAACCAGAGCCAAACTTACACTTAATAAAAATACAATATCTTCCAAACCTTGAATTATCAGCAAACACCTTATTCACAAATATTTTTTGTTTAGGTTTATCTTTTATTAAAATTGGTTCTTGTTTTTCCCAATCACTATTTATTTGCGTTTCTCCAAAACAATCATATCCGCAAGTATATACTTCTTTACTTGGAGTTTCTTTTTTTGAGATGGTAAACTCCTTTTTAAGATTATTAGCTGTGTCTTCACTAATCTCTATTTTTTTACCGTCTATGTATATATAGTTTTCCATATATTTTCTCCTCCGCATTTAGCGGTTAATTTTTAAATAAAATTTTCTTTTTAATCCAACCCCTAGGTATTCTTCTAACATTTCCTTGTCTTTCTGTTGTATTTCTATCCTCTGGTTTGATAAACGAAGCAAGGAATATTTCTTTTTCGTTTTCTTCCAATAAAAAACCTACTTCACTTATTATAAAAGTACTTGTCTTTTTCCATTCATCAAAATCATCTATCCAACCATTTGGAGCAGAAACTGCATCATCCCATTCAACATAAACTATTTTATATTTTGTCATCATAATGGTTAGTTTTTAATTATAATGCTTTTATTTTTCTAATATTAACTAAATCATATATTCTTATGCCCTCTTCTGTTTCGTTGTCTAATATAACTTTTCCTGTCCACTCAAATTCACACTCTGTTTCAAAAGACTCTCTATCTGCCAGATGTTCTAATCTAAACCCAGTTATTACTGTTGTGGGTTTATATAATCTCATCTTCCATCTTTCTGTTGTATTATCGGGAACATCCATCGGTTTACTCGTTAATTTATTATTAAATGCTGTTAAAATTATTTTCATATTAGCTCATCTTAGCAATTAATTTTTAATTAATTTCCAATATCTCATTACTTGGTCTCTATCACTGTCTTTTTCCTTCTCAGATAATTTTGAATAAGGAGTATTTATTTGTCTTTCCCATTGGTTAAATAGTTCAACTGGAATAGTAACTTCTTTTAACGTTTCTGCCTTTTCTCCTTCAAACAATTCAACAACTTTTATACAATTACTATGCATATATTTTTGCCAACCAGCCCACCTTTGATGTTCTATATCAGCAAGTTTTTCAAATAATTTATCTTTTGGGTATTCCATATATTAGTGGTTAGTTTTTAATTAGTTAATCATTAAAAATATACCCTCGTCCCAAACATCTTTTACATTCTCTAAAATTAGAAACCGATTGATAGCCCTTACAATCAGGACAAACTCTAACTTTCTTTTTTATTTTATCATTATTTTGTTTTATTTGTATTCCTGCTGCCATATATTTTCTTAGCGATTAATTTTTAATTCTTTCCAATTTCTAATACTAATGGGTGGTTTATTTTGTTCCTGTTCTTTAAGTGCATAATCATAATAATCAAACACATCATCTTTTTTATAATTATACTTAATAAAATCAATTATATCAGACATATTAAAAAAATAGTCGTTAATCTGATAAACACCGCCAATTTCAAGTCCCATCCAACATTCATCTACTTCTACTCCTCTAAAATATTTCCAGACAAAATAGTCCACTAAATCATTGATGGCATTTTCGTAGTTTTGTAGGATTTCTTTTCTGTGTTTCATATTACCTTAGTGGTTAGTCTTTAAATTTTAACATTTTCCCACAAGCCCATTCCCGCCAACCCTTTTCTCGATAAATTCTTACAAATTCTTTTAGGGCACATTTATAATCATAAGCGCAGGCATTGCTTACTTCTTTGTGATAATGATCGTTTATCATAAACAATCCACGATCAACGCTTCTCCCATTGTTGTGTTTAGCGTCCGGATTCCAGTCTCTATTTTCACAAATTCCTATCAACAAAATAGTATTTATTTTTTCATTCAAGGTAAAATTATATTCATCTAAGTCGTCCCACAACCTTTCTTTAATGCTCCTGTTGTCTTTAATTGGTTTAACAATATTAACCTCTGCGTGCGCATATTCCGGATTATAGTTTACCCATCCGGCATAAGCAGTAAACAAAATAGACAAAACAATAATAATCGCCAACGGTTTTTTTATACTTCTTTGTTGGCAAAAGAAGTTTTTTATTTTTGTTTTTGTTTTATTAAACATATCTTTTATTTAATTTTTAAAGATTTTTCACCAGGCCGCCCCTTCCGTCAAGAACGTTACCAAGACGCAAAGAATATTCTTTCGGGAAGGAAACGGTCTAGTTTTTGCCAAATTTTATTTGTAATACCAATGGTCTTTGTTTTTATATAATTTTTTAAAGCCAGAGGAAAACAAATTTTTAATATTTTTTAAGCAATGCTATGTATTTGTCCATATATTCTGATACTTGCTCTAATCCAATTTTACCGGCACAAGCTAAATCTATTGTCTTATTAAATGCCATTCCTACTTGAATTGAACGATTTTTGTCTTCTCGAATTTTACTCCATTTTTCTTCTTCGCTCTGCACACCACGACTATCCACAAATGGCTCGGCCTCTATTATCTCTTCTCCGTCTGGTTTTATAAAAAACATAATATTTCTATAGGTTGTTTTCCCGTTTTCATTTTCTTTATACGCAATCTTAATAATACTATTAACGCCAATACCCAAATTCTTATAATCCTGAAATGCTTTTGTAAACCCACCATCTTGCCTTTTCTCAAAAAACGAATAACTTAACCCTTTCTCGTCCTTTATTACATAACGTCCATCTTTTGCCCTTGCCTCTGACACTGTTATCATTTTTTTAAGTAAATTTTCCATATTTTTATTATTTAATTAATATTTAAAATGGACAAGGGTTTTCATTTCTCGGTAGCCTTTTGTCAAGGAATTTCTTGACTTTTACAATGTGCCCACTCTCATAAAACCTTCTTAAAAGATAATATTGTGTATCCGACAATCCATCTATCAAGTTAAACAACTTTCCCCCAGAAATATCAAAAACTTCCTTTATTCTTTTGTCTTTGTCCATCATATCAAGTAGTGCGGATGTTTGATTTAACGTTGGCATATTATATCCATTTGTCAATCCACTCTTTGGTATCTCCCCAAATTATGGCTGACATTATTTTTCTTGCCTTTGTTTCCCATTTTATTGGTTTTTTAATAGACCTTTTTATTTCATCAATATATTCATCTTGGCTGTTGGGTTCTGGTTGAACCCGTGAAGTATCAAACATATTATTTATTATTAATTCGTTTTTCTTCTAAAAACTTTTTAATCGCTTGGCGGGCCACATTGCTAATAGATATCTCTTTGTGAAACGCATATCTACGAAGCTGTTTAAAGAGATTTCTATCCATTAAAATCTGCGCCCTTTTTAAATTATTCACCAACATGTTATCTTTTTTCTGCATATTTTTAATCAATTATTAATAAATCTTTACTCACAATGTAATAATAGCACATCTACACTATTTGTCAAGCCACTTATCCACAGCCTTGTATGTTATAACATTGGTTTTTGTCTTAAACGTTGTCTAGCAATTTTTTTGCCTTGCTCCCGTAATTTTCTGTCTTTTTATGACATTCTATACAAAGTGTTAAGCCATTATCTATATCATATCTCAATTTTGGATATTTTGAATAAGCTTTTATGTGATGAGCAATAATTTTTGAATTTATTTTTTTTAATTCATTAGCAGTTTTCCCACAATCTTGACAAGTAAAATTATCCCTTTTCCAAACAGACATTCTCCATTCTTGATATTTTACTCCTCCGTGTTTTGGTCTTTTTTTTAAATGATATGTTTTGGGTTTTACGCCCCTCTTGCCGACTAAATTCGGATAAGCCAATCTTCCTTTACACCATTTGGTATAACAGTCTTTAGAGCAAAATTTTTTAGTTCTTTGTGAATATATATTTTTAAATTTCTTTTTACACCATTTACAGATTATAAATTCTGGTAATTTTCTTTTATGTTTATCCCAACACTCACGATTACAATATTTTCCTTTACCTCTTTTTATATCAGAATAAAAGACAAATCGTTCATTGCCACAATATAAACATTTTATTTTAACTTTTTTATGATGTTTCATAACTTAATTTTACCACACAAGATAGACTAAGTCAAAAAGGTAATGGCATCTGATTTAAGCGTTGTCTAGCAATTTCACAATACTTTTCTGATATTTCTACTCCGATAAAATTTCTACCTAGTGCTTGAGCGGCAACTAAATGTGAACCACTGCCAGCAAAACAATCCAATACAATGTCACCTTTAATAGAACTATGTTCTATCATTTTAGATAAAATATTTTTACTTTTTTCGTGTGGATGTGTATCTTTTGTGTGATTGATATATTGCATATATAATACATTACTAAAATCATTTTTATTATATTTAGGCTTTCCTTTTTCCAAAACTAAACATAATTCATATTGATTTCTAAAACTATATCCCATACCGAAATTATTTTTAACCACTACTAATAGCATTCTAATATTAAATTTTGTATATTTTTCTATATAATTTCTTAATTTGATTTCAAATTTCCAATTTGTAAATAGATATAAATTAGTATTATCTTTCATTTTATTCCAAACAATATCTAACATTTTATAATTTATTGTTTCATCTTCATTATTTTCTATCTTTTTACCCATTCTTCCATAACCAATATTATCCCCATAAGGCGGATCAGTTAAAACCAAATCTATACTATCATCAGGTATTTTCTTCATAAAGCTCAAACAATCAGCGCAATGAACCTTATTAATTATATCTTCTATTTTATACATACCTAATTACTAAATAATATTATTCGCCCATTTTCGTCTCTCATTTTTCTTATTTTCTCTTTTTCTCTTTTCTCCTTCAACCTTTCCCGCCAAGACAGCTTCTTATTGGTGTTTATTTGCTCGTTTAAGGCGTGTTTAGCCCTAATTACCTCATAACCTACCACTGCGCCCTTTTTCGACAGAATAGGGGCAATTTTGCCCTCCTCTACAACCTCTCTCATTCGGCGGCTCATGGTATCTACTTTTTGTCCACTGTCCATCGCAAGTCTTGCCAACTCGTCATAACTAACTCGCCCCCGCTGATAAATATAATGTTTTAATTTATTTTTGAGACTGCTCATATTTTTTTAATTAGCCATACCAAATTTAATTTTCTTCTCTTTTAATAATACTTTAGCGTTTTCAGACCTATCAGGATTTTCATTTATATATTTTTGTAAACCAGCTATTAATTGCTGTCTGCCATTTTTGCTCCGCATAGCTTGTTGGTCTATTGTTTCATATTGCTCGGTGTGTTCGGACAGCTTTTTAAATTGATTTTTAAATATTCTGCCCGTTTCTTGACCAGGATACTGTTCTTCATATTCTCGCTCTGACAAAACCTGGCCAATAGAAGAAATTGATATTTTTGTTTCTTCGCCAATATCAACAAATTTGCTAGTAGGATTATCCATTGCTTTAGATATATTTATGGCTTGATTTTTGGTAATCCATTTTTTACCTCCATTGTGATATAAAATTATATATTGCATATTAAACCTTTATTGTGCGACTTGTATTATTTTTTTTCCAATAAACCAATAAATCGCCCAATTTATTTTTTAATTGTAATGGGGTGGTTATTGTGGGTGCATATAGTTCACCCTGAACCTTCAGGGCATATTTAATTGTTCGTTCGCTTTTTTCAAATCCCAGTTTTTTAACAATGTCATCAAGCGCCTTACGTTGGGTTTTGTTTCCCCAATTAATGGTCGGATTTATTTTATAAAATAAGTTCATTAGTTGATTTATTCTATTTGCAGGCTTGCCTGCTATAATTAACTTCTTTACATTCTTATTATTCTTATTATTCTTGTTTGTGGTTAGTTGCTGGTTAGTTGCTGGTTGATTGATGGTTAGAGTGCTGGTTGGTTTGCTGGTTGATTTTTGTGGCTTACCTTGATATTGTTCCCAATTTACAATGGTTATAATACTAAATTTGTTGGTTGATTTGATGGTTATTTCGCTGGTTGATTTTAGCCTTTTTATTGAAGTGCGTATAGATTGCTCTGAAATACCTAGGTCTTTTGATAATTGTTTTCTGCCCACTACTGCCTGTCCATTATCTATTAAATGACCTCGCCATTTTTGAGGATTATGATTTGCCTCTACTAAAAGATGAAAAAACAAAGATTTGGTGTTATTGTCTTTATACCACTCCCACCATTTTATTTTTCTATGTAGTTTTATCCATCCATTGTCCATACTCGACCTTTAATTATTCATAACAAATACAAAAAGCCCCCGACTAATAGGCTCCACCAACAAAAGTGCCACCTAAGAATCAAGGGCTTTTTATTTTTGTTATGAGTTTGTTGGTGAATTTTAGGCATATGAAAAAAGCATTCTCTTTACTTAATCAGTATAGCATAACAAAAAAATTTGTCAAGTAAAGATTATTTACTTTTCTTTTTATATCCATTGGCATAGGCAGCTCGGGCCTGCCTAACTGCGCCAGCACGTGTTTTATATATTTTACCATGTTTTCCCCATCTCCAGCCTTTTTTTGTTTTATGTATCGGCATGTTTGTTTTAATTAGTTTATAATATTTATAGTTTGGGTAATTCTGGCAATGGCGGTAATTCTGGAAGCGGTGGTAACTCTGGTAATTCTGGTATTGGTGGTAAATTTGATTTTGGTTTTTCTTTTAATACATTATCTAACTCACCCCAATAATCACCAGCAATATATTCTGATAATCTTATTGGTGTCAAAATGGGCACCCCAGCAATTAATTCTGGTAAAGTAGAAAATGCTTTAACCCAATTTTCTGGTTTAATGTTTTTTCTGTCTAGTTGATTTATTGCGTTTTCAATATCGCTAAGTCCTATAGTATGGAAAGCTCCATTTGTATATTCATGAATAAAAAACTTTCTATAAACGTAATTAGTAATATCATCAACAAAAGGAAATGCCTTAAAGGGTGATATCACTACCTCTCTCAAAATATCACCAAGAATGTGTTCGTCTTTTTTAACCTTCTTTCTTAATCCAACCAATGCGCCCAATGCCATAAGCGCCCATTTAACATATTTGCCAGTTAAAATATATGCAACTGGATTTAAAACCCCATAAATTGTTAAAGTTTTTGATAAATCTCTGCTAGTAATTTCTCCTCGTTTATATTTATTAATTGCGACTGCCATTTTTCTAACATATTGACTAGTTGTATTTTTAAAACTCATTGCGCCCCTCATTAAAACATTTCTATCTTGTTGTAATTTGCCAAGTGAAATTCTAGAAGCATTTTGTTGAGATAAAAGCGTTTCATATAAAAAGATGTTTTTAGCTTCTTCTTCTGGATACTGCCTTAAAAGTTCTTTATAATAAGGGTAACCACCATAAATTATAGCCGTAATATCACCCGTTCTTGTCCCCAGTGTGGCAATTTTTGTAGTAAATCTTTGGGTATTTTTCAACTTAGATGCCCCCTCTAATGCGTCTTTTAAAACCTCTGAATAACCACGATTAAATCTTTCTTTGAGAGATGTACCAAAACTATCCCACATAAAATTAAATGTTTTTCGGGGATGAGCAATGCCTTCCGCATAATCTTTACCAAACTGTACAACGCTCATTTTATCAGCATAATTTATTTGTGAGATAAGTTGTCTTACCACAACGCTTGGGGAGACAAGTTTAACTGTTCTTGCTCGATTCAATGTTCTGCCTAAAACATTTTCTATCTCTGATAAATTCTGAGACATCTTATGCAAAGACTCTTCGTTTAATAAATCTAAAAAATGCCTATATGTTTTATCACCATATTTTTCTTTAATGGCTATTTTAATATCCCTATCAGTAAATAATGTTTTTACCTTTTCAAATTTAGAAGAAATATATTTTATATGAGCATATTGATATATGTGGTTTCTATAAACCTCATCAATGTGCTTTATAATTGGTGTTATGTTTTGATTTTGTTGTCTCGCT
>Ga0114931_10002351_pt1 | contig 24075 bp, 21 predicted proteins | sample 2SBtaG_FD_89579 | JGI IMG/M metagenome (GOLD analysis project Ga0114931, IMG submission 89579) | Deep subsurface microbial communities from Kolumbo volcano to uncover new lineages of life (NeLLi) - 2SBTROV14_V59a metaG | ecosystem: Environmental > Aquatic > Marine > Volcanic | place: Kolumbo... | reverse complement strand
GCTTGTTAACGGTCTTTGAGACCAGTCGCTCATCGGCCTACTGAACCGGTAACTTGCTGCTAACAGGTTACGGGCTTCACCTTACATTGAGAGGGAACATTGGGGAAATTTAACCATACAAGTTGCTTAGAGGGTAAGCTGCTGTATTATTGATCTTTCTCTCACCGACCAAAGTTAGATGAGCACAATGCGTTACAAACAGCTTACCCGTGAGGAACGATACCAAAATTCTGTGTTGTTGAAAGCAGGACTTAACCATACTGAGATAGTAATGATACTGGAACGTCACAAATCGACCATTATCCGGGAAATAACCCGTAATGCCGGTCTGCGTAGTTACCGCCCTCAACAAGCTCAGCGCCTGACTGAGTAGCGTCGATATTCCAAAGTCTGTTGTCGTCTTGGCGGCACTGCCTGGAATGACGTCAAAAGACTGCTCAGAGAGGACTGGAGCCCCGAGCAAATCAGCCTCTGGCTCAAATCTGAATGTGATGTCGCTATCAATCATGAATGGATCTACCAGTGTACATTCTCCAGGACAAAAAGCAGGTGGGGAACCCTGTACCACCACCTACGTTGTCAAAAACAGCAGCGCAAACGCTATGGCAGCTATAACTGCCCTGGCCAGCTCAATGACCGTGTCAGCATTGACGAGAGACCTACTGTTGTCGATTCACGTTCCCGTATTGGTGACTGGGAACTCGATACCATCATCGGTAAAAATCACAAACAAGCCATCGTCTCCCTGACTGAGCGAAAATCGCGTTACACCTTAATCCAGAAGGTCATATGATTTATGACTTATAACTACCCGAATTAAGACTACACATTGACTATTAAGGCCTATTTAGAATCGAATTTATTTCTTTTAGCCGTTATATCCGTTTGAGAAATTTCCATTAACTGATTTGTCACATGGCTTGTAGACTCATGTAACCAATATCTAAACCCCGAATAACTCAAAACCATGATTCCGCCAACAACACTCGCTACCACCCAAATTGGTATATATTGAGTAAGTGTATTGCGTATTTTCCCCAGCCCCTGCCAACTTGAAGATAAAGAACGTTCATATTCGCCGCGATGTGTTCTTATAACCTGAAACAATTCATCGCGTAATTGCTCAAGCTGGTCTCGTCCACGATGAACTACACGAAATTTACCTTCATACCCCAGACTTAAGCAGATATACATCAACTCTAAAAAATCGATATTTTTAGCTGGCGAATTACGTATCCTGTCAAGAATCTGGAAAAACTTTTCCCCTCCCTCCGTTTCATTATGAAATACACTTAACAAAGTTCTTTGAGTCCATGCGCTCTCTGCACCCCACGGAGTATTTAATACAACCTCGTCTAGAACAGTGCATAATATGTAGCGTGCCGCTAAAACTATTTCTGGTTGTACTCCCTCTTCTCGTGCTTTTTTTTCAAATGCTTTTATTTCATCAACCAATTGCTGATGCAAACCACCCACATTTGGATGACTTAATGACTCTCTCGTCTTCGTAAATACGGCTATTAACATTGATGCAGCATTTACCAGGGGATTTAATCCGTATGCTGTTTTAAACTGGCCAGCCATAAAATCAAGATTTTGACTGCTTGCATATTCTGGTGACGACCGCTGTGAATAAACAGGAGGCTTTTGTTGATCAGCCGAACCGGATTGATTAGGTAATACCGTATTACCACTTGATGCACGACCACCAGGCATTGGACGTACGACGGTTCCATCACCCCTGTTAGCCGGTTGTCTGAATACAGTTTTATCAGGTGTGCTGTTATCGTTTGAAGAATTATCTGAAGACATTATTGTTCCTTAACTATCCGGCCAGATTTATTGCCTAATAGCCCAGAGTTCCAAATCCAGACCGGGGAAATCACCCCCAATATGTAAGGCAATGCCTCCAGATTGATTAAGCTCCTTCCAAAAATTATTGTTCCTCTCGAGCTCAAAATATGTATAGCCGGAATGAAATGGAATTTGACGAGGTGCTACCGGTAATGGTTTTAATGGAATACCCGGCATAGCCGCATTGACTAGTTGTCTTATTCTGTCAACTGGCCCGACCTTTACCTGTGCCGGAAATTGAGTGCGGATTGTATTTTCGACTACATCCGCCCTCACCGCCAAAACAAACATAGCGCCGGACAAAAGTGTGCGATCAGGTATTTGAGCAACACGAATACCAAACTTTTTCTCAACCAAAGCAAGCGATACTGCAGTCTGTTCATACACCATACTCAAACATTGTCGCAATGAATTCATGACCGGCATAAACGTTGTCTGTAAATCATCGTGCAAATATGCCGGAAAAGTTGGGGGACGTTTATTATTGGTCACAAAGGTAGAGAGCTCCCCCACCATTTGTACAACTTCAGAATAAAGTTCAATGGGGTGGAGCCCCTGCATTTGAGACAAATGGGATGTCAGAGGTTCAAGTCTGTTTACAAGCTGCAGCAGCATGTAGTCAGCTATCTCAGCGGTTCCTCCTCGCTGAGTATCTGCCAATCGGCCAGAAATTGATTCTCCGCGGTGGTGCAGCATCCCTACTAATTCAGACAAGAATCCCGAAAGCTTTTGTGAAGCACTGGAATCCAGGCATGTAGGGATAAATTCATCATCAAGCAATACATACTTATCTTCTCGTGCTTCTGAAATTCTGAGAATGCCAATACCAGCATATCCACTCATATCATTTGACTCTAACAATAAACGAAGCCTCAACTTTCCAATATCAACCTCTACAGTATCGCCACCTTCGATTGAAACATCTCTGGCATTCTGCTTTGCGGAATAATATCTTGCTAAACTTTGAGTCTCATCTTCGGACAATACGTCAACAGCACCTGGGCGTTTGACCGGAATAGCCAAATAAACCACTTCGTCGTGAGTATTTTCTGGCACATCAAACACTGGTGGTGGATCATTTTGATCTGGAAAACTAAATGGAGTCCCATCAGGAAAAACGCCTTTGGCCTTTAATAGCGATATTTTTCCTAATTTCAGTAGCTCCTGGTCCACCTCAATGAAATGAATACCCCAACCGTATGAACCGTATGCCGAACATTTACCATCAATATAACGTTCGAAATAACGCTCTTGTTGCTGGAAATGATGAGGATTGAGGAACATCCCTTCCGACCAAACCACTTTGCTATCTAATGACATAAATTCCTGCCTAAATGTTTGCTATACCAATCGATCCTGTTTAAATATAAGTGCTTTATTTACAATAAACCACCCCGCAGCAAGCTGACGGGGTATTAACATCATCTCGTCACACCGGCGAAGGCCGGTGTCCAGGGGTTTCTACCTCTGGATTCTGGCCGCAGCCTGTCCCGGCGAAGGCCGGGGCCAGAATGACGGTATTCGCAAAACCACCAAAAGTAGGCACCCTGAGGCGACAGTAGGCGCTTGAGGAGAGCTGCGGGGAATTAAACCCTTAGAGATTAAAAATATCTTGAAAAGATATTTATCAATACAGATAAAACTCAAATACTCCCCACAATCTCTTTGTTAAATCTTTTGTAGGCTACTAATCCAATTTTTCTGATACCTATTTACTAGCAAAATACATCTTATTGCCAGACAATCTGATTTCAGCTGATGAGCTAATAACATTTGTCTGTGCGATCGGTATTACTAATTTATATTCAGCATCTTTATATTCTAAAAACTCTGCATACAATCCTACATATTTTGTTTCATTACTCAGGACAAAACTTGTTTCACGCGTTTCACCCGGCTCCATATACTTAAGTCTTTTTTTAGCAATCATATCAGCGCCAAGTATTTCCGCGTCTTTTTCATAAATATCAATAAAATTCGACTTCTTGAACATATTTGGCGACCTAAGCTCATACATCCTGATGATGAGAGGAGAAGGAATTTTTTTATCATCTGGATTAATGTCTGCATCAACAATAAAAGTAAGGCTCAAGTCAGTGTCGAGATTCAAAAAACCACCTACTTTCGTGTTAATTGTTGTACAAGATGTCCCGATCATGGACATGAAAATAAGTGGTAAAATTTTAATAAATCTGTATAAAGGCATGGTCAGTTCCAAAATAAAAATTAAATAAAGCTATTTTTTATTCTTATTTCTTCTTATTTCTTCTTATTAGAGTTTCTAGAAATCACTAGACGCTGCATTTGTTCTTCATAAGCCTGAACAAAATCATAACCAAATAAATACTGGAATGAATTATCTAAATTGTTCTCCAACTCGGCATGATATTCTTTGTATGAATCCCAGTTCTTCTTCTTTTTACCTATATGGATCAATCCGGCTTTTTTGTATTTCTCAAATCTCTTTTCAAGAGTCTCAGGATCAAAGCGCTCTAACATTCCTCTAAAAGCGGCTTGCATCCCTGCAAGGACTGCCACCTGGTGTTCTGCAATACCCTGGAACCCCTCACGCACCGCTTCTATTGGTTCTTTATAGGCATTATTTTCCTTGATGAACATATTTACTAATGCATCATCAATATTTGCGGAAAATTTCAGAGGATTATTTTCTACAGGTTGAATAGTCGTAACATTAATCCTAAATTCTTCTTTTATTTTCTTTCTGAAACTTAAGACACGCATCATGCCTTCCATGGTTTCTCGCACCAGGAAACCAACCGTTTCACTGATTTGCATCTTTTTCTCATCACTCAAGTTTTTATCGGAAAAACCCATTGCCTCAAATAACGTCTTATCGAGGGTTGTAATAGTACGATTTGATTGTTGTTCACCACCTTTACCCTTTGCATTCTGTTTTATTATAAATTGTTTAAGTTTTGCAACGTCTCTAATTAATTTTTTATTTTCATTTTCAAGAGCAAGGTACTCATTTTCCAGCTTTGATAGAGCCTCAACATTTGAAAAACTGTTTGGTGGAAAATTATCTGAGCCCGCTTTATTTGCTGGCGTTTGATTTGCAAATAGGTTGTTGTTACCAAGCTGGGTTTCATTCCAGTCCTCAGGTATCATACCTGTTTCAATATTTGCATTTGGCCAACTTATTGAATCATTCATTGCCGCACCACTATCGCCGAAACCATCAGTAGAGTTGCTGTCAGGAAATGGGCTATCCTGAAATGGAGATTGGTTAATGGAGTTGGCTTTATCCAAAGCTGCCAATGGATCAGTTTCTGCATTATCGAGCCCAACAATGGGATCTGTTGATGGCACATACCCATTAATCGGAGAACCGAAAGGATCATTCTGGGAAAAAGTCCCTGGATCAAAATTTCCACTATTGCTGCTTCCTTGCATATTTAAATCCTGAAATGGCCCTGAATCCATACTCGCCTGATTAGCGCCACGAATATTAACGATAAATTCATAATCGCTTATGGCAAACCGATCACCCTCATTAAGGAACACTTTATTCCCGTTGCCTAGTGGCTCCGTTGAACCATTAATAAATGTTCCATTCGTGCTTAAGTCAGTAAGAAAGTATTGGCCATTCTCAAAACCAATCCGTGTGTGTGTGGATGACATGTATTTATCTGGATCTTCCAAAACCCAGGTATTACCCGCACCACGGCCCATAGTGCCACCACTCTCAGAGAATGTGAGGCTATTATTGCTATTGTTCACATTGTCAGGGGACTTAATTATAGTTATATCAATCGGCATACGACTGCGCTCTGAGATCTCTAAAAATATTCATATAAAACCCACAATATACCTGATTACCCCTTCTCAATATTCCTTTTTTCAGCAAATAAGTGGGCAATCCACTGCTTCGGCATTAACTTTAACCTGAATCCGTAGGTTCAGGGCGGATGCAGGGTGCATGATATTGATTTCACAGTGGAATTAAAAAATCTTAGCTTCACCCGTAGGTTAAGATGGCATTTTTTAAACCGCTGTGGAATCAAGAGCATGTGCTCGGCGCCGTCATGAACCTATGGATTCAGGTTTTAGACTCAGAAAATTATGGCTGGATACGATATCGGAAAATCCATTGTTATCTTTTTTATATTTCCATTATTTTCAATATCTTAACTGGCTTATTGTATCAAGAATGGGAGAATTTTGAACCTCTTCATTGATCATTTCTGCAGCAAACAATCAATACGTATAACTGAAAAAAATGGCAGCTTTTCAGCTGTTTTTACTCTCTGAATTCAAGTCATATTTGAACATTTAATAGAAAAGCATGGCCAGGTCTGCAATAAATTTGGTGGCCCCTCCATTTATGCCTGCATTAAACTCTATATCATTCATTTATATGCGGTTTTTAGGCTAAATCCTTGTCCTTTACCACCCATATTTGACTCAGCCTGGGATTGGTCATTATTTACCAGAATTACAGGACCAGGATCAACATAAATTCTCTATTTTTCAAGCATGTCGATGCTTTACATAGGCACCCTGATACCTTATAACTAGCTGTAGTTATTGGGGTTAAATGGTTATAATTGTTAGCTAAACACAGAGTATACAGGCCCATTGAACGGGTCAGGTTTTAGGGCGGCTAGAATCCAGATGTAATAACAAAGTCATGTTAAGTCATGACATATAAATTGCAGGGATAGATAGTTAATAACCAACTGAATATAGGGGGGCGATTTTGATTTGTTCACATGGAATTGAATGAATCCATTGATATTTCAATCCAGTCCCTTTTAGTTACCACAAGCGCTACCACTGCTGGCACTCCATTCAATCCTAAGAGCCACGCTTATGGATTGATTTCACGCAAACTGGTACTGGTAAATATCAGGAGAAAGTTAGGTATTACTAATATTGATTACTGATAGAAATATCAATAAATAAGAGAAATTACATATCGCAGGTAAATGTGACCCAGAGTACAGGAGTCCAGGAGAAGTAAGTAAATGGCATCACCAGCACTAATAGATTTCAATACAATAATGGAACCGATTTCTGAAGAGAAAGCGGCTGGCGATGATATACGTAACGACACTTCCCCGACATCCAATTATTCAATTATTAAAGACGCCCGCAACGCAGCCAGAGCCGCAGAGCGCAATAGTATGTTTGACGGTGAAAGTACTGAGGCTAAGGAGAACTGGAATAAAATATACTTTTTGGCGCCCAAAATTCTGTCTGAAGAAGCGAAAGACATTGAGGTTGCATGCTGGTACACCGAAACCTTATTACGTAAAGCTGGATTTCAAGGCCTAAGAGATGGATTTACATTAATTAGAAATTTAATCGAACAATACTGGGATGCAGATTTATACCCTCTCCCTGATGAAGATGGTATTGAAACAAGAGTGGCTCCAATATCGGGTCTGAATGGCGAAGGAGCGGATGGGGTCTTACTTGCCCCAATACGCAGCACCCGTATCACTGAAGATATTCCACCGGGACCATTTAGTCTCTGGCAATACAAACAGGCCATCGATGTAAAACGCATAATAGATGATAAGGATCGCGCGGAACAAACATCCAAAATTGGCTTCAGTATGGATGATATCGAAAACGCAGTTGAGCAAACCCCAGCGGACTATTTTATAGACCTTCGTGACGATATTAACAGCTGCCTTTCTGAATATAGAAATATAAGCAATCTATTGAATGATCAATGTGGAGCCCAAAATGCACCACCCACCAGCAAAATAATTGAAATTCTTGAAGATACATTAAGCGCTATCAATCATATTGCTAAACATAAATTCCCTGTTGAAGCTGTTAGTGATGAATCCTCTGAAGAACAAACTTCAACAAGCTCTGCTATACCAAAGGACTCAATTAGCTCACGGGATGAAGCATTTAGGCAGCTGTTAACTATTTCAGAATTTTTTAGAAGAACAGAACCTCATTCGCCAATTTCATATGCGCTCGATAAAGTTATCAAATGGGGTGATATGCCTCTTGATGAGCTGATGAATGAATTGATACCGGACCCATCTTCTCGAATAACATATAGCTCACTAACTGGAGTTCAGACAAACGATAACTAGAGATCGATAAAAATACATAATAAATTATTGGGAATTAAATTTTATTTAAACATTAATCATACTTAACTTAGTTTATACATACTGTATTAACAATTTCCTGATTTAACCCAGGATATATATGGAGGATTAGCAAATGGCCGACAGCATACATGACAAATTAAAACGGGTAAGGAAGCCACGTGTGTATATTACATATGATGTAGAAACAAATGGTGCAGTAGCCGAGAAGGAAATACCATTTGTGATGGGAGTCATGGGTGATTATTCCGGAGACAATACAGACAGTAAAAAACCTCTAAAGGATAGAAAATTCTCACAAATAGACCGTGACAATTTTAACGAAGTTATGGAGAAAACGGCGCCAAAACTGGACATGAAAGTAGATAATACTTTAAATGATGATGGCAGTGAGATGTCTGTTTCCCTGGATTTCAAAAGTATGGAAGATTTCGAACTACATAAAATTGTTGATCAGGTCGAGCCACTAAAAAAATTAATGGAAACACGGGATAAGTTACGGGATTTACTGAGTAAAGCAGACCGGTCTGAAGAGCTCGAAAATATCCTGGAAGATATCTTAAGTAACACAGAAGCCGTTGCATCTTTATCAGGTGAATTAGGCCTGGACAAAGATAGCGGTAACGATGAAAAAGGTGACAAATGATGGCCAGAAAAGAAGAAGCAAGCGCCCCTGAAGCAGCTGAAGCCGAAGAAGCTGGATTTCTGGAACAAGCGATTAGTGCAACAAAACAAACACCTCGTGACGAAACTGAGGAGCTACTAAAAACCCTTACTCAGGAGGCAATGAAGGGAACAGTATCATGGGATAAAAACCTGACTGTTACCATAAATTCAGCCATAGATGCTATTGATAGAACATTATCAAAACAGCTCTCTGCTGTTATGCAAAATGAAAAATTCCAGAAGCTGGAAGGCTCATGGCGTGGGTTGAATCATCTGGTTATGGGGTCTGAAACTAGCACCCAACTTAAAATTCGAGTCATGAATATCAGCAAGAAGGAAATTTCTAAATATCTGGAAAAAGCTGTTGAATTTGACCAAAGTCAAATTTTCAAGAAAATCTATGAGAGTGAATTTGGTACTGCAGGTGGCGAACCCTATGCTGCTTTAATCGGAGATTATGAGTTCTCGTCACATCCGGATGATATAGATTTACTTAGCAACATATCGAATATCGCCGCGGCTGGTTTCTGCCCATTCATATCGGTATCAGCTCCTGAAATGTTCGGTTTTGATTCCTTTACGGAGTTATCGAAACCGCGTGATCTGGAGAAAATATTTGATTCCGCAGAATACGTAAAATGGCGTAGTTTCCGTGATACTGAAGACTCACGATTTGTCACATTAACAATGCCTCGCGTTCTAGCACGGTTACCTTATAGCCAGGAAACTAAACCCATTGAAGCCTTTAATTTCGAAGAAGGTAGTATCGATAGTGATGGAAGACAGCTAGAAAATGAACACGACAATTATTGCTGGATGAATGCCGCATACGCTATGGGCACAACCATTACACGCTCATTTGCTGAATATGGCTGGTGTACCAGCATACGTGGTGCTGAAGGTGGCGGTAAAGTCGAGGGATTGGCAAGCCATGTATTTGTGAGCGATGATGGCGACATGGATCAGAAGTGCCCTACCGAAATTGGTATTACTGATCGGCGTGAAGCTGAACTAAGTAAGCTAGGGTTTCTGCCTATATGTCACTATAAAAATACTGACTATGCTGTGTTCTTTGGTGCACAAACCACACAAAAACCCAAAAAGTTTGATGATCCTGATGCCACGGCAAATTCTAAAATTTCAGCTCGCTTGCCTTACATTATGGCCACAGCAAGAATTGCACATTTCCTGAAGGTTATGGCGCGAGATAAAGTTGGCTCTTTTATGGAAGCGTCCGATGCCGAAGAGTGGCTCAATAAATGGATATCCAACTACGTCAATAACAGCCCAGATGCCAGTCCGGAAATGAAGGCTCGCTATCCATTAGCTGAGGCATCTATTGAAGTTAAGGAAATTCCTGGTCAACCTGGTGTATTCAGTGCAATTGCCTGGATGCGTCCATGGTTACAAATGGAAGAGTTGACAGCATCACTAAGACTTGTTGCCAACATTCCGAAAGCTGGATAACTGTCAGGTAACTGGGTTGGCTGCTTCTATCTAATGAGGCAGTCAGCCTAATCAATTTAAAACCACATCAATAGAATATGTAACCACTAAATAAACTGCCCCGGAGCCTTTCAAGCCTCTTCGTTTTTATATCTTGAAGTCTTCTAGTTTGATGACAAGACCGTGTCAGAAATCCAAAAAACACCACCAACTAAACATCAATACTCTGATATTGATTTTGACAATGTTCTTTCCCAGCAAGCTTATATTGCTAATTTGAGTGACCTCTTAAAAGAGAAAAATGACAAGGAAGCATTACGTTACTGTATACAGGAGTTTATACCCAAATCCAGGTTGAATTCTGCATCAGAAACCAGAAATGCGATCTTCAAATTAATTGCCGAACTAGATGAACTTATAAATGATCAATTAAATGAAATAATCCATAATTCAAGATTTCAGAAACTTGAGGCATCCTGGCGTGGCCTATGGCTCCTGGTAAAACAGGATGACGGTACCCAGAATAGTAAAATCAAGGTGCTAGACATACACTGGTCAGAAGTTGTCAAAGACATCAACAGAGCAATGGAGTTTGATCAAAGTCATCTGTTCCAGAAAATATACAGTGAAGAATACGGCACTCCTGGAGGTGAGCCATACGGCGCCATTATAGGAGATTATGAAATAAGTCATCGTATTTCTGAAAAACACCCACATGATGATTTATCTACTTTAGCAGGAATGGCGGAAATTGCAGCGGCTGCTTTTTCACCATTTATTGCATCAGCTTCAAGTGAATTATTCGGCATGGAAGATTTTTCAGGGTTTGGACTACCTTTTAAACTTGAAAAAATATTTGCCCAAAAAGAATACATTAAATGGCGGTCATTAAGAGAAAACACCGATTCTCGTTTTGTTGGCCTGACGTTACCTAAAATTCTGATGCGTCGGCCATACAGAACAAAGCCAGGAAGCTATAAAGGAATTTATTTCTACGAGAAGCCAGATAGCAAGGGTAAGAACTATTTGTGGGGCAATGCATGTTATGCATTTGGTGTGGTTTTAAATCGTGAATTTTCAAATGTAGGCTGGTTCGGGCATATTCGGGGGGTACCACGTAGTTATATATCTGGAGGCCTTGTAACTGAATTACCGTTTGACACTTTCGATACTGATTCTGGTTCAATTGCTCACAAGCCAGTGACTGATGTGATAATTACAGACGCTGCCGAAAAAGAAATTAGCGAACTTGGCTTTATACCTTTATGCCAGAGTTATTTATCGCCATATGCTACGTTTTATAACAATCAGTCAATACAACAGCCCAAAGATCACAATAAAAATATTGCAAATACCAACGCCAAACTATCATCAATGTTACAACATATGTTGTGTGGGTCACGCATCGCGCATTATATAAAAGTAATGATTAGAGACAAAGTTGGCTCATTTACAACAGCGGAACGATGTGAGAACTACCTTCGAGACTGGTTACTTAAATACACGACTGGAAGAGAAGATCTTGACTGGGATGAACAGGCAAGATACCCATTAAAAGAAGGCTCGGTTAGCGTGAAAGAACACCCTTCTAAACCTGGTGAGTATTTATGCGTAATTCACTTACAACCCCACTATCAACTTGATCAGATGGTGTCAGAATTAGAATTAGTCACAGAACTGGCATCTTTGAATAATTAAACGATGGCACGCATAGATAAAAAGAAAAAATTAAGGCCGTCAGTCCTGGATCGTTTGTTTGATGACGAACCATATAATCAGACAGAACGTGATCCCGGTCACCATCAAATAGTTAAACAATTACGGAACAGTATACGTCGTGATCTGGAGCTATTACTAAATACACGTTTTTATTTGTCTGAACCACCGGATGATTATATAGAACTTGATAATTCACTATTAAATTATGGACTCCCAGATCTTGCTACTGTAAACATTATCGATATCGATAAGAGAAATGAATTTTCCACCAAGCTAGAACAAACGCTAAAATATTTTGAACCGCGATTTAAATCCGTAAAAGTATCCTTTATAGATAATTCAGATAATACCGACCATACGCTTCGTTTCAGGATTGATGCGGTCATCTATGCAGATCCATTACCTGAGGTTGTGGTATTTGATTCAGTTCTGGAATCAGTTACCAGGACTGTGAATGTTAAGGAAATTAGTCATGGCTGATGAACTACTACCCTATTATGAAAAAGAACTTGCTTATATTCGCCAATTAGGCGCTGAATTTTCAAAAGAACACCCAAAAATTGCCGGGCGACTTGGTGTTAATGACGATACGATAGAAGATCCACATGTGTCACGCTTAATTGAAGGTTTTGCCTTTTTAAATGCGAGAATTCAACATAAATTAGATGATGACTTTCCGGAATTAAGCGATGCACTATTAACTATCCTGTATCCGCATTACCAAAGACCGATTCCTTCAATGTCGATTGTGCAATTTGAAGCTGATAGAGAACAACTGGATTCATCATATCAAGTTTCTAGAAACACGTTAATTGAGACTGAACAGTTTCAAGGTGAGAATTGCAGATTTTAGACCAGTTATGATACTGAGTTACTCCCAATAAGAGTGGAATCTGCAGCTTTGATTGGTCGACCGTTTTCTACTCCCGGTTCATCTTCTGTTCAAGGAGCGGAAAGTGTATTAAGGCTGTCTTTGAAAACATTCTCTGAAGAAATTACTTTTTCTGATTTAAGACCGAATAAAATTCGATTTTATCTGAAAGGTCAGCCTCAACATATAAATCCCCTTTATCAGGCACTACTAAAGGATTGTAGTAATACTATTCTGGCGCTCTCCGAGTCTGATACACACCCAGTGTTCATGGGCAATGACATAATCAAACCCGTTGGTTTTGATGGCAATGATGGTTTGCTACCGTACCCCCCTTCTTCATTTACGGGTTATCGGCTCTTAACAGAATATTTTATCTTTCCTGAAAAATTTATGTTTATCGACATAATAGACCTTGCTAATAAAATCCCAGATGGAGCGGGCCATCGTCTGGATATATATATTTACCTGAAGTCTTCAGATGTAGAACTCGAACACAATATTACTGAAGACACATTTGCATTAGGTTGCACGCCTGTTGTAAATCTATTTGAGCATACTGCTGATCCAATAAAACTGGACCACCTGCATCATGAATATCAGATTATCCCGGATTCACGCCGCCCGGCCGGCTATGAGGTTTACTCCGTTGATAAGGTTGTAGCCACCTCCTCATCAGGTGATGATGAGGAGTATTCGCCAATTTATGGATTAAATCATGACCAACAAAATGCTGATACACATTCTTTCTGGTACGCATCAAGAAGAGATGCCAAATTAGGTCTATTTGATCGTGATGAAGGCACAGATATGTACCTTACGTTGGTTGATTTAGACTTTAATCCTAATTTGCCGGATGATCGCACCCTTATTCTTGAAACAACATGCAGCAATCGGGATCTCCCAGAAAAATTACCTTATACATCCAGACAGCCAAAGCTGCAATGCGTTGATGGATCACCACCATGCTCTAATATTCGGTGCATTACTCAACCAACTTCTGTTGTGAGAGCCCCGCTGAGAAATCATGCGAGGTGGAGGCTTATATCTCACCTAAATCTAAACTATCTATCATTAACTGGGCGTGATGATGCAACAATGGCTTTAAAAGAAATCCTCCGTTTATATGATTTCAAAGAGTCCTCTGTGACGCGAGCCCTCATCGAATCAGTAATGTCGGTTCACGCTAAAGCGATTAGCGCACCATTAAATATAGATGGCCATTCAACAATGTGTCGCGGTATGGAAGTTATAGTCGAACTGGATGACTCTTTACTTACAGGAAGCAGTATCTATCTATTTTCTTTTGTTTTAGAACATTTCTTTGCTTTGTATTGCTCTATAAACTCGTTTACAAGACTACTTGTTAAAATTAAAAATAAATAAGGTTATTTAAAAAAATGTCCACCGAGAGCCGGCGAAAAAATATTTCTGTAATCAAAAAGCTTACAGAAACTCCATATGAGTTCTCTTTTGAACAAGGGGTTAGATTGCTTGAACGATCTACAGCTCTTCGGGTTACTCAACTCAATAGAGCGACAAATAAGCCAATAGCAAGATATATGCCGCCATCTTCTGAATTTGTTCGTTTCAATAGCAATCTATCTTTATCATTCAGCTCATCAGATATATTAAATGTCAAAGCAACCATAATTGATTCAAAAATCAACCAATGGAAGATGGGGGTTAATTTTATTGGATTAACCGGTTCAAGCGGTATATTACCTTACCATTATACTGAAACGGAGTTGCAACGCTCGAAGTTAAAAGATAATTCGATGTACGACTTTTTAAACTTATTTAATCATCGTACAACTTCTTTGTTTTACCAGTCTTCTGTTAAATATAATTTCCCCATAGAATATGAAAGAAACAAATTAAGCACCTCAGTTAAAAAAGAGCCAGACAATTATACACAAGCTCTTCTTTCTCTTATCGGATTCGGCACGAATAATATTACAGGTCGCTTGTATACTAAAGATGAGTCTATTATCAATTATGCGGGTCTATTAACCAATAAAGTTCGTACCTCTTCTGGATTAAAACAAATACTCAGTAATCATTTTTCAATACCTGTAGAAATAAAGGAATTTATTGGGCAATGGCAGGATCTTATTAGAGATGTACGCTCACGAATTTCAAGTTCAAAAAGCAATTCTAGAAACAATTGTCTTGGAAAGACAGTCATGCTTGGACGGAAAGGCTGGATTGTGCAAGGGAAAATAAATATTATTTTAGGGCCGCTAGACAATGCACAGCTACAGAAATTTTCTCCAGATAAAAATACTCTCCGAGCCCTGGACGAAATGGTACGACTGTATATGGGCATTGAAAACGATTACGATTTTATAATGCGCATTAATAAAAGTGATATTCCTGAACGCGTAAGCTTATCATCTGGTGAACCTGTTATTGTTGGGTGGAATACATGGCTGTCCAACAAAACTGATTATACTTCTGATTCAAATAAAACAATTGATATTCCGGTTTCATCAAAACGATTTAGATGATGGGATTATAAATGGCCTACAAAGCAATAATTTATTTAATTAGTGTCATATAGCATTATTCTAATGGATAAATATAAAGTAATTATAACCACTTCGCTTTTTTTATTGTTTTTTTTAAATTCATGTTCATCTATAGATAAAAATATTCCAATATCTCATGTTAAGATTAAACAACAGGGAATGCATCAAAATGACAGGCCAAAAATGGCAAATACTTGTAAAGGATTTATTTTAACAGAACAACAGGTATTGGATTTTTATATTTATTCTTCTCTAGTAAATGAGAATTTACTCAGCAATAAATACAAAATTCTACCATGTTATATCTCTGGTACGGCTTATATCTATGGTGAATTATTCTCCTGGAGAATACGATCGGGTGGTATTGGTGAATTTTTTAATGACAACAAGAGGTTTTTAAAAGTATGCGGTAAAAATTGCTGTAAAAAAGCAACTGGTATTTGCTGACTATTAGAATAATATAATTGTTATATTTTATCCGTGCTGTCCCTTAACTTGAAGTGTATTGCTGTTCAACAGGCAAAATACTTAACCATTAGACTGCTTTGAGGTACTAGAGACATGAAAACCAATAAGACCCTTTCGTCAGAGCCTGCCCCGCGAAACGTTTTGGGTATTCCGGCAAAAGCTAGAATCCAGTGGTCGCCTAAAACGTTTATTTTTGGTTTAACGACATTCTGGGTTCCGGCCGCAGCCTGTCCTGGCGAAGGCCAGGGCCGGAATGACGGAAAAAAGTTAACGGGACAGCAGTGATATTTTATATACTCATATAATTCAAAGAATATACATGTCTAGTATTAGTAATATTTTAGGACGATAAACGGGGATTTCATGATAACAATAGATCTAAAATCTTTGGTTGGAAGGTTAAATGAACCTTGTCGCAATGCTCTTGAAGGTGCCGCTGGCTTATGCCTGGCACGCACGCATTATAATGTGGAAATTGAGCACTGGTTACTCAAGCTACTAGAAGTTCCCAATAGTGATTTTCTTGCCATACTTGAAAAATTTGAAATTGACTTAGGTAAACTTACACAAGACCTAAACAGAGAATTAGATCGAATCAAGGCTGGCAATACACGAGCACCGGCACTTTCCCCCACTGTTGTTGATATTGCAAAAAATGCCTGGATGTTGGCCTCAGTTGAGTATGGCCATCCAATCACGACATCTGCTCATATACTTGCAGCCTTAATGCTAGATGACAGCCTTAGGAGGACCATAGAGGCATCATCCGGGGAACTGAAAAAAATCCAGCCAGAGTCACTGCGGGAAGTAGTGCGTGCAATAGTAGGTACGACCCACGAGTCTACAAATTCAGCGATTGGGGATACTTCACCCACTGATAGTTTGACAGCATTTGGTGATCCCAGTAAATCTCCCTCACTTGATAAGTTTACTGTAAACCTAACCGAAGATGCTAAACAGGGAAAGATTGATGCGGTCCTTGGTCGAGATGAAGAAATCAGGCAGATTATCGATATTTTAATTCGACGTCGACAGAACAATCCTATCCTTACCGGTGAAGCTGGTGTCGGTAAAACGGCAGTAGTAGAAGGTTTTGCAATGCGCATTGCATCAGGCGATGTACCAGAACCACTTAAAGGTGTGTGCGTACGATCTCTGGACCTTGGTTTATTACAGGCTGGCGCTAGCGTTAAAGGTGAATTTGAAAACCGTCTTAAATCTGTAATTTCTGAGGTAAAGGCATCTCCACAGCCAATTATAATGTTTATTGACGAAGCACACACACTAATTGGTGCTGGTGGTAAAGAAGGCCAGGGTGATGCCGCAAATCTTCTAAAGCCTGCATTAGCTAGAGGTGAACTGAGAACCATTGCTGCTACGACCTGGGCTGAGTACAAAAAATATTTCGAAAAAGATCCCGCACTCACGAGACGATTTCAAGTCGTTAAAATTGAAGAACCGGATGAAGAAAAAGCAATCAATATGATGCGTGCGATTTCCGTCATGCTTCAAAATCATCATGGTGTACGAATTATGGATGAGGCAATTGTTGATTCCGTACACCTATCCAGTCGATATATTACTGCTCGACAATTACCCGATAAATCTGTCAGCTTATTAGATACTGCATGCGCACGGGTTTCATTAAGCCAGGGGGCCACCCCTTCTGCCGTAGAAGATACTCGTCGCAGCATTGAACAATGCCAAACAAATATAAATTCACTCGAACGTGAAAATGCAACGCTTGGTAATTGCGAAGACAGAATTAATAATTTAAAGGAATAGAAAAAGGCACTCGAAATTCATTTAAAAGTTCAGGAAGAACAGTGGGGTAAAGAAAAAGAAGTTGTTGAGAATATCCATAACCTTCAAAAACAAATTGAAAATGATTTCCATGCTCAATCATTATCGAAAGATGAACTTAAAAAAGAAAACGTCCCAAAGCTGCTTAAAGATGATGACCGTAAGAAAGTTAAAAAAGAGTTGCATAAATTAATGAAAAACCTGGCAAAGATTCAGGGTGAAGAACCCATGATACAGGTTAATGTAGGCAGCCAGGCTATCGCAGAAGTCGTCGCCAATTGGACAGGTGTCCCGGTTGGAAGAATGGTATCAGATGAAATAGAATCAATTTTGAAATTGGCTGATGTCCTGGGTGAGAGGGTTATTGGCCAGCCACATGCCCTCAATGCACTCGCAGAAAATATACGTACTTCCCGAGCTGGACTTACTGATCCAAGAAAACCTATCGGTGTTTTCTTCATGGTAGGCTCCAGCGGCGTTGGTAAAACTGAATCAGCACTTGCCCTAGCAGATGTTCTTTACGGTGGTGAACACAATATTACCACTATCAATATGTCTGAATTCAAAGAAGAACATAAAGTTTCAATGTTACTCGGTTCACCACCAGGATATGTTGGATACGGTGAGGGGGGTGTACTGACTGAAGCAGTTAGAAGAAAACCTTACAGCATTCTATTATTAGATGAAATGGAAAAAGCCCATCCAGGCGTACAGGATATTTTCTACAATCTATTCGACAAAGGAACTATAAAAGACGGTGAAGGTAGAGATATAGATTTTCGTAACACCATAATTATAATGACATCCAATGCTGGAGAGGAACATATTCGTGCAATGTGCGCCCAAAGTGATGAATTACCTGACCCAGATATCCTGCTTGATAATTTTAGGCCACAGTTACTGAAATATTTTAAACCTGCCTTTCTTGGTAGGACTACTGTAATTCCTTACTACCCGCTAGGTGATGAGGATCTACTTAAAATATGTAAAATCAATATGGGAAGGATCAGTAAGCGAGTCAAAGATCACTATAATGCTGAGTTCATCTATGACGATGACGTCATGTTACATATTGTTGCAAGAAGCCAGGAAGTTGATACTGGCGCCAGGAATATTGAAAATATTCTCACACGAACAATGCTGCCTGAAATGGCATCTGAATGCTTGGGCAGGTTAGCTGATAATAATGAAATATCTAAAATTAATGTTGGAGTTACCGATGATGGCTCATTTACCTATGATATTACATAATTATTAAGGACTCTTTATATTACCGTATTTTTATAAGACCTTATTTTTCATTAAGCATGTATATCTGTTCTAGCCATACTATACAGATAAGATAACTGTGCATTATTCTATTATAGAATTGTTAAGAAAACATCATATGCAGTATATTGTTATCATTTTATTCCTTGCTGTTTCTAATAGCGCTTTTTCTGCGTCACCTGATATTGATAAAATTGATTCATCAACATTACTTTCAATAGATAAAAAACATCATGTATTTTCTACTCATTTTTATAAAAAGTTTCTATCTTTACCAAAATGGAGCGGTTCTAATTTTTCAACAATTAAGTCTTTAGATGTTGCTGTAACGGAACACTATAATAATAAAAGAGGAATTATAGCAGCAGCATTAATTGTTAAATACAAAGATTTGGTAACTGATAACTACGATAATATTTCTATATTTAATTTTATCAGAGTATTGCTGGACCAGAATGAGTGGGACACGGCTAAATATTTATTTGATTTAATAAAAAGAGAGGGTGATTCAACCCTCATATCGTATACCTCATATTTATTTTCTATTTTTACATTTAAACGAAACCAATGGGATCTGACTCTAAAATATCTCGAAGGTGGAATAAATGACTTACCTGACGAGGATCATCATTATGCTTTGTTAATGAAGGGTATATCCTTACAGAAACTGACAAGGCATAGAGAATCTATACAGTTTTATAAAAAAATCCTACCAAGCTCTAAATACTACATATCCTCAAGACTAAATATGGCAATTGCCTATATCCGTCAGGGCTGGTGGACCGATGCGTATATAATCCTGGAAAATATACTTAAAGATCCAAAAACATTAAAACAGGAAGAATCAGTAAATAGACTCTACTTAACCCTTGGTTACTCATTTCTTAATCAGGAATATTATAGAAACTCCAGGGATGCCTTCCGAAACGTAGGGATATCCAGCATATACACTAATAGAGCGCTACTTGGCATTTCGTTGCCCGCCTCGAGTCAGGAAGATTATATTGGCGCATTAAAGTCCATTAGTATTCTGAAGAAAAAAAATACTTTTGATTTGCCAGTTGATGAATCATACCTGCTCATGCCCTACTACTATGAAAAATTACAGCAACCCAGTACTGCATCTGCTGGATATTCGGAGGCCATTAATTATTATAAAAGAAGAATATCTGGTATTCAGTCAATTTTGAAATCCGACATCGACCTTTCTAGTCACTCGTTTGACACAAGTTTCAACACAACGATTCGTATTGGCAAAAATACTGTTAATTTTTCATCGAATTATCCTGATTATTTTATAGATAATTATTTGACTCTCATTAAGTATAAACCATATGTAGACAGTATAAATGATAAAAAACTAACAACACAATTTTTTGCACTAAAATCTGAATATGAAACCGTTATCAAAAATATGATCCGTAGCATGTTAAATCAACGAGTGACTTACCTGAAAAGCTACATAGATCAATCTAGATTTGGTCTTGCAAGATTGTATGACAACAATCTGGTCACCAATTAATGAATATACGGTTTATTATTATATATTTATTAACCGTATTCTTGTTAAACGGATGTGGTGGCACAGGTGTAAAACGTACTACTTTACGTGATATAGATACTTCTACCTCTAAAGAAGTTAAGCGCGGTATATACGTTATCCCTAAATCCGATGAAGAAATACGTAAGGCCTATGCAACATATCTAAAATATGCTTCTAAAGATGATAAATCACGGTTAAGCGCACTTAGTAGACTTGCTGAGTTAGAATTTGAATTATCCGAACAGATTTTAAAGAACAAAAACAATAATAATAATGTTGATGCCATAGATAAACTTGATGATAAATTATACAACGCAAAACTGGATAGGACTATTGAGTTACTTCGCACCTCTTTGATTGACTATCCTGATGCCAAGGGAAACGACGAATCGTTATATCAGCTGGCCAAGGCTTACGACCAGAAAGGTGACAGCGAAAAAAGTCACAACACTATAGAAAGCCTGGTAAAAAAATATCCTAAATCAAAATATTATATTGAAAGCCTCTTTAGGCTTGCAGAGGACGCTTTTAGCTCAAAACAATATGCAGATGCTGAAGATAAATATACTGAGATTATTGGCTCAAAAAAGAATAACATTTTTTATGAAAAATCGTTATATAAGCGAGGATGGTCGAGATTTAAGCAGGAGTTTTACTTTGAAGCTGTTGATGACTTCCTGCAAGTTGTAAAACTCAATCGGTTTGATAAGTACGATAAATTAGATCAAACTAAAAAAGATCTTTTTAATGAATATTTTCGTGCTATTGGCCTTTCTTTTTCCTATATGGGGGGTGCAGAGCAAGTAAACGAATACTTTAGAGAGAAACCGAATTTTAAGTATTTATATTATATCTACTCACATGTTAGCGATATTTATTTAAAAGCTGGGCGAAATAATGATGCCGTAATGACACTTAAATATTATACTCAATATAATAAGTCATCTGATCATGTACCCGAAGCTCTCCTAAAGATCATATCAATTTGGAAAGATGCTGGTTTCGCATCAAAGATGAATAATGCAATAGTTTCTTTTTATAATTTATATTACCCAGATAGTCAATATTGGAAAAATAAGAAAGTCGTTAACCAGCGAATAAAAAAATTAGTTAAAAATAAACTAAGGGAATATATACTTACGGTAACTGCTAACTATCATAAAAAGTACTTACTGACTAAAAATAACAAAGATTTTAATAATGCTAAGACGTGGTATGAAAACTATTTAAAGCACTATTCATCATATTCCAGAAAAGATAATATTCACTACTTATATGCAAGTCTGCTTTCTGATAACAATAATATCATTGATGCTATTAAACATTACAAAATAGCTGCTTATGACTCTAATATAATAATCAATAAAGATGCCGCTTACGAGACCATACTATTGGCATCAAAATTATCGGAAACTGCAACGAATAAGAAAATATTTCTTTCCTGGTTAAATAAGCTGATTCATTATTCCACAATATTTAGTCAACAATATCCTAACGATACAAAAACCATTAATATTATTAGCCATGTTAGTAAAGTAGCATATAAAAATAAAATGTATAAAGAGACAATTATTTTATCTGAATTACTTCCGTATAGCTCATCACATCAGAACACTGCTAATGTTAATATTATTAAGGCCCATTCTTACTTCAGGCTTAAGCAATAAGAGTACGCTGAGAATACATATCGTTCTGTTTTAGAAAGTAGCGATATCAATCAAAAATCTAAAGAATCCGCGCTAAACGGCATGGCTTTATCAATCTATTATCAAGGTAAATCAGCCTCATTAAATAATAATCCAACGGAAGCAATAAACCACTATATAAGAGTATCCAGAGATGCTCCTACTTCTAGTATTGCGGCTACCGGAATGTATGACGCGATAGCCCTTGCAATGAAGAACAAACTATGGGATAGCGCTATTCAGTATATAAAGGAATTCAAGCGACTTTATCCAGATCATAAGCGTTCACTAGACGTTTCTAAAAAATTGGCTGTCGCTTATATAAATTCTAGACAGGATATAGCTGCTGCAAGAGAGTTAGAAAAGCTTTCGGTTAATGATAAGGATAAGAAATATAAATCAACAGCATTATGGAAAGCCGGTGAACTTTACGAATCCAACAAGGATTATGCTTCAGCTATTCGTACATATGAGCAATATGCAAAAAATTATCGCAGACCATTCCCACAATACATGGAATCCATGTTTAGACTAATTAAATTACATACAATTACTGGAGACAAAGCAAAGGCCATTTTATGGGAAAAAAATATCATTAATGCTGATAAAATATCTCCAAAATCATTAAAAACCGAAAGAACAAAACTCATAGCTTCAACCTCGACACTTGATCTTGCAAAGGAAAGCTATAGAAAGTTTTCAGATATCAAATTAGTACTCCCTCTAAAGGCTAATCTAAAAAGAAAGATAAAAGCCATGCAAAAAACAGTCAACCTATATGCTCGGGCATCATCATATAACATCGCTGAAACTGCTACGGAGGCTACATACTCGATTGCGGAAATTTACAATGAATTTAGTAAAAATTTACTTCAATCGGAACGACCAAAAAATTTAAATAGCGATGAGCTGGAACAATACCAGATTTTATTAGAAGACCGGGCATACCCATTTGAGGAAAAAGCCATTGATTTCTATGAAACAAATTTAACTCACGTAAAGGATGATATTCATGATGAGTGGGTAAAAAAGAGTCTTAATCAATTAAGGTTATTATTCCCTGTTCGATATAAACGTGAAGCAAAGTTGGATAGAGTTATTAATGTATTACATTAAATTAATTATTATTACGATTTTAATTATTTTAGGTGGTTGTACCACAACACCATCAACGGATATATCACCCGGCCCTTCAGTCAGCACCACTAAAGACAACAGGGTTAAAGTAAATAAATCCAGCGGTGATGAAATAGCACAGTATCGTCAGGCAATTACAGAATTAAATAATGGTAACCTTGAAAAAGCCAAGCTACAACTACTGGAAATCGTAAAAATTCAGCCGGATCTTGCAGGGCCATGGGGTAATCTCGCTCTAATTTACATAAAACAGGGACAATTAAACAGGGCTGAGGAAAATTTAGAAATCGCACTTAAAAATAATCCAAATATGGCACAGTTACTTAATATGGCTGGTTACCTTGAAACCAAGAAGGGTAATATAAATGTAGCGATTGACCTATATGAAAAGGCCATTACTCAAAAACCCGATTATGCCCTGGCCCATTATAATCTTGCTCTTCTATATGATATTTACCTACAGGACCTGCCAAAAGCGGTAGAATACTATGAAAAATACCTGGCACTAATTGGTACAGAGGACAAAAAAACAAAAGACTGGGTAGAAGAACTCAAACTTAATATAGCACGTGAAAAGTCATGAAAAAAATAACTATACTTTTAATCACTCTATTTTTAACAACAAGTGGTTATTGTATTGCTGAGGAAGATAAGGTTGAGCTTGAAACCACTTTTATAAAAGGTAACAAGGAATTACCCCAGGTACTTTATATTGTCCCCTGGAAGGGTATGAAAAAAGAAAAAAGAAAGAAGGAAATTATCGTATTACACAGTTTGTTTGGGGATGCGTTTGATCCAGTAACACCAAAAAACCTGGGGCAATAAACTGGTTTTTCAGGGCTACTTGAGCTCTGTGGTAGTTAAACTACCAATCTTCACTGTCTATTTTCTCTAATTTGATCGATTCTTTATCATTGTAGAGCCGGACAGTGGTTTTGGACCTGGGTAATCTCGGTTCAAATTCAAGATATACCTTTTGATTATT
>Ga0114931_10002350_pt1 | contig 24086 bp, 24 predicted proteins | sample 2SBtaG_FD_89579 | JGI IMG/M metagenome (GOLD analysis project Ga0114931, IMG submission 89579) | Deep subsurface microbial communities from Kolumbo volcano to uncover new lineages of life (NeLLi) - 2SBTROV14_V59a metaG | ecosystem: Environmental > Aquatic > Marine > Volcanic | place: Kolumbo... | reverse complement strand
TGCGCCGCGCAACGCGGGACTAGCAGCGTTTGTCTGGGGCGCAGCAGCGCCCCCTCGGCTTCGCCGAGCCTCCCCCTCGACCGCTCCGCGGTCGTCTAGCCCCTCGATTCAAGAGAATCGAGGGACGAGTCGGGCGCGGCTCGCGGTGTCGGTGGTTCGTGGTACGCCACAACAGCCGTTTTCCAGCCGGGCCTGCTCGGATTGACAGGGCCGGGGCGCCGGGACTAGATCACTCGCGCTCTACGAGAAAATCGGCTGTTTTGTCATACAGCTGCGGGTCGAGAAGCGGACAAGCCATATGGTCGAGCTGTACCTCCCGATGTTCCTGATATTCCTCGTCGCGGGCGTGGTGTGCCTCGGGATGTTCGCGGGCGGCGCCCTGGTCGGGAAGAAGAACCCGACTCCCGAGAAGATGATGCCCTACGAGTGCGGTAACGACACGCAGGGCGCGCGCCACATCAAGATGGACGTCAAGTTCTACCTCACGGCGATCCTGTTCGTCGTGTTCGACATCGAAGTGGTGTTCATCTACCCCTGGGCCTCGCTCTTCAAGGGGCTCGGCTGGCAGGGCTTCGCCGAGATGTTGATGTTCATCGCAGCGCTGCTCATCGCGCTCCTGTACTGCTGGAAGAAGAGAGCTCTCGAATGGGAGAGCTGAAGTCGACGACCACCAAGGTCATCGAGCCGGGCGGCGGCGAGGGCTTTGCCACCACGCGCCTCGCGGACATGCTGCACTGGGCGCAGAAGTATTCGCTCTTCATGTACCCCTTCGTGACCGCATGCTGCGGCATGGAGTTCATGGGCGTGTCGAGCCCGCGCTACGACTTCGCGCGGTTCGGCGCCGAGGCCCCGCGTTTCTCGCCCCGGCAGGCCGACCTGCTCTGGGTGGTGGGGACCATCACGCAGCGCCAGGCGCCTATCCTCAAGCGCATCTACGAGCAGATGGCCGAGCCGAAATGGGTGCTGGCTTTCGGGACTTGCGCGTCCTGCGGCGGCTTCTACGACAACTACACGTGCGTCGCCGGCATCGACAAGATCATCCCCTGCGACATCTACATTCCCGGCTGTCCGCCGCGTCCCGAGGCGGTTCTCGACGGCCTGATGCTGCTGCAGGACAAGATCCAGCACGGCGACCGCACGCCTGGCATCGTCAAGCCGCGCACGGATCCCGCCGGCGGTCCCGACTACGGAATCGTGCAGCTTCGGCGATCGAAGAACCCCGAGGCCTAGCCCTTTTCCCTTTCCTTCCGAAGGCGCCGACAAATGTCCAAGGCCCTGGTCGAGCTCATCAAGAAGAATTTCCCGTCCGCTGTCCTCGAGACGCATGCCCAGCACGGCGACGAGACCGTCGTGCTCGATCCGGGCAGCTGGCACGAGGTGGCCGCGTTCCTCAAGGGCGCGCCGCAGGCCGACATGAACATGCTCGTCGACCTGACCGCGGTGGACTACCTCGACCGCGAGCCTCGCTTCGAGATCGTGGCCCACCTCCACTCGCTGACGCGCGGGCATCGTATCCGGCTCAAGTCCCGCGTCGGCGACAAGGACGGCGAGGAGGTCGAGATCGACACCCTGACGGACCTCTGGGCCAGCGCGAACTGGATGGAGCGCGAGTGCTTCGACATGTTCGGCGTGAGGTTCACGGGCCATCCCGACCTGCGCCGCATCCTGATGTACCCGGAGTTCATCGGGCATCCGCTGCGCAAGGACTACCCAGCCGACAAGATCCAGCCGCTGGTGCCGTATCGCGATGCGGAGAACATCCAGAAGCTGCCGCCCTTCGGCCCGGACGAGGGTATGAGCTTCGGGCGCCAGACCCACGAGTGGGTGGCGGAAGAGGACGACGCTGATCAGCCTCCCATCGCAGTCGACGAGGTACACACCTGATGGAGCCGCTGGATCTGGATCTGGACGACTCGGAGATCAAGCTCCCGTCGGAGCCGATGCTCATCAACGTCGGCCCCTCGCACCCGGCGATGCACGGCACCGTGCGCGTCGTGATGGAGCTTTCCGGCGAGACGATCGAGCGCTGCGACGTGCAGGTCGGCTACCTGCACCGCGGCTTCGAGAAGATGTGCGAGCGTGGCAACTGGAGCCAGGTCTTCCCCTACGTCGACCGCTGCAACTACGTCTCGCCGATGCTGAACAACGTCGGCTTCGCGCTCGCGTGCGAGAAGGCGCTCGGCGTCACGGTGCCCGAGCGTTGCCAGTACTACCGCATGATTCTCGGCGAGATGGCGCGCGTCAGCGACCACCTCACCGCCGCGGGCGCCATGGCCATGGAGCTCGGCGCCTTCACGCCCTTCCTCTGGATGATGAAGGGCCGCGAGATGATCTGGGACCTGCTGGAAGAGGAGACGGGCGCCCGGCTCACGCACAGCTTCGGCCGCGTCGGAGGCATGGCGGCGCCGCCCACGGACGGCTTCAAGGAAAACTCCCTGGCTGTCGCGGAGCACCTGCTCGGCATCATCTCCGAAGTCGAGGCGCTGCTGTACGGCAACCGCATCTTCCTCGACCGGTTGCAGGACGTCGGTGTGATGAAGGCGGAGGACGCCGTCTCGCTGGGCTGGACGGGGCCCATTCTCAGGGCGAGCGGCGTCCCCTACGACGTGCGCAAGGCGGATCCGTATCTGAAGTACGGGGAAGTCGACTTCGAGGTGCCCATCGGCGAGCACGGCGACTCCTACGACCGCTTCGTCGTGCGCATCGAGGAGATCAAACAGAGCATGCGCATCGTCGAGCAGTGCACCGAGAAGATACCGGACTCGGGCCCAGTCAACATCGACGATCCGCGCGTCGTGCTGCCGCCGAAAGAGGAAGTGTACACGACCATCGAAGGCACGATCCGGCACTTCAAGATCGTGATGGAGGGTCTGAAGATCCCGGCCGGCGAGGTGTACTCCTATACCGAGGGTGGCAACGGCGAGCTTGGCTTCTATCTGGTGATCGACGGTAGCGGCACGCCCTATCGCGTCCGCATCCGGCCGCCGGCGTTCCTGAACACCGGCGGTCTGGAGATGCTTATCACGGGGGCGATGGTGGCGGACGTTGTCCCCTGCTTCGGCTCGCTCAACATGATTGGTGGCGAATGCGACCGCTAGGGAGCGGCCACGTGAGGGTTTGCTAGGTGCCTACGTTCAAACTGGACGACCGCGAGATCCCCTTCGAGGCGGGCGACACGATCATCCGGGCGGCCCACCGCCAGGGGATCGATATCCCGCACTACTGCTGGCATCCCGGCCTGAGTGTCGCTGCCAACTGCCGCATGTGTCTGGTGGAAGTCGCGCCTCCGCCCGGACGCAAACCACTGATGCTGGACGTGGTCAGGTGGGATCACGAAAAGCAGGACTACGTCCGGGAAAAGAAGCCGAAGCTGCAGCCCGCCTGCCAGATGCAGGTGGCTGAAGGCATGCAGGTCTTCAGCGAGTCGAGCGAGCACGTTGCCCGCGCGCGGCGCTCGGTGCAGGAGATGCTGCTTCTGAACCACCCGGTGGACTGCCCGATCTGCGACCAGGCGGGCGAGTGCCGGCTGCAGGACTACTGGCTCGAGCACCAGCGCTCGTCGAAGCGCATGCACGACGAGATCATCCACATGCCGAAGGCGCAGAGCTTCGGTCCGACCATGGTCTACGACGCCGAGCGCTGCATCGTCTGCACGCGCTGCGTTCGCGTCAGCGCCGAGCTGGCGAAGGACCCGGTGCTGGACAAGCGCGAGCGCGGCAACCTGGGCGAGATCGTGCTCTCGCCCGGGCGTCAGCTCGACCATGCCTACACGCTGATGACCGAGTACGTGTGCCCCGTCGGGGCGCTCACCAGCAAGGACTTCCGTTTCAAGGCGCGGGTGTGGTTCCTCCGCACCGCGCGGACCATCTGCGTGGGGTGCGCCACCGGCTGCAATTCCTTCACGGACTACGACCCGCGCTACGACAAGGTGTACCGCTACCGCCCGCGGGAAAATCTCGAGGTCAACAAGTACTGGATGTGCGACGAGGGCATGCTCGACTACGCGCGCATCCACGAAGGCCGCGTGCTCGCGGCGCGCGTGGCGGGCAAGACGGCGGCCTACGACAAGGCCCTGGAGAAGGCCGCCAAGCTGCTCCGCAGAGTCGACCCGGACGCGGTGGGCGTCGTGCTCAGCGCCCAGCACTCGAACGAGGACAACTTCGCGCTGCTCACGCTGGCGCGGGACTACATGGGCGCCGGCAACCTGTTCTTGTCGGGCAAGGCGCCCGGCGTTGGCGACGACATCCTGCGCCACACCGACAAGAATCCGAATACGGCAGGGGCGACGGCCCTGTCGACCAGCAGCCCGCCCGGCTCGTTCGCGGATCTGGTGGCGGCGCTCGAAGCGAAGAAGCTGAGCCACGTGCTGGTGCTCGGCTCCTACGCCGCCGACCCGGCGCTTGCCGATGCGCTGGGCAAGGCCCAGGGGATCGTGGCGCTGGCAACGCACGAGGGGCCCTTCGCGGAACACGCCGGGGTCGTGCTGCCGGTCAGCAGCTGGGCGGAGTCCGACGGAACGTTCGTCAACGCGCAGGGTCTGGCGCAGGAGAGCGAGCGCGCCATCCGCCCGCTCGGCGATTCGAAACCGGGCTGGAAGCTCGTCGCCGAGCTCGGCCGCAGCATGGGCTACCCGATGAGCTGGAAGAAGCTGAAGGATGTCCGCGGCGCGATGGCGCCAGAAGCGGGCGCTGCGCTGGCGGGCTCAGGGGCCTCCGCCCAGCAAGCGGGAGTAACCGGATGACCGTCGGAGCCATCTTCGTTTTCATCATCAAGGCGGTCGTCGTCGTGATGTTCGGGATGAACCTGGGTGTCGTCCTCACCTGGGTGGATCGGCGCCAGGGTGCGGTCATCGCCGACCGCGTGGGCCCCAATCGGGCAGTGATGTGGCTGCCGCGTGCGGTGGCGCAGGCGCTGGCGGTGCTTCCCGCACTGGCCATCTCCGCCGGCGTCATCGCGTACGTCGTCGTGGAAAAGCCGCTGCCGGCCGATCGCACCGATCGCGCGGTGTTCTTCAGCCAGCTGGCGATCTTCTTCATCTGGGCCACCGGGCTGGTGATCGCCCGGCGCGTCGATTCGCGCGGGGTGCGCAACAGTTTCGATGGCTTCATCCAGTGGATCGGCGATCCGCGCCGCATCTTCTACGCCGGCCTCGCCGCGCACGCGGTCAGCTTCGTGGTCGCCGTGGTGCTGAAGGGGACGCCGCCCGGCCGGCAGATCCGCGATTTCGCCTACTTCGGCGGCGCGGCGGTGCTGGCGGCGACGATCCTGTTCGGCGCGTTCTACTCGGCCTACAGCGTGCGCAACGATGAGCGCGTCGGCATCCGCCTGATCGGTCTTCTGCACCCCGCGGCCGACGGTCTCAAGACGCTGTTCAAAGAAGATTTCGTTCCGCCGGGGGCCGACCGGCTGCTACACGCGTTGGCGCCGATCATCTCCTTTTTCCCGGCGCTCGTGGTGATGGCCGTGGTGCCGTTCGGCGACACGCTGTGTTTCGCCACGAAGAACGGCCAGATCGACTACGGGCACCTGATCAGGATGGTGCCGGCGGATGGAGTGTGCGTCGACGGCGCGGTGAAGCTGCAGGGCCTCGATCTCAACGTCGGCATCCTCTACTTCTTCGCCATGGCGGGCACCGGTATCGTCGGTGCGGCGCTTGCCGGCTGGTCGAGCGACAACAAGTTCAGTCTGCTCGGCGGCCTGCGCGCCTCCAGCCAGATGGTCTCCTATGAGGTCGCCATGGGCCTGACCATCATCGGCACGCTGATGATCTACGGCACCCTGCGCCTCGACGACATGGTGCGCTGGCAGGCCGAGCACACCTGGGGGATCTTCGTGCAGCCCCTGGCGTTCTTCCTGTTCTTCGCCGCTGCGGTGGCCGAATCGAAGCGCATCCCGTTCGACCTGCCCGAGGGCGAGAGCGAGATCGTAGCCGGCTACTACACCGAGTACTCCGGGATGAAGTTCGCGATGTTCTTCTTCGCGGAGTACGTCACGGTCGTGACAGCCAGTGCGCTGATGACCACGCTCTTCTTCGGGGGCTGGCACGTCCCGTTCCTGTTCCGCGACGGCTTCCACGTCGTGATCGGCAATACGCTGGTCTTCACGCAGCCACTCACGCAGATCGCGGTAGTGCTCATCGGCGTCTGCGCCTTCATCTTCAAGGTCTGTGCGCTCTGCTGGCTGCAGATCAACATCCGCTGGACCCTGCCGCGCTTCCGCTACGACCAGCTGATGCGGCTTGGCTGGCGCAAGCTCCTGCCGGCAGCGCTCCTGAACATCCTGGCAACCGGCCTGGTGATCCTGGCACTGCAGTCGGGTGGCGCGTCGACGCTCGCGGGTCTCGATATGCTCGCGCATCTGTCGATGGTCGTGGTGGCGGCCGCGACGATCGGTCTAGCGGTATGGCTCGTGCTGTTCCTGATCAAGCCGGTGAAGAAGCGACGCATGCTGGCCAGCACGTCCGCGCAGTTCGCAGCGGCGCGGGGCGGTACCCGTTCCGCGCGCATGGGAGCATGAGGAGAATACGATGACGACAGGACCGCTCGGACCGCGCAAGGTCGTCGGCACGCCGATACCCCGCCCGGCGCGCAGCGGGCGCGTGCAGGTCTACATTCCGGAGATCTCGCGCGGCCTCGGCATCGTGATGAAGCACTTCTTCAAGAACACGAAGGAGATGGCGTTCGGGCAGCGGCCGGATCCGGTGCTGGAGAGCATCGAGGACGGCATCAACACCGTCAGTTATCCCGAGCAGCGGCGGCCGTATCCCGCGCGCTTCCGCGGCATGCATCGTCTGACCCACCGCCACGATGGCTCGCCGCGCTGCGTGGCGTGTCTGTGCTGCTCGACGGCCTGTCCCGCGCAGTGCATCCATATCGAAGCGGCGGAGTACCCGGAGGGCGATCCGCGCCATGGCTACGAGCGCTATCCCGCGCGCTTCGTCATCGACGAGCTGCGCTGCATCTTCTGTGGCTTCTGCGTGGAGGCGTGCCCGTGCGACGCCATCCGTATGGACACCGGCGTGCACGCGGCGCCGTATGACTCTCGCGATCAGTTCATCTTCGAGAAGGATCTGTTGATGAGCTTCCACGGCCGGGACGGCTCGCAGGAGACCGGAAATCCGCGCACGGAGCCGGGCGAGAAGGGCTTCGCAGGCGTGACTCGCGAGAAGCATCACTAGTTTGTGGCGAATTGCCACACTTTCGTGGCATTTCGACACGGTCCGCGGCGGGCGCGGGCTACGACAGCGGGCTATGAGAGGGCCGTGAGCGCAGAGTTCGAAGCGGTCATCGGGCTGGAGGTCCACGCGCAGCTGCTCACCCGGAGCAAGCTGTTCTGCGCCTGCTCGACCAGCTTCGGCGAGCGCCCGAACGAGAATGTGTGCCCGGTGTGCCTGGGCCTGCCCGGAGCGCTGCCCGTCATCAACCGCCGCGCGCTGGAGTACGCCGTGCGCGCGGCGCTTGCTCTCGGGTGCCACATCAACCAGCGCAGCATCTTCGCGCGCAAGAACTACTTCTACCCGGACCTGCCAAAGGGCTACCAGGTGAGCCAGTACGAGCAGCCGTTCAGCCAGCACGGCCATCTCGACGTGGAGATCGATGGCCGCGTGAAGCGGGCGGGCATCACGCGCGTGCACATGGAGGAGGACGCCGGCAAGAACGTGCACGGCGTGGGCGGGCAGTCGCTGGTCGATCTCAACCGCGCCGGCACGCCGCTCATCGAGATCGTGGGCGAGCCGGATCTCCAGAGCGGCGCCGAAGCCGCGGCGTATCTGAAGGCGCTGCGCGAGATCCTGATGTCGATCGGCGTGAACGACGGAAACCTGGAGGAGGGGAGCTTCCGCTGCGACGCCAACGTGTCCGTCCGACCGCGCGGCGAGGAGAAGCTCGGTACACGAGCGGAACTGAAGAACCTGAACTCGTTCCGCTTCGTGGAACGCGCCATCGAGGTCGAGATTGCGCGCCAGACGGCGCTGGTCGAGAGCGGCGGATCGGTGACGCAGGAGACGCGCAGCTTCGATCCGGACAGCGGAACCACGCGCACGCTGCGCTCGAAGGAAGAGGCGCACGACTACCGCTACTTCCCCGAGCCGGATCTGCCGCCGCTCGTGATCCCGGACGCACTGGTCGACGCCGCGCGCCTCGGGGTAGGGGAGCTGCCCGCCGCGCGGCGCCGGCGCTGGGTCGCCGAGCTGGGCCTTGGGGAGCAGGCGGCGCACACGCTGACGCAGCATCCGGCCGTAGCGCGCTTCTTCGAGCAGGTGCTCGAGCACTACGCCGAGGCGGTCAAGGCGGCGAACTGGATCCAGACCGAGGTGCTGCGTGGCCTGACCACGCACGGGCTGGAAGCCAGCTTCAGCGTGACGCCAGAGCAGGTGGCGGAGCTGCTCGCGCTGGTCGACGAGGGCGCGATCAGCGGCAAGCAGGCCAAGCAAGTGCACGCCTTGATCGAAGGCAGCGAGCGCATGCCGCGGGCCGTGGTCGAGGAGCGCGGCATGCGCGTGGTCGGCGACGAGAGCGAGCTGCTCCCGCTCTGTCAGCGGCTCGTGGAGGCGCACCCCAAGGAGGCGGCCGCCGTCCGCGGCGGCAAGAAGGGTGTGCTCGGTTTCTTCGTCGGGCGCGTGATGAAGGAAACGCGCGGCTCGGCCGATCCGAAGCTGGTCAGCAGCTTGCTTCAACGCCTGCTCGAGAATGGAAAGAGCTGATGCGATTACCCCATCCCGACCCCCTGAGCGGCAGCGACTACTCGGCAGTGGAGCTGATGCCAGACAACGCTTCGGTCGTACTGCTCGAGCAGCGGCTGTTGCCGGTCGAGGAACGCTACGTGGTGGTCGAGGACGTGGACGGCATGGCGGTCGCCATCCGCGACATGATCGTGCGCGGGGCGCCGGCCATCGGTATCGCGGCGGCCTACGGCATGGTGCTGGCGGCGCGCGCGGGCGAGCCGCTCGAAGCCGCGGGCGAGCGGCTGAAGGCCGCGCGTCCCACCGCGGTGAACCTGGCCTGGGCCGTCGATTGTATGCTCGCTGTGGCGCGGCAGGGTGACAGCGCGGCTCGGGTCGAGCTGCTCGCGGCGGAGGCGCGCCGCATCCACGCCGACGATGTGCAGGCGAACCGCAGCATGGGCCGGCTCGGCGCCGAGCGCGTGCCCGACGGCGCAACCATCCTCACGCACTGCAACGCCGGCGCGCTGGCGACCGGCGGCTACGGCACGGCGCTGGGCGTGATCCGCGCGGCACGCGACTCGGGCAAGAAGGTCAGCGTGCTCGCCGACGAGACGCGGCCGTATCTGCAGGGTGCGCGGCTGACGACCTGGGAGCTGGCGCGCGACGGCATCGACGTGCAGGTGATCACCGACAACAGCGCCGGCTCGTTCTTCGCGCGCGGAGAGATCGACCTGGCCGTGGTCGGCTCCGACCGCATCGCGCAAAACGGCGACGTGGCCAACAAGATCGGCACCTATCCGGTGGCGTGCCTGGCGCGGCTGCACGACCGTCCGTTCTACGTCGCGGCGCCCTGGAGCACGGTGGACGAGCAGTGTCCGTCGGGCGACGCGATCCCGATCGAGGAACGCAGCGAGCGCGAGGTGACGCACCTGGACGATCGGCGACTTTCGCCCGAGGGCGTGCACGCCAGAAACCCGTCCTTCGACGTGACCCCCGCCCGGCTCGTCAGCGCGATCTTCACCGAGCGCGGGGTGATCGAGCCAGTGGGTCCCGACGCCATCCGGCGACTTTCGCCCGGCTGACGGGATTGCGGGGCTCGTTGCCGGACACTAGGCTAGCGCCGTGACCGATCTGGAGCAGCCCACGCTGGCGGGCCCAGTCCCGCGCGAGCGCAAGCCGGACTGGCTGAAAGTGCGCGCTCCTGGTGGCGAGAGCTACGCCCGCCTCAAACAGACCCTGCGCGGTCTGGACCTGTTTACGGTTTGCGAGGAAGCGCGCTGCCCCAACGTGGGCGAGTGCTGGGGCGCGGGCACGGCCACGGTGATGCTGCTCGGTCACATGTGCACGCGGGGCTGCCGCTTCTGTGCGGTGACCACCGGCAATCCGCGCGGCGCGGTCGACCCGCGCGAGCCCGAGCATGTGGGCCGTGCCATCGCGTCGCTCGGCCTGAAGTACGTGGTGCTGACCATGGTCGACCGCGACGACCTGCTCGACGGCGGCGCTGATCACATGGCGCGCGCGGTGAAGTCGCTGCGCCAGCACCAGCCGGAGCTGCTGGTCGAGACGCTCGTGGGAGATTTCGGCGGACGCCGACCCGATCTGGACGTGATGGTGGACGGCGCTCCCGATGTGTTCGCCCACAACATCGAGGTGGCGCGCCGCCTGACCCCGCTCATCCGTGACCAGCGCTGCAGCTACGATCTGTCGCTGGACGTGCTCCGGTACGCCAAGCAGAGGGCGCCGGAGCGCCTCGTCAAGAGCAGTATCATGGTCGGCATCGGCGAAAAGGACGAGGAAGTCGAGGAAACCATGGCCGATCTGCGCGCGGCGGGCGTGGACATCGTGACGCTCGGCCAGTACCTCCGGCCGACACCGCACCACGCACCGGTCGAACGCTACGTGGAGCCCGAACGCTTCGCTGCCTACGAACGCGCGGGCTACGCCCTGGGATTTTCCTTCGTCGCCTCGGGCCCGCTGGTGCGCTCCAGCTACCACGCCGCGGAGGGTTTCGTGCAGGCCCGGCTCCGGCCGGCTGCGGCGGGTGAGGGCGCTCCGGCGCAGCTCGTTGGCCAGACCGCATCGGCCCGTCGGCCCGGAGTCGTCCCGCCGGAAGCCCTGCTGTCGAAAGCGAAGCGCTGAGCAAGCCGCTGCCGGGTGCGGCTTGCTGCGCCGGGGTCCACACCCCTCCCGGTGGAGGATTCCGCTGGGAGTGGGCGTTGATATGACACGACGCGACAACCCTTCGTCTGGCCGCTGACGTGAGGCGACACTTCGGCTACGCTCGCAGCGTTCCCTCCCGGAGTCCCCGTACATGCCTGTAGCCGACGAGAGCCTGCTGAACAGGGTCGCGAGCAAGCTCGGCGAGCCGCCGAGTTATGCCGGCGATACCGTCAAGGGGTCGCTGCTCACCGCAGCTGCTGCTTCCTATGGCTCGAAGCCGACGGGCGATGAGGCCACACAGCCGACCGGATTCGATCCGGGCGCGGCTGCGCTGTTCGAGGCCGTGGTGGAGAGTGCATACCTGGTCGCCTACGCCGACGGCGAATTCGACGCGACCGAGCAGCAGGCCTTCCAGCACGTCGTGCTCTCGGCGTGCGAGGATCGGGTTGCCGAGAGCCAGGTGAAGGCGCTGCTCGCCGATCTCGCCGATCAACTGGAAGAAGACGGCATGGACAAGCGCATCAAGATGGTCGCGCGGACGGTCAATCGCCCGGAGCACGCCGAGGAAGTGCTGCGCATGGCGGCGCTCCTGGCTCACGTATCGGGGGGCGTCAGTGCCGAGGAGCACGCGGTGCTCGAGAAGCTCACCCGCGAGTTCCAGCTCGACCCGGAGGCGCTGGAGCGTGCGCTCGGCGAGGCGGAGAGCGCGCTCGAGGGCTGACGGACGTCAGCGCTGTCGATGCAGCGCGTCAGAGCGTTGGCCCGGCTTGATCCCGCGCACACGGGCGCCTCGATCCCGATGGACGCATCAGGGGTTACGCAGGCGGGAGCGTTCGACTAGGCTTCCCGGCGAAAGCGCGTCCGGACGATAATTCCGGCCGGATCGCCAGCAGATCGGGAACGTCATGACGTCAGCAGCACAGACTTTCACCGCGCCCGCATCCGACGACGGCATCGTGCGCGTGCTGCACGAAAACGGCACGCTGGACGAAGAGCACGACCCGGGTATCTCGCTCGACGAAACGATCGAGCTCTACCGCCACCTGGTGCTCACACGCATCGTCGACGAGCGACTCGTGACCCTGCAGCGGCAAGGTCGGATCGGTTTCCACATCGGTTCGCTCGGCGAAGAAGCCGCCATCATCGGCTCCGCGTATGCCATGCGCGAGGTCGACTGGATCTTCCCCTGCTACCGCGAGTTCGGTGCGGCGCTTCTGCGTGGCATGGAGCTGCAGAGCTTCGTCGACAACATGTTCGGCAACGCGAACGACTCGGCCAAGGGCCGCCAGATGCCGGATCACTACACGTGTCGGGCTGCGCACTGGGGGTCGATCAGCTCGCCGATCGGCACGCAGATGACCCAGGCCGTGGGCTTTGCCTGGGCAGCGAAGATCAAGAAGCAGGACCTGGTCACGCTGGTCTACTTCGGTGACGGCGCGACGAGCTCCAACGAGTTCCACAACGGGATGAACTTCGCCGGCGTGTTCAAGGCGCCGACGATCTTCTTCTGCCGCAACAACGGTTGGGCCATCAGCGTGCCGGTGGAGCGGCAGACGGCGTCGCGCACCTTCGCGGAGAAGGGTGTTGCGTATGGGATCCCGGGTATCCGGGTCGATGGCAATGACCTGTTTGCGGTCATTTCGGCGACGCGCCGCGCGGTCGAGCACGCGGCCAGCGGGAAGGGCCCGATGTTGATCGAGGCGCTCACCTACCGCATGGGCGGCCATTCGACGAGCGATGACCCGAACGCCTACCGCAAGAAGGACGAGCTCAAGCCCTGGGTCGAACGGGACCCCATCGAGCGGCTGTCGCGCTATCTCGTCCATCACGACAAGTGGAACCAGGAAAAGGAAGAACAGCTGCGCAGCGAGATCGACCAGCGCTTCCGCAAGGCGGTCGAGAATGCGGAGCACGCGCCTCGTCCGACGCTCGAGACGATGTTCGAAGACGTCTTCGAAAAGCCCTCCTGGAACCTTGTGGAGCAGCGTGCCCAGCTCCTCGCGGGCCCGCGCGCACCCTCCTCGCACTGATCGGGAAGTAGAACAGGGCGCGCCGGCGGCGCGCGTCCGGAGCGGAGTCACCCCATGCCTCAGATGAACATGGTCCAGGCGATCAACGACGGTCTACGCCTCGCGATGCGTCGGGACGACCGGGTCGTCGTGATGGGCGAGGATGTCGGCAAGGTCGGCGGAGTATTCCGCGTCACGGCCGGCCTCTTCGACGAGTTCGGTGATGATCGCGTGATCGACACGCCGCTCAGCGAAGGCGGCATCATCGGCACGGCGGTCGGCATGGCCCTGTACGGACTGGTACCGATCCCCGAGATCCAGTTCTCGGACTTCATCTGGCCAGCCTACGACCAGATCGTCAGCGAGCTGGCCAAGTACCGCTACCGCTCGGGCGGCGAGTACCCGGCCAAGATGGTGATCCGCACGCCGGTGGGCGGCGGAATCCGTGGCGGGCACTACCACTCGCAGCACCCGGAAGCGCAGTTCATCCACGTAGCCGGGCTCAAGGTGGTGTGCCCGTCGAACCCCTACGACGCCAAGGGGCTCTTGCTCGCGTCGATCCAGGATCCGGACCCCGTGATGTTCTTCGAGCCCAAGCGGGTGTACCGCGCTGCCAAGGGCGACGTGCCCGAAGGCGACTACACGGTGGCGCTGTCCAGCGCGTCCATCGCGCGCGACGGCCAGCACGTCACGGTTGTCGCCTACGGGGCGATGCTCTACGAGGCGCTCGACGCGGCGCAGAAGGCCGCGGAAAAGGGCGTCGAATGCGAAGTGATCGACCTTCGTACCTTGTGGCCGGTGGACATCGACACAATCGTAGCCAGCGTCAAGAAGACGGGCCGCCTCGTGATGGTGCACGAGGCTCCGAGGACGTGCGGGTTCGGCTCCGAGATCGTGAGCCTGGTCTGCGAAAAGGCGTTCTATCACCTGGAGGCGCCGCCGGTGCGGGTCACCGGGTTCGACACCCCCTTCCCGTATTCGCTCGAAATGGAATACCTGCCGCTGTCCCACCGTATCCTGCCCGCGATGCTGGAAGCGGCACAGAGCTGAGTCGCTGAGAGACCCTTCATGTCAAAGTACGAATTCAAGCTGCCCGACATCGGCGAAGGCGTTACCGAGGGCGAGATCGTCAACTGGCTTGTCCAGGAGGGCGACAAGGTCTCGGAGGACCAGGAGATGGTCGAGGTGATGACGGACAAGGCCACCGTCACCATCGGCGCTCCCCGCCAGGGAACCATTGCGGAGCTCAGAGCCAAGGTCGGCGACGTCGTGCCGGTTGGACACGTGCTCGTTGTTTTCGCTCTGCAGGGCGGTGCCGGCGCGTCGCCGGCCAGCGCCGGCAACGGCAGGCCGCAGGCGGCGCCTGAGCCGCCGCCCCAGGTCCAGCCACCCCGCGAGCAGCAGAAGAAAGACGAGCCGGCAGCGACGGCCGTTGGCGATATCCGCGAGTCGCTACCCGGAATGGGGATCGCCCGGCCGGCGAGCGGCCCGGCTGCGCAGCAGGCCCCGGCAGCGGGCAGCGGCTACTACGACGAGAAACCGCTGGCTGCGCCGGCGACGCGCAAGCTGGCGCGCGAGCTCGGTGTCGATCTGCGCCGCGTGCCGCCGACCGGCCCGGCTGGGCGGGTGAGCCGCGAAGATGTGCAGAATTTCCAGCCCGGCGCTGCCCCGGCCGCCGCGCCGTCCGCACCCGCACGTCCGGCGCCGGCTCCCGCAGCTGCCCGACCGGCTCCGGTTCCAGCTCCACGCCCGGCGCCGGTGCCGAGCAGTGAGGCCGAGCGGCGCGAGCCCATCAAGGGCATCCGCCGCCGCATCTACGAGAACATGGCGCGGTCCAAGCACACCGCCGCCCACTTCACCTACGTCGACGAGTGCGACGCGACTGCGCTGAAGGCGCTGCGCAGTCGCAGCCAGACGTTTGCCGAGCGCGAGGGCGTGAAGCTCTCGTTCTTGCCGCTCATCGTGAAGGCCGTCGTCGCCGCGCTCAAGAAGCACCCTGCGCTCAACTGTCTGGTCGACGATGCGTCGCAGGAGATAGTGCTCCGCAACACCTTCGACATCGGCATCGCGGCGGCGACCGAGGCCGGGCTGACGGTACCGGTCGTGCGCGGAGCCGATCGGTTGAGCGTCATCGAGATCGCCCGCGAGATCGATCGGCTCGGCCAGGACGCGCGCGAGGGACGCACCCGCATGGAGGACCTCGGCGGGTCGTCGTTCACGATCACGTCGCTCGGCAAGCTGGGGGGGCTCTTCGCCACGCCCATCGTCAATTATCCCGAAGTCGCCATCCTGGGTGTGCACGAAATCAAGCGGAAGCCGGTCGTGAAGGACGACCAGATCGTGATCGGCGACGTGATGCTGCTCAGCCTGTCGTTCGATCACCGCATCATCGACGGTCACGTGGGCGCGGCTTTCGCGCGGACCATCATCGAGTACCTCGAGGAGCCAGACCGGTTGCTGCTCTCGATGAGCTGATCGCTTGGGCCGGCTCGTGGGCACCAGCGCACACCTACCTACATCGCCGCCGTTGCCGGTGGGATCCGCAGCCGGGCTGACGCACCGCGTTGCGCGCGGGCATTTCATGTCGTCAGCTCGCCGCTCCCGACGATACGGTGTAGCCTGTGTGCCGAACAAGTGCGTCAAGTGGGAGGTCGATCAGGGATGAAATGCCTTCTACGCGCTGCAGCAGTCACGATGGTAATGGCCGTCGCGGGGGCTGCTGGCGCGCGGGATAGCGCGCCGACCGCCGAGCAGATCAAGGCAGCGGCTGCGGAATTCGACCAAGGGCGGCAGGCGTACCGCGCGAAGAACTACGCCGAAGCGGCGGAACACTTCGAAGCGGCGGATCGAAATGCACCGAGCGCCAAGACGCTCGATCTGGCGATCCGCTCGCGTAACAAGGCCGGGCAGCTCGATCGCGCTGCGACGCTGGCTGCGCTCGGCCTTTCCCGCAATCCGGACAACCAGGGCATCAAGGACATTGCCAGCTCGGTGCTGAAACGCGCCAAGGCGGAACTCTACCGCGTCGATGTCCAGTGCAACACGCCCTGCGATCTCGTGATTGGCACCAAGCTGACGTTCGGCAGGGCTTCGAAGGAAAAGACGGTCTACGTCAAGCCGGGTGAGCACGAGCTGCGCGCGGGCTGGTCCGGTGGCCGGAATGCGTCCCGGAAAGTGACGGCCACAGAAGGCGGGCAGACCTCCGTGAGCTTCAAGGAGCCGCCCAAGCCCCCGCCGACGACGCACAAGGCCACGCCGGCCGGAATGGGCAACGGCGCGGGCCCGGTGGGCCCGGGTGATCATGGCGTGGAGGTCAAGTCCGGCGGGTTGCCGCCGCTGGTATTCTGGATCGGGACAGGTCTTACCGCGGCAGCCGGCGGCGTGACGATCTGGAGCGGCATCGACACCAAGAACAACCCCGGCGCGGGCACGGTGAAGACGGCCTGCGCGAGCGGCGCATCCAACTGCCAGAGCCTGTACGACGACGGGCGCAGCCGGCAGCTGAGGACAAACATCCTCGCCGGCGTGACAGCGGGCCTCGGTGTCGTCACCATTGTTGTGGGGGTGTTCGCCACGGATTGGAGTGGTGGGCCTCCCCAGAAGCACACGAAGAAGACCGCTAGCGCCCCCCGCATCGAGCCGTGGGTCGGCGTGGGCAATGGCGCCACGCTAGGCGCAAGAGGAAAGTTCTAGGGCCGCATAGGTGGTTGCCGCCAAGCTCATCGACAGCCCCGAAGGGCGTCAGCGGATCGATCGCTACGAGCTCGTCGCGGAGATCGCGTCGGGTGGAATGGCGACCGTGTTCCTGGCGCGGCTGTCGGGCGTCGGCGGTTTCCAGCGCTTTGTGGCGATCAAGCGGCTACATCCGCATCTGGCGGCCGAGAACGAGTTCGTCGAGATGTTCCTCGACGAAGCGCGGCTAGCCGCCGGCATCCACCATCCGAACGTCGTTCCCATCCTCGAGGTCGGGGCCAGCGACCGCGGCTACTACCTGGTGATGGAGTACATCGAGGGTGACACGCTCGCGCGGCTTCTGGCGCGCGCTGCATCCTCGGGCAACAAGCTTCCGGTCAAGATCGGCATCCGCGTCATCCTCGACATGCTCGCTGGGCTGCACGGCGCGCACGAGTTGAAGGACGACATGGGTCAGCCGACGGAGCTCGTCCATCGCGACGTGTCGCCGCAGAACGTGCTGGTGGGCGTCGACGGGATCTCGCGAATCACGGATTTCGGGGTGGCGCGCGCCGCCTCGCGGCTGACGGCGACCCGGGTCGGACAGCTCAAGGGCAAGATCGCGTACATGGCACCGGAGCAGGCGACGGGGCAGCCCGACGTCGATCGGCGAGCGGATGTGTTCTCGTCCGGCATCGTGCTGTGGGAGGTCCTGGCTGCGCGCCGGCTGTTCAAATCGGAAAACGAAGCCGCCACGCTCTCGCGTGTCATCTCCGAGCCCATTCCGCTTCTGACCACCATGTCGCCCGATCTCAACCCGCAGATCGCCGCCGTCTGCATGAAGGCGCTGGAGCGCGATCCGCAAAAGCGCTACGCGACGTGCGCGCAGTTCGCGGACGCTCTGGAGCGCGCCGCGACCACGGCCGGTGAAATCGCCGCCCCGCGCGAGGTCGCCGCCTACGTCTCGGAGGTGATCGGCAACGAGATCTCCCAGGCCCGCGAGGCTGTCCGCGCGTGGCTCGCGCGCAGCGAGCCGAGTCAGGTCGCGATGGCGCGGGGGCGCCTTCCGAGCCAGTCCGGGGCCAGCCCCGCGTCGAGCGTGTCGGCGGCCGCGATGGCGCTGCCCGAGTCGTCGTACTCGGAAATGTCGAGCTACCCCACCGGCTACGCCCCTGCAGCCGGGCCCCACCGCTCGAAGACTCCGCTTGTGCTGGGTCTGGTCGTGGCGCTGGTGGTGGTAGGCGGGGCCGCGATTTTTTTCGCCTTCCGGTCGAGCACGGCAACAGACCGCGCGACGACTTCCCGCCCAGTCGCGTCCGGCACCGTGGGCGTCGCTGGCGGGCCCGGGCCGGCTGTGCCGCCGAGCGCGGAAGCCGCCAACAGCGCGAAGCCAGCCGCGAGTGCCGAGGCCGACGCGGGAGCAGAGCCCAGCGCGTCGGCCAGCATCAAGAAGCCAGCCGCTCCGCCTGTGCACCATTTCCACCCCCGACCGACGCACGTCGTGCACACGCAACCGAAAGCGACGGCCAGCCCGCCGCAGCACAAGACCGACGGCGTCGATCTGTCGAACCCGTACCGCTAGAGGGGCCGGGGCTCTGCTCCGCGTTGACAGGCGCCGGTCCTGCTGCTAGTTGTCGCGCGCGCCGCGGGCCCGGTTCTGCAGAAGTCTCCCGTACTTTCGCAGAGTTGGGGCGCAGGTGCCGGAGGTCGGACGAGTCGTGGCGGTCAAGAGAGTCTGCCTATTCAGCGGGAACGCGAATCCCGAGCTGGCGTTGGAGATCGCCAAGGTCCTCGATACGCCGCTGGGGGAGGCACGCGTCTCGCGCTTCAGCGACGGCGAGACCTTCTGCGAGATCCGCGAAAATGTCCGCGGTCTCGACACTTACGTGGTCCAGCCCACCTCCTCCCCGGTGAACGACAACCTGATGGAGCTGCTCATCATGTGCGACGCGCTCAGGCGCGCGTCGGCGGCAGCCATCACCGCGGTCATCCCCTACTACGGCTACGCGCGGCAGGACCGGAAGGTCGCCCCGCGCACCCCCATTACCTCCAAGCTGGTCGCCGACCTGCTGGTCGCGGCGGGAGTGGGTCGCGTTCTGTGCGTGGATCTGCACGCAGGCCAGATCCAGGGGTTCTTCAACATCCCCTTCGATCACCTGTACGCGCTGCCGGTGTTCCTCGACGACTACCTCAAGATGCGCTTCGGCGAAGACGCCGTGTTCGTCTCGCCGGACACCGGCGGCGTCGAGCGCACCCGCGCGTATTCGAAGCGCCTCGGGGCGAGCCTCGCCATCATCGACAAGCGTCGCGAGCGCGCCAACGTCAGCGAGGTCATGCACCTCATCGGTGATGTGGAAGGTCGCGACTGTATTATTGTCGACGACATCATCGATACGGCCGGCACGCTGTGCAACGCGGGCCAGGCCGTCATGGATGGCGGAGCGCGTCGTGTCGTCGCCTGTGCGAGTCACGGAGTGCTCAGCGGACCCGCGGTGCAACGCATCGAGGAATCCGCACTCGAGGAGGTCGTGGTGACCAACTCGGTCCCCCCCAGTGAAGAGGCGAAAGCCTGCAAGAAGATCCGTTTCCTGTCTATCGGCAGGCTACTCGGCGAGGCCATCCGGCGCATCCACAACAGCGACTCAGTGAGTTCGCTGTTCGTGTGAACCGGTCCGGCCCTCTCGAACCCCAGGAGAACGTGAGTCATGGAGCTCGTCAAGGTTCCCGCGATCCGTCGCACAGAATCCGGTAAAGGTCCGGCGCGCCGTTTGCGCCACGAAGGAAGAATCCCCGCCACGGCGTACGGCAAGGAGATGGCGGCCGAGTCATTGGCGGTTTCGCCGAAGGACCTGCTTGGCGTGCTCAAGAGCGAGCGCGGCCGCAACTCGGTGATCGAGCTCGAGGTCGACGGCGAAGGCAAGCGGACGGTGCTGCTGGCGGACTACCAGTACCATCCGCTTTCCCGCGAATTCCTGCACGCGGACTTCCTGCAGATCCATCTCGATCGCCCGGTCGAGGTGGACGTGCCGTTCGAACTCACCGGCAAGGCCAAGGGCGTGGTGGTCGGCGGCGTGCTTCGGCAGGTGTACCGCAAGCTGCCCATCCGCTGCCTGCCCGAGCAGATCCCTGTGAAGATCGAGCACGACGTGACGGAGCTCGATCTCGACGGCCACGTTGCGGTCCACGATCTGGCGCTGCCCGAGGGAGTGGTCGTGCGCCTGGACGAGAACCGGACCGTAGCCGCGGTAGTGACCGAGACGAAGCGCGCCGAGGAAGAAGAGACGGCGGCAGCGACCGAGGCGGAAGCGACCGAAGGCGGCGCGCCTGCGGCACCGGCTGGCGAGACGCCTGAAGCCAAGACGTGATTCTGGTCGTCGGCCTGGGCAACCCGGGCAGGCGCTACGAGGAGACCCGCCACAACGTCGGGTTCATGGTGGCCGAGCGGATCGTCGGCGGCGCGGCGGGCCTGTGGCGCGAGAAATTCCGCGGTCGTTTTGCGCAGATCGAACTCGGCTCGGCGCGCGTGGCGGTGCTCGAGCCGCACACGTACATGAACGAGTCGGGCGGCAGCGTCCGGCCCGCCGCGACGTTCTTCAAGGTGCCGCCAGCCGACGTGCTGGTCGTCCACGACGAGCTCGACCTGCCTTTTGGCCAGATCCGGCTGAAGCAGGGAGGCGGGGACGCGGGCCACAAAGGCCTCAAGTCCATCACCAGCCACCTCGGAACGCCGGAGTATATGCGCCTCCGGGTCGGAATCGGCCGTCCCCCCCCCGGCTTCCGGGGTGACGTGGCCGATTATGTGCTACAAGCCTTCGCCTCCGCGGAGCGGGCCGACCTCGATGACGTGGTCGACCGCGCGGCGGATGTGGTGGCTGAAGTCGTCGAGCGCGGTATCGCGGCGGTGATGAACGCCACCAATCAACGAGCGAAACGTTGATCGCTCCTTGCTCCGGGTGAAGCCCGGGGCCGAACGTCCACAAGGAGAACCTGATGCCCGAAACCCAACTGGGGGTACATCCCCCGCGCGCCTACGAAACCATCTACGTGCTGCGTCCCGACGTGGCGACCGAGGCCGCTGCCAAGGTCTCCCACCGCGTCCAGGAAGTGGTCGAGCGCGAAGGCGGCAAGCTCACGCTCGTCGAGACATGGGGTCGCCGTCAGCTCGCGTACCCCGTCAAGAAGTTCAAGCGCGGCGTGTACGTGTACGTGCAGTACGTGTCCGGCGGAAGCCTCGTGTCCGAGCTGGAACGCAACCTCCGGATGCTGGACGAGGTGCTCAAGTTCCAGACCGTAGTGGTTGGAGGCGAGGTCGACGTCACGGCACTCGAGATCGACCCCGAGCTGGTGCAGTTCGCCGACATCGAGCCGCCCCCGGAGGACGAGGTCGATGAGTCGCTGGAGCGGAGCCTGGGCCTGGAAGAGCCGCCGCCTCCCGTCAAGGAGCAGCGCGCTCCTGAACCCGTCCACGACGAGAGCGCGGGCGACAAGGAGAAACCGGCCGAGGCCCCGACCGAGAAGAAGAGCGAAGCCTCCACGGAGGAGAGCACGGAGGAGAAAGAATGAAGGACACCGGACGTCCGCGCGATCGCGATCGCGATCGTGGCCAGGAAGGTGGCTCGTTCCGACGCAACCGTCGCCGCGGCTGCGGCTTCTGCGCCGACGAGGGTCTGACCATCGACTACAAGGATCCGCAGGCCCTGCGCTACTTCATCACCGACCGCGGCAAGATCGTCCCGCGCCGCATCTCGGGCACCTGTGCCAAGCACCAGCGTGCCCTCACCGTGGCCATAAAGCGTGCGCGCAACATCGCGCTTCTGCCGTTCACGGCGAACGAATAGGAGGTCACCCATGGCGAGCGCCATTCGAGTTGTGCTGCAGGAGGACGTCGACAATCTCGGCACCAGCGGCGACGTGGTGCGGGTGAGGCCCGGCTATGCCAGGAACTTCCTCATCCCGCGCGGCCTGGCCGCTCCGGCCACGGAGAGCAACCTCGCACGCATCGGCGACCTCAAGCGCATCGCGGCGGAACGCGCCCATGCTGCGTTCGAGGAAGCGAAGAAGTTCGCGGCCAAGCTCGAGAACAATGCCGTGAAGATCGAGCGCGCGGTCGGCGAGGAAAACAAGATGTACGGCTCGGTGACCGCCAAGGACATCGAGGCGGCCTTTGCCGAACAGGGGCTGGAGATCGATCGGCGGAAGCTCGAGCTCAGCGAGCCGATCAAGAAACTGGGCCTGAGCGAGGTGACGATCCGCCTGCACCCCGAGGTGAAGGCGTCGCTCCGCGTCGAGGTCATCAAGAAGAGCTGACGGAAAAGCTGTCCCCGTGCCCCCGCGCTTGACAGGCGGGCCCGGTCGGGAGACAGATGAGCGAGACACCCCGGTGCCCGTCCAGGTCGCCGGGGTGTCGTGCATTTGGAAGGCTGGGGACAAACCGTGGAGCGGTTCTGGGAAAGCGGTGGAAGGCTCGGATCCCCATGCAACGAGCGTTCCGCGCGCGCGTCCCGTGCTGACAGGATCTGTCCTGGCGCCAGGGCGCGGCTCGCGGCAGAAAGTAACGAGGTCGAGCATGTTTGCCGGTGAGCACCAGCGCAGGAACCAGCCCGTGGAACTCGCGCCGGCGGGCGGCAGGGTGCCGCCCAGCGATCTCGATGCCGAGGCGGCAGTGCTGAGCGCGGTACTCCTGTCGAGCGAAGCGTTCGATGCGGTTCAGAGCATCCTCTCGCCCGAGCACTTCTACTCGGACGCCAATCGACGCATCTACGAGGCGATGGTCGACCTCTCGGGCGCAGGGCGGCCGGTGGACATCGTCTCGGTGGCGGGCTGGCTCAGGGACCGTGAGCGGCTGCAGCAGGTCGGCGGCACGCCGTACATGGCGCAGCTCGCCGACGCGACGCCGGCGGTAGCCCACGTCGAAGCGCACGCCAGTACGATCCGCGAGAAGTGGCGGCTGAGGCAGCTCATCGCGACCTGTCAGCGTTTCGCTGCGGAGGGCTACGGCGACTGCGGCGAGGTGCAGGGCTTCATCGACGATGCCGAGCAGGCGGTGTTCGACATCGCGCGCGTCCCCGAAGGGACCAGCATGCGTCCGGTCAAGGACGCCATCCACGGCGCATTCGAGATCATCAGTGCCGCCGCCAAGCAGGGGGGCGGCATTTCGGGGATCTCGACCGGTTTCACGCAGCTCGACCGCAAGACCTCGGGCCTGCACCCCGGCGACCTCTACATCGTTGCCGGTCGCCCCGGCATGGGCAAGACGGCGTTTGTCCTGAACCTTGCGGTCAACGTCGCGCGCCCTCGCGAAGCGCCGGCGGTCGACGATAGCGATCCCTATGCCGAGCCGCCGGTGGACGAACCGGGCTTCGGCGTGGCGTTCTTCTCGCTGGAAATGCCGCGTGAGCAACTGGCGTCGCGCCTGCTCGCGTGCGAGGCGCGGGTCGATGTCTCGCGCATCCGCAGCGGGGATATCCGGCGCGACGACTGGAACAAGCTCACCGAAGCGGCGGCGAACCTCGGGCGTCTGCCTCTGTGGCTGGACGACACGCCGGCCATCACGCTGCTCGCTCTCCGCGCGAAGATCCGGCGCCTGCAGGCGGACATCGGGCGGGGCGCCAACGCCGCGGTCCCCGCGAAGAAGCTGGGCCTGGTCGTGGTGGACTACCTGCAGCTGATGCAGGGGCGTCGCGATGCGGGCAGCCGCGAGCAGGAAATCAGCGAGCTCTCGCGCGGACTGAAACAGCTGGCCAAGGAGATGGCGGTGTCGGTCATCGCGCTGAGCCAGCTGAACCGCTCCGTGGAGACGCGCACCACCAAGGACAAGTGTCCGTAGCTGAGCGACCTTCGCGAGTCCGGCGCCATCGAGCAGGATGCCGACACCATCATGTTCATCTACCGGGACGAGTACTACTTCCAGGACAGCCCGGACAAGGGCGTCGCCGAGGTGATCATCTCCAAACAGCGCAACGGGCCGACCGGCAAGGTCCTGACGCGCTTTACTTCCGAGTACACGCGCTTCGACAACCTGGCAGCCTCGGAATACGATTTCGGCGAGGCCGATCCATTCGAGGATCTGGACGCAGGTTGAGGTCAGCTCGGCCCCGTCGGGCTGGAAGGCGCTCCGACATCTGCACGATATGTGCGCTCCGCGGGCCATGGAGGTAGCCTCCCCAGCATGCTTGATCGTGTGCGCTTCCTGGGCCTTGTCGTCGTCGGTGTTGGACTAGCCGTGGCCTGCAGCCGTTCCGGCTTCGAAGACCAGTACGTCCCGTTCGACGGCGGTACAGCCGGCACGGACGCGGGAGTGGCTGGAACGGGCGGGTCGGCGGGCCTCGGTGGTACAGGCGCCACGGGAGGCAGCGGCTTCGGCGGCAGCGGCTTCGGCGGCAGCGGCTTCGGCGGCAGCGGCTTCGGCGGCACGGGCTTCGGCGGCACGGGCGCGACGGGCGGCAGCGGCTTCGGCGGCACGGGCGCGACGGGCGGCAGCGGCTTCGGCGGCACCGGCTTCGGCGGCAGCGGCGCCACGGGCGGCAGCGGCGCGACGGGCGGCGGCGGCTCCGGCGGCAGCGGCCTCGGCGGCGGCGGCTGCG
>Ga0114931_10002349_pt1 | contig 24101 bp, 25 predicted proteins | sample 2SBtaG_FD_89579 | JGI IMG/M metagenome (GOLD analysis project Ga0114931, IMG submission 89579) | Deep subsurface microbial communities from Kolumbo volcano to uncover new lineages of life (NeLLi) - 2SBTROV14_V59a metaG | ecosystem: Environmental > Aquatic > Marine > Volcanic | place: Kolumbo... | reverse complement strand
CGGGCCGGACGCTCGCTCAGTGGATGGTCCTCGGCCAGGCCGAGATCAACGTGCGCGAGATCGATCCGAGGCGCTATGGCGACTGGGCGGTGGGTGATTACTGCCTCGAAAAGTCGATCGACGACTACCAGCACATGTACGCGGTCCACCTCCCGGGCGAGGCGCGCGAGGCGGGTCGCCCGGTCAAGACCAGTCCGCTCTACGAAACCCTCGAGGCGCGCGGCGCGGTCTATGCCGAGGCCTTCGGCTGGGAACGCCCCAAATGGTTCGACGCGACGGGGGAGGGCGAGCGCTACGGCTACAAGCGCGCGAATTGGTTCGACGCGGTGGCCGAGGAATGCCGCGCGGTGCGCGAACGGGTCGGCGTGCTCGATCTCACGAGCTTCGCCAAATACGACGTGACGGGCAGGGACGCGCGCGCCTTCCTCGACCGGATCACGGCCAACCGGGTGCCGGGCCGCGACGGCCGCATCACGCTCACCCACATGCTGACCGAGGCCGGGCGGATCGCGAGCGAGGCGACGATGACGCGCCTTGCCGCCGATCGCTTCTATCTTCTTTCGGGCGCGACCGCCGAGCTTCACGATCTCGACATGCTCGCCAACGGCTTGCGCGCCGGCGAGGCGGTCGAGATCGCCGACGTCACTGAGGATTACGGCGTCCTGGTGGTGAGCGGGCCGCGATCGCGCGATCTGCTCGCCACGCTCGCGAGCGCCGATCTCGGCAACGCGGCCTTTCCCTGGCTCACCGGGCGCGAGATCGAGGTCGCGGGCGTGGCGCTCAGGGCGCTGCGCATTTCCTATGTCGGCGAACTCGGCTGGGAGCTGCACATGCCGATCGGCGAGATGAAGCGGGTCTACGACGCGGTCATGGCGGCGGGCGAACCCTTCGGGGTCGCCGATTTCGGGCTCTACGCCATGAACAGCCTGCGCATGGAAAAGGCCTATCGCGGCTGGGGCGCCGAGCTCACCAACGAGATCACCATGATCGAGGCCGACATGGAGCGCTTCGTCGCTTACGACAAGGGCGATTTCACGGGCCGCGCAGCGTTGCTCAAGCAAAGGCAGGAAGGGATCGCGACCCGGCTGGTCTATCTCGCGATCGAGGCCGGCGACGCCGACGCCATGGGCAACGAGCCGGTGCTCGCCGAGGGACGCGCGGTCGGCGTTACCACCTCGGGCGGCTACGGCCACGCGGTCGGCCAGAGCCTCGCCTTCGCCTATGTCGAGCCAGCGCTCGCCGAGCCCGGCACCGCGCTCGCGGTCTCGATCCTGGGCGAGGAACGCCCGGCCCGCGTGCTCGCCGGCCCGGTTTACGACCCGGAGAACGCGCGCCTTCGCGCGTGAGGGGGCGCGGCCCCGATTAGCCGCTCGGCGGCGGGCCGAGCCAGGTATCGATGAAGCGGTCGAGCCAGGCGTGCATCGTCGGGCCGTGGCGTTCGTGGGCGGCGATCTGCCCATCCTTCGGCCGGGCGCCGGGCGCGCCCATCTTGTGGCCGGCCTCGCGCATCCAGTGGGCCAGAATCTCGGCCTGCATCTCGGGGTGGAACTGGAGGCCGTAGACCCGCCCGTCGAGGCGGAAGGCCTGGTTCGAGAAGATCTCGCCGGTGGCGAGCAGCTCGCCCCCGGGCGGGATCTCGAAGCCTTCCCTGTGCCAGTGAAAGACATCGAGCGGGGCGGGGAACAGATTGCGCCCGGCGGGCGTCGGGGCGATCCGGTAATAGCCGATCTCGACCTTGCCCTCGGGATGCGCTTTCACCTCGGCCCCGGCGACTCGCGCGAGCATCTGCGCGCCGAGGCAAATGCCGAGAAACGGCGTTCCGGCGTCGAGCACCCCGGGGAGCCAGGCGAGCTCGTCGCGGATGAAGGGCAGCGTGTCGTCGTCGTTGGCGCTCATCGGCCCGCCGTAGACGACGACGCCGGCGAGGCTCCGGGGGTCGGGCAGGGGATCGCCCTCGCGCGGGCAGCAGCGCAGGGTTTCCCAGCCCTTGGCGCGAATCACCTCGGCCACCTGCCCCGGTCGCGAGCGCCGGTTGTGGACGACGAGCAGAACCGGGCCGCGCGCGTCGCCGCTCATGCCGCCGGAACGCCCGCGCCCGAGGTCAGCTTGCTCACCCGGAAGCCCGCCGCCGTCAGCCGCGCCATCACGTCGCGCACATGATCGGAATCGCGGGTCTCCAGCACGATGTCGAGGTCCGCCTGCTTGGCGGGCAGTACCGAGAACGCGCGTTGGTGATAGACCTCGATGATGTTGGCCTCGGTCTCGCCGATGATCCCGGCGACCCGAGAGAGCGTGCCCGGCGCGTCGGGGATCTCGATCCGGAGGCAGACGATCCGCCCGTCGCGCACCAGTCCGCGCATGATGACCGACGACAGGAGGCGCAGGTCGATATTGCCGCCCGAGATGAGCACGCCCACGCGATGGCCCGCGAAGCGGTCGCGATGGGCGAGCACCGCCGCGAGCGCCGCCGCGCCCGCGCCCTCGGCCATGGTCTTCTCGATTTCGAGGAGCAGGAGCACGCCGCGTTCGAGGTCGTCCTCGCCCACCAGCATGGTCTCGTCGACCAGGCGCTCGACGATCTCGCGGGTGATCTCGCCCACGGTCTTGACGGCGATGCCCTCGGCGATCGTGCGCCCGCCCGACTGGGGAGCGAGCTTGCGCACCGCCTGGTACATCGAGGGGTAGAGCGCCGCCTCGACGCCGATCACCTGGATCTCGGGCTTGATCGTCTTGGCGGCGGTCGCGATCCCCGAGATCAATCCGCCGCCGCCGATCGGCACCACGAGGACTTCGAGATCGGGGTCGTCGGCGAGCATTTCGAGCGCGATCGTGCCCTGGCCGGCGATGATGTCCTCGTCGTCGTAGGGGTGAACGAAGGTCAGCTTCTCCTCGGCGGCGATCTTGCGGGCGCGCACCGCGGCCTCGTCGATGGTCTCGCCCTCGAACACCACCCGGGCGCCGAAGCGGCGCGTGTTCACCGCCTTCACCTGGGGCGTTCCCTTGGGCATGACGATGGTCGCCTCGATGCCCTCGCGCTGGGCGTGGTAGGCGACCGCCTGGGCGTGGTTGCCGGCCGACATGGCGATCACGCCGGCGGCGCGCTCGGCATCGCTCAGGGCGCGCAGCTTGACCAGCGCGCCCCGGTCCTTGAACGAGCCGGTGTATTGCAGGTTCTCGAACTTGAGAACCACGTCGCAGCCGGTGATCTGCGAGAGCGTGCGCGAATGCGTCGATGGCGTGCGCACCACCTCGCCCTCGATGACCGCCGCCGCGGCCTCGATGTCGTTGAGCGTGACCGTCATGTCAATCCCTCGCCTCGGTCCCCGTGGGCGGCGCCGCCGCCCGGCGCATCATGGCCGGAGCGGCGGGGCCCATACAAGCGTCGAGACGCGGGGGGCTGGCTCAGGGGTGCTCGCCCCGGGCGATGCGCTTCTCGATGTCGTCGATGCAGGGGAGAACCTGCGAGATATCGTCGACCACGTAATGGGCGCCCGCCTGCCACATGCGGCGATAGGCGCGGGCGCGCTTGGCGGCGCGAATCTCGGGGTCCATGGCCTCGACCTCGGCGAGCGGCAGGCCGATCTCGTTGCCGCTCATGGCGAGCCCGATGGTCCACATGCAGGCATTCAGCCCCTCCTCGATGCCGGGGATCGTGTCGTCGACCTTGACGCAGGCGTCGAGTGGCGAGACCTGAAGCTCGATCACGTTCTTGAGGCACATGAAGGGGTAGGGACGGCCCGCCGGCACGTCGCCTGCGCAGACCGTGGCGTCGGGGTCGTAGCCCTGCTTCTTGGCGTCGGCGAGGTTGATCTCCATCATCTCGGGAAGATAGCCGCTGGTCGAGCCGATCTTGATATCGCGCGCGCGCAGCGCCGCGACGGTTTCGAGCGTGCCCGGGATCAGGGTCGAGTACTCCGACAGGCACTGGAGCTGAAGGGGCACGAAGTCGGCGAACATGCGCTCGACGTCGTCCTCGCTCGGCGGCTTGCCGTTGGCCTCCTCCCAGCGCTTGCGCACGCTGTCCATCTGGCTGATCTGGCGGATGTGCACCTTCTTGTGGGCGCCCATGGGACCGCGGGCCTCTTCCATGGTGATCGGCACGCCCTGGCGCTTGAACACCTCGATGAAGACCACGGCGGGGGCCATGCAGCCGTAATCCATGGTCGTGCCGGCCCAGTCGAACAGGACGGCGCGGACGGGGCCCGTGTAGCGGCGGCGATAGACGAAGGTCATGGAATCGGTCCTTTTGCAAAGTCGCTGGAAGCGGCGTCGGGGACGCCGGTCAGGCGGCGGCGCGGGCCGGCGCCCGGTCCTTCACGCCCATTTCGTCGAGGGTTTCGGCGATCGCCTTGAGCGCGCCCTTCATGTCGTTCTCGCCGAGGTGGCCGATGCAGCCGATGCGGAAGCTGTCGGCGACCGTCAGCTTGCCCGGGTAGATGACGTAGCCGCGCGCGCGCAGGCTGTCGTAGAAGCGCTGGAAGTCGAAGGCCGGATCGGCGGGGGTGTGGAAGGTGACGATGATCGGCGCCTGGAGCGCGTCGGGCAGCAGGGTCTCGAAGCCGAGCGCGCGCATGCCCTCGACCAGAACCTCGCAATTGCGACGATAGCGCGCCCCGCGCCCCGTGACGCCGCCCTCCGCCGCGTGCTCGTCGAGCGCCTGGCCGAAGGCGGCGAGCACATGGGTGGGCGGGGTGAAGCGCCACTGGCCGTTGGCTTCCATGGCGCGCCACTGGTCATGGAGGTCGAGGCTCAGCGAATGCGCCCGGCCGGCGGCGGCCTCGAGCGCGTCGCGGCGAATGATCGCATAGCCCATGCCGGGCACGCCCTCGAGGCATTTGTTGCTCGACGCGACCAGCGCCTCGAACGGCACCTCGCGGGCGTCGAGGGCCAGGGCGCCGAACGCGCTCATGGCGTCGATGATCAGGCGGCGACCGCGGTGGGCGACGATCGCGGCGATCTCCTCGATCGGGTTGAGAAGCCCCGAGGTGGTCTCGCAATGGATCGCCGCGACATGGGTGATCGCCGGGTCGGCGTCGAGCGCGGCGGCGAGCGCGTCGAGATCGTTGGGCACGTTCTCGGGTGTCTCGATCGCCTCCGCCGCGCGCCCCAGAATCTCGCAGATCTTCATGATCCGACGGCCATAGGCGCCGTTGACCAGCACCAGCATCTTGCCGTCGCGCGGAAGCAGCGTGCCCACCGTCGCCTCGACGGCGAAGGTGCCGCTGCCCTGCACGGGCACGCAGACATGGGTTTCCTGGGCGCCGGCGATTTCGAGCAGGCGGGCGCGAATGCGGGCGTTGAGCGCGATGAAATCGACATCGCGCGAGCCCCAGTCGCGGCCCATCGCGGCCTTGGTCTCGGGCGAGGTGGTGAGGGGTCCGGGGGTGAGAAGAAGCGGTTCTTTCTCGGTCGGCATGGCGGCGGTTCCCTTGCGCGTTGGGGCCGCGAGGACGCGGCGGCCTTGCGTTTATCCGTCAGGTCACATTATAAATCAAATTACATCGATTTATGATTTCGATATGTTTTACTTATGAACCACGCGCAGCTCAGGGCGTTCCACGCGGTCGCGACCGAAGGCAGCTTCACCAAGGCCGCCGAGGCGCTGCGCGTCAGCCAGCCGGCGGTGACCATCCAGGTCAAGGCGCTCGAGGAAGCCTATGGCGTGCTTCTCGTTCATCGCCGGGGGCACCGGGTCATGCTGACCGACCTGGGCGCGCGGCTTCTCGACGTCACGCGACGCGTCTTCGGGCTGATGGAGGAGGCGGACGAGCTTCTGTCCGCCGCGCGCGAGCTGCGCTCGGGCCATCTTCGGGTGGGAGCCGATGGTCCGTTCTTCGTGATGCCGCTGCTCGCGGCCTTCATCGCGCGCTACCCCGGGGTCCGGGTCACGGTCGCCATGGGGAACTCGCAGTCGGTGCTCGCCGATCTTCTCGAATACCGGGCCGACGTGGCGGTGCTCGCCCGGGTCGGCGGCGATAAGCGCTTTCACGCGGTTCCCTTCAGCCGCCAGCCGGTGGTCGTGTTCGTGCCCCACGACCATCCCTGGGCGGGGCGCGACGCGATCCGACTCGCCGAGCTCGACAGCCAGCCCATGGTGCTGCGCGAGGTCGGTTCGACCACGCGGCGGATCTTCGAGGCGGCGCTCGGCCGCGCGGGCGTGCGTCCCCGGGTGGTGCTCGAGATCGGCAGCCGCGAGGCGCTTCGCGAGGCGGTCGCGGCGGGGCTCGGGATCGGGGTCGTCTCGCGCGCCGAGCTCGGCGGCGACGAGCGTTTCGCGACGCTTGCGGTGGCCGATGCGCGGCTCGAATCCGACGAGTTCGTGGTCTGCCTCAAGGAGCGCCGCAACCTGCGCACGGTCCAGGCCTTTCTCGACCTGGTCACGGTCGCGCGCGGGGACGGGCCGTCGTCGCCTTAAACCAACGTTAACCCTGCCGTCCTAATCTTCCGAGCATCACGATAACGACGACAAGCGCGCCCCCTGGTTCGGGCGGCGCAGCAAAGAGAAGCGACGGAGCCGCGTCATGACACGATTCCTGGTAACGGCCGAGAACCCCTCGGGATGGAAGCTCGAGGACATCCTCACCGAGATCCAGAACGACATTATCCGCCGCAGCGGCAAGATTCTCGACGATCCGCGCCCCGAGGCCCGCGCGGTCCTCCACAACAACATCGAGATCATGGGGCTGATGACCCAATGCATCGAGCGGGCCAAGGATTCGACGCGGGTTCTCGCGAGCCTCGGCCCGAGTCGCGCCGAAAAGGGCGGACCACCGCGCATCGGCACCGCTTGAGCGCCTAAAGCATGATGCCTTAGGTCGATACCGGTTCAATTCAAAGAAAATATCGCCGTCTCAATCCCGAGGCGGCTCCCTTAGCCGCGCCAACATCTCGGGCGTATCCACGTCGATCAGCACGCCGTCGACGTCGCAGGCGACCTCGTGGACCGAGGCGTCATGCACGACGATCAGTTGGCGCGCCCCCCTGTCGCCCGAAAGCCGCTCCATCTCGGGGAAGAAGCGCGCCGCCCACAGCACCGGATTGCCGCGCCGGCCGCGATGGCAGGGCAGGCAGATGGCGCGCCCCGCGTCGGCGTCGAAATTCTCGATCAGGCGGTCGATCAGCGCCGGCGAGACGCGCGGCATGTCGCCGAGACAGATCACCGCGCCGTCGATCCCCTCGGGCAGCGCCGCGAGTCCGGCGCGCAGGGAGGTGCTCATGCCGGCGGCGTAATCGGGGTTGTCGACGAACCGGACGTCGAGCCCCGCGAGCGCCGCGCGCACCGCCGCGCCGTCGTGGCCGGTGACGACCACGACCGGTGCGGCGCGCGAGCGCAGCGCGGCTTCGACCGCATGGACGAGCATGGGACGACCGGCGACCGGGCTCAGCAGCTTGTTCGCGTCTCCCATGCGCCGCGAGCGCCCCGCGGCGAGCACGATCGCGGCGATTCGCGGCCGGCGCGCGGCCCCCGGCCTTTTCCCTCCTGGCGGCGAAGCCTTGCGCCGGGGCAGGGGGCGGGCGGCGATCTCCTTCAAAAGCCCGCCGACGCCCATGCGCATGAGATCGGCGCCCGCGAGCGGCAGATCGGCGCAGATCCGTTGCAGCACCCAGTCGAGCCCGTGCATTCGCGGCGAGCGCGCCGAGCCCGGAAGGCCGAGCACGGGCGTCGTCCCGATGCGCGCCAGCAGCGTGAGGTTGCCGGGATCGACCGGCATGCCGAAATGCTCGAGCGCGCCTCCCGCCGCCTCGATCGCGCGCGGCACCACGTCGGCGCGATCGACGATCGCCGAGGCGCCGAGCACCAGGATCAATTCGCAACCCCGGTCGCGAAGCTCGGCGATCGCGCGGGCCACGGCCTCGGTCTCGTGGGGACGGCGGCGTTCGGCCTCCAACGTCGCCTCGACCGTCGCGAGACGCGCGGCCATGACCGCGCGGGTCTTGTCGAGCAGGTCCTCGCGAAGCTCCGGAAGGCGGGTTTGCACCAGCCCCGCCCGGCGCGCGCGATAGGCGGCGACGCGAACCGCGGGCGCGGGCTCGGCGGCGGACCGCGCGGCGGCCTCGACCGCGCGCGCTGGGGCGGCGAGCGGGATGATCTTGACCGTCGCCACGAGATCGCGCGCCTCGACCGGGGCGAAGGGCGCGAGCGTCGCGAGCGTCACCGCCTCGTCGACGAGATTGACGCGATCGATCCGCTCGTGGTAGATCACCGCGACGCCACGCGTCTCGGCGTAGAGATTGCATCGCCCCGTGAACGCGGGACCGAGGGCGAGGTTGTCGCCGCGCGCAGCCTCGGCGATTCGGCGCGCGGCCTCGTCCTCGCCCAGGTCGCCGCTTTCGAGCCAGGCGACGGTGACGGTCTCGAAGCCGGCATCGCCGAGCGCCGCGATCTCCGCCGCCCCGAGCCGCGTGCCCTTGCGAATCATCCGGCCCCCGCCCGGGCGAAGGCTGTGGACGAGCAGCGCGCCCTCGGCCTCGGCGACGGGGCAGCGGACGATCCTCACCGCCTCACGCCCCGGCGCGGCCGCGTCGAACCGCCGTGATCTCGACCATGATCGAAAGCGCGATCTCGGCCGGCGAGCGGGCCCCGATATCGAGTCCGACGGGACCGTGGATGCGCGCGATCGCCGCCGCGTCGTGGCCGAGCTCGGCGAGCCGCGCGCGGCGTTTCTCGTGGGTTCGCCGGCTGCCCAGCGCGCCGATATAAAAGGCCGGCGAGCGCAACGCGACGTCGAGCGCCGGGTCGTCGAGCTTTGGGTCGTGGGTCAGCGTGACCACCGCCGCGCGGCGGTCGGGCGCGAGGGCGCGCATCGCCTCGTCGGGCCAGTCGCGCGCGAGAACGACGCCCGGAAAGCGCGCATCCTCGGCGAAGGCCCGGCGCGGATCGATCACCGTGACCGCATAGCCCGCGAGCAACGCCATGCGCGCGAGCGGCTGGGTGATATGCACCGCGCCCACCACGATCAGGCGGAGCGGCGGGTTGAAGACCTGGATGAACACCGACCCGCCGCCGGTCTCGATCGCGCCGCTCGCATCGCGGGCGAGGGCGGCGCGAACCTCGGCGGCGCAGCCGTCGCGAAGCCCAATATCGCCGAGAATCTCGTCGCCGACGAACAGGGCCTGCGCGCCGGTCGCGAGATCGGTCGCCAGCGCCGCCGGCCGCTTGGCCGCGCGCGCCGCGTTCAGCCGGGCGAGGATCGCGTCCTTCACCCGACCCGCTCCACGAACACCTCGAGCGTGCCGCCGCAGGCGAGCCCGACCGACCAGGCGGTCTCGTCGCTCACGCCGTAGCGCAGCAGCCGGGGCGCGCCGTCGGCGATCGCCCGACGCGCCTCGAGGATCACCGCGCCCTCGATGCAGCCGCCCGAGACCGAGCCCCGGAACGCGCCCGTCTCGTCGACCACGAGCTGGCTGCCGACCGGGCGCGGGCTCGACCCCCAGGTCCGCACCACGGTGGCGAGCGCGACGCCCTTGCCCTCGGCGCGCCAGCGCGCGGCCCAGGCGAGCGGGTCGTCGTCGCCCTGGTCCGGGGGGCGCTGGTTGGGGGTCGGGTCCTGGATCAACGCATGCTCCGCCATGGGGTGCGCGCGGGGCTTGCCCGCGCATCGAGCGCCGCGAGCGCCGCCGCCAGATCGTCGAGGCTTTCGAGGTTGTGGACCGCGCGAAAGTCGTCGACATGGGGAAGGATCGCCCGGATGCCAGCCGATTTTGGCTCGAATCCCGCGTAACGCAAGAGCGGGTTGAGCCAGATCAGCCGGCGGCAGGACTTGCGCAGCCGCTCGACCTCGGCCCCGAGGGTCTCGCCGCCCTCGCGTTCGAGCCCGTCCGAGACGAACAAGACGACCGCCCCTTGGCCGAGAACCCGCCGCGCCCAGCGGAGGTTGAACTCGGCGAGACAAGGAGCAATGCGGGTGCCGCCGTCCCAGTCCTCGACCGCTTCGCTCACTCGGGCGAGCGCCACGTCGACGTCGCGGTGGCGAAGCTGGCGGGTGATATTGGTCAGCCGGGTGCCGAAGACGAAGGTATGAACGCGGTCGCGATCGTTTGTCACCGCATGCATGAAATGAAGGAACATGCGCGAGTAGCGGCTCATCGAGCCCGAGATGTCGCACAGCACCACGAGCGGCGGCGGGCGCAGGCGGGGGCGCGAGAAGCGCAAGGGGATGATGTCGCCACCCGAGCGCAGGGCCGCGCGCAGGCTGGCGCGCATGTCGATGCGCCGCCCCGCGCGGTCGGTCTTGCGCCGGCGCGTGCGCTGGGGGACGAGCGAAACGCGCATGGCCTCGGCCGCGCGCCGCGCGCGCAGGATCTCGTCGGACGACATTTGCTCGAAATCGGTCTTGCGCAGAACCTCGCGGTCCGACCAGGTGAGCGCGGCGTCGATCTCGACCTGTTCGTCGGCGTCCTGCTCGGCGTTCGGATCGCGTCCTTGGCGCGCGGCGAGCGCCTCGACCAGCCGCCGGCTGATCGCTTCCGCGTCCTCCGAGCGCAGGCCCGCGTCGGGGCGCACGTCGGGCAGCAGCAGCGTCATCATCCGTTGCAGAAGCCGTGGGTTGCGCCAGAAGAGATGGAAGGCCTGGTCGAAAAGCTCGCGCTGGTCGCGTCGATCGACGAACACCGCGTGCAGCGTCCAGTAGAAGTCGTCGCGGCGCGACGCCGACCGCCTCGACCGCGCGGATCGCAGCGAGAACCCGACCCGGCCCCACCGGCAGCCCGGCGGCGCGCAGGGTGCGCGCGAAATGGAGAATATTCTCGACCAGCCGCCCGCCGTCCGGGGTCGCTTCGGGAACGCTCACGACAAGCCCGCGGCCGCGACCTCGTCCTTGACCTGATCGAGGATGCGCCGCACCTCGCCGCCCCGCAGCTTGGCGATATCGTCCTGATACTTGAGAACCACGCCGAGCGTATTCTCGATGCTCTCGGGGTCGAGGGAGATCTTGTCGAGCTGGATCAACGCCTCGGTCCAGTCGAGGGTCTCGGCGACGCCGGGCAGCTTGTAGAGATCGGCCGAGCGCAACGATTGGACGAAGGCCACGACCTCGCGCGACAGCCGGGCCGCCGCGCCGGGCAGCTTGGCGGCCAGAATGGCGCGCTCGCGCGCGGCGTCAGGGTAGTCGATCCAGTGATAGAAGCAACGCCGCTTGAGAGCGTCGTGGATCTCGCGCGTCCGGTTCGAGGTGATGATCGCGATCGGCGGCGTCTCGGCGTGGATGGTCCCGATCTCGGGAATCGTGACTTGATAGTCCGACAGCACCTCAAGGAGATAGGCCTCGAACGGCTCGTCGGCGCGGTCGAGCTCGTCGATCAGGAGCACCGGCGGCCCGTCGATCGCCGGTTCAAGCGCCTGGAGAAGTGGGCGGCGGATCAGGAAGCGCTCGGCGAAGATGTCCTCGACCAGCAGGTCGCGGTCGGTCTCGCGCGCGACCTCGGCAATCCTGAGCTCGACCATCTGGCGGGCGTAGTTCCACTCATAGACCGCCGAGCCGACGTCGAGCCCCTCGTAACACTGCAAGCGGATCAGCGAGCGGCCGAGGGCGGCGGCGAGCACCTTGGCGACCTCGGTCTTGCCGACCCCGGCCTCGCCCTCGAGCAGGATCGGCCGCCCGAGCTTGAGCGCGAGATAGGTTGTCGTCGCCAGGCTGCGGTCGGCGATGTAGCGCTGGCTCGCGAACAGCTCCAGCGTGGCGTCGATGCTGTCGGGAAGGGGGAGCATGGGCAAACGGACCGGTAACCGCGGACTGAGTGAACGGGGTGCCCAGTCTAGCGAAGGGACGGAGCGAGCGAAAGAAAAGGTCCGGGCAGGCCGCGCGAGCCGCGCGCGACCCGACCCGGACCGGCGAAGTCCCGGCCCCGCAGGCGGGTCAGGCGCCCATTCAGGCAGCCGTCGCGACGGCGCGACGCGCCATCACGACGATCAGATGGGCGCGGTACTCGGCCGAGGCATGGAGATCCGCGTTCAGCCCGTCGGGCGAAACCGAGACGCCGTCGAGCGCGGCGGGCGAGAAATCGGCGCTCAGCGCGCGCTCGATCGCGTTCGCGCGGAACACGCAAGGCCCGGCTCCGGTGACCGCGACGCGCACGCCGCTACCGGTCTTGGCGACCAGCACGCCGACCACCGCGTAGCGCGAGGCCGGGTTGGAGAACTTCGCGTAGCCCGCCTTCTCGGGCAGCGGGAAGCTCACCTTGGTGATGATCTCACCCTCCTTGAGGGCGGTCTCGAACAGACCTGTGAAGTAGTTGTCGGCCGCGATCTCGCGCTGGTTGGTGTGGATAGTCGCGTTGAGGCCGAGGACCGCGGCCGGGTAGTCGGCGGCCGGGTCGCTGTTGGCGAGCGAGCCGCCGATCGTGCCCCGGTTGCGGACCTGGGCATCGCCGATCCCGCCCGCAAGCGTGGCGAGCGCGGGGATGGCCTTGCGCAGATCGGCGTTGGCGGCGACGTCGGCATGGCGCGTCATGGCGCCGATCTCGATCGCGTTGCCCAGCGGACGGACCCCCGCGAGCCCGTCGATCGCGCCGAGATCGACGAGATCGGACGGTTGCGCGAGCCGCTGCTTGAGCGTCGGGATGAGCGTCTGTCCGCCGGCGAGGAGTTGGCCGTCGGCGGCGCGTTCGAGCGCGGCCACGGCATCGTCCAGCGAGGTCGGTCGGTGATAGGCGAAGTCGTACATCTGTCCTTGTCCTCCCAGAGGAATGTCCCCGGCGGCCTATTCGGCGGCCTTCGCCCGTTGCATGGCGCGCCACACCTTCTCGGGCGTGGCCGGCATGTCGAGATGGCGAACGCCGTAGGGCGCGAGCGCATCGGTGATCGCGTTGATCAACGCCGGCGGCGCCGCGATCGCGCCCGCCTCGCCGCAGCCCTTCACGCCCAGCGGGTTATGGGGACAGGGGGTCTCGGTGGTCGCGACCCGGAACGACGGCAGATCGTCGGCGCGCGGCATGCAGTAATCCATGTACGAGCCGGTGACGAGCTGTCCCGAATTGGAGTCGTAAACACAGCCCTCGAGAAGCGCCTGGCCGACGCCCTGGGCGATGCCGCCGTGAACCTGACCCTCGACGATCATCGGATTGATGATGTTGCCGAAGTCGTCGACCGCGACCCAGTCGACGATCTCGACCACGCCGGTCTCCTTGTCGATCTCGACCTCGGCGATATGGGTGCCCGCGGGATAGGTGAAGTTGAGCGGATCATAGAACGCGGTCTCGTCGAGGCCCGGCTCGACCCCCTCGGGATAGTTGTGGGGCACATAGGCGGTGAAGGCGACCTCGGCGATCGACTTGGTCTTGTCGGTTCCGGCGACGCGGTAGGTCCCGGCCTCGAACTCGACGTCCTCGACCGCGGCCTCCATCAGATGGGCGGCGATCTTGCGCCCCTTCTCGATGACCTTCTCGCAGGCCTTGACGATTGCCGTGCCGCCGACCGCGAGCGAGCGCGAGCCATAGGTGCCCATGGCCATCGGGATCGCGCCGGTGTCGCCATGCACGATCTCGACGTTCTCGTAGGGCACGCCGAGGGTGTCGGCGACCACCTGGGCGAAGGTCGTCTCGTGGCCCTGGCCGTGGGAGTGCGCGCCGGTCATCACCGTGACGCTGCCGGTGGCGTTGAAGCGCACCTGGGCCGATTCCCACAGGCCGACGGCGGCGCCGAGCGACCCGACCACCGCCGACGGTGCGATGCCGCAAGCCTCGATATACGACGAGAAACCGATGCCGCGCAGCTTGCCGCGCGCCTCCGATTCGGCCCGCCGGGCGGCGAAGCCGTCGTAGTCGATGAGCTTCAGCGCCTCGTCGAGAGCGAGCGCGTAGTTGCCCGAATCGTACTGGAGCGCGACCGGCGTCTGATAGGGGAAGGCGTCCGCCGGCACGAAGTTGCGCCGACGCAGCTCGGCCGGGTCGATCCCCATCTCGCGCGCCGCGGTCTCGACCACGCGCTCGAGAAGATAGGTCGCCTCGGGCCGGCCCGCCCCGCGATAGGCGTCGACCGGTGCGGTGTTGGTGAACACCGCCTTGACGTTGCAGAAGATCAACGGGGTCGTGTACTGGCCGGCGAGCAAGGTGGCGTGCAAATAGGTCGGCACGCAGGTCGCGAAACTCGACAGATAGGCCCCCATGTTGGCCGTGGTCGAGACCTTGAGGGCGACGAACTTGCCGTTCTCGTCGAGACCGAGGTCGACATGGGTGACGTGGTCGCGGCCATGGGCGTCGGTCAGGAAGCTCTCGCTCCGCTCGGCGGTCCACTTGACCGGCCGGCCGACCTTCCTGGCGGCCCAGATGCAGACCGTCTCCTCGGCGTAGCAGAAGATCTTCGAGCCGAAGCCGCCGCCCACGTCGGGGGCGATCACGCGCAGCTTCGCCTCCGACAGCCCGAGCACGAAGGCGCACAGGATCAGCCGCAAAAGATGCGGGTTCTGGCTGGTCGAATAGAGGGTGTAGTTGCCACTGCCCGGGTCGTACTCGCCGAGCGCCGCGCGCGGCTCGATCGCGTTGGGGATCAGCCGGTTGTTGACGAGATCGAGGCTGGCGACGTGATGCGCCTTGGCCATCGCCTCGTCGACCTGGGCCTCGTCGCCGAGGATCCAGTCGTAGCAGAGATTGCCGGGCGCCTCGTCGTGAACCTGGGGCGCGCCCTCGGCGGTCGCCTGGGCGGTCTCGGTGACCGAGGGCAGCACGTCGTAGTCGACCTCGACGAGCTCGGCGGCGTCCTTCGCCTGGGCGAGCGTCTCGGCGATCACCACGGCGACCTGGTCGCCGACGTGGCGCGCCTTGTCGCGCGCCAGCGGGAAATGCGGACCCGCCTTATGGGGTTCGCCGTTGCGGTCGGTCACGGTCCAACCGCAGGGCAGCGAGCCCACGTTGTCGGCCGCCATGTCGGCGCCCGTGAAGACCGCGAGCACGCCGGGGGCCTCGCGCGCGTTCGCAACGTCGATGCCCTTGATCGCGGCGTGGGCGTGGGGCGAGCGAACGAAAACCGCGAAGCTCTGGCCCGGACGGTTGAAGTCGTCGGTGTAGTGACCGCTGCCGGTCAGGAAGCGGTAGTCTTCCTTGCGCCGCGTGGCGGCGCCGATTCCGTTCTCGGCCATGGTCTCAGCCTCTCATCGCTTTGGCGCCGGCCTGGATGGCCTTGACGATGTTGTGATAGCCGGTGCAGCGGCACAGGTTGCCGTCGATGCCGGCGCGAATCTCGGCCTCGCTCGGGTTCGCGTTGCGCCCCACGAGGTCGATCGCGCTCATCACCATGCCGGGCGTGCAGTAGCCGCACTGAAGGCCGTGGTGCTCATGAAAGGCCGCCTGCATGGGGTGCAGCGCGCCGTTCTTGGCCAAGCCCTCGATGGTCGTCACCTCGGCGCCGTCCGCCTGGACGGCCAGCATGGTGCAGGACTTGGCGGACCGGCCGTCGACATGAACGACGCAAGCGCCGCATTGGCTCGTGTCGCAGCCCACATGGGTTCCGGTGAGGCCGAGGCCCCGTCGCAGAAGATCGACGAGAAGCGTGTTCCCCTCGACCTCCTCTGTGACCTTGCGGCCGTTCACCGTTAGGGAAACGGTGATTCCCATCGCATCCTCCGTCGCTAATGCCAGCTTGGCGGTGTGTCATTCGATCGTGTGCTGTTCGCCGACGGATCGCGTCGCCATGGGTGGACGCGGCCCCGTCGTCGTTCCCGGTCGATTATCGGCAGCGTCGTGAAGCCTCCCCGCGTTCTTTCCGGCGGGATATCTGTGACGCCGATCCCGCCTAGTTTTGTTTCCTCGCGGCCCGAGGTCAAGGACCGATCGCGGGACCGCCGCGCGCGCGTCTCTTATTTCGCGAACAGGAGCAGAAGCAGGGCAACGACGATGAGCACGCCGGCGACCCAGACCCAAGGGCCGAGCCCGCGCTTTTCAGCGGGCACGGGCGCCGCTTCGGGTGGCGGCGCGGCCTCGGCCTCGGCGGTCACGATCGCGGTGAAGTCGCCGAAGAACTGATCGGCGAGCTTGCGCGCCGTCGAATCGAGCAGGCGTTGGCCGTCCTGGGCGAGCTTGCCGCCAACCTCGGCGCGCGCCTCGTAATGCAGCAAGGTGCCGTCCTCGACCTCGTCGAGCGTCACTCGCGCCCCGCCGCGCGCGAAGCCGGCGACGCCGCCCTGGCCCTCGCCGTCGATGCGATAGCTCCGGGGCGGATCGAGGTCCGACAGCGTGACCTTGCCCTTGAAGCGCGCCCGGACCGGCCCGATCTTGAGCGCGACCCGAGCGGCGAGCTCGGTGTTGGAGAGGCGCTCGATCTCCTCGCAGCCGGGGATCGCCTTTTGGAGCACGTCGGGGTCGTTGAGCGCCGCCCAAACGCGCTCGCGCGGGGCCGGAATGCGAAAATCGCCCGAAATCTCCATGCCGTCTTCCTGTTCCTCCTGCGCGGCCACGTTAGCGATGCCCGCGCGCCGGCGCAACGGGCGCGCGACCGATCAGCTCGCGCCTTGCCAGTAATAGACCACGAGCGAGAGCGCAAGCAGCAGTGCGATCCAGGCGCTCGCCCCGCCGATCGGCGCGCCCGCCGCCGCCGCCGCGCGCGGCCCGTAATAGCGGCGCAGCGCGTTGATCGTGCCGCCGACCATGCGCGCCATCGCCGCGCCCAAGGCCCCGCTTGCGCGGCTCGCGACCACTGCCATGCCTCGGAACAGGCGCGGGGCGAGCCAGCGGTAGGTCCATTCGGCGTCGATGTTCACCGAGCGGAGCTCGGGCGGATAGAGCCCCGAGAGCTTGAGCCAGGTGAACGCCAGCGCCGAGAAGAACAGAAGCTGCACCTGGGCCACCACATGGGTTGCGTCGAAGGGCGCGTAATTGACCGGGAAGGGAAGAAGCGCATAAAGCGGCCAGGGATAGACGCCGATGCCGATGCAGAGCGCCGCGCCGATCAGCATGGCGATCCGCATGTTGATCGGCGGCTCCTTGACGCGAATTCCCGAATCATGGGCGAAAAAGGCGAAGAACGGGATCTTGATGCCCGCGTGGTGGAACACGCCCGCCGAGGCGAACAGCAGGAACAGCCAGAGCCAGCCATAGCCCTCCTCGAGCGCGGCGGCCATGACCATCGATTTCGAGACGAAGCCGCTGAACAGGGGGAAGGCCGAGATCGACGCCGCGCCCACGATGCAGAGCGTGGCGGTCTGGGGCATCGACTTGTAGAGTCCGCCGAGGTCCGAGCCGTTCATCCGCCCGGTCATGTGCAACACCGCCCCCATGGTCATGAACAGGAGGCCCTTGAAGATCACGTCGTTGAAGGCGTGCGAGATCGCGCCGTTGAGCGCCAGCTCGGTGCCGATGCCGATCCCCGCCACCATGAAGCCGATCTGGTTGATCATGCTGTAGCTGAGGACGCGGCGGAGGTCGTTCTCGATCACCGCGTAGAAGATCGGGAACACGGTCATCGCCGTGCCGATGTAGACCAGGATCTCGGTGCCCGCGAAGCCGCGCGCGAGCGCATAGACCGCCGCCTTGGTGGTGAAGGCGCTCAGGAACACGGTGCCGGTCGGCGTCGCCTCCGGATAGGCGTCGGTGAGCCAGTTGTGCAGCAGCGGAAAGCCGCATTTGATCCCGAAGGCGAGGAACACGAGCCAGGTGCCGAGCCCGTCGAGGACCATGGCGTCGAAGGCGATCGAGCCGGTTTTTCGGGCGATGATCAGCACGCCCGCGAGCAGCATCAGCCCCGAGACCACCTGAAAGGCGAGATAGCGGAACCCGGCCCGGGTCGAGCGCTCGCAGCGCCGTGCGAAGATCAGGAACACCGAGGTGATCGCGGCGAGTTCCCAGAACACGAACAACGTGATCATGTCGCCCGCGAACACGATCCCCACGGCGGTCCCGGCATAGGCGAGCGCCGCCACCTGTTGCAACCGGTCGCGGACATGCAGCGCATAGACCCCGCCGATGAAGGCGGCGAGGCTGAACAGGTAGCCGAATAGAAGGCTCAGCCGGTCGGCGCGGTAAATGACCAGCTCGTAATCGAGGCGCCAGCCGCGCGGGCATCTCGGGCGCGGCGAGGATCATGCTCGCGAACGCCGCGATCGGCGTCGCCAGCGACAGCAAGCCGCGCAGCCGCGCGGGCGCGACCGCCACCACCGCGGCGCCGATCATGAAAATCAGCGCGGGGTGGAGGCTAACGATCATAGTAGTCCTCCTTGCGCTTTACGGCCTTGCGCATCTCCTTGGCGATCAGCACCAGGGCGACGCAGGCGACGAAGCCGAAGATCGCGTAAAAGCCGAAGACTCCTTCCCAGGGGTGAATGACGTGGCGATGGAAGATCAGATCGATTCCCAGGACGGCGACGCAAACGGCGAAGAACACGCGTAAAAGTCGCTTCACGTTCCTCGGGTCGTCGAAAACATGGCGTCGTTCCATGGCGGGGTCCTCAGTTCGCGAACAATGCGCTCGCCAAGCGGAAGAGCGGCGCGGGATAGACGAACAGGGCGAAGGCGCCGAGGCTCGAGAAGACAAGCGCGACGAGGCAGGGCCAGGGCGCCTCGCGAATACCCTCGGCGGGCGCGACCTCGGCGGGCTTGCGGAAGAAGGCGCGCACCGGGATCGGCATGAGGTAGAAGATGTTGAGCAGCGAGCTCACCATGAGCACGGCGAGAAGCGTGAGGCTCCCCGCGTCCAGCGTGCCAAGCGCGATGTACCACTTGCTCCACAGCCCGCCCATCGGCGGCAGGCCGATGATCGAGAGGCTGCCGAGGAAGAAGGCCGCCATGGTGATCGGCATGCGCCGTCCCAGACCGTCGAGCTGGCTGACCTCGGTCTTGTGGGTCGCGACGTAGATCGCGCCGGCGCAGAAGAACAGCGTGATCTTGCCGAAAGCATGAGTCGCGATGTGCATCGCGCCGCCCACCGCGCCGAGCCGGTTGGCGAGCATGGCGCCGAGCACGATATAGGCGAGCTGACTCACGGTCGAGTAGGCGAGCCGCGCCTTGAGATTGTCGCGGGTGAGCGCGATCAGCGAGGCGGCGATGATCGTGACCGCGGCGGCATAGGCCATCCAACGGCTCGCCGGAATCGCCGCGAGGGTGTCGATGCCGAAGATGTAGATCACGACCTTGAGCACCGCGAACACGCCCGCCTTGACCACCGCGACCGCGTGCAGCAGCGCGCTGACCGGTGTCGGCGCGATCATGGCGGCGGGCAGCCAGCGATGAAACGGCATCAGCGCCGCTTTGCCGATCCCGAAGGTGTAGAGCACCAGGAGAATCGCGATCAGGGTCGGCGAGGCCTGGTCCGCGAGAATTCCACCCGGGCGGAAGTCGAGCGTGCCCGTCGCTTGCCAGGTCAAGAGGATCGCCAGCAGGAAGAACAGGATCGAGGTGGTGAGCAGGATCGTGAGATAGGTCCGCCCGCCGGCGCGCGCCTCGTCGGTTCCCTTGTGGGTCACCAGCGGATAGGTCGCGATCGTCAGCGCCTCGTAGAAGATGAACAGGGTGAACAGATTGGCCGCCAAGGCGATGCCCATAGTCGCGGCCAGTGCGAGCGCGAAGAACATGTAGTAGCGGGTCTGGTGCTGCTCCTTGTTGCCGCGCATGTAGCCGATCGAATAGACCGAGGTCGCGATCCAGAGCGTGCTCGCGATCAGCGCGAACAGGAGCCCGAGCGGCTCGACCTCGAAGGCGAGGGCGAGCCCCGGCAGCACCTTGAACAGAACCGCGCCCGGCCGGCCACCGTTCATCACGATCGGCACGAGAAGTGCGACCACGGCGAAAAGTCCCGCGGCGGCGAGCAGGGTGACCGCCTCGCGCCGGTCGGGGTCGCCGCGCGCGAGCCAGATCAGCGGCGTCGCCGCGAGGGGAATGCCGAGCGCGGCGAGAATCAGGGCCGGGGCGCTCATGGCTGGACGCCCATCAACGCCTCGGCCGCCGCGCGGGCGACGCCCACGGTCAGCTCGGTATCGAGGCCGAAGTAGATGCTCGCTCCGGCGAGCGCGAGCGTCGGCGCGAGCATCGGCCAGGGTGCTTCCTCGACCGGCGGAGCGCCGGGCGGCGGCGGCTGGAAATAGGCCGCCTCGATCACCCGGCCGATATAGATCAGCGCGAGCATCGAGCTCGCCAGAATCGCCACGGCGATCGGCCACAGGCCCGCCTCGATGGCGGCGAGCACGAAATACCACTTGGAGATGAACCCGACCGTGAGCGGCAGGCCGACGAGACTGATCCCCCCCGCGACGAAGGCCGCCATGGTCAGCGGCATGCGCCGGCCGAGCCCCCGGATATCGCCGATATCGACCGAGCCCAGGCGATGGAACACGCAGGCGAGCGCCATGAACAGCGCGCCCTTCATCAGCGCGTGATTGAACAAATGGACGAGCGTGCCGATCAAGCCGTTGACGCTCGCGAACCCGATGCCGAGCGCCATGTAGCCGAGCTGCGCGACCGACGAGTAGGCAAGCATCCGCTTGAGATTGTTCTGAAAGATCGCGACGATCGAGGCGACGAAGGCGGCGAGCAGGCCGAAGACGAGCAGAATTTCGCCGAGCGGCATCTCCTCGAACGAGAACGCCACCCCGAAGATCGTGAACACGAAGCGGATGAGCACATAGACGCCGACCTTGGTCGCGGTCGCGGCGAGAAAGGCCGAGATTATCGAGGGCGAGAAGGTGTAGGCGTTGGGTAGCCACATATGCAGCGGGAACAGCGCGAGCTTGAGCCCCGCGCCGACGATGATGAAGGCGAACGCCACGTGGATCGCCCGGGTTTCGTTCACCGCGACGAGGCGGGCGGAGAGATCGGCCATGTTGAGAGTGCCGGTCATCATGTAGAGAAGCCCGACGCCGATCAGAATGAAGGTCGCGCCGATGGTGCCGAGGACTAGATAGCGATACGCCGCGGTGAGCGCCCGGCGATCGGGGCCGAGAGCGACCAGCGCATAGCTCGCGAGCGATGAAATTTCGAGAAAGACGTAGAGATTGAACGCATCCCCCGTGATCGTGATCCCGAGAAGCCCGGCGAAGGAGAGCAAAAAGGCGGTGAAGAACAGGGGCGCGCGCTCGGCGGGAATCTCGCGCTCGATCCCGCGCAACGCGGCGGGGGCGACCAGGGCGCCGACCCCGGTCACGATCAACAAGACCAGCGCATTCAGCCGGTCGATCCGGTACTCGATTCCCCAGGGCGCCGCCCAGTTTCCCATCTCGTAGGAAATCACGCCCTCGGACATGACGCGCGCGAGCAACGCCACCGCGATGGCGAACGCGATCCAGGTGATCGCGACCGCGAACCCCCAAGCCAGGCGCCGGTCGCGTAGAAGCACGCAGAGCGGCGCCGACAGAAGCGGCACCACGATCTGGAGCGCGGGCAGGTTGGCGGCGATCATTCCCGGTCCCGACGCAGGATCTCGTCTTCCTCGGTGCTGCCGTATGTCTCGCGAATGCGCACGATGATCGCGAGCGCGACCGCCGAGGTCGCGACCGAGACCACGATCGCCGTCAGGATCAGGACCGAGGGCAGGGGGTTGGTATAGAGCTCGAACCCCGCCTTGACGATCGGAGCGGTGCCGCCCGTGATCTTGCCCATGGTGATGTAGAGCAGGAAGACCGAGGTCTGGAACAGGTTCAACCCGACCAGCTTCTTGATCAGGTTCGAGCGCGCGATGACCAGATAGAAGCCGGTCATCATCAGCGCGATCGCGACCCAGTAGTTGAAATGGCCGACCACGTCCATCTCAGCGCTTCCGGGCCGCGAAGGTGAAGAAGATGGTCATCATCACGGCCGCGACCGTGATGCCGACGCCGAGCTCGACCAGCCAGATGCCGATCTCGTTGCCCTCGACCGGATCAGACACGAGAACCGCGTATTCGAGGTAATGCCCGCCGAGCAGGAGCGCGGCCACCCCGACGCCGCCGTAAATCAGCACGCCAAGCGCGACCAGGATAAGCATCGGCCGTTCGGGCATCGCGCGCCGGGCGTTCGTCATCCCGAAGACCAGCGCATAGAGAATGAAGGCGGCGGCGAAGATGACCCCCGCCTGAAAACCGCCGCCGGGACCGTAATCGCCGTGGGTCTGGACGTAGAGCGCGAACAGCAGAATGAAGGGTATCAGCAGCTTGGTGACGACGCGGACGACGATCAGATCCTTCATGCCCCGTCCTCCCCGGGCGCTCCGTCCTCTCCGGACCCGCCCGCCTTGTCCTTGCGCCGCCGCCCGCCCAGCAGAAGAAGCACCGAGATGCCGGCGGTGAAGATCACCGTCGTCTCGCCCAAGGTGTCGTAGCCGCGATAGCTCGCGAGCACCGACGTCACCATGTTGGGGATGCCGATCTCGGCGGGCGAATCATAGATGTAGCGCGGCGCCACGTGGCGATGGATCGGGTTGTCGGAATCGCCGAACGGCGGCATGTCGGCGGTCCCGTAGAGAAGCGCCGCCCCGGTCACCGCGACCAGGGCGAGCGCGAGCACCGACGGCCGGCCCGCGGGCTTTTCCTCGCGGCTGGTGAGCGAGACCGCGGCCAGCATCAGAACGGTCGTGATCCCGGCGCCGACGGCCGCCTCGGTGAAGGCCACGTCGACCGCGTCGAGCAGCACCCAGACCGCCGCCATCAGCAGCGAATAAAGGCCGAGCAGAATCACCACGGCGACCAGATTGCGCAATCGCACGACCGCGATCGCCGTCGCCATGAGAAGGCCGAGCAGAAGAATGTCATGCACCGTGATGATTACGCGCCGTCCTTTCCGCCACTCTCCCGGCCGTCCTCGCCGTCGCGGGCGGCCTCGCCGTCGGGCGTCTTGTCCTTGGCCCAGGGCTTGAGTCCGCCAACCCGCGCCGCATGGGCGACCGCATGGGTCGCCGTCGGGCTGGTGAAGAACAGGAACACGAGGATCAGCCCGAGCTTGATCGTCACCTGCGTGAAGCCCGCCTGGATGGCGAGCCCGGCGACGATCAGCCCCGCGCCCATGGTGTCGACCAGCCCCGCCGCGTGCATCCGGCTGTAGAAGTCGGGGAGTCGGATCAGTCCGATTCCGCCGGCCACGACGAAGACCGCGCCGCCGATCAACAGCGCCCAGCTCGCGATGTCGGCGACCGGGCTCATTCGTGATCCCCGAGCGCGCCGAACTTGAAGAACTTGAGCGCCGCCAGCGTGCCGATGAAGTTGATCAGCGCGTAAACCAGCGCAAGGTCGAGAAAATCGGGTCGCCCGGTGAGGAAGCCGACCACCGCGATCAGCAGCACGGTCTTGGTGCCGTGGGCGTTGATGGCGAGAATCCGGTCGTAGATCGTCGGCCCGGCCACCGCGCGCACCAGCGCGAGCCCCATGGCGATGACCAGCGCCGCCGCCGCGAACGAGAACATCCCCCTCTAGTCCTCCAACCCGCGCACGCGGCCTTCCATCGCGCCGGCGTCGAGATCGTCGAGGCCCGAGCGGTCGATCGCGTGCACCAGAATCCGATCGGCGTCCACGTCGATCGAGACCGTGCCGGGGGTGAGCGTGATCGAATTGGCGAAGATCGCGCGGCAAAGATCGCTTCGCTGGCGCGCCGGCACCCAGCGCATCGCCGGGTCGATCGGCAGCCGGGGATCGAGAACGCGGCGGATGACGTCGAAATTCGCGACGATGATCTGCCAGACGAGCCAGGGAAGATAGAGCGCGAACCGCCACGAGATATGAAGCGGCACGCCCTCGCGGTCGATCAGGTCCATGCGGCGCACGATGAACACGATCAGCGCGCAGCTCACCGCGGCCTCGGCGAGGAAGAAAAAATCGAAGATGCCCGAAAGAAGCAGCCAGATGCCGAACAGGGCCGCATAAAGACTAATTGCGTGGATCAAAACGACCCCCGGTCTCCCCGTTTCGGCGACTCGCGAACCGCCGGCCGGGCCACGGTCCCGGACCATGCGGCCACCCCCTCCTTGACGCGGCCAGAGTATGCCCGATGGCTCGGCGGCGGCCAAGGGGCAAATCCCCCGCTAGGCGCGGAAAAGGTCGATTGTGGAACCGGTTGCGTCCCGGAACGCGGATCGGGGAGCGCGCCGTCGGACGCGGGGTAACGTCAAAAGGTTTGTGTCAGGGAGAAGAGGGCCGGCACTCCCTGGTTTGCGTTTTCGTTTGTAAAGACGGCGAACAGGATGCGGTCCATGGAGGTTCGGTCCTGGAAGACGCCCATGG
>Ga0114931_10002348_pt1 | contig 24104 bp, 27 predicted proteins | sample 2SBtaG_FD_89579 | JGI IMG/M metagenome (GOLD analysis project Ga0114931, IMG submission 89579) | Deep subsurface microbial communities from Kolumbo volcano to uncover new lineages of life (NeLLi) - 2SBTROV14_V59a metaG | ecosystem: Environmental > Aquatic > Marine > Volcanic | place: Kolumbo... | reverse complement strand
CTCCTTTCTGTCGACGCGAATCTACAGAGAGAATGAAGCCCGTGTTTACATTGAATTTCAAGTCATTGCATCAACCTGGAATGATTGCTAAGTTCGTTGGGAAATCCGGATAGACCCATCTTTTCAACACAAGGACATTCAGTGTCATACAAGCTAGGAAAAATGATTCTTCCTCAGCTAGAAGATAATGCGCATGGCGTAGAAGTGGCAGGCATGTTCTTCTTTGAAGATAATGCTTATGTGTTACAAAAAGGCAATCCAATTGGTGAGCGTCTGGCTAAAGTGGCTAAAGAATCAGGCATGCTATTAATGGCTTGTGACCAGTGTGCTTACGAGAGAGAAATTGATGGCATGTTAGTAGAGGGCGCAACAATTGGTTGTTTCCCGAATTTATATGGTGCTTTATCTGGCAACATGCCCGATCAAGTAATTACGCTATAAAAACATCAAGGCAAATCAACACGGGCAGTCCTGCGCGTCGTTTGAATTGTGCTTTCGCTTCGCGAATTGTCGCGCAATTCAAACACCACTCCGGCCTGCCGGTTATTTGCGGCATTGATCCTGTTGAAAAACAAACGAACCCGTTACAATAAGGCCTGAATCTCCGAATAAATCGTAGAATATTCAGGGTCAGAGTAAAAATATTTGAATATTTCGAATTTCAGCATTTTTACTCTGACCCCGAATATTTGGAGACACCATGAGTTTGATCGGCTTCGTTGCCCTTGCCGGACTGCTGCTGGCCTATGCCAACGGCGCCAATGACAACTTCAAGGGAGTTGCTACGCTGTTCGGCAGTGGTACGACAGAATATCGGGGTGCGTTGGTTTGGGCTACACTCACCACACTGGCGGGTTCCTTCACTGCCCTGTTTCTGGCTCGTGGTTTGCTCGTGGCCTTTTCGGGAAAAGGGTTGTTGCCGGTTGACATTATTGCTGACCCGAGCTTTGCTGCGGCGGTCGGTTTTGCTGCGGGGGCAACCGTGTTGCTCGCGACCCGATTGGGATTTCCTGTTTCGACGACCCATGCGCTGATTGGCGGACTGGTCGGCGCAGGTCTTGTTTCTGCCAGTGAGGCCCTGGACTGGGGACGACTTGGCGATAAATTCCTGCTTCCTTTACTGGTCAGCCCGATATTGGCAATCACCATGGCCACCCTCCTGTATCCCCTGTTCCGGAATATGCGCCATCGACTGGGCATCAGTCATGAAGCCTGTGTCTGCATCGGCGAGGAACTTGTTGCCAGGGTTCCGGGATCGCCGGGCAAGGCCATCGCCTTGCAGGCCGTACCTGGTCTTTCTATTGATGATGAAGCGATCTGCCGGGTGCGTTATCAGGGTCGGGTGATCGGTGTTGCGGTTGATCGAGTCTTCAACCGGCTGCATTATCTGAGCGCCGGGGCTGTTTGTTTCGCACGTGGCCTCAATGACACCCCGAAGATCGCCGCAATTTTACTGGCAGGTAGCGCCGTCACACCGAATCTGGCGATTGTTGCCGTTGGCGGGCTGATGGCCGTTGGCGGCCTTGCCAGTGCCCGTCGAGTGGCAGATACCATGTCCCTCCGGATTTCTGAAATGAATCCGGGACAAGGGCTGACGGCAAACCTGATCACGGCTGGTTTGGTGATTGGCGCCTCAAATATCGGGGTGCCCGTATCCACAACCCATGTGTCATGCGGTTCGCTATTCGGCATTGGCGCCATAACAAAGCAGGCACACTGGCGCACGATTGCCCAGATCGCACTGGCCTGGCTGATCACGCTGCCTGTTGGAGCAGCACTTGGCGCTGTCGTGATGGCAATGCACTCCCTGTGACAACAGGGTGTCAGAGCGCAGTAATCGCTTATATTTGGAAATATATAGGTACTCTGACCCCGTTTTACTATAATTGGACTATGTCGGTAGCGGTGGTGGGCATACCATGCAAAATACCGGGGAAACAGGAAGCAATGTCAGCATCGCCTGCAACATCTGTCTCGATCAAATCCCGCTGTCGGAAGCGCGGTTTGAGGAAGCCAGCGATTATGTCCTGTATTTCTGTGGTCTGGAGTGCTACCAGATCTGGCGCGAGCTGGCGGATAGCGAGGAGTGAGTGCTGAGTCCTCGATTGACTATCAGGCGCACTGCCTGCGTTGCGCTACTGCCGCATGGCATTGATGCAGCGGGTGCAGTGTTCGCATTCTTCTGTGCTATCTTCATGGCAACCAGCACGACATCAGCGGAGGAGACTATGGCACTGACCCTCACTTCCAGCGCCTTCAGCCAGGGTAGTGACATCCCCTTGCGGTACACCTGTGAAGGGGAGGATATTGCGCCCCCGCTGGCATGGGCGGGGGTCCCGGAAGCGGCCCGCAGCCTGGTTCTGATCATTGATGACCCGGATGCGCCGGATCCGCAGGCACCGCGGATGACCTGGGTCCACTGGGTACTCTACAACCTGCCAACGGACTCACACGGCCTGCCCGAGGGGGCTACATTGAAAGATCTGCCGCCGGGAACAGCGGAAGGCATCAATAACTGGAACCGCGGCGACTATGGCGGCCCCTGTCCACCCATTGGCCGGCACCGCTATTTCCACAAGCTCTATGCACTGGATACCGTCCTTACCGGACTCGACCGGCCCTTGAAGACCGACATCGAGGCGGCCATGGCAGGGCACGTGATTGAACATGTGGAGTTGGTCGGGACCTACGAGAAATCCAGGTAGCGGCAATAGCTGACATGCAAGCCACTGCGGAACTCCAGGTGGTGCCGATCGGTACCGGTGTTTCGGTGCGGGCGGAAATCACCCGTGTTGTCGAAATGCTGGGTGACTATGATTTCCTTGTTGAGACCCACGCCTCCGGTACCAATATCGAGGGTGAACTGAATGACGTACTCGATGCCGTGAAGGCAATCCACGCAACCTTGCACAAGGAGGGTTGCGTGCGCCTTGTCAGCTATCTCAAGCTGGAAACCCGTTCCGACAAGGACCCTACACTGGCCGGTAAGCGGCTCTGAAGCCGTTTGGGCTGAATCCTTTCCCCGCGAGACGCGGGCCCTGGCTGCCCCTGAATCAGGATTCCCTGCAGGATCCGCCCCTCGCGGGGAAATTCGTTCTGGATGTGAATTTATTTATGCAGCGGATGGTCGTCGGGTAACTGACGGGATATCCACAGCGCCAGCTTGTGGCGCATGTTCGGCAGGTTCTCCTGGCCACGCGCCAGTGGCTGGATGACCTTGTCATGAACCAGCAGCTTGTAGATATACTCGATTTTCTCATTGTGCGTATCGGTGGCCTCGAATTTCACCACACCACGCTGCTCGCCGTATTTTACCCCGGCACTAATGGCCTCCTTGAGCAACTGCGCCTCGTTCTTAAGCTTCTTCATATTTCATTTCACCTCGCAGGGTACGCTGAGTGCCGGTTTCCTTCCTCACCCTCCATCTTAGTAAATATTTCAGCTGATTCACAATTTACGCGTACAATTACCATATGAACCCCGTCAATATCCATGCTGCAAGCGCCACCGGAGCGGACTGGAAGTCCATCGCTGCACAGTGCCTGGCGGAAATCGGGCAGGGCAGCACACTGGCCAACCTCGGTCTCCTGTATGTGACCGAGCCCCCGGCCCCGAAGCTTCCCGAACTGCTCGATTATCTGCGTAAAAACACCGGTGTCGGTGACTGGATTGGTTCGGTCGGCAGCGGTATTTGTGCTACCGGTCATGAGATCTACGATGAACCCGCTGCGGCCGTGATGCTGGCCGTGTTGCCGGACGACAGTTACCGGCTGTTACCGTCCGGGATTGATTCCATCACCGATATGGTCAGCGCCAATCGCAACTGGATTGCCGAACAGGGCGTCCATTTCGGCATTGTCCACGGTGATCCGCGTAACAGCCACCTGCCGCAAATTATCGAGGCATTGTCGACGGAGCTCGATCCCGGCTTTCTGGTCGGTGGGCTGAGTTCGGCCAACGAAGAGATGAACCAGCTGCAAATTGCCGGTGACACCTGCCAGGACGGACTTTCCGGTGTACTGATGTCCTCCGCCATCCCGGTCATCAGCGGGCTCACCCAGGGCTGTACGCCGCTGGACAACAAGCACACCATCACCCGCTGCGAACGTAACATACTTGTCGAGCTGGATGGCCGGCCGGCACTGGATGTGTTCCATGAAGACATTGGGGAAGTGCTCTCGAAGGACTTGTCAAAAGTACCCGGTTATATATTCGCCGGACTCCCGGTGCCCGGATCGGATACCGGCGATTACGTGGTGCGCAACCTGGTCGGCATCGACCCGGAGCAGAAGCTGCTGGCGATCGGGGATTATGTCGAGGAAGAGGATGCCATCATGTTCTGCCGGCGTGACGGCGAGAGTGCCCGCGAGGACATGCAACGCATGCTGCGTGACCTGGCTGACCGTGCACCGGGGGAAATACGCGGCGGGGTGTACTACACCTGTCTTGGCCGCGGACGCTACCAGTTCGGGGAAGACTCCGAGGAACTGCGGATGATCCGTGACGAACTGGGTGATTTTCCGCTGGTCGGTTTTTTTGCCAACGGAGAGATCTCGCATAATCGCCTGTACGGTTACACCGGAGTGCTAACGCTGTTTGTGTAGGTCGGGTTAGCGCAGCGTAACCTGGCATGCAGATTTCAAACCAGCGATGACGTTAACCGGATTCCTTCCAGTACTGCTCCGTGGTGACATGCCCGGGATCACGGCGCTTGTTCTTTTTCATCCCGCGCGCCTCCAGCACCGCCGAGGTGTCACGCACCATCGCCGGATTGCCACAGATCATCACCTGTGAGGTCTCGATCGACAATGGCAGACCGGCACGTGCTTCCAGCTCGCCATTCCCGATGGCATCCGGAACCCGGCCCTTGATGGCAAAGTTGGTGTCCTCGCGACTGACAAACGGGATCATCTGCATCTGCTCCGGATGCGCGGCCAGCAGTGTTTTGATTTCATCGCTATAAGTCAACTCCTCCCGGGTGCGCACGGCATGTACCAGTACAATGTTTTTGAACCGCTGCCAGACCGCGTCCGTAGTCAGAATGGAGAGAAACGGGCCGAGTGCAGTACCGGTTGACAGCATCCACAGCGTGTCCGCATCCGGCACTTCATCTAGCACGAAAAAACCCGCCCCGCGCGGGGCAATAAATACCGGGTCACCGGATTCCAGCACCACCAGGTGATGGGTCAGCGGGCCATCCGGGACAATAATGAAATAGAATTCCAGCAGCGGGTTATCGGGCCCATTGACAAACGAGTAGGGGCGCGCCACGCGTTCCCCGTCAATATCCAGAGCCAGCCGGGAAAACTGGCCGGCCGTGAACGGTGCAATATCCGCAGTAAGTTGCAGGGAATAAAGCTTGTCCGTCCAGTGCCGCAGCCTGACGACTTTTCCTTCCACCCACTTGCTCATGCCTGGTTCCTGCACCTTGATCTTTGATGGATGCGGTATCATACCGTACATTGGCTACCGGCATCGTGCCGGTATCGGTTACACAACAGGTGGAACAGACAATGGAATCCATGTCTACATGGGAAATGCTGCTGGTCGGGGTCGTCGTGGTTCTGGTGTTGTTCTGGGTCGGGCCGGGCATCAAGCCCATGCTTGAGCAAAGCAGGCACGCCGAGAAGGACTGGGCCGGTCTGCTGGTGCCGATGATCGCGGTGATCCTGTTCGTCATCCTGCTGGTCAGCATGGTCTGAATCCGCATGACCGCCGCACTTGCCATTCGTGATCTGAAGAAGACCTACCGCAACGGTCACGTTGCGCTAAAGGGGATCAGTATGGAGGTTGCCGAGGGCGACTTCTTTGCGCTGCTGGGCCCCAACGGCGCTGGCAAGTCGACCACTATTGGTATCGTGGCTTCACTCATCAACAAGTCATCGGGCAAGGTCTCCATCTTCGGGTACGACCTGGAGACCGAGCTTGCCGCTGCAAAATCCTGTATCGGACTGGTGCCGCAGGAATTCAACTTCAACCAGTTCGAGCCAGTCGGCGAAATCGTCGCCAACCAGGCCGGTTACTACGGTATCGAGCGCCGCTTGGCGCTTCAGCGGGCGGAGCAGTACCTGCGTCATCTGGGACTATGGGAAAAACGCCGCGGCATGGCACGGGAACTTTCCGGTGGTATGAAGCGCCGGCTGATGATTGCGCGTGCACTGGTGCATGAACCGCGCCTGCTGATTCTCGACGAACCCACGGCCGGCGTCGATATCGAAATACGCCGTTCCATGTGGGAGTTCCTGCGCGAGATCAATGCCAACGGAACAACCATCATCCTGACGACCCATTACCTGGAAGAGGCCGAGAGCCTGTGCCGGACTATCGCCATCATCGACGAGGGCGAACTCATCGAAAACACCAGCACGCGGCGCTTGCTGAATACACTGCATGTGGAGACCTTCATTCTCGATATCGCTGACCCGCTGACAAAGTTGCCCGATCTGTCGGGTCACAGTATCAGACTGATCGATGAATGCACGATCGAGGCCGATATCTGCCGCGACGATGCGCTCAACGATCTGTTCAGGGACCTGTCCACGCAGGGTATCCGGATTCTCAGCATGCGTAACAAGACCAATCGCCTCGAACAGTTGTTTATCCGGCTGGTGGAAGGCAACGACAGCGAGGCCGGCTGACCCATGACCCCGCAACAAAAGTTCATCGCATTACGCACCATCGTCACCAGGGAGGTCCTGCGATTCTCGCGTATCTGGATCCAGACAGTGCTGCCACCAATGATCACCACGGCGCTGTACTTCATTATCTTTGGCAACCTGATCGGCTCACAGATCGGCGACATGGACGGATTCAGTTACATTCAATTCATTATTCCCGGCATCATTATGATGTCGGTTATTACCAATGCCTATGGCAATGTCGTGTCCTCGTTCTTCGGCTCCAAATTCCAGCGCCATATCGAGGAAATGCTGGTGTCACCGGTGCCGAACTACATCATTCTCATCGGCTTTATCAGCGGGGGCGTGGCCCGTGGACTGGTCGTTGGATTCGTGGTCACACTGGTGTCGTTGTTTTTCAACCCGCTGAGTATCTTCAATCTGTGGGTCATACTGAGCATGGTCGTACTGACCGCTATCCTGTTTGCCCTGTGCGGGTTTATCAACGGGATATATGCACGGTCCTTTGATGATATTTCGATTATCCCGACGTTCGTGCTGACACCACTGACTTACCTTGGCGGGATCTTCTACTCGATCAACATGCTCCCGGAGTTCTGGCAGCACGCCTCACTCGCCAACCCGATTCTCTACATGATCAATGCGTTTCGCTACGGGTTCCTCGGCATCACGGACATCAGCCTGCTGGCTTCCTACTCGATCAGTATCGGGTTTATCGTGGTGCTGTACACGTTCAGTATTTATCTGCTGAGGAAAGGGCAGGGGATACGTACCTGAATCTGCGCCTGTTTGCCGCCCCGCAACCGGAATCCAGTGCCCCGCAAGGCGTGGTTCCTGCAAACCCGACAAGACAGTAGCCGTATATCTGTCGGGTTACGGCACAAGTGCCTAACCCGACCTACGGATTATCCAGGATCAATTTGCCAGCGGAGACTTTCAGCGCCAGCTCTCCATCGAGCAGCGCCTGCAGGTGCTCACCCGCCAGCTTGCGGCGCCAGCCCTGCATCACCTCGACATCCCGGTTGCCGGCGACGAGCGACTCCACTTGCTTGCGTGATGCCAGTACCGCCGGGTTAAGGGAGTTTTCCAGCGCACAGAGACGCACCACAGCCATCAGCGCATCTGCCAGCGCCTCCTGAGCCGGCTTCAGGCGCTTGCGTGGCCCGGTGGCAGGCGGGGGCTCGGGTTCCCGGTTGCGCGCAGCGGCAATGAGACTCAGCAACTGTTCCCCGTTCTTGCCGATAATCCGTTCATTCAGTCCGCGGATTTTGCCAAGTGCGTTGATATTGTCGGGCAGGTGCCGGGCGATATCCACCAGCACATCATCGCGCAGCAACCAGCCCTTGGGGCGATCGAGCGTCTGCGCCAGCGACTCGCGCCAGCCCGCCAGTGCCTGTATTGCGGACAGGCTGGCCCCCTTGATCCGGTTGCTGCCGCGCACCTTGAGCCAGGCCTGTTGCGGGGAATTGCTGTACAACGCCGGCTGCACCAGCCGTTCGAAATCCTCATTCAACCAGTCGAGCCGACCGAGTTCATCCAGGCGCTCGACCAGACGCTCATAGGCCTGCGCCAGATAGATCACGTCTTCAGCGGCGTAACGGACCTGCTCAGAGGACAGCGGACGCAGCGACCAATCGGCCCGGGTATGCAGCTTGTCGAGCTTCACTCCCAGCAGTTCACTGACCAGGGTTCCGTAACCCACCTGATCGGGAAATCCCAGCAGCAGGGCCGCAATCTGGGTGTCAAAGACAGGGGCAGGCAAGGAGCCGCGCAGGTTGTAGAGAATTTCCATGTCCTGGCGGGCCGCATGCATCACCTTGGTGATGCGGTCATCATAGAGGATGTCCAGTAACGGCGAAATGTCTTCAAGCGCCAGCGGATCCACGCAGGCGACAGTGCCGGGTACCGCCACCTGCAACAGGCAGAGTTTCGGGTAATAGGTCTTCTCGCGCAGGAATTCCGTATCCAGCGTCAGCCACGGTGTACCGGACAACTGCCCACACAGCGTTTCCAGTGCCGCAGCGGAATCGATATACAGGATATCCGGATCGTCAGACATGCGGGTTACTACCGGGTAGCGTCAAACACAGGGCAGGCTAGACATCGCCTTCCACTTCATCGACATCGATCTGTCCGGTCATGCGCCGCCGGATATGCGACCAGGAAATCCCGGTACCCAGTACCCCGCTGAGGACAATTTCCACGACATAGGTAATTGCCTTGAGACTGTCGACCGAAAACAGGCCCCAGTAGATTAGCACCCAGATGAAGGTGCCGAAGAAGGCAAAAGCCAGCAGCAGCCCGAAGGCCCCCAGTGAGCGCACCGTAGCGCGCAGAAAGATGGTCCAGCCGATTAGCAGGATTACACCGGCAAAGATGACCAGCGGATCGATGCCGGGCAACATGTCGCGAAACCAGTGAAAATAGGAATAGTCCGGATTGTAGGTAAAGAAAACCAGCACCACAGCAACACTGTACCGCAACAGGTAACCGACCCAGCTAATCCCTTTTCGCGCCATCCGCAATTCCTTGTCTCAATTAATGTGTGCGTATATTACACGGAATGAAGCACAGGTTGACATTCCGCAGGAGCGGGCTCGGGCCACGAACCCGGTGAAACAAAGCGCTGTCCTGACAGTGCGGTATCCCGGCGTACTCGCGCAATCGCCCGTGTCACGCAAACACCGTGATGCGATTTCAAAAAACCGGCACACCATACGGGCAGAGCCTGCTGTATGATTAGGCAGACGCCGGACGTATTTATAATCCATATTATAGGAATATTGTGTAACTGATTGTTATACAAATAACTCTACAAGGTAACCGGATTTATCATAAATGCAGATTGTCCTCATCAACCCCTACGAAATTGGCCGTCAACCCTTCGGACTGGCGCAGCCGGCCGCGTGGTTGAAGCAGGCCGGCTGCGAGGTCCGCTGCTGCGACCTGTCGATTCAGAAACTTGATGCAGCCCTGTTCGAGGGCGCCGGGCTGGTGGCCATCTATGTCGCCATGCATACGGCGACCCGGATCGCCCTGGAGGCACTGCCGAAAATAAAGGCCCTGGCCCCGCAGGCGGAGTTATGTATCTACGGGTTGTACGCACCGATGAATGCCGACCTGTTCCGATCACTCGGCGTGAAAACAATTTTCGGCGGCGAGTTCGAACCCGGTCTGGTGTCGCTGGCACAACGCCTGATGAACAATGACACGGAAGAACAGGTCGAGCCGTCCGTTTGTCTCGACAAGATCAATTTCATCTTGCCGGACCGTTCCGGACTGCCCTCATTGTCAAACTACGCCAAACTGGTCCTGCCGGACGGCGAGACCCGCACCGTCGGCTTTGCCGAGTCGACACGCGGTTGCAAGTATTTCTGCCGGCACTGCCCCGTGGTACCCGTCTATCAGGGACAGTTCCGGGTCATCCCGAGAGACATCGTCCTGGAAGATATCCGCAGACAGGTCAGCGCGGGCGCCCGGCATATCTCCTTCGGTGACCCGGACTTCTTCAACGGACCGGGGCACGCGTTAAAGATCGTACAGGGCCTGCATGCCGAATTTCCCGAGGTCACCTATGACGCCACCATCAAGATAGAACATATCGTCAACCACCCTGAAGAAATCCGTGCGCTGCGCGCGACCGGTTGCCTGTTTATCATATCCGCGGTCGAGGCAGTGGATGACACCATCCTGGACACCCTGGACAAGGGACATACCCGCGCCGATTTTGAACAGGCGCTGGCCTTCACGCGGGAGACGGGGATTGACCTGCTGCCGACGTTCGTCGCGTTTACGCCCTGGACCACTCTGGCGGGTTATCGCGAACTGCTGCAGGCCATCGTTGACCTGCAACTGGTCGAGAGCGTGGCGCCGGTGCAATTGTCCATCCGCCTGTTGATCCCGCAGGGCTCGTACCTGCTAAAACTGGATAATCTCAGCGGCGTACTCTCTGACTTTGACCCGAAACTGCTGGGATACCGCTGGGCAAACCCGGACCCGCGCGTGGATATCCTGCAGCACGACATTCAGACCTGGGTATTCAGGGCGGAAGAACAGGGACTGGACCGCAAGGACATTTTCCAGGGTATCCGGGAACTGGCCTACCGGGCTTCCGGCCTGGAAACCCCGTCACTGCCGGTCGACTGTATCGGCAACCCGGTACCACGCCTGTCCGAGAACTGGTACTGCTGCGCAGAGCCCACCTGCGAACAGCTAACGTCGATCTGATTGTACATTGTCGAACCAGCCCGGCAGGACCGCCCAGGTTGAATAGAATTATTTACGTTCCCGGCAAGAATCCGAAACCACCCGCTACGCCGCATCGGGAACAGTTGCTACGCTGTCTGCAATACGGCGTGCGTCAACAGGATGCGACGGTCGCGGAGGCCATCGGGAAGGCCGGCGCATTCTCCCTGGCCGCATGGAATTACCTGTTCTATCACCGCAACTGCGAAATCAGGCGTGATCTTCCGTGGATTGACCGCCTGCTGATGCAGAATATTGCCCTGGAACAGGACATCAATGATGCACAACCACTGAAATACAAACTTGCAAGGTTAATGTACCAGCTGGGTGATACGGTCAACTGGCTGATTCCCCTGATCCCCGATCAGCGCATCAAAACCTCGATCAGTGAGACCAGTCTTTACTTCCGGAACCAGGACAATATTGCGTGCCGGATCCGTGAAATCCTGAAACGGTTGTTGCGAAAATACCGGGCAGCAGGTGACCGCCTGCTGCTTATTGGTCACAGTATGGGTTCGATTATCGCCTACGACGCATTGTGGGAACTGCATCATGTCGAAGGCATGGAGGACTGCGTCGACTGCCTGCTGACGATTGGCAGCCCGCTTGGCATGCGCTATGTTCAGAAACACCTGCTGGGAACCGGTGAACCGGAACCGCGGCGTTACCCGGGAAACATCCACAGCTGGGTGAATGTTTCGGCATGCGGAGACCTGGTGGCGCTTGATCCTGCACTGGGTGACGATTACAGGGCAATGGTAACCGGAAAATACATAGACAATATTACTGACAGAACAGATGGCATTTTTAATCATTATAGGGATGACCGGGGTCTGAACGTGCACAAATCATACGGCTACCTTGTCAACCCCGTAGTAGATCAGGTCATCACGGACTGGTGGCAGGCCGCATGATCCCGCAACTGATCGCCCATCGCGGGGAACCGGACAGCTGGCCCGAGAACTCACTGGCCGGTTACGAGGCGATGCTGCATGCCGGGGCCCGTTATATAGAAACCGATGTGCAGATCACGTCGGACAACATCCCGATCCTAAGCCATGATCCGTCACTGCTGAAAATCACCGGCCATGACTACCTGATTGCGTCAACTGCGTACCCGGTGATCCGTGATCTGCCGGCCGGTTATCCGGAGCGGTTTGGCGAACGCTTCAGCGAGCTGCGCATTACCCGTCTCGACCAGTTTGTCGAACTGCTGGCCCGCTGGCCCGGGGTGACGGCCTTTGTCGAGGTCAAGCTGGCAACGATCAAGTCGCGTGGCGCCGTGGCTGCCGTTGAGCTTATCCTTGAATATATCGACCGTGTCCTGTCACAGTGCATCCTGATCTCTTTTGACTACGAGTGCCTGGTCTATTGCAAGGAAAGCCGGAAATTGCCTGTCGGCTGGGTCATCCCGGAATGGTCAGCAGCCAATCGGCAACGGGCGCAGGAGCTGCAACCCGACTACCTGTTCTGCAATCGTAAACGCCTGCCACCGGAAACCGGATTATTGTGGCGCGGTTCATGGCGCTGGGCGGTCTACACCATCAACGATGCCGCCGAGGCACTGATCTATGGTAAGCGCGGCATCGAATTTGTGGAAACCAATTGCTTCAGTCAACTGCTGGCCAGTCCACAGCTGCGCGGACATGCCGATGACTGAACGCTTTGACGTGGCCGTCATCGGCGGGGGTATTCACGGGGTCGGTGTTGCCCAGGCGGCCGCCTGTGACGGTTATTCCGTGGTGGTACTGGAAAAAACCGGGCTCGCTGCCGGCACGTCAAGCCGCTCCAGCAAACTGATTCACGGTGGCCTGCGCTATCTGGAAGGACTGAATTTCTCTCTGGTCCGTGAAAGCCTGCAGGAACGGACATTACTGTTGAAGATCGCGCCGGATCTGGTGCATCTGCAGCCGTTCCATATCCCGGTTTATCCCGAAACCTCACGCCGGCCACTGACCATCCGTGCCGGCCTGACCCTGTACGCCCTGCTGTCCGGCCTCCGCCACAGCGGACGCTTCCGTACCCTGGATCACGCAGAATGGGACAGGCTGGACGGACTGGAGACAAACCGGCTGCAAGCAGTCTACCGCTACTACGATGCACAGACGAATGATGCGGAGCTGACACAGGCCGTGATGCGTTCCGCCACGGAATTCGGCGCCACCCTGTATTGCCCGGCCGAATTCAGGGCGGCGGAAATAACCCCGGATGGCTGTGCGATCGAGTACCTCCATAACGGCCGGACAAAAACCTGCCACGCCGGCACACTGGTCAATGCGGGCGGCCCGTGGATCAATGTCATTGCCGGCAACATCCGGCCGGCGCCGGAGAAGATCAACATCGACCTGGTGCAGGGCACCCACCTGGTTCTCGACGGTCATCTCGATAAGGGCTGTTACTACATGGAAGTCCCGGTGGACCGGCGCGCCATCTTTTTGCTGCCGTGGGGAGAACGGACGTTGCTGGGTACCACTGAACAGGTCTACTCCGGCGATCCGGCCAAAGTGGCGCCATCGGATGCGGAGGAAATCTACCTGCTGGAGGCCATGCGCCACTACTTTCCGGAGCGCCCGCAAACCGTCGTGGAACGCTTTGCCGGTTTGCGGGTGTTGCCGGAATCGGAGCACGCGGCCTTCAAACGCTCCCGCGAAACCCGCCTGCCAACCGACAACCCGCAACACCCCCGGCTGGTGTCGATCTACGGTGGCAAGCTCACCGGTTACCGTGCCACGGCACGCAAGGTCATGCGGCGGTTGCACCGGACCCTGCCGGAACGCACGGCCGTCGCACGCACCTCGCAATTGCGACTCAAGCCCGCCTGACCGTGCACGGCGATGCCCTGACACTGGCGCTGGACCAGGGAACGCATTCCAGCCGTGCCGTGGTATTCGATGCGCACGGCAACGCCGTTGCACTGACCCGGCAACCGGTCACCCTGAAGCGTCACAGCCGTACCCGGGTTGAACAGTCAGCCGACGAGATCCTGGCATCCATGTACACGGTCATCGAAGACATCTTCAGGGCGCCGGGTGTCGATCCTGCCCGGATTACAGCCGCCGGCCTCGCCACCCAGCGCTCCAGTGTGGTGGCCTGGGACCGCCACACCGGCCGTGCGCTGTAACCGGTACTGAGCTGGCAGGACACGCGCACGGCAGAGAGACTGAGCACACTGGCGGCACACGACCCGGATATTCGCCGACGTACCGGCCTGCGCCTGTCAGCGCATTACGGCGCCGGTAAAATCCGCTGGCTGCTGGATAATAACGCTGCTGTCGACGTAGCCCGCCAACAGGGCAGCCTGGTTATCGGCCCGCTTGCGGGTTACCTGCTGCACCACCTGCTTGCAGACCACCCGGACCTGATCGATCATGCCAACGCCGCGCGCACCCTGTTGTGGAACCTGCAAACCCGTGACTGGGATGACGTGCTGCTCGGGCTGTTTGGTATACCGCGGGAGATACTGCCGGAGTGCCGCCCGATCGCTGCGCACTACGGTCATACCCGTCACGGGAAACTCCCGCTAACGGCCGTCAGCGGTGACCAGACGGCCGCGCTGTATGCACAGGGCCGGCCGTCTGCGCATGTCATCCGGGTCAATATGGGGACCGGCGCCTTTGTGCTGCTGCCCACCGGTGACACTTGCCACCCGCATGCACAACTGTTATCCGGCCTGTCATACAGCCATGCCGGAAGCAGCGAGTATTATCTCGAAGGCACCATCAACGGCGCCGGCGCCGCCATACGCTGGCTGGAACAGCGCGTTGAACTCACTGGCTGGCAGGCACAGTTGCCGGTCTGGCTGGATACCCTCCAGGCACCCCCGGTTTTCCTGAATACCATTGGCGGACTCGGCGCCCCGTGGTGGCAACCCGGGCCGGAAGCGGCCTTCCTGTCAACAACGGGGGTCGTGTCGCCCGCCCCGGCAGAGGCCCTGGTGGCCGTCATCGAAAGTATCCTGTTCATGGTGCAGGCGAATCTTGAACTGCTGGGCGCGCTCGACCCGGACATCCGGCGACTGCAAATCAGCGGTGGCCTCGCGCACGTGGATGGACTGTGCCAGAAGCTGGCCGATTTGTCGGGACGGGTCGTTGAACGCGGCACCCACATCGAGGCCACGGCCCGCGGCATCGCCTGGCTGGCCGCGGGACGACCGGCAGGCTGGGAACCGGCCGCTGCGACGCAGGAGTTTCTGCCGGGCGAAGATGCCGCCCTCAGGGAACGTTATGTACGTTTCCTGGAGGTGCTGCAAATGGAGGATAAATAATAGGGATCTTCCCCTGATCGGGTGGTTTACCCATATCCAGCGTGAATCCGCTATCCCGGCACCCCGCTTGTCAGGGAATGCTGCAAGTACCTCCCTGTACGCTCACCGGCTTCATCCCTGAAGCCGATGCCCCTGACAAGCGGGGTGCCGGGATAGCGGATTACCGACCATCTCAGCGGTTACCCGGGGGCCGGGGAGTCTTCTCAAGACCGTTGGCCGCAGGGATGCGGCCAGCGAGCGTACAGGGAGGTACTTGCAGAGTGTCCTGAGAAGACTCCCCGGCCCTCGGGGAACCTTGCTCCGTATGCTGGCCCACTCGATCAGGGGAAGAGGCAATAAGAATACTTTTCCCCGCGGGACGCGGATCCTACCCGGGTGCGGCAAACAACCACAGGAAACCGGCGTTGTAAAACATGTGCAGGACAATTGGCGCAAACAGTGACTGGTGACGATCCTTGAAGAAACCGAATACCAGCGAAGGAAAGAATACCAGCGCCGCCCAGAGTGGCGGGTGGCTCAGCAGGTGCAGGCTGGCGAACAGCGCAGAGGTCAACAGGTTGGCCACACTGAGCGGCCCGAACACCCGGGTACTGAGGTAATCATGCACCAGTTCCTGGATCAGGCCACGAAATACGATCTCCTCCAGCACCGGGTACACCAGGACGGGTAACAGGTAGATTGCAGGGGCGGCCAGGGGCCAGTTCAGTTGCAGTCCCGGCTGTAACAGCAGATACAGCACCAGCCAGCAGGCCGGTCCTGCAGCCAGCGCCAGCCAGAACAGGTGGTCCAGCCAGAGCTTGTTGTTGGCGGCTAACCGGTTAGACAAGGGTTCCAGGGGCCTGGATCAGTGTTCCCGCAACTGCCGGACCATCTCCGGTTCGAGGTCCATGCCCACGGGCCAGTCGGGGTTGATGGAAATACCGACCCCGGTGCCAGTACGCTCCAGTACCCACTTGAATTCAACCAGCAAACCACCGTCGAAACCGGGGTGGTCCTGAAGAAAACCCTTGGCGCGTTCCGGGCTGGTAAACAGGATCAGGGTTTCTACATCGCCCTCTGTTTTCAGCGTCAGTGGCACGGCCTTGTCACTGGCGGTAAATCCCTCGATACCGATCGAGTCCTTGACCGGGATGAATACCTGGGTATCCATCAGGTAGTGCATAAACTCCTCTCCCGGCAACCGGCCTTCCTGGGCAGACATCAGTTTTTCTTCCAGCTCATTCCGGGATTCAAAGGTATCGTGCATGGCGTTGCCCCATAAAAATGAAGCCCCGCGATGCGGGGCTTGCAAGGTAAAAGTGACGGTTTGCCTAGCGGTTATTGAAGGCGCCCAGCAACTGTAGCAGACTGAGGAACAGGTTATAGATGGCAATGTACAGCGTTACCGTGGCCATCACGTAGTTGGTTTCACCACCATGGATGATCTCGCTGGTCTGATACAGGATCAGCCCGGACATCAACAGCACGAACATGGCGGAGACTGCCAGTGACAGGCCGGGCATGGTGAAGAAGATACTCGCCAGGCCGGCCAGGAAAGCGACCAGGATACCGACCATCAGGAAGCCACCCATAAAGCTGAAGTTCTTGCGGGTCGTCAGGGCATAACCGGACAGGCCCAGGAAAATAACACCGGTACCACCCATGGCGGTCATGACAATCTCGCTGCCGTTGGGCATGGACAAATAGGCACTGACAATGGGTCCCAGGGTCAGTCCCATAAACCCGGTCAAGGCAAAGACAAATACCAGCCCCAGGCTGCTGTTGCGAAATTTCGTGGTCAAAAACAGCAAGCCGAAATACCCGACCAGCGTAATCAGCATGCCCATCGGTGGCATATTTATCGCGACGGCAACACCGGCACAGAGCGCACTGAACAGCAGTGTCAGGGAAAGCAGGATGTAGGTGTTACGAATGACCTTGTTGGTCGCCAGTACAGACGGTTGGGATTGAACGACAGTTTTATTGAGCGTAGCCATACAAGGAAACCTCCATTAAATAAATCAGGCAACCACGTAGACCATAGCCCGCCTGTTTGGTTCACCCAAGCATAAACACACCCGGAGGAAACAGCAACCTGAATAACCCTGTAATTTTACTGTTTTTCTGGTCAATACACGGCGGATTCCGGTATCCTTGCGCTGCACTGGAGAGGTGGCTGAGTGGTCGAAAGCGGCGGTCTTGAAAACCGTTGAACCGCAAGGTTCCCAGGGTTCGAATCCCTGCCTCTCCGCCAACCTGCATAATAGGGCCCCTTGCGGGCCTTATTGCGTTTTCGAGGATGACCGGCTTCCCTTGCAAGAGAGAGAATCCGGTTCGGCGCCCGTATTTTTTGTAAGACTTTTCCCATTGTCCGGCCATAGTCCCGGTGGTAGGCTCGATTGGCATAAAAACATAAAACATTGATTATTCGGGAAATCAAACAACATGGATGGAGGGGGTAGGGGATATGATTAAAGTCATACTGGTCGACGACCATGACCTGGTACGCGGCGGGATCAACCGAATGCTGGAAGATGTACAGGATATCACCGTTATAGCGGAAGCAGACAACGGGGAAAGCGCCGTTGAACTGGCACGCCGCCTGACACCGGATGTGATACTGATGGATGTCAGCATGCCCGGTATCGGCGGCCTCGAAGCCACCCGGCGCATCACGACCTCATCACCAAAGACAAAAGTTATCGCGGTTACCGTGTATGACGATAACCCGTTCCCGATGTGCCTGATCGGTGCCGGCGCCTCCGGTTACATCACCAAGGGCAGTGATATTACCGAGATCACCCATGCAATCCGGACCGTCAACGATGGCGAGCAGTATTTTACCCGGGACATTGCCGACAAACTGGCCCGGTCGTTCGTCAGGCGCCGCGGCCAGACACCGCTTGAATCGATCACAGACCGGGAAATGGTCGTCATGCTCATGGTGGCACAGGGTATAAGAAACAAGGACATTTCGGAGAAGCTGTGTCTCAGTCCGAAGACGACCAGCACCTATCGTTACCGGCTGTTTGAAAAGCTTGGCGTGGACAATGATGTCGAATTGACGCGCTGGGCAATTCGCAACGGCGTGGTCAATGAATGCAGCATCGATGATGCCGGCCGATGCTGACCTCATGACCTGAGAATGTTCTGACCTATCACGTTCCGGCATTTTCCGGAATAACGGAATAATCCGGCAACAATCGGTCATTCGGTGCCTGATACCCGATATTCTGAGAACCTCGTCAAGGTTCCGGGCTGCATCAGTAGCGGGATTGTGTGGAATATGATTACTTTATTGTATATGTTCATGCAGCACTGCAGTGCAGGTGTACCCGATGTCCGGCAACCCGATTCCCGCGCCACGCTTCCCGGATTTCCTTGAATGGTTCAATACAACGCAGCCCGTTGATCTCGACTGGCAGCAGGGCAGGGTAATACTGCTGAATTTCTCAACCTATTGCTCACTGCAATGCCAGAATATTCTGGCCGATCTTGAATACCTGGACAGCCGCTATCACGAACGCATCCAGGTCATCGGCGTTCATACCCCGTGCTTCCCTGGAGAACGTACAGCGGGTCATCTCCAGCACATTCTCTCCCGCTACAATATCAAACACCCGGTTATCAATGATCCGGACAGACACCTTGCCAGGCTGTATGGAATCAAACAACGAGAGACACTGGTCCTGATCGACACTAACGGATATATAACGGGTGCCACAGCCGGTCGGAACATACGGCACAAGCTGGACAGGATAATCGGCACGATGCTGAACAAGGCCGGCCGCCCGGTTTCCAGCCCATGTCCTGTCGGTGCTTCACCGGAACCCGGCGAGTCTTCCCGGGCACTGGCCTTTCCGGGAAGGGTCCACGCCACGAATAATCGTATCTTTATTGCCGATAGTGGACATAACCGCGTACTGGAGACAACCACCCACGGCCATGTTTTGTACCAGTTTGGCAGCAATACGGCAGGATTTATCGATGCGAGAGGAACTGCGGCTGCATTCAACAATCCGCAGGGTATGGTGTTCTCTGATGACTACCTCTACGTTGCCGATTCCGGCAATCATGCTATTCGCCGGATTCACCTGCAAAGCGAGGAAGTGGTCACCATTGCCGGTACCGGGAAGCCGGGGGGGGCGCCAGCGGGCAGTCATTTCGATAACCCGTGCACGGTCAATCTTGATTCACCCTGCGGCCTGGCGCTCAAGGACAATAGCATCTATATCGCCATGTCGGGAATGCACCAGGTCTGGTCCCTGTCACTGGTTGCCAATACCCTGGAGATTATCGCCGGCAGCGGCAGCAAGGGCCTCAGCGATGGCGCAGCACACCTTGCTTCTTTTGCGCAGCCATCGGCACTCACACTCATGGGGGATACCCTGTATGTGGCCGATGCGGAAGCGTCCGCAATCCGCACAATCGACCTGGCAACGTGCTACGTCAGTACGCTCGCTGGCAGCGGACTCAAAGGGTACGGTTACCATGACGGTTCCATAGCGGACGCCAGGTTCCAGTACCCGCTCGACCTGAACGCCGACCCGCATTCCGGCTCACTCTGGATAGCAGACACCTATAATAATAAAATCAGGAAGATAGAGATTCATAATAACCTTGTTTCGAGCATGCTCGTACAGCGCCCGCTGAATCAGCCGGGCGGGCTGGCATTCAGCGGTAATACCCTATACATTGCGAACACAAATCTTCACGAAATCATTCGTATCAACCTGCAAAACGGAAGTTCAGAAACCCTGAATGTTAACGACGAACACAGCGGCATTCGATCCTGACTGCAGAAGTTGCCCCCGCCTTGCGACGTTCCTTGACCGGACTGGCCTGAAACACCCGGACTATCACGCACGACCGGTTGCCCCGTTTGGCGACCCGGGCGCCCACCTGTTGATCGTGGGACTGGCGCCCGGTATGCATGGCGCCAATGCCACAGGACGACCGTTCACCGGGGACTATGCGGGAATTCTGTTATACCAGACCCTGTTTGATTTCGGTTTCAGTAACAAGCCTGTATCGGTTGCCCTCGATGACGGGCTCGGCCTCTCAGACTGCCGCATTACCAATGCCGTCAAATGCCTGCCCCCGCAGAACAAGCCGCAACTGGATGAAATAAAACAGTGCAACCGGTTCCTGCAACAGGAACTGGATTCACTGCCCGATCCGGCCGTCATCATCGGGCTGGGAAAGATTGCACACGATGCCGTGCTGCGCGCATTCAACCGGCGTCTCTCCGCCTTCACTTTCGGCCATGGAAATATTCACGAACTGGAAAACGGGCGCACCCTGGTGGATTCCTATCACTGCAGTCGCTACAACACCCAGACCCGGCGTCTCACGCCGGCTATGTTCGGCGAGGTATTCAGAACGGCCAAAGGACTGATGGATAACGCAGACTGTCAAGGCAAATAACGCAACTCATTTGACGTTTCAAGAGCATTACATGCCAGCACGACAGCCCGCATTCGAAGCCGCCGATTTCATCAAGACCCTGACCACCCGGCCAGGCGTGTATCGCATGCTCGATGCTACGGCTAAAGTGCTGTACGTGGGCAAGGCACGTAACCTGCGTGCACGGGTGTCCAGCTACTTCAGAAAAACCGGCCTTACCACCAGGACCCGCTCACTGGTAGAACAGATTGCCGGTATCGAGATTACCGTGACCCATACGGAGAACGAAGCACTCCTGCTGGAAAACAACCTCATCAAGCAGCTCAAGCCGCGCTACAACATCTTGCTGCGTGATGACAAGAGCTACCCCTATATCTACCTGTCCTCCGGGCAGGCCTATCCGCGGCTGTCCATACACCGTGGCGCAAAGCGCAACCGGGGGCGTTATTTCGGCCCGTATCCCAGCGCCAAATCGGTCCGCGACAGCCTGCACCTGTTGCAAAAACTGTTCAAGGTCCGGCAATGCGAGGACAGCTTCTTCGGAAATCGCTCCCGACCGTGCCTCCAGTACCAGATCAAGCGCTGTACGGCGCCTTGTGTGAATTACATATCACCCGATGACTATGCAATCGATGTCAGGGACACCGCCCTGTTTCTTGAAGGGAAAAACAGCACGGTCATTGACGGTCTGTGTGAGCGCATGGAGGCAGCCTCTGCCGCACTGGATTATGAGCAGGCGGCCGGTTACCGTGACCAGATTGCAAGCCTGCATCATATCCAGGAAAAGCAATATGTCAGCAACGAAAGAGGGGACCTCGATATCGTTGCCTGCGCCACCGACAGGGGTTACGCCTGTGTCCAGGTATTTTTTGTGCGCAGTGGCAGAAACCTGGGTAACGCAATCTTCTACCCGAAGGTACCGGTTGCTGCCGGCAGCGAAACCATTCTGTCGGCCTTTCTGACCCAGTACTACCTCGGCAGGAATATGCCAAATGAATTGCTACTGAGCCATTGCCCCGAAGACATGACGCTGTTACAGGACGTGCTGGGCAGCGACTCCGGCCACAAGGTGAAGCTGACGGCCAACGTCCGTGGCGACCGCGCCCGCTGGCTGTCCCTGGCAATCAATAATGCGGAACATGCGCTGGCAACGTACCTGAATACCCGCAAGGGGTATACTGACAGGCTCCGGGAGCTGGGGCAGGCGCTGATGCTTGAAGAGGTGCCGGAACGCATGGAATGTTTTGACATCAGCCATACACGGGGTGAATCGACGGTGGCATCCTGCGTTGTATTCGGCATTGAAGGCCCCTTAAAATCCGACTACCGCCGGTTTAATATCCGGGATATTAAGCCCGGCGACGATTATGCCGCCATGGAGCAGGCGCTCGGTCGCCGCTATACCCGGCTGATGAAGGGGGAGGGCAAATTACCCGACCTGCTGTTTATAGATGGCGGCAAGGGCCAGCTCTCTACCGCACGCCATGTTCTCGATGAACTGCAGGTAACCGAGGTGAATATCATCGGTATTGCCAAGGGGCCTGGCAGGAAACCCGGGCTGGAAACACTGCACCTTGCCGGCAGCGGCGGTGAAATACAACTGCCTGCGGATTCACCGGCACTGCACCTGATTCTGCAAATACGGGATGAGGCTCACCGGTTCGCTATTACCGGGCACCGCCAGCAACGTGCAAAAACACGCAGGACCTCATCACTGGAGCAGGTGCCTGGTATTGGTCCGAAACGCCGTCAACAGCTGTTGAAACAGCTTGGTGGACTCCGGGAGGTTGCCCGTGCCGGTGTGGAAGACCTGTTAAGGGTGAAGGGAATCAACCGCTCACTGGCACAGCAGATTTACGACGCTTTTCACAACGACCCCGTATAGGCCCGACATTGAACTGGAACATACCGAACACCCTGACACTATTACGGATCATCCTGATCCCGGTTTTCGTGCTCGTGTTCTATGCCCCCTTCGGGTGGTCAAATCTGCTGAGTACGGCCATCTTCGGACTGGCCGCCCTGACGGACTGGCTCGACGGATATCTGGCACGACGCCTCAGGCAATCTTCCGTCTTTGGCGCATTCCTTGACCCGGTCGCCGACAAACTTATGGTGGCTGTCACCCTGGTGGTACTGGTCCAGGACAACCCGGCGGCCCTGTTCGCCATCCCGTCCGCCATCATTGTCGGACGCGAGATTGCCATATCGGCATTACGGGAGTGGATGTCCGAAATCGGTGAGCGCGCTACGGTGGCCGTCTCGATTATCGGCAAAATCAAGACAACTGCTCAAATGGTGGCTATCCTGTTGCTGCTCTATAAAACCCCCCTGGGGGTATTTCCCACCCATGTGGTCGGGTTGATCCTGCTGTACGTGGCCGCCATCCTGACGCTCTGGTCGATGATTGTCTATTTAAAAGCAGCCTGGCCTATACTGACGGGTAATTCAACATCCAATCAATAACCTGGTGCTTGACAGGCGGGCACCTGACGATAGAATAATCGGTTACTCAAGCGGGAATAGCTCAGTTGGTAGAGCACAACCTTGCCAAGGTTGGGGTCGCGAGTTCGAATCTCGTTTCCCGCTCCAAATTCAACAATGCCCGAGCCCCGGCAAACCTGCCGGGGTTTTTACCATCAGGGCACAGCTTTACATTCAAGGCTGAGTGGCAGAGTGGTTATGCAGCGGCCTGCAAAGCCGTGGACCTCGGTTCGATTCCGGGCTCAGCCTCCATTTTAACTTACTGAGAATCATTACAACAAAGCCTGCCTACAGGCTGTCTGGTATTCTGTTATTGCATGGATGGTATGATGCCACTCGATTCCAGAAACTCTTGCGAGACATCCTTGTTTTTACGCCCGGCAATAGCGTAATAATACAGAGGTTCGCCTTCAATAGAGAGTCGATGCCTGTATCGCTCGATGTGATAGACATGAATAAACTCTGAGAAAATCAGTTCACGGATCATTGATGAAAATCCAGTCTTGTCGCTGTTATGAAAAAATGTTTCCTTGATGTTAAATGCCACCCATCCCTGAGTAGAAATAATATTGAATGCCTCGATGAAAGCATTGGTTGGAATATCGCCGAACCCCAGGGCAGCAACAGTCACCAGGGTGTCACATTGCCATGATGCAATATCTTCTTTCTTTTCTTCACCAAGAGTCGTGAAATCCTCGATATAATATGCGTCGTACAAACCGGGTCTATCACGGACAGTGGCTTCATAAGCCTCCGGGATTATGTCCACTCCTACCAAACGTGATACACCATGTTTTTTTAACTCCTCACCCATCATCCCGTTCCCGGCACCTAAATCCAATACACGTAATTCTGTGAAATTGTCCAGAGATTGTCTGACAGCGGATTCGAGAATAGTCGCCACTTTTACTGGAGATGTGCATTTCAAGCGATCATAGAATATCTGCTCATACAGACCTTGTACTTGATAAATCTCGTCATAGTCGTGAAATCTGATTTTCCGCTGACCACCTGAGCCTTGCAGATAGAAATAAGCCTCATCCTGATTGAGGTTGTCTACCCCGGATTTCGGAAATTGTATTCTGTGT
>Ga0114931_10002347_pt1 | contig 24105 bp, 24 predicted proteins | sample 2SBtaG_FD_89579 | JGI IMG/M metagenome (GOLD analysis project Ga0114931, IMG submission 89579) | Deep subsurface microbial communities from Kolumbo volcano to uncover new lineages of life (NeLLi) - 2SBTROV14_V59a metaG | ecosystem: Environmental > Aquatic > Marine > Volcanic | place: Kolumbo... | reverse complement strand
GCGGTCGGGTTTTCAAAAGATGCCGGGGCTTGAGAAAGTTCCTCATAGGCCATCGAAACGCCGACGATAATGACACGGGGGTGTGTGATCTCATAACCTTCATAGACGTAAAGCGGGTCCATGGCGGTGATGCCGACAAGGTCTCCTTCATGCGACAGCGTGAATTCCTTAATCGCTTGTGTCCACTCTTCAGGTGTCCTGACAATTTTCTTCGATGCCTGAGGCACAGGTTTGGGCCCGCGTCCGCCGGGAGGCGTGGAGGAAAAATATTTACGCATTTCCGGCGACCGGCGGTGATAAGAGATGACTTCCTGTTGCAGCGCGCCGTGGGTTTGTTTGTCGGGGGGATGCCAGAAAAAAGTCGCGGGCCGCCGCACTTCAGTCTCGCCCAAACCATTGATCTCATTCCCGGAGATTTCAGGGAAGAGATCCGTAAAATTTGATTTTGGGCGATAGGGTGCGTCGCCAGACATCATAGCTCACAATAAAAACAGGCCCGAGGTCTCTTCGCTAAAAGTGGAAGAGACCCCGAAACCCAGCATAGATCATTTCGCGGGATTTAGTAAGTCAGCCTAAGATTAACCCCATACCAGCGCGGCGGTTGGAATGAAATCTCGTTACAACCGCACAGCGTGGCCAAGTCAAAGCCCTGGATGCCGACTCTCTCATCCGTGATGTTGTGGACCGAGAAGGACATTTCCAAATGACCGTCATTTTTATTCCAGCCGACTCGTGAATTCAGGATGACATAGCTGCTGAATTTATCCGCATCGAAGTTGCGAAGATTGTAGAAATAAGAGTCGGAATAACTGAAATCACCCAGCACCGACATCATGCCGTCCATCATCGGCCATTCATAACGCACCAGACCGGAGACCTGGAATTCAGGCGCATAGGTCGGATTCACATCATGAACGATGGGGCCGCCAACGCGCAGAGGCACATCCTTCACTGTGGCATTGAAATAGGAAAACGAAACGTTGGCATCCAATCCTTCGATGGGGTTGGTTTGAAGCTCCATCTCCACACCGATGGTCTTGGCGTCAGCATTAACGACCACGCCGGAGACGCCGGTGAACAGGAACGCCTGATAATCCTGATAATCGTAATAGAAGACGGTACCATTCAGCCGCACCCGGTCAGCAGCGAAGGTGGATTTGAAACCGCCTTCATAACTGTAGAGGACTTCCTGCTTATAAGGGATGGCACTGGTGGGGATGGGAAGGCCGCCCGCCAGTTGCGCATTAAAGCTGCCCGCCTTCACACCGCGGTTGACCCCGGCATAGATCAGCAGATTGTCCATAGGCGTCCAGTCCAGTTGAAGCTTGCCGGCCCAGAGCGTGTTTTTGGTCTTGTCGATAAAGGGTTCCGGGCCACCAGGGCCAAAGACCGGGCCGATGAGCAATGCAGGGCCGACATGGATTTTTCGTGAACTGACCGTGCCATATATATTTTGCTCAAAATGATACTTCTTGTTTTCCTGAATGACGCGGAACCCGCCAATAAAGGTGAATTGATCAGTCAGCTTGCGTTCAATCTGTCCAAAGAGCGAATAAGAATTGGTCTTCAATCGTGCGTCGGACCCCAGATCGAAAGGGGCGCCCGGCACGATGCTGCCGACAGGGAATTTCAGTCCATTGTCTGAATCTGTGTCGATGTTGAGGTAGTAAAACCCAACGACCCAGTTCGTCATATCCGTATCGCCGTTGAGACGCAGTTCCTGGGAAAATGTGGTGGCGTCAACGCCTGCGTAATTGGCGGATTGATTCACCGGGGCTGAATCCACATCGATGAACAGAAGCTTTTTAAAGCTCTTGAAATCGGAGATGGAAGTCAGAGTCACTGATTCTGAGAGGTCCCATTCCAGTTTGCCATCGACGCCCCAAGTGTGCACAAAACCCTGGTCTTTGAATGCGAAATCACTTGAAAATGTAAAGTCGGTTCCATCCGGATCGCGATAACCGAAGAAATCGCCGCCCGCCACGGGCCGCGTCGTGGGTTCGAAGAATTCCGTGAAATCCCCATTGTTATTGGTGTCGGCGCCAAAGCTGGAGCCGTCGGCGGCGATGCTCGCGCGCGTCTCTGTCAAGCCGACATCGGTCACGTTGACCAATTCTCCAGCGGCGTCAAACACGCCAATGGTCGGCTTGGATTGATAAGGCCCTGTGTTGAGGCGGCTGCGGGAGCCATTGAAAGCGAAGGAAAACCTCAAATCCTCATTGGGTTGAAAATCGACGGTGAAGCGTCCGGCAACCGTATCGTCATCGCCCAGGTCAGCGCCCGCGTCCGGTCCCGGCGCCACGCCGAAAGGACCTGCGGGATTGCCCACCGCACCGGCGGGGTATTTGTTCTTGAGATAAGGCTCCTGATAATTATACATGATCGCGGCGCGCGCGGCGATTTTGTCCGTGACGGGACCGCCGAAGGCCGCTTCCGTGCGCACTTGATTGGCGTTGGCCGGCGAATCAAAGCGCCCAACAGTGACGTCCAGAAAACCTTCGTATTTATCAAAGCTCGGTTTCCGGCTGATGTAATGGATCAGGCCGCCGGTCGCATTGCGGCCGAACAAAGTACCTTGCGGCCCTTTGAGAATTTCCACGCGGTCGATATCGAAAACGCCAAAGGTCTGACCTTGCGCGATGGCGATATAGCCGTCATCCAGATAAACGGCGTTGGGCGCTTCAATAATGTCGTTGAAATCATTTTGCGTCACGCCGCGGATCGAATACTGGGTGTTCTGACCGGCCAGATTTCCGCTGATATGAACACCCGGCGTGAACCGTGCGACGTCAAAGCTTTTCTCAACACCCAATGCCCGTAGCTGATCGCCGCTGTAGGCGGCCATAGCGATGCCGACATCCTGTTCATTTTGTTCGCGCTTTTGCGCCGTGACGACCAACTCGTCCATCAGCGTGCTCGCCGCCATGGCCGACGAGGCGGTGGCCAAGGTGAAAGCCCCGAGAAGTAGTGCTGGAAGCGGACTGTAGCGTAAGCGCGTTTTTCTGCTTTTTGCCCGGTCCACTGAAGTTTCTTGAATTGTATGTGTGGGAATGAGATCCGACATGTGTTCCCCCCTGTAAAATGAATGAATGTCGTTCAGATCATTGAATTAGCTCGATATATCCTTGTTTTAATAACTCCCGTTACGCGGATGAACGCCTCCTTAAGAATAGAGCGGACTTGAATCGTAAGTCTCCACTGATGACCACCAGAGCGAGTCTGTCATGTTAGTTTACGTTTAAAATGATATTGATATTCCCTCTCAAGTTTGTCAATCTAAAAAGTGCGATCCGGTAATTGGAAAACCGTATAGGAGTGCGGCTGTTCATGCGTCTTTCAGAATGCAGAGCAGATTTATGTGCAGTCGTGCTGTTGTGGAGCGAAGGCGTTATGCTGCAGCGCAAATTTTCTTTTGCAGTGTGTCATAAATAGCGGATGTGGAGTTTTGCAAATGAGTTTGGACGAAGCGCAAATGAGCCGCCGCGCTCTCCTGAAAAAAGGCGCACTGGGAACGTTGGCTTTTCAAGTTGGCGGTTCGACCGTGCTGATGACACCGGTCGAGGCCCGGGCGCGGGGGCTCCCTTTTGATGTCCTTGCGGACGAGGAAAGTGTTCTTGTTGACGCGCTGGGCCGCGCTCTTGTGCCCGGTGCAGACGAAGCGGGACTGGCGCATTATCTTGACCGTCAGTTATCGGCGGACCCCGGGGCGGCACTTCTCATGTTGCGTTATATGGATATTCCGCCACCCTATGCGGATTTTTACCATGCGGGACTTGCCGGAGCGAACGCGCTGGCGCAGAGAGAATTTAACCAGAAATTGTACGCACTGGATGAAGAACGGGCCGGCGCCTTGATCGGCATGATGGCAGGCGGCGATCCGAAAGGATGGCGGGGGCCGCCCGCTGCCCTTTTTTACTTTGTCTTTCGTTCCGATGCGGTCGATGTGACGTATGGCACGGTGGAAGGTTTTGAGCGCCTGGGCGTGCCGTATGTTCCGCACATCGCGCCCCCAAAGGATTGGTGAACGCGGTGGATCGGATGACAAGTGAAAAAGTGGATGTGGTGATTGTCGGCGCGGGAGCCGCCGGAAGTCTGATGGCGGCGTATCTGGCGGAGGCGGGTAAATCTGTGGTGGTTCTGGACGCCGGTCCGGGTTGGCAGGAAAAGGATCTTATCAGTTCGCAGATCTGGGCCCGGCGTTTGCGTTGGGGCGGCGCGCCTGTAGAGAGTACGGGCACGCATCCTTACGCCTATACGTTTAATGCGGGGTGGGGGCTTGGAGGTGCAGCATTGCATCATTATGGCACGTGGCCCCGTCTGCATGAGGAGGATTTCCGTATGCAGACGCTCTATGGCAAAGGCGTTGACTGGCCGATTTCCTATGATGACCTGCGCCCCCATTATGACTTTATTCAGGAAGAGGTTGGCCTGTCCGGCGATGCGGGGGCTGAGATCTGGAGGCCGGACGGCGCGCCTTATCCGTTGCCTCCCGTTCCCTCATTCGGGCAGGGTGACATTATTGCCAAAGGATTTGAGGCGTTGGGGATGAGAACGGCGCCTGCTCCCATGGCGGTGCTGACAGAGCCTTATAGGGGGCGTCCGGCGTGCCTTTATGACGGCTGGTGTGATGCGGGGTGTCCCATAAACGCGCTGTGGAATCCACTGGTTTCTTATCTCCCGCGCGCTAAAAAAGCAGGGGCGGATATCAGGCCGCGTTCAACAGTGCTTCGTGTTCTGTGCGAAGGGGATCACGCAAACGGCGTGCAATACATCAATCCACAATCTGGCATCACCATACAGCGTGCCGGTCTGGTCATTCTGGCCGCCTCTGCGGTGTTGAACCCCGCATTGCTGTTGAACTCGGCGACAGCGGAGCACCCGACAGGGCTGGCCAACTCTTCCGATAAGGTTGGCCGCTATTTCATGGCGCATGCCATTGCATCCGTGTATGGGCTGTTTGAAGAAGAGACGGCCGTGAGCCTGGGCTTGACCGGAGCGCAATTAACCTGCCGGGACGGTTATAAAAAAGATCTGCGTCAGGATATGTTCGGCTCTTACCAATGGTTGATTGCCCCGGCCATGAAGCCCAATGATTTGCTTGGGGTTGCGACGGCGCGTGTTGATCTTTACGGCCAGGCGCTGGAAGACTTCATGAAGCGGTCGGTCAATCACATGGGCAATATGATTGCTATGGTGGAAGATCTCCCTTCCATGGAAAACAGGATCGAACTGTCGGGAAAACGAGATGCCAACGGCATGTATATCCCAAAAATTGTCCATGCATTTTCAGACGATACGCTCAAAGTCTGGGAGTATGCGAAGGGGGAAGGGCTGGCAGTTTTTAGTGCTGCGGGGGCGCAGAAGCCCTGGAACGGCCCTTTGGGATCAGCACATATGATGGGCGGCACCATCATGGGTGAGGACAGAACCTCTTCAGTGACAGATTCCTATGGCCGGACTCACGATATTTCAAACCTTGTGATTGCCGGTCCAGGACTTTTCCCCACGGCAGGGGCCAACAACCCGACCTTCACGCTCCATGCGGTCACCTTGCGCGCGACCGAACACATTGTTGATCACTGGGGTGATTACGCGATCTAACCTGCCGCACCGGCCATGCGCGCGCGGATGGATTCAGAAATACTTTTGGCGTCATAGACTTTGGAGCCTTCCGGCATGGGGCCCTTTCCTGTCACAATCTCAATGGTCTGAAGGGTGTCCGGCGTGCTTCCGCCAAGAGGAAAACCGATTCCCAGGCCGATCCCGCTTGCCGTGTGGCCGCCATAGGAGCCGACAGAGCCACCGACAGAAACATTGGATCGGGACTTCCCTTCGTAATTTCCATCACTAAAAACATTGGTGACCTGAAACCATTCAGCGCCACTGGCGAGCGTCAGTTCGGCGGCGCGCAAAAGTGCATAATCATAAGCCGTTTCCTGAGAGCCGCCCCGAAACGATACGCGATACCGATTACTTTCAATCGCGGTTTCATAATATCCCTTTGAGTCACTGTTCTTTGCGGGTCCATAGACCACCTTTGATGCGCAGGAATAAAGTCCGACGATGACGGCGAAGAGCAAAAATAAGCGTGTATGGGACATGGCGGAAACTCCTTTGAAGCAATAAACTCCGTGCCTGATGGTTGAGGCGTTTCATCAAATCACAAGTCGGCCCCTGAAACAATATGTGTCTTCAGCGTTCCGACATTTTCGATGCCAACCGTGATCGTATCTCCCGGCAGAACAGGACCGACGCCAGAAGGCGTTCCGGTGAATATCAGATCCCCCGGCAGCAGTGTGTAGAAATTTGATAAAACTGAAATAATTTGCGGGACGCTCCAGATCATTTGCTCAAGATCAGCATCCTGACGAATGTCATCATTGACTTTGAGACAGAGTCTTCCTGCGTTTACAGGCCCTCCTTCGTCAAGTTGTCTGATGGCGGAGAGCGGTGCGGAATGGTCAAATCCCTTTGCCGCGTCCCACGGTCCGCCTTTCTCCTTGGCGGCTTTCTGGAGATCGCGGCGGGTGAGGTCGATTCCCACGGCATAACCGAAAACATGATTGATTGCCTCATCCGGCTCAATGTGCCGTCCCTCCTTGCCGATGGCAATGACGAGTTCCCCTTCATAATGCAGATTATTCGTTTCGGGCGGATAGGGTATGGTGCCGCCGTCATCCACCACCGCGTCGGCGGGCTTCATAAAAAAAACCGGTAGAGTATTTTTAGGTTGGCCGCCCATTTCCGATATATGGTCAGCGTAGTTTCGTCCGACGCAGTAAATACGGTGTATGGGAAAGCGCTTGTCGCTATGCAGGATTGCGACTGTGGGCAGCGGCGGTGTTGGTATAACCATATTTCGAACCTGATTACTGGTGGTAGTCTAGTCTAACAACATACAATTGAATGGCACCGGATAGAAAGGGAAGGCTCAGAAAGCGCTGAGATTTGGGGCGCGCAGCGCGCGCTTCCGGTCGGATATTCTGTTGATCGAACACTTTATGGACAGACAGAGAGAATTTGGGAAATTTTATCGCGTTCCGCTTTGCTTGTGCTTAAACCCCATTTGGCTTTGACGATAGTCCAGTTCTCCGTATACGTACATGTTATGCCTGGTTTGTCATGCGGCACCCAGTTGATTATCGAATTATCGCCTTTTTCTTTTTCGGTGGCGCGCGAGACAGTTACCAGATTGGAGGTGAGAGGCGCCCTTGGTCTCATGGACATGGCCGTCGCGCGTTCAAAACTGTTTGCGAAAGCTAATTTGCGCGCTGGATTCCAGGCCCACGCACCGCTGTTATGGGCCGCAGTAAGAGGGACAATGCGCACGATGGCGACTTTTTCCGGATCTTGGAGTGGTTCGCCGGTAAACGCATCCCGCCATGAACCGCCAACCACCGTACATCCCTTCTCATCCAGCTTGACATCCAGCCCCAATGCCAGCAGTACTTCTGTGCGTGTGTTCTGACAATCGCCGTCAAGATCCGCCCATGTGCCATCGGGCAAATACATGCTTGGATCAAAGGCCGTGATGGATGAATCGTCCGCCAAATCCGGTTTGCCGACCCACAGTCCATAAGTGGCTGCAGCCCCCAGGACCAGTCCTGCAATCAGATAAGCCAATTTTTGCATTGATAACCTCGCATTCTGGCCGGCAGTGTGGGTTATGTTCAGGCTTGAATCAAGTCTCTGCTTGTGGGACTCCCATTCAGTTTTCTCTTTACATTTCAAACACAAAGAGACCCGGTTCCAGGGAGGGGAGGAACCAGGTCTCTTGCTGTTGGTCTTTAAACAGGCTGATAAAAAAGCAAACCATGCTTAAAGATGTATGAGAGGGGGCAGATTAAATGTCGCTGGTTTCTGTCAGGCTGCCGTGGCTGCCATTAGGGCGTTTAATACTGGTGCAGGTGCCCGCCTTAACCATGGACCATGCATTGCCCTGGTAATCTTTGGTTGAGGTGCCCGCGCATGTCGTTCCGGCCCCGGCTTTGCAATCGTTTTTGCCGGCAAGGGCGACGCCATAGCATTTTTCCATATTCGCGGAATCACCAGCAAAGCTGGGTGTTGAGGCTAGGGTGATGGCGGTGGTCAGGGCGCCAGCGACAAAAAGGGCGGTTGTGCCGACTTTAGTTTTCAGTTTCATGAATGGTCTCCGTTAAGCGCGTTGTTTGAGTTTCAATGCGCCGGAGATTGGCCGAGTTCTGTTCTTTAGTGAAATCACTCATATTCACAAAATATTGATATCATATGAGGCGGCCTGTGGATAAACAGGTCCGGGAATTTTCTACAGATTTTCGTGGCGCGGACAAGGCAAGAATTTTCTTGATATGGACCCGATCCGGTGTGTGCGTCTGGCGCAGCGCGCGGTTAATCGCGACCGACATGTCAATACATTCCGCGATGTCTGGGCCGGCCAGTCGCGTGCTGATCCAGTTTTCAATCTGCTGAGTCATGCCTGACTTTCCATCTGAGTGGTTTATTAGCCAGCACATTGCAAGGTCTATACCTAAAGACAGGAACAATAATGAGTGAGGTGACGAGGGGTTTAAAGACCGGTGAGGCCGATCATGTCTTTGTCAAGCGTTGAATAAGTGTGCCCTATGGTGTCTTCTTGATCGAGGCAGTCGACTGCCAGCCCAGCCAGATCGGTGCGATTGATGGTGCCGATGAGGGATGTGTCCTCCGTCAAAAAAGCCCGGCCTGTCGGGGGCTCTGATATCATCGCGCCGGGTCTTAAAATCGTGTAGGCGAGGCCGCTTTCTTTCAGATGATTTTCACCAAGAGTTTTGCGGTCCATCACCTTGCCGAGAAACTGTTCAGCACCGGGCGTTAACGCTTTGCGGCTATCGCCCGCGCCGATGGCCGTGATGACGATAAAGCGTTTGACGCCTGCCGCTTTGGCGGCATCGACGAGATTGCATGTCCCCTCATTGTCGACTGTCTGCTCGCCGCGAGAGGAGCGCCCCAGAGTGCTGATGACGGCGGAGAAGTGCTTGCCTGTAAACGCCGCGTCGAGGCTGGCCCGGTCAAATGCGTCACCCGGAATCACCGTGACCCCCAGGGCATCCAGCTCTTCGCGCGGCGATCCGGGGCGCACAAGTGCCGTCACCGGATCTCCGCGGGTACGCAGTATTTTGGCGATCTCCAGACCGGTCTGGCGTGTGGCGCCCAGAAGTAAAACACCATCTGTGGTCATGCGCCTTCAAACAAGCCCATATCAAAGATGCCAGCGCCTTCGCGCAGCGGTTTGATTTCTTTTTGGTAGGTATCCGAATGATAAAATGCTTTGAGTTGATCCATGCTCGGAAATTTGACCACGATTGCCGCCCTTCCATTCAAAACATCACCCTCAACAACTTCAGCCGCAGGGCTGCGTACGACATATTCACCACCGCATTCAGCTAAAAATTTGGCGGACTTTTGAGCATACTCCTTAAATTTTTCGGTAGGGTTGGTGACTTTCGCGATGCCGACGAGATATGCTGCCATGTTCTTTTCCTTTGCTGGAGATGAACGTCATTCAAGGGTTTCGTTATCGACGAAAGGGTCGCCGGTTTTCAAGCCAAAAAGCATCTTTCCGGTGGGCGCCATGCATTTGTCCCACTGAAGGGACCCGTGCGTGGACATGGTGCGGCAATCCCGGAAATGGCGCTGCACAGGGTTGCGGCCGGTTTGCGCCGTCACCCCCATTATGCCCGACAAACGGTCCACGGCGCTGAGGCAGAGACGGGACGCGAAAGCAAAATCCCGGGCGATATTGAGCCGCGTCGCTCCCACGGGCCGTTCTCCCGCCACGCCGGTTTCATGTAGATAATCGATGATATTCTTAACCATCAATTCCGCGGAGCGGATTTCGGTATGGGATTCGCCGAGGCGCACCTGCACCGGTATTTGGTCCACGATACTCTCGCCAAACATGGCGCAGCGCCGGGTTTTTGTTTGTTCAACATAGTCGATCAAGGCGCCATTGGCCGTGCCGAGGATGGGGCCAATGAGAAGCGTCGCGAAATAGGGTTGAAATTCGACATTGTAAATATAGCTGTCATGCAACACGGCTCCGGGCGCAGAAGTTCCGCTCAAATCTTCCGACAAAATGGTGCGGTGTTCCGGGATGAATTGATCGACGACTTTGATGTCTTTGCTGCCTGTGCCTTTCAGGCCTTCAGCAAACCACGTATCGATGATCTCGTATTCATCGGGCATCATCATCGCCATGCGAAATTTTGGGCGGGCGCCGGGTTTGGGATCAAATTCGCCTTCAACCGCGCCGACAATGGCGCAATCGGCATGGTCGATCCCGCTGGAGAATCTCCATTGTCCGTTCAGCAAATAACCGCCTTCGCAGGGTGTGATCTTGCCGCCTCCGGCAAAAGCGGTGCCGATGATGGCATCCGGATGGTCGGGCCAGAATTCTTCCTGAGCCTCAGGCGGAAAACGCCCCAGCATCCAGGTGTGGGACATGACGACAGACGATATCCAGGCGGTGGAGCCGCACCCCTTGCCCAGTTCGCGCGATACGGAGACATGCGTGCCCCAGTCCATTTCATAGCCGCCATAGCGTTGCGGCGTGAAAATCTTGTGAATGCCCGCCGCTTTGAGATCGGCAATGGTTTCGTCCGGCATGCGGCGCAGGTCTTCGGCTTTTGTCGCTCTTTCCTTCAGGACGGGAACGAGACGCGCCGCCTCTTCCACCAGTTCATCAGGGGTGGGAATGTAATCGGGCGTTTTGCCCATGTGCGTGAGAGCCATCAGACTGTCCCCTGGGAAGTGCATGTTAAAATCCAAACAAGTTTTGCAATCAGGCGCGGGAAGTCCAGAGTGCACATGTGGCCTGTCTACCCAGTGGCAAGCCCATCGCGTGTGAGGAGCCTTTGAGAGGAAGATTCTTGAATTTGTGCCACCTGTCGGTTCTAAAGACTGGCATGACGACGTGTGATACATAGACTCAAGTCCTTCAATCGGGGAAGAAAGAAATACGATGGGTGAGCGCGCAGAATCAGAAATAAAAGCCTTCGGTTTTTGCAGTGCTGTCCTTCTCGGAATTGGATCCATGGTGGGGGCGGGCATCTTCATCGTGATCGGCGAGGCGGGTGTGATTGCGGGCAATCTCGTCACGGCATCGTTTTTGATCGGTGCAATCATAGCGCTGCTGTGCGGTTATTCTCTCAGCAAACTGGCCATCCGCTACCCCAGCCGCGGCGGGATCATTGAATATCTGGTGCAGGCCTATGGCGAGGGCCTTTTTTCCGGTTCCCTGGGAAATTTGTTCTATTTGGCGCAACTGGTGGCGCTCGCCGCTGTCGCCAAGTCCTTTGGCACATATGCTGCGACCTTTATGAGCGGCGGTGTCACGCCTGTGTATGCCAATTTTTTTGCAGTTTCTATCATCCTTTTATTTGTGATCATCAACCTGATTGGCGCCACGATGGTGGCTAAATCAGAAAATATTATCGTTGTCATAAAACTTTCCGTATTGATTGTTTTTACTGTGGCGTCGTTGTTTTTTATCACGCCTTCCCATTTGGCCGTCGATAAGGCGCATGGCCTTGTCAATATATTTTATGCCTTAGGCCTTACGTTTTTTGCATTCCAGGGCTTCAGCGTCATTACAAACAGCGTCGAACAGATGCAGGATCCGGGGCGCACCATGCTTCGTTCGATGTTTATGTCTATCGGACTGGTTGCGGTGCTCTATATCGCTGTTTCTATTGCCGTGTTCGGTAATTTAACATTGGATACTATTGTTAAAGATAAAGACTTTGCTCTGGCCGAAGCGGCAAGGCCTGCGTTTGGGGCATTGGGATTTAAGCTCATGGCAGCCACGGCGCTTCTGGCAACGGCATCGGCCATCAATGCCACGCTCTATGTTGTTACGCAGATCAGCTACACTCTGGCCAAAGATGGAGATCTTCCGGAAATGTATGACCACAACGTTTTTCATAATACTGAGGGGCTGTTAATATCCGCAGTGCTGGTCGTGCCGATGATCCTCTTTGTAGATCTCAGTCGAATCGCTTCCATCGCCGCCATTGCCGTGCTGCTGATTCAGGGATTTACCCACACCGGACACTTATTTAAGCGAAAAGAGACTGGCGCAAATCTCTGGTGGATTATGGCCGCGGCCATCGGGTCGTTCGGGGCGGCGGGATTTGCGATCGATTACACCTCTAAGTCGATGCCGGATCTTGTCTATTATATCGTAGGAATTATTATTTTGGCATTCATCCTTGAAGTGTTGCTGCGCTTGTTCAACGGCAGGGCGGTGGTGAAGCAGATTATTTTTTAAGACTCCAAGCTCATATAATCCGTTATACGATGGCTACGGTGATAAGGCACGAATAAGGGGAAATTCATCATGAAATGGGTGTCGATCAGTTGGGCCCTGTTGTGGTTGCCCTTAAGGCGGTTTTTGCGCGATGGCGGCAATCAATTCGCCGGGAATATTGCATTTTTCATCCTGTTATCACTTTTTCCCTTTCTGATTTTCCTCACGTCTATCGCCGCGTCGTTTGAGGATACGCATAGCGCGGCGCGCTTTATCGGCTATCTTCTCGAGACCTTGCCTCCCATGGCGGCGCAGGCGGTGGAGCCGATCGTCAATGACGTGATTTCTCAAAACCAACGTTTTTTTCTGACTTTAAGCATTCTGGTCGTCATCTGGTCATCGGCAAATGCGATTGAAGCCGTGCGGGCAGGGCTGAACTCTGTCTATCATGTTGCTTTGGCACGCAGTTTTATTTTTAGGCGCATTCAGGCTTTTGTATTTGTGGTGATGGCAGCCATTGCGATTCTGATCGCTATGAATCTGCTGGTCCTGGCGCCGGTTTTATTTTCTTATCTGCCCATGGCCGAGACATTGCGCGAGCAAGTGGACCCCGTGATCGCCATTGGGCGGTATGCTGCGGCGCCACTGATTTTACTGGTCACCAACATGTTTTTGTACCGCTATCTGCCTAATGTTGAGCATGGCTGGCGGCAGGTGGCGCCGGGCGCCGTTCTCTCCCTCGCGATCTGGTTGGTTCTCGTGCAGGGTTTTGCTGTCTATGTGCGTAATTTTGGAGATTACAGTGTGATCTACGGTTCCCTGGGCGGGGTGATCGTGCTGCTGCTGTTTTTGTATTTGAGTGCGGGCGCTTTTTTGCTGGGGGCGGAATTTAATGTTGTGCTGCGTGAACGTCTCACCCAGAATGAGGCACAGGAGCGCTAACGGGCGCTGTTTCAACAACGTTACTCACGAGGGGGAAATGATGCACATTCAAAGCGGTAAGAGCCGGTGTATGAAACGTTTGACAGGGGCGCTGGGCGTTATGGTGCTCTCAACCACCCTCTCTCTGCCGGTATTGGCCGGGACACTGGATCCCAATAACCCTCAGGACGCGCTGAAAATCCAGCGCAAGATGATCTGCGGATCGCTGACCGATAAACGGCCTCAGGCCTATACATGGCAGGGCGATGTCTTCAGCCGCGTTCAAGGCGAAAAAGACCGCTTGGTGTTTAAAGTGGTTGGCACGAATGTGCGGCAATGCGTTACGGTCACCGATCCCCAAAAGGGAGAGGGGTTTCGCAGCGTCTCGCGCGAGGTCATGCTGTATCTCGACCCTGAGAGCGGCAAAATTTTGCGCACCTGGGACAATCCCTGGACGGGAGCCAAGGTGGAAGTTGTTCATGTTGCGAATGATCCGGTGAACATGCGCGCGCCGATGTTCGCGCTGACCCGCGATGGCAATCCACTGCGCGCGGAAGGCCGTGTGGTCGGGAATCTCTATCTCAGCACCAGCGAGTTTCCCCTGTTCTATCCGAACCCTCTGGGGGGCGCGTATCAAAACTATGTGGGCGGTACCTATCAGGCGATCGAGTTGTTCAACAACTTTGTCAATGCCAAGGGTCTGTTCGATGCTGACAGGATTGACGCGCCGCGCACATTCGTGTCGTGGGTGCGCGTGTCGCAATGGTTGCCATGGATGGAAATGGGCAGCCGGCCCGGCTACCTCATATTCAACACCCAAGGCTCGTCAATCGAAAGTCCGGATGAACTCCCCCCAGTTTTGAAATCCGAGTTGGAGGCCAATTATCCGGCTTATTTCACGCCGCCTCCGGTGGATGACAAAAGACCCAATGAAACAAGCTGGACGGTCTTCAAACGCCATATCGACGCGCGCCGGAAGAAGAGTAAGTAATTCGCATACGGCTAGATTATAGTCTCATCTCCGGAACTTTTATGTCATTACTTTTGTAAGTGAGCGCGCCTGTTTTGACGGCCGATTTATAGAATATCGTAATTCATTTCACACAACACTTTGAGCAGAAAAGATCAGACATGAGCAATTCGACGTGGAAAGAAAAAGTCGCGGCGTGGTGGACGGTCGATGAAACGGCAGAGCGGTCAAGTGCAGACAATCCATTGGCGCCTCTTTCCGATGACCAACGGCGCGACTCCCTGCCATTGTTAACGCTGGCTTTCGGGTGGGGGTTTCTGATTACCGGCCTGCTGATCGGCGCCGGACTTGGCGGCAGTGTTTCCTTTTGGCCCGATCTGGTGATGGCGACATTTATTGGCAATTTCATCAATTTTGTTATCGGTGCATTGGTGGGGTACATGGGGTATAAAACGGCCTGCAATAGCGGGATTTTGTATCGCTTTGGATTTGGACGCGTAGGCGCTTATCTGCCGGTCATTTTTCTGGCTCTCCTGACCATTGGTTGGCAAGGCATTGTGGTCGGTGCGTTCGGTTTTGCCTGGGCGCAATCCTTTGACAGTCCCACCTTCTATGTTGTCGCCATCTTTGCCGGCGTGCTTTACACCGGCACAACTTATTTCGGCGTGCGCGGCCTTGAAATCGTCAGCGTGCCTGCCGTTGCAGTGCTGGTGTTTGTTGGCCTTTATGCAATCGTCGCCAATGTTGACGACGCTGGAGGGTGGACCGGGTTTCTTGAACTATCGCGCGTTAAGGCGACGGAGAATCCCATGACCATGGTTCAGGCGATTAATCTTGTGGTGGGCTCGTGGATCGTTGGCGCTATCGTCATGGCGGAGTACACGCGTTTTGCTAAAAAAGCCTGGGTGGCGCTGGCTATCCCATTCATTGTACTGATTATCTCTCAATGGTTCCTGCAGGTGGTGGGCGCCATGGGCGGGATCGTCGCGGGCACGCCCGATTTTTCGACTTATATGGTGCAACAGGGATTTATCATCGGCGGGATTGGTCTCATCGGCATGAGCTTGGCATTGTGGACCACGGGCGATGCCAATCTCTATCTACCTGTAATCCAGACTTCCAGCGTGTTCAACAAGCCGCGACACGCTATGACCCTGATCTGCGGTGGGCTTGGCACGATACTGGGGCTGGGAATCTATACGCATTTCATGGCCTGGATCGATCTATTGGCCAATATCACGCCGCCACTGATCGGGCCTGTGATCATGGAATATTATATCGTCAGCAGGATGAAGCTGGGGCATGCTCAGCTTGAACATTTGCCTTCATGGAATCCGGCTGCCTTTATCGCCTATGGCATAGGAGCGCTCAGCACCTTCTTCGCGCCTGATTGGATCATCGCCTCGCTCCTGGGACTGCTCGTTTCCATGGTGGTTTATCTTATCGCCTATTACGGCGGGGTGGTATTGGGTTTCGAGCGTGGATATGCGTCTTCATTGGCGCCTGATGAAAGCGCGCCGCTGCGAGACTAATCATCACTTCTGTTCCATCTGCGCCGCTAGTTTCTCAACATCCGTACGTGACTTCTTTAATGGTCCGTGTTCAGATATTTTTAGGCTGGCGGCGGCGGCGGCGAACAGGCCGGCGGCTTCCTGGTTGTCATCATGCAGACGGTGGACGAGATAGGCAGCTATATAGGTATCGCCGCAACCGGTGGCGTCCACAAGACACGTGGGACTGAACGCCGGTATATGCGCGCTCACGCCCTCGGCAGCAACCAGGGACCCTTTTTGACCGTCTGTGATCAGGACTTCCCGCGCCCCCATGCGCAGGAGTGCGCGCGCGGCACGTGTCATGTCGGTCTCTCCGGTTAGAACGCCCGCTTCGGTGAGGTCTGCTTTCAGATAATCAACCAGGGGTAGAACGCGGTCTTTGTCAGGCCAGTTGCCCAATTGAACGCGTCCGTCATGGACGATGCGGACAAATCCCTGTACGTCAAGACCGACAAGGCCGCGCGCCGCCACAGTTTCAATGAAGTCCGGCGACATGTCAGCGGTCGTGAGGGGACCCAGATGAAATATGTGTGCCTGAATCTTTTCAATATCTTTGACCTCAAAGGGGTCGGCTGCTGCTTTCAAAAACTGGTTGCGTGTCTCAAGGTTTTCATCCGTGTAGGTCAATTCAAATGTCGTCGTGCCAGAGGATTCCTGGGCATGGACTGCGATGCTGTGTTCCAATAAAGGGGCGCACAAGGCGCGCCTATCCTGCTGTTTTAATTTAGTGATGACGCAGGTGGCCATTCCCAGATGATGCGCGGCAATAGCGCCGTAGATGCTGACGCCGCCTGGAGATGTTCTGATCGCCTGTTGCGGTATGTGAATGATATCGCGGCAGATATGGCCGATGACGCAAAGATCAGGCAAGGGTCTTAATCGAAAAGATTGGAGACAGATTCGCCATGGCCGATGCGCCGGATCGCTTCGCCGATTAATGGCGCGATGGTGACCTGCCGGATATTATGTGCTTTCTTTACCGAATCGGTGGCCGCAATAGAATCGGTGATCACCAATTCTTTCAAAGCGGATTTTTCCACCAGATTCACCGCGTCACCGGAGAAGACGCCATGGGTCACGTAAGCGAACACTTCCTTTGCGCCCTGATCCATTAACGCCTGAGCAGCGTTGCACAAGGTTCCCGCTGAATCAACGATGTCGTCAAAAAGCAGACACGTGCGTCCCGAGACATCGCCAATGATGTTCATGACTTCCGACTCACCGGCGCGTTCGCGGCGTTTATCGACAATGGCAAGATCCGCTGAAAACCGTTTGGCCAAAGCGCGGGCCCGCACGACGCCGCCAACATCAGGCGAGACAATCATGAGATTGCCATTGCGCGTGTTTTCCCTGATGTCGCGCTCAATCACCGGCGTTGAGTAAAGATTATCCGTCGGCAGGTCAAAAAAGCCCTGTATTTGGCCGGCATGCAGATCAAGGGTCAGCACCCTGTTGGCACCGGCTTTGGTGATGAGATTGGCCACCAGTTTTGCGGTGATTGGCGTGCGTGCCGCCGTTTTGCGGTCCTGCCGGGCATAACCGAAATAGGGGATAACCGCCGTGATGCGACGGGCAGACGCCCGGAACAGGGTATCGATAAAAATCAGCAATTCCATCAGATTGTCATTGGCGGGAAACGATGTGGACTGAACGACAAAGCAGTCAGCGCCACGCACGTTTTCGTGGATTTCGACAAAGATTTCCTTATCCGCAAAGCGGCGGGCTGTGGAATTGGTGAGGGGTTTTTGCAGGTATTTTGCGATGTCCTGTGTCAGAGGCTGATTGCTGTTGCCACCCAGAAGTTTCATCGCATACCCCCTAAGCCGTCTGACTCTTGTATGTTTGCGCGGGTCTTATTTCCCCGCATTCTTATTATGATCATGGATCTTCTAACAACCGCCATCAGATCTGTAAACCGGCAAGTGGTTCACAGCGGTTTTCATTCAGAAGACGTATTCTCAGGTCCGTTCTGTGGAATTTCCGGGTCGAATTGCAGCAGAATGTTGAGCAATCCATCGGCTGCTGATGAAGCGGCCAGAAATGCGGTATCCCCCCAGTCACCGTCCAGAGAGCCGCGCGGTATGGCGTTCGATTGCTTGACCTCGCCAAGAACTTCACCTGTGGGTAATTTTAAACGCCAATCCAGGTCAATGCGCTGGGCCGCTTCATCAAGATCCACCATTTTTACCTGACCATCAATGACATAAGCATCGGGGGAAGGTGCGTCCTGAATGATCAGTGCGATTGGCAGACCTTCCTGGCTGAGCAGACTGACCATGGCGCGGGTCAGGGAAATGCGTCCATCCCCGGGCGCGCCGGTGATGGGTTCTATGTGCAGGTGATAGGGCGTGTCTTGCATGCTGGCAGGCGGGGGGGCGCCCGGGGGGGCGCTGGGCAGAGCGGCGCGTGCAGACGGCCGATCCAGCTTGGCGACAAGAAAGTCGGTTGCCTTTTCGATAACCGGAGTCAAATCCGAGTTGGCATAAAGCAGCCAGGGATCACCGGCCGTGGGAGGAAAAGCCGGGACAGCCGTATGCAATGTGCCCATGGGTAGGCCTTCAGCATTATTGAGTTGCCAGTCGAAGTTCAAGATGATGTTGCCCGCCTCGTCGGGCTGTGCTGTGACGCGCCCCAGCATGAGGCTGGCGCCTTTGCCGGTCGCGCGCGTGACGGCGGCTACATCGCGCTCCTGTGTGGCCCGAGCCACTTGTTCGGCAAGAATTTGATTGAGTGGTGGCGGCGCGCCCTGAATGGGGGCGATCATCACGCTTGGGTTAACGGTGATTGTGTCGAGAATGGCATCGTTTCTCTGTGCTCGCTGAAAAGGCTGCGGAATGCCACCGCAGGCGCCAAGCGCGAACAAGGATGCCAGGAGAAAATTTCGCAGTTTCAAAGTGTCAGGAAGCATCTAAAACAATCGCAGAAAGAGTGCGACCATAATCGGGTTCACCGCCATGTGTCGAGCGGCGATAAGAATAGAATCTGTCTTTTTCGTCATAGGTGCAGGCGGGGTGGTCACGCCCATGGGCAATGCCGCAGGCAGTGAGGCGGTGTGATACAAAACTGGGCAGATTAAAGCGCCAGTGATCTGTGGCTTCTGAGTCTGAAGGAACAAAATAAACGGCAAAGCCGGAATCAGTATCACAAAAACGGGTTCTGAATTCGGGACCGACTTCATAATTTTTTTGAGAAATGCACGGGCCGATCGCGGCTGTGATGTGCTCCCGTTCTCCTCCCAGAAGGAGCATATGCTCCACCGTGGCCTCGATGACTCCTTTGAGCGCGCCTTTCCAGCCGGCATGAGCGGCGCCGATGACGCGGTTTTTGCAATCGGCAAACAACACTGGCGCGCAATCGGCGGTGAGAATGCCCAGCGCCAATCCTGGCGTGCGGGTCACCATGGCGTCAGCTTTTGGTGCGTGTTCGGGCGACCATACTTGCGTGACCGTGACCGTTTTAGCTGAATGTACTTGGTAAAGTGTCAGCAGACACGTGGGCTCTACGCCAAGGGCAGTGGCGGCGCGCGCGCGATTTTCCCGCACATGTGTCTGAGAGTCAGCCGATCCGAATCCGCAATTCATCGATTGATAAGGTCCTGTCGATACGCCGCCTTTGCGGGTGAAAAAACTGTGCCGCGTACCGAGTGCGGGGGAAATAATAAACTGGTCCTGGGTGAGGGGCGGGGTCATGATTGCGGAGAAGTTTGTCGGGGCATGAGAAAACCGGGGGGAGGGGGAAGACCGGGCGCGGACAGACACAGCGCCTTGAACAGAGTGCCCATCTGGTCGGGGGCGGTCAGCCTTTCCACGGCGCTGTCGATAGTGCGTTTCTGCTGCGCCGTTGCGTGTGCGCGCAACGCTTCTGCCCGGGCATCAAGGCCGAGGGCTTTTAAAAAATCTCCCTGTTCCATCGGGCCGGCCACCAAAGCGCCCGCCTCTGCGGCGCTGGCGGTGAGAGCGGAAAAATCCACATGCGCCGTCAGGTCCACGCCGCCGGGTGTCTCCAGGACGTCGCAGGGTGCGTGATGGTGCAGGGCTTGCAGAGTGTCGCCCGCTCCTGGTGTGCCATAGCCATAATCAATAATCAGCGCCCGGCCTCCGCGGCGTTTCAGATCGTGTGCGATCTCCGCGATCAGGCCTTGTGCGCCATGAGAAATCTCCCGGACATCTGCCTGCGGTGTGCTTGCCAAAGAGCCACGGTTGTCTCCGGCGGGAATCGGGGCGGGGGAAAGAACAAAACAAAGGTCTCCGCTCTGCGTCACCGCCACACAGCGTTCATGCCAGTTTTGCCCCCGCCGTACAAATTGACGGATCGGCAGACAATCAAAGAACTCGTTGGCGATCAAGATAAGCGGTCCGGCGCCGCGCGCCTCAAACTTCTCATGCCAGACAGCCTTCACGCCGGGCGGCAGGGCGGCCTGTTGCGCCGCGCGCAAGGGGGTATTTGTTTCAACAAAATGAAGCTCAACCGCACTCAGAAATGCCGGATATCCACGGGCGGCCCGCAGCAGGTCCGCCATCAGTGTGCCGCGCCCCGGACCCATCTCCATAAGTTGAAAAGCGGGCGGGGCGCCAAGATCGCTCCAGGCCTGTACGCACCAGAGCCCGATCAGTTCACCGAATATCTGACTGATCTCGGGGGCGGTGATAAAATCGCCTGATTTGCCCAGCGGTTCAGCCGTGCGGTAATAGCCCTGTGTGGGGTGAGTCAGTACCGTCGTCATAAACTGCGCCACGGTGAGCGGTCCTTGCGTGCGGATGAGTGCTTTAAGAAGGTCCGTCAGGCTCTGGTCCCTAGGGGTTTTCGCGGGTTGTGGAGAAGCACCCGGGGTCATTTTTTCCGGCCGGTACTGGTCAGAGGGCGTGGTAAGAGCCAGGATGGGGCCTTTGGGCTGGCCCGCCAGATAAAAGCAGCGCCCACCAGAACCATCGGAAGAGACAACACCATGCCCATTGTGACAAATCCGCCGGCGAGATAGCCGATAAAAGCGTCAGGTTTGCGGAAAAATTCCACTAAAATCCGCGCCACGCCATACCCCACGGAGAACAGGCCCATGGTCAACCCCGGTTTTGAAAGACTGCCAAAGCGGTGTGTGGCAAGACGTAGGATAATGAACAAAACGACTCCTTCCAGAAAGGATTCATAAAGCTGGCTGGGGTGGCGGGGCAGCGGACCGCCATTGGGGAAAATCACCCCCCAAGGAACGTCAGTGGTGCGTCCCCACAATTCACTGTTGATGAAATTGGCGATACGGCCAAAAAAAAGGCCGATTGGTGTCGCCGTCGCCACCAGATCCCCGATGCGGATGGGGTCAAGCTTGCGCTTGGCGCAAAAAAGTCCGCCGGCGATGAGCACGCCCAATGCTCCCCCGTGGAACGACATGCCGCCTTGCCAGACAGCGAAAATACGGACTGGATCGTGCAGGATCATGCCGGGCTGGTAAAACAGCACATAGCCGATGCGTCCGCCGAGAATGACGCCAAGCGTGATCCACACCAGCAGATCATCGATTTCCAGTGGCGTGGCAGGCAGATCCGGCTCGATCTTTCCTTTTTTCTTTTTGCCCGAACTGGGCCAAATGGCGGGGGTGGCGAGCAGCCTCAGGAGGTAACGCCAGCCCAGCACAAGACCTGCGATATACGCCAAAGAATACCAGCGAATGGCCAGGGGGCCGACCTGAAAAATGACGGGATCAATGGCGGGAAAAGGGATAGCAAACAAGGGCATCGTCATGCGCTCCTTCAGGCGGGAGGTCACATGTAACCGAATCCCGCCAGGCGCGCAAATATACGGCGATGGAACGGAACCCCGATCATCGGCACTGTCCAGGAGACGCTTGCCCCCCGGCAAAAGGCCCCTTATGTGTATCCAGGGCCTTCGCCAGGCAAGGGCCAGGCAAATCAAGAGGAGAGCGCTTTCTTATGCAAACTCAAAATCGCATTCTGGATGATTTCGCAAAATTGCTGACCAGTGCCGCGGGCGCTGCGCAAGGGGCGCGTAAAGAGATCGAGACCATCATGCGCCAGCAGGCCGATAAGCTGATCGCGGAATTTGATCTGGTTTCTCGCGAGGATTTCGACGCGGTGCGGGCCATGGCTGTCAAAGCGCGTGAGGAAAACGAGATGTTAATCATGCGTGTTGAAGCGCTGGAAGCAGCCCTTCATGGGAGCAAACAACGCAGCAGCAGCAAAACCAGGAAAGCCCCCAAAAGAAAAACTTCAACACCCAAAAAACAAGGCTCATGATGCGGCGGGCTTAAGGGGAGGGGCGGGGTTACTTGCTGCTGCCTTGAGAGGGGGGCTGGCTTTACCGGCCTCCTGCTTGTAAAACCCCCAAGCGGATTGTCACCCTATCGTTCATCGGCTTAGTGCCCAATCTATTTTATTGTGAGTTTTTATGACCTTAAGTAATTTTATCTCAAGTTTTCCAACAAATCCCCTGGATATTGTTGAACTGGTTGCGGTGAGCGAAAACTGGTCCTTTGATCGCACGGATGAGCATGCGCTCGATCTGGAGATGACCGGCACGTGGGGCAAATACGCTGTATCGGTGCATTGGCGCGAAGATCTTGAAGCGCTGCATGTGGCAGCGGAACTGAATCTTGAAATCCCTCAGGAAAAACGTGCTGCTCTTGTTGACCTTTTAGCCCGGGTCAATGAACAGATGTTTTTGGGGCATTTTGATTTGTGGTCAGATGAAAATGTCATTCTCTTCCGCTATGGTCTTCTGCTTGGTGGCGAAGCGCAAATTTCAGCCGCGCAGGTCGAAAAGCTGTTCAACATCGCCAGTGCGGCGTGTGATCGCTTCTTTCCGGCGATTCAATGTGTCATCACAACTGACAAATCTTCCCAAGAAGCCCTGTTATTGGCTCTGTTTGATACCATGGGACAGGCCTGACATGACGCATAAGACCCCGCGCAGACTGGTTCTTTTCGGTGCCGGAAAAATGGGCGGAGCACTGCTGAAAGGCTGGCTTGAGACAAACATCATTGAACCCCGGGACATCGTGGTGATGGATCCCCAGCCGTCATCTGAAATCACTGCATTGTGCGCGGCGCGCGGATTGGCTCTAAATCCAGAGCAGGACGGGGTTCCATTGGCGCCCGAAGTTGTGGTGCTGGCCGTTAAGCCGCAGATCGTGGATCAGGTGTTGCCGGGGCTGCGCGCGCTGCTCGGGCCCGAAACGGTGTGTCTCTCCATCGCAGCCGGCATATCACTTGAGCATCTGGCAGCACAGCTTGGGGAACACACCCCGCTTGTGCGCGCCATGCCCAATCTTCCCGCTTCCATCGGCAAAGGCGCCAGCGCAGTTGTCTTCGGGGGCCATGTGGGGCGGATTCAAAAAGATTTGTGCACGAAGTTATTGGAATCCGTGGGCGATGTGTTCGAGTTGGAACGCGAATCCTGGATGGATGCCGTGACCGCCGTTTCGGGCAGCGGTCCGGCGTATGTTTTTCTGCTGATTGAATGTCTGGCGGCAGCGGGCAGCGCGGCCGGCCTGCCTGAATATCTGGCGGAAAAACTCGCTTTGGCCACGGTGGCGGGCGCAGGCGATCTGGCCGGTCAGTCAGATCTCAGCCCGACCGATTTGCGGACCAATGTTACCAGCCCGGGAGGTACCACCGCGGCCGCGCTCGAAGTGTTGATGGGCGAGGGGGGATTGTCGCCGCTCCTGCGCAAGGCCGTGCAGGCCGCCACCACCCGGTCTAAAGAACTGGGGGGATGTTGAACCCCGGCAATTTCCGATCTGCTTCCTTGGGCGTTCCCCGCGTTTTGCTGTATAGTGCTGCTGTCCAGGTGAAGGAAGCCCCGGAATGCCGCGCAAAAACGTCCAGCCTCTGCCGATTTTGAAAGCCGCCATGGCGCTTGCTGATGAGTGCGGCTGGGCCCAAGTAAGTCTGCGTGATATTGCGGCAAGGGCGGACGTTCCTTTTTCTGAACTCTACGCGCTGGCGCCCGGCAAGGGCGCCGTCATCGCCCTGTTTCGCCGTCACATTGACACGGCGATGTTGCGCGCTGTCGAAGCGGAAGCTGAGACGCCGCCAGGCGCGGCGGAGCTGAGTGTCCGCGATCGTTTGTTTGATATTCTGATGGCGCGCCTGGATGCATTGACGCCATACCGGGCGGGTGCGCGTGCGGTGTTTGCTGCGCTTGCGTGCGATCCCCTGGCTATAGTGTGCGACCGCCCCTCCCGGGACCGCTCCATGCGGGCGGTTCTGGAAGCGGCGGGCATTGATACCGCAGGCCTGCGCGGTGCGGTGCGGGTGCAGGCACTCGCGTTTGTGTGGGGTGATGTTTTTCGCGTGTGGATAAAAGAGGGTGCGGGCGATCAGAGCAAAACCATGGCGCGGCTGGACCGGGATCTGGCGAAGCTTGACGCGTTGGCGCGCCGGGTT
>Ga0114931_10002346_pt1 | contig 24113 bp, 15 predicted proteins | sample 2SBtaG_FD_89579 | JGI IMG/M metagenome (GOLD analysis project Ga0114931, IMG submission 89579) | Deep subsurface microbial communities from Kolumbo volcano to uncover new lineages of life (NeLLi) - 2SBTROV14_V59a metaG | ecosystem: Environmental > Aquatic > Marine > Volcanic | place: Kolumbo... | reverse complement strand
GACCCCGGTTCCTCCCGACAGCAGTGCATTTTTTTTGTTTTGCCTGCGGGCGGGGGAACGGGGGGGGGGGGGGGGGGCGATGCGTAATGCCACGCGAGCGGGATTCGGGTTTTAGGCTCCCGGGGGGACGTGTTGGGAATTGGACTGGGGCGACTGTGATTATTACCTCGTTGGGCGATTATCTTGTTAGGCGGGCGATCCGCGTGATTAGTCGTTGCTCTGCTTTTTTGTCTCTACGCATGCGGGCCAATCGAACCGATTTCCAAAGCGTTCTCGCGGCGGCGGCGGGGTCTCCTGTCTCAATCCACGCTGCCGCCAAGGCGTTGAGATAGCGAACGTTCGTGTCGTTGACCGAGCTGCTTGCGGCTTGGGCTAGGCGAAGGGCTTCGGGACCACGGCGCAATTCCGTCGGCTTGGCGGTTGCCAGCAAGAGGGCCAGTTCGGCTGCCGTGGCGTTTTGGCCACCGTTGAGCCGCAACGCTTCACGGAAGTGGGCAATCGCTTACTCGGCATCTCCCGCGGAGGCTAACAATCGCCCCAGCAACCAATTGGCCTCGGACGATTCCGGTTCAAGTTCCAGGAGCCGTCGCGAAGCCGGGAGCAGCAGCTTGGGGTCGACTTCGAGTTCTTCGTGGTGACATAAGAAGACGATTAGACCGCTTAACCCGATCTTCGCGGACTCGAGATGCGGGGCAATTTCAAGTGCTCGCTGGTATTCGTTAGCCGCGCGGCTGTACTGCTCGCGATGCCGCGACACGGTGGCGATAAGCACGTGTGGCGCGGGCCAATGGGCTCGCAGAGACAAGGCAATTCGCGCCTCGCGTTCGGCCTCGCGAAAACGACCGCGATCGTAGAGCGCCCACGCCAAGCGATAGCGTGGTTCCGCGCTATTGGGGTCTGTCCGAATGCGTTCCAAGGATTGTGTTAAGCGATTGTCGATTCGCGCCACCTGTTGGGCCAGTTGCACGGCCTCGGCCGTGAATCGTTTCTTCCCTTTCGGCGTGGCCACGACCCGACGGTATTGTTCAATCGCCGCGTCAAGTTGTTTTCGTTGTCGGAGAACACGGGCCAACGCCATGCGTGACTCGACGTGACGGGGCTGTGCCGCGACGGCTCGCATCAACGCATCTTCCGCGTCAACCCATTGCTTGGTGAGTGCAAGGGCGATGCCCAGTCGATGGTTGGCCAGCGCGCTGTTTGGTTTGTAGGCCAATGCGACGCGGTAATGCCAGATCGCCTCATCCATGCGCTTCTGTAAACGTCGAACGCGTCCCAAACCCGTGTGCGCGCGATGGTTTTCAGACGTGACCGCGAGCGCGCGGGTAAACAGCGATTCGCTATCTCGCCACGTATCCACCTGACGCATCGTAAGGGGAATGCAAGCCGCGATGGCCACGACTCCAAGGACAATCACGACGCGCCGGGCCGCCACACTCGATCCACCAAGCGAGAGTCCAAGCCAAGCCACGATGATTTCCGGGCCGATCAGCGGCACATACATATAGCGGTCGGCTCGAGCCTGTTCGCCGACTTGAACGATGCCGATCACTGGAATCAGCGTGATGATAAACCACAGCCACCCCACGAAGACGAACGGTGCCCTGCGAACGAGTAAGACAGCACAAGCCGAGCACAACACAAGCAGCATCATGGCGGCGGCGGCCAACAGCCATTGCCAAGCGGTCTGCCACTGAATTTCGTGAGGTGGATAGAAATAAGCCAGATTCACCGGCCACAGCAGGTCTCTCAGGTACGCGACGTAGGCTAAGACGACGTTTCCGAATCGGAAGACCAGCGGCCACCGTTCAAGGCTGGCGATTGCCCCTTCGCCGCTTTGCATCTTGATGGTCAGCAGGCTAGAGATGGCCGACAGCGCGAGCAGGGGAACTTTCTCAGCCGCCAGAAAACCGAGTTGCCAATGGCCGTTGAAGGCGGGTTTATATCGCCCCAGCGGCCAATAATCCAACAGCAGCAGCACCACCGGCAGCGTCACCAACATCGGTTTCGCCATCAGGCCAAGGCTCAGCGTCAGCATCACCAAGGCATAGCGCCACCACCGACCGCGACGAGCGTACCATGTGTATACCAGCAACGTGAGGATCCAAAACAGCGTGCTTAGCACGTCTTTTCGCTCGGAAACCCATGCTACGGATTCGACGTGTAGGGGATGCACGGCAAACAGCGCCGCCACGAACGCGCTAGCCCAGCGTTGGCCCGTCATCCACTGAAGAACGACGAATAACAGCGCCGTGTTCAGGCAGTGTAGGCCCAGGTTTATCAAGTGATGCGGACCGGATTCGACGCCGAACAGTTGGCAATCGATCATATGCGAGACCCAGGTGAGTGGGTGCCAGTTGCCGGCGTATCCGGTGGTGAGTGCCCATCGCAAGCTATCGAGCGTGACGCCATCGTGGATCATCTGGTTGTCGACGATATAGACCGGATCGTCGAAATCGACGAATTCATGCCTCCTCACCGCTGCATAGCAGATGATTGTCAACAGGGTCAACGACACGACAACGGCCATGTCGAGCGTTGCATTGCGGTGCTTGGACGTCATCAAGGTGACCGGATTGGCTTGGTGGATGGTGAAAGTCTCGCCGCCGGCGATGCCGATCCCTTCGATTCTAACTGGCACCCCGGCGGTAGAGGAAGTAGTTTGGTCAGATGCCAGAAACGCCGTGTGAGTATGCTAGTTCGTATCGTTCTTTCACGACGGACCACCGTGGGAGGAATTCAGAATTGAAGAACATCACGCTTGCCATCATCGCGTTCGTCGTGCCACTAACCCCCGGGGCAAGGGGTCGGGATGTCGACGATCTTGGCGGGGCAAGCCGTCCGGTCCTGCAAATGCGGCTCCAACGCGACGAGCCGTATAAGCGGGTTCATCAACTGGCGATTCGCTACCTGCTGTTGAACCGCTTCGACGAAGCTCGATCGTTTCTGGAAAAGTTCATCAAGAAGCATCCCGGCGATGCGGAGTCGTACTTCGTGTTGGGAGTTCTCCACGCACGCAGGGGCGCTCTCGAACAGTCGGAGACCGCGTTTGAAAAGTCGATCGAATTGGGACTACCCCCCGGGCGGATTATTGCCGGCCCTCGCTCGTTGATGAAACCCATCGAGAATCAGGCGTTCTACCGGAAGCTGGTGGCAGCCCATGTCACGGCTCCCGTGCATGGTCCGTTGATCGGCGATGTGACGGATTCCGCGGCGTCGATTTGGGTTCGCACCGCCGAAGAATCTTCGGTAACGATCTTTGTCAACCGGGCAGATGACTCGGAGGCGATTCACAAGTTCGGCCCCCAATCGTCTACCCAAGGAGGCGACTTCACGGCGGTGGTTCGCATCGAGAATCTCGAACCAGATACAATCTACGACTATCGAATTCGTATTGGCGAGGGTCCGATTCTTCACGAACAATTCTGGAAGTTCAAAACCTTTCCCAAGGCAGGAGCGGCGGCGAAGTTCGCCATCGCGTTCGGTGGTGGAGCCGGTTATGTTCCCGACAACGAACGCATGTGGAACACGATCGCATCGTTCCATCCGCTAGCATTGATGTTGCTGGGAGACAACGTCTATATCGACGATCCTGAGTCGTCTGTCATGCAGCGATACACGTATTACCGTCGCCAATCGCGAAGGGAATGGAAACAACTGACCGCGCGGACCGGCGTGTTTACCATTTGGGACGACCACGATTTTAGCACCAACGATTCTTGGGGAGGTCCGTTGGTCGACAAACCGCTCTGGAAGCAGCACATCGTTTGGCCTATCTTTCGCCAGAATTGGGCCAATCCCGCATATGGTGGAGGAGCGGAACAACCCGGATGTTGGTACCGTTTTTCAATTGCCGACGTTGACTTCTTCATGCTCGATTGTCGCTACTATCGGACGAATCCCAAATCAGATTCACCGTCGATGCTCGGAGCGGTGCAGTTGAGGTGGCTCCAGGACGAACTGCTAAGAAGCTCTGGAACGTTCAAAGTAATTTGTTCATCGGTACCGTGGGACTTCCGCACCAAAGGCGGGAGCCTCGACACATGGAACGGATTTCCCGACGAACGGGAAGCGATCTTTTCCTGGATCGAGAAACAGAACATCGAGGGCGTGGTATTGATGTCCGCCGACCGTCATCGTTCAGACGCTTGGCGAATCGAGCGTGCCAACGGCTACGATTTTTATGAATTCAACTCGTCGCGGCTTACCAATCAACACGTCCATCCAAGCATGGAGAAGAAGGGGGCTCTATTTTCATACAACAAGAAACAGTCCTTTGGCTTGGTCTCCTTCGACACGACCGCGGTCGATCCCACGGTCCGCTACGACGTGATTTCCATTGATGGTGAAAAAGTGCGCTCGCTCGAACCGCGGCACAGCCAGTTGCGGCGGCGATGATCCGAAGGATGAATTGAATCGGCACCCCCATCCACGGCGACCTCCTTGGCTTGACGGCCCCCGTTGTCCAGCAACACGCTATAGTATGGACACTCCCATTGGGGGCCTGCGGTAGCAGGTCTCCGGACGATTGATCTTCAGGGTGAAAGCATTGGAGCAGCGAGGAAGCACCGGGAGGAAGCCAACCGGTTTCCCGTGAAAGGCAATGCATGATACGCAGTGCGTTAAAAAATCCCTATCTGGTCGTGGTGTTGGTGCTGATGGTGTTTGTCATTGGCATGGTGAGTTATGCGCGGCTCCCTGCCGATCTGCTTCCCACGTTCAAGACTTCGGCGGTTCAAATCGTCACCTTCTATCCTGGCATGCCGCCGGAGGTGATGGAGCAAGACATCATGAGCCGCTTGCAGCGTTGGAGCGGCCAATCCTCCGGGATCGAACATCAGGAAGCCAAGGCGATGCAGGGAGTTTGCATCGTCAAGGACTTCTTTCACGAGAACATCAGCCAAGCCGAGGCGGTCTCTCAGGTGAGCATGTACGCCATGAGCGACATGTTCTATCTGCCGCCCGGCACGATCCCGCCGATGGTGATGCCGTTCGACCCCACGGCGAGTGTTCCACTGTGCCTGGTCACCGTGTCGAATCCCGACATGAACGATTCGGAACTATACGACATCGCCTACAAGAATCTTCGCAACAACCTGCAATCGATCTCCGGCGTGATCGCGCCGGCGGTCAACGGGGGCACGCTGCGGCGAATCCTCGCGTATGTCGATCCCGACAAATTGCGGGCGTACAACCTGACGATCATGGAAGTACACGCCGCGCTGCGCAAACAGAACGTGTTGATTCCCGCCGGCAGCGCGAAGATTCAGGACAAAGAATTCTATATCTACACCAACGCCATTCCCGATCAGGTCTCGCTACTGAACAACGCCCCGGTGAAGATGGGCCCCCACGGAGAGCCGATCCTCTTTCGCGACATTGGCGAAGTGCGGGACACGCGGCAAATTCAATCGAACATCGTCCGCGTGAACGGTCGCCCGTTGGTCTATGTGCCGGTGTATCGACAGCCAGGTTCCAACACGATCGAGATTGTCGACAGCATCCATAGCAAGCTGGGCGAAATTCTCAACCGCCTCAAAGAGGAACGACGTCGTCCCGATGGGAGCGACGATCCGCAAATGGTTCATCTCACGCTCGACGTGGTGATGGACCAATCCGTCAAAGTGCGTGAAAGCGTCAACGCATTGTGGATCGCGGGCCTGCTGGGTGCGTTCTTTGCCGGCGCCGTGGTGTTCCTGTTCCTTCGCAATTGGCGATCCACCATTGTGATCGTGCTGGCGATTCCGATCTCGATTCTCACCTCGCTGATTGGCCTTTACTTCACCGGCAACACGATCAACGCCATGACGCTCGGTGGTTTGGCGCTGGCCGTGGGTATCTTGATCGATCAGGCAATTGTCGTGACCGACAACATCGAACGACACATGCACATGCGCAAGGGGCCGTTGCAATCCTCGTGGGAAGGCGCGCGCGAAGTAGCGATTCCACTGCTTGTCTCGACGGTAACCTTCATCGTGATATTCTTTCCGGTGATCTTCCTGTCGGGGTTGGCGAAATATCTCTTTGCGCCCCTGGCGCTGGCCGTGTTGTTCGCCGTGATCGCTTCCTATCTCATCGCGATCTTTTTCGTTCCCGTGGCGGCCGCGAAGTTAATGCAGGCGAAGACCTCGTCGACGACCAATCTTTCGGAATCTGGCGACGATGGCAGCCAACCATTGAACTGGCTCGTGGGCGGTTATCGCGTGTTGTTATTGCTCACGCTACGGCGAAAGCGAACGGTGATCGTCGTGTCGATTCTGTTGTTCATCGGCGCGATCGTGGTGATGTCACGCACCGGACGCGAATTGTTCCCTCCGGTCGATGCCGGGCAATTCACCATCTACGTCCGAGCGCCCTCGGGCACCCGAATCGAATCCTCGGAACAGATTGTCAAGCGGATTGAAGGGGTGATCGTCGACGAAGTCGGCGACCCCGCGCCAGACAACCCCACGAAGGAATCTGTTTACGCGATCACCAAACAGAAATATGCCGGCGGAGAAAACCGCACGCTTACTCCCGATGAAGTAGCCCGGGCGAAGCAAGATTCGGACTGTCGGATTTTGGTTTCAAACATCGGCGTCTTGATGGACTGGCCCGCCGCCTACACACCGAACACCGGGGCGATGGACTCGTTTATTCTTGTCCAACTGGCCGGCAAGAGCGGCAAGAGCGTGTTTGAATATGTCTCCATGATTCGAGAACGGCTCAATCGCGAATTCCCCGATGTCGACTTCGCCTTCGACACCGGCGGCATCTTGACCGCGGCATTGAACATGGGAGAACCATCGCCAATCCATTTTCAGGTAACGGGCTACACGCTCGACAAGGCGCACAAAATCGCCAACCAACTCGTGGAGACCATCAACAACGTCGAAGGCGCCACCGATGTCCGCATTGCCCAACGGATCGACTATCCCATGATCCGCGTGGAGATCGATCGCGTTGCCGCCGCCGATCGCGGCGTGACGCCCGACCATGTGATGAAATGCCTGGTGAGTTCGACAAACAGCTCGATCAACTTCGACCCTGCCTTTTGGATCGACCCCAAGAACGGCAACCACTACTTTCTCGGAACCCAATATTACGAGGAAAAGATCAATTCACTCGACACGCTCCGCTACATCCCCGTCAAGGGGAGCGACAAGGAACCGATGGTCTACCTGGGCGACGTCGCAAAAATTGTCACCAATGTAATGGGGCCATCGGTGATCAATCATCGCAACATCACACGCGTGACCGATGTGTTCGCCAATGTGTTGCCCGGCTATGACATGGGGTCGGTTGTTTCACGGATTGAACGCGAATTGACACAGCCCGACAACCCTTTGAAGCTCACTCCGATCAAGGATTCTCGATCCGCCGCGTCGCGTTATCCAGAGTGGATGCAAAAGACACTCCATTCGATTGGGCTGAACCAGCCGACGAAGTTCGCGATTGGTGGCGAAGGGTTCAAGGGATTCACCATGGAAGTTCAGGGCGAGATTCGCTCGATGCGTGATTCGTTTGTCGACTTCGCGTTGGGGTTGGTGTTGGCCACGGCGTTGGTCTATCTGGTGATGGTTGGCCAATTCCGCTCGTTTCTCGACCCTTTCATCGTGATGGTCACCGTTCCGCTGGGCTTCATTGGCGTGGCGTTGATTCTGTTTTTGAGCGACACTCGACTGAATATCCAGTCGTTCATGGGCATCATCATGATGATTGGCATCGTGGTCGAATACACGATCGTGCTGTTGGACTTCGCCAACCACCGGCTCTCCGAAGGCGCCGACGTGCAGACCGCGATCGTCGACGCGGCGGTAGTACGATTCCGCCCAATCTTGATGACGTCGATGACCACGATCCTGGCATTAACGCCCATGGCAATCGGTCTGGCGGGAGGCGAAGCCGATGTACCGCTGGCTCGCACGATCGTCGGTGGCGTGATCGCGGCGACGCTGCTCCCCAAGTTTGTCGTGCCTTGTTTATACGTATTGGTCAAGCGACCGCCGAAGCAATCCAGCGACGTCGAGACCGGCTGGGCGTGAATGCCCCCCGCCGCGGAAGGCGATCAATGGTCTTATGGAGACGGATATCGTGCAAAGAAAAATCTCAAAATGGCTAGGCATCGCCGCGGTCGCGGTGCTGGCGACACCGGGGTGTGGACCCTCCGCAGACGATGCACCACCGGAGTCAACCGCCACGACCGCTGTCGCTCCCGCCATCGCGGTCTTTACCGTGACGGGCCGCCCCTATGTGGAAAAGGTTGAGTTGCCCGGGGCTTCGATCCACGGTTTTGAAACGACCCGAATCATGTCGAAGGTCAGTGGCTACGTCGAATCGATTGGCATCATCAACGGGGAAGAAGTCGACATTGGAACCGTCGTAAAGGCCGGCGATGTGTTAGCCGTGCTCGAAGTTCCCGAAATGCAAGACGAACTCAACGAGAAGCAGGCACTCGTGCAACAGGCCCGAAGCGCCGTCGATCAAGCCGAAGCGAATATCCATCAGGCCGAAGCGAATCTTGTCCGCCGTCGCACAAGTGTCGACGAAGCGGTTGCCCATCTCGATGAAAAGAAGGCGATGATCGAGTTTCGACAAACCGAACATCAGCGCTACGTCGACCTTGTGTCCAACGACGCGGCCCGTCCCGACTTGCTGGACGAAGCGACGTTCCAACTTGCCGCTGCCAAGGCAGCCCTAAAGACAGGGCAAGCCGCGATTGAAACGGCCAAGTCCGAAGTGGCTGCTGCTGAAGCCAATGTCGCCAAATCGGTCGCCGACAAGCGCGGCGCCGAGGCCAATGTGCATGTTGCCCAAGCAGCGCTGGGACGGATGAAAACATTGTCGCAATATGCCACGATCCGCGCGCCGTTGGATGGCGTCGTCACGCGACGCATGGTCGATCACGGCGCGTTCGTGCGTCCGGCGAACAACTCCGAGGCCCAACCGTTGTTCGAAATCACGCGCAACGACAAAGTCCGCGTGATCGCTTCGGTGCCGGTGGCCAAAGCCGCTCGGGTGAAACTGAATCAAAACGCGGTCTGCCACTCCATCGGCGGTTTGCCAAGTGTTCGCGTGGCTGGCAAAGTGACTCGTTCAACGGTTGTGTTGGATAACGATTCGCGCATGCTGCGGATCGACATCGATTGCACCAATCCCGTCGATGTGATAGGAACCGATCGACATGTGAATCTGCAACCAGGTATGTTCTGCACGGTGACCGTCACCTTGCGGAAATGGGATGCGTTGCCCGTGGTTCCCACTTCGGCGGTAGCCAGCGATGAACATGGCGATCCGTATGTCATGGTTGTTGAAGAGGGTCGCTGTCGACGTCGGAATGTCACCATTGCTTTCGACGATGCCATTGAAGTCGGCATCAGTCGCGGCATCGAGGTTGGAGCCGTGCTCATCCAGCACGATGTCGACAAAGTGGCCGACGGTCAAGCGATTTCCGTCTCCGCCGGCTGACCGACCTTCGTGCTGGCAAACGGCAACGAATAAAGCGGTCGCTCCACGATTTTTGCCTGTGGCAATCGTGCGGAACAAGTCGATCACATGGAATATGCCATGCTACCGCTTCACAACGCCGCCGAACATCTGCCACGCCGTGATGCTTGCGGTGCTAGCCATGGGTGTGTGTTTTTCCGCGATCCTGCGTGCTGAACCAATCGCCGCTCCACACGGTTTCCGCGCCACCAACGCCCGGCCCCTCTCGGCGACTGCGGGAACATTGACCATCGCGAGAAGCAGAGTCACGCGACTGCCGGCACCTTCGCCGGTCCAGACCGTCGCGCACGTGCAAACCGCGGTGGTCAGCGGCCCCATCAACGATCGACGCCCGCCGCCGGAATCCGTGCCTCCTGGTCAAGTAACTTCCCGTGGCTCAATACAAACGCCTCCGGAAAATAGTTTTCCAATCGATCTGCCCACGGTATTGCATCTGGCCGGGGCAAATAATCTGCAAATCGCCTTGGCGTTGGAACAAGTCCGCGAGGCAAACGCCAAACTGCAAGCGGCCCGAGTGTTGTGGATTCCGTCAATTGTCGCTGGCGTGGGCTACAACAAACACGACGGGCGGATCCAAGCAACCAAAGGCGATGTGATCGAGGCGGGTCGAAACTCCTTGTTCGTCGGAGGCGGCCCGGTGATCAACAGCACGCCGCTGGCAGGCGGAGCGAGCGGACCGGCGCGTTTGGTGGCCGATCTTTCCGTGGCCGACGTGTTTTTCAAGCCACTCGTGGCGCGACAATCGGTTCGTCAAGCGTCGATGTCGCGAGCCGTCACATTCAACGATACCCTGTTCCAAGCCAGCGTGACCTATCTTGCCCTCATGCAGGCCGCGGCCGAAAGTAGCATTGCGGCAGAAGCGGTTACCAACGCCCAACGACTTACGCATCTGACCGAACAATTCGCCAAGGCGGGCACGGGTCTCGAAGCCGATCATCAACGGGCACGGGCCGAGGTTGCTGCTCGAAGACGGCAACTATCGCGTCATAAAGAACGCATTTTCACGGTCTCGGCAGAATTGGCCCGCCAATTACGACTCGATCCTACGGTGGTCTTGTTCCCCACCGATGGTCAGCCCACTCCGATCGAAGTGATCGATGACAATATCCCTCTGGACAGCCTCATCGCACAGGGCGTGAGTAGCCGACCCGAGGGTGCCCGCAACCGTGCGATCGTCGCGGAGACGGCCTACCTCGCTCGTCAGGAAATCGTCCGACCGTGGTTGCCACATTTGTATGTCGGACTCAGTGGCGGCGGTTTTGGTGGTGGGCAGAGTACGTTTCTGGGGAACTTCAGCGACCGCACCGATTTCGATGCCGTGGCGACATGGGAAATGCGCAACGCCGGCTTCGGCAATCGTGCGTTGCAACGACAACGGGCCAGCCAAAACCGCCAAGCGCGGCTCACGGCTTCCCAGATTCGAGACGCTGTCGCCGCGGAGGTAAGCCAAGCGTTTCACCAGGTGCGATTTCGCCGCGATCAAATCGACATCGCTCGCCAGCGGGTTCGGGCAGCGGCCGAAGCTCTGGAGCTGAACTTCCGTGGCATTCGTGGTGGCCAACTCCGCGCGATCGAGGCGCAACAGGCAATCGAGGCAATCGCCTCGGCCCGCGGCAGCTATATCGAAGCCGTGGTGTCTTACGACCAGGCTCAGTTCCGTTTGCTGCACGCCATCGGCCAACCTCCCCACGCACCGGGGATCGTCGCCAATCCATCCACGGTATCGGTGGCCAAATAGCCGGTTCATGGATGGCCACCGTGTGTCGATTTGGCTCTCCAAGGATGGTTGGAATCTTCCCTCGCTTTTGACCGCTGTCGATGTACCGCAATCACGGGCCGCACAACCGTTACTCGTGGCAGAACCCGTGGAAAGTTCCGGCTTGCCCTAATCCCTACAATCGATCCGTCCGAAAACAAACTACAGGAGCCCAACTTGGTCCATCGGTGGATCGCATAACACAACACGTCAAAAGGCTGGCATTGCGAACGGGGGGAACACGCGATGAGAAACAGATCGAGGATACGAAGTAGTTGGCCCATCTTGGCAATCGTGCTGCTGTGTACCATGGGCTGTGCGGCATTTCCCAAAGAGGAAACGGCTCAACAACCCCGGCAGGCGACCTCCAACGAAGATTTCGCGACAACGGCCCTGGCGCTTGCCGAACTTTGTCAGATTCGAGGCGATCTCGACGAAGCCGCGGAACATTGCCAGGCAGTGATCAAGGTCGATCCGCGGCGGGCCGATGCGTATCACCGCTTGGCGATCATCGAAGCCAAACAAGAGCAATTCGACAAGTCGTTTACCAGCTTTACCAGGGCGCTTCGTCTCTCGCCACACGATCCGAAACTGCTCAGCGATCTTGGCTATGCCCTCTATCTCGACGATCGTTTCGAGATGGCCGAGAAGGCGCTGCGAAAGGCGATCAAGCTCGATCCAACGCTTGCCGCGGCCAAGAATCATCTGGCGACTGTTCTCGAACAAGAGAACCAGCTAGAAGAGGTTGTCGTATCGCAAGAGTTGGTTAGCGACGATAACGACGAAGTCGCCAGTCCAGAGTCGGAGAGCCCGCAACTTAGCATGGACGATGAAGTCGAAGACCGGGGCGATCTGCCCAACATTGATGCTGAAGCAGCCGACGTCGATCCAAGCGTGAAAGTTGTTGAAGAGGTCGCGCTGCAAGTTCTGCCACAAGCCTCCGCCTCTGGCAACATCGATCCTGTTGAGTACGTGCAGACGGCGTCGTCACGGTCGTCCGGCGAAGACGTCACAGCGGAGAACGAATCAGACGCTCCGCGTTCGGCCGATCTTGCTATCTTCCACGATTCACCCGATGGTGAGGCGACCAAGCTGAACTCAAATGAGGAAGCGACGGTTCAGCCAGCGACCTATTCGGAACCTGTCACGAAACGGCGTGCCAGCCCGATGTCCGATCTTAGCAAGGCAATGACGCTTTTGGAGAATCGGCGGTCGCGCGGCTCCAGCCATGCCGGCGAGCAACAAGTTGCCGAGACCAGAAAGCCGATCGAGCTTCATGACGCATCGCGACCCATCCGGTTGAATCTCGCGCCGCGACCGACTCGACAAAACAACCACACGACGTTGAATATCGTCGACCCATGAATCCCCGGTCTCGCGGAGGCGTCTCGACGGATTTCTCTTCCACTGCGGTACTGTCCCGTTGCGTTCGATTCGGCCTCCTCCCCCCCTCATCGCAAGCGGGGCTGATTCTCCAAATCCGTCTGTACAAACGACTTCAATTGATCCGCGCGGGGGTGGCGTGCCAATCGATTCAAGTCGCGAATCACGAAGCCGCGGGGCCCTTCGGCGGGTGGCCTTGGGGGTTTTTCCTGTCTGGGTGTTTTCGCGGGTCGAACGTCCGCTAAGGTAGTATGATTGAGTGCTTGTTTCACGGACACCTTATCTGGATATCCCCATGCCCTTATTCCCCAAGTGTTACCCATGGTTCTTGGCGGTTGTCGCCTTCGGTTTAACGATCCACTCGGACAGCCCCGTCCTTACGGCGGAAACAGAAGTTAATGGAAAACATTTCCAATTGCCCGATGGTTTCGAGCTACAACTCATCGCCGCGCCGCCACTGATCGACCGTCCGATTTCCGCCGACTTCGACGAACAGGGGCGGCTCTATGTCACGGAATCGAGCGGTACCAACGACGATGTACAAACACAATTGAAGAATCGTCCGCATCGCATCGTGCGGCTTGAAGATACCGATGGCGACGGGCAGTTCGACAAGCGCATCGTGTTCGCCGAGGAGATGATGTTTCCCGAAGGTGCGATGTGGTTGGACGGTTCGTTGTACGTCGCGGCAGCCCCGAGCATCTGGAAGCTGACCGATACGACCGGCGACGGAATTGCCGACCAACGCGAAGAATGGTTCGACGGAAAAACGCTTACCGGCTGTGCCAACGATCTGCACGGTCCGTACGCGGGTCCCGATGGTTGGATCTATTGGTGCAAGGGAGCTTTCGCCGAACAGACCTACGAGCCAGAAGGACGCGAGCCCTTTGTCACTCGGGCGGCACATATCTTTCGACGCCGTCCGGAAGGTGGCCCGATTGAAGCGGTGATGACCGGTGGCATGGACAACCCGGTGGAAGTCGCCTTCATGCCTGGGGGAGAGCGGATTTTTACGACGACATTTCTCCAACATCCCGCCGGGGGTAAGCGAGACGGATTGATTCACGCCATTTACGGAGGGGTCTACGGCAAGATTCACGCCGTGATCGACGGGCACCCAAGGACCGGTCCCGTGATGCCGGTGCTCACGCACTTTGGTCCCGCGGCTCCCTCGGGGTTAACACGATTAGCAAGTGATCGTCTGGGAGCCGGGTATCGCGACAACTTGTTGGCATCGCTGTTCAACATGCACAAGATCACCCGGTGCGTGCTGACGCCGAGCGGAGCCACGTTTACGTCGCGAGACGAAGATTTCTTGGTGTGCGATGATCTTGATTTTCATCCCACCGACGTTCTCGAAGATGCCGACGGCAGCGTGATCGTCGTGAATACCGGAGGCTGGTATAAACTCTGCTGTCCCTCATCGCAACTTTGGAAACCCGATATTCTGGGGGCTATCTACCGGGTACGCCGTGCGAATACTCCCCCACTGGACGATCCCCGTGGACTTAAACTCGACTGGGCGACGCTCAGCCCACGGGCCCTGACGCGGCTATTGGGAGATTCGCGTCCGATCGTTCGCAAACGGGCCATCCAGTGGCTTGCGAAGCGAGACACCGCCGCGGTCGCTGATTTGAGACACACCCTTGAAGCCTCGCCCGATCCGATTGCTCGCCGTGGCGCGGTCTGGGCATTGACGCGCATCGAGAGTCCCGCGTCTGGCGCCGCCGTGCGTTTGGCACTGGCCGATGACGACGCCGTGGTCCGCCAAGTCGCCTTGCATTCGGTTAGCCTTCGACACGACTCTGCGGCGACTCCGCGATTGTATGAATTGCTGACGAGCGATTCAGATCACAATCACCAAGGGGCCGCCGAAGCTCTCGGGCGTTTGGGCAACCCACAATCCGTGGCCAAACTTTTCGCGGCAGTAGACCCCGACGACGACCGTGCCGTGGAGCACTCGCTGATCTTCGCGATGATCGAGATTGGGGATGTCGCGGCGGTACGGCGCGGACTTTTCACGGGAAAGCCGCATCAGCGAAAGGCCGCGTTGATCGCGTTGGATCAGATGCCTGGCGACAATCTCTCGGCCGACGACACCGTGGGATTGCTATCCTCCGACGAAGCCGTACTTCGCGACACGGTCTGGTGGATCGCCGAACATCATCCGGAGTGGGCGGAAACGTTGGCCGCTTATTTCCGACCGCGGCTATTTGATAACGCTCTATCCGAAGCCGAACTCGAAGCGTTTCCCTCTCGGATTGCTCGGTTTGTCAACAAACCAAGCATGCAATCGCTGCTCGGAGATGTTCTGATTGACGACAAGCTTGACGAGACGGTGAAGCGAGCCGCGCTGACCGCGATGGCTGGGAGCGGGAAAAATGCTATCCCAGAAATTTGGAGAACCGCCTTGTTGAAATTATTGGCCGCGCCCGATGGCGGACTTGTTGGCGACGCGGTCAACGTACTGAACGCCATCTCCGGCGACAATCTCGATGCCGCGCTGGCGGACAGCCTGCGGCGCATCGCGGCCGATTCCGACGTTGGCCCCATGGTGCGGCTCAAAGCCCTGGCCACCGTGTCGCTGAGCGAGGGGCTCGATCCGAAGACGTTCTTGTTCCTACGCGAATATCTTGCCGCCGACCAACCGGCGGCCATTCGCTCGTTGGCCGTCGACGCTTTGCTAAAGGCCAAGCTAAGTCCGAACCAACTCGATCAGCTTGCCACGGCAATCGCCACGGTGGGGCCGATGGAGTTAAAACGGCTACTGGCCGTGTTCGAGACAGACCGCGATGCGCGACGTGGGCTGAAGCTTGTCGCCGCCCTCGAACAGTCGCCAGGAGTCTCCGCGATCGAGCCCGATCAACTAGAGGCGTGGTTGGCCACCTTTGGTGAACAGGTCACGGCGGCCGCCAAGAAGTTGCTAGGGGATCTCCGCTTGGCAACCAAGGAGAAGCGGGAGAAAGTCGAAGCCGTGTTGAGCCTGCTCGACCAAGGTGACATTCGCCGCGGACATCGGGTCTTCATGGGAACGCATGCTTCGTGCTCGGCTTGCCACGAAATGGGGTATCTCGGTGGGCATATCGGTCCGGATCTTTCGCGAATCGGGGGAATTCGCTCGCCAAGAGATCTGGTCGAGGCAATCCTCTTTCCCAGCGCGAGCTTCGTCAGAAGTTTTGAACCGGTTATTATCGAGACATCCGACGGGCTGGTTTTCAACGGAATCGTCCATGACGAAACCGACCAAGAAGTTGTGTTGGTCGTCGACGCTCGGAAGACCCTTCACATCGCGATCGACGACATCGAGGTCCGCGAACCGAGCAAACTATCTATTATGCCAGCCGGATTGGACAAACAGTTGTCGCTTCAAGAACTCGTCGATCTGGTCACGTTTCTGCAATCGGCAAAATAAAGTTCCTCCGCCGGTGGTGTCGCTTCCCGCGGCCGTCCAATCGTCGAGTCGACGTTGTCAACGGACGGGGGATCGTGGCATACTCCCGTACCGGAGTCTTGGGCTTCCCGCGGTCCCCCCCACGTCCCGGAACATTGCACCGAACACCAAATGACACAAACCATGAGCGTCATTCTCTTTGAAGATGATCGCGTCGTTCATCTATATCCGGTCACGCTGAGTCGACCCGCGTTCGCGATCAGTTGTGGGAGCTATCGGCTGTTCGATCTAATGAACCATCTTGGATTGCCCGTTTCCTGTATTGTTCGAGACCATCTACGGGCGATCCACGAGGCTGATTTTCCGGATCATACGGCCGACTACACGTCGTTTTCCGGCAATCGGTTGCTGGTCAACGCGCGCATCGTGCCGAGAGTTGAAGTACTTCGCACGTTTCGCGCCTTGCTCGACAAAGGTAAACCGTGCGTGGTCAAACATGCCGGTTGCGTCGCGGCAGCGCTTCTAGGGCCAAATGACCGTCTGCCCTTGATGGATCCCGGTCACGAGTACTTGGCTGATTTGCTTGAGAGTTTGGGGCTGGATCAACTCGAAATCGATCTCCCGATGTTCGAGTATCCGCACGACATCATTCGCCACCATTTAACTTCGATCTCGACGAATCTCGAACATCGACTTGCCGAAGGTTCCTACCAGGAAGTGGCCGATGGCGTGTTTGCCGCCGACAACGCCACACTGGGCGACTATCTGGTTACCGACACCAAAGCGGGTCCGATTCTGCTGGACTCCGGAGCCACCGTGGGGCCACACTGCTGTTTGACGGGACCGGTACATATCGGGCCCAATTCGCGAGTGATCGAATATGCGGCTCTGAAGGACTGCGTCACGCTTGGCCATACGACGAAAATCGGCGGCGAAATCGAAGCTTCGATTGTCGAACCTTACACGAACAAACAACACCACGGATTCATGGGACACAGCTACCTGGGGAGCTGGATCAACCTGGGAGCTGGCACCTGCAACAGCGACCTGAAGAACACCTATGGCCAGGTGAACATGGACTATCCCTTCGGACGTGTCGCGTCGGGAATGCAGTTCCTAGGCTGCATCATGGGCGATTATGCCAAGTCGGCCATTAACACGGGTATCTTCACGGGCAAGACCGTCGGCGTGTGTAGCATGCTCTACGGCTTCGTCACGACGAACGTACCCAGCTTCGTGAACTACGCTCGCTCATTCGGACAAGTGACCGAGACGCCGGTCGAGGTGATGATTCACACGCAAGCCCGAATGTTTGAACGTCGAAAGGTGAAGCAGCGAATGTGCGACATCCAGTTACTCCGCGACATGTACGCCTTGACGGATCACGAACGGCGGATGGCCGGTGAGCCGCTTTCCTTGTAGTGAATTATTCACGAGAACCCTTGCCGTAGCGACTGGACAACGCCATGCGACTGAGTGAGGCCTATGCACCGGGGCGTTTTGGTCTATCGTTCGAGCTTTTCCCTCCGAAAACCCCCAGGGGCGAAGAGGAATTGTTTCGGCATGTGGCCGAGTTGATCGCCTTCAAGCCCAGTTACATTACTTGCACTTATGGCGCCGGCGGATCGACCCGCGATAAAACGCTGGAGATCGTTTCCAAGGTGCATCAAGAACATCGGATCCCGGTCGCGTCGCATCTCACTTGCGTCGGAGCATCTGCCAAGCAGCTCCGTGATTATCTTCGCGAAGCCTGGGCCAAAGGAATCAAAAACATCGTGGCCTTGCGAGGCGACCCGCCCCAAGGCGAGACCACCTTTCGTCCGACCGCGGGTGGGCTGCGATACGCCAACGAGTTGGTGGCCTTGATTCGTGAGGAGTTTCCCGAATTCGGGATTGCCGTGGCGGGCTATCCGGAAACGCACATCGAAGCATCCAATGCACGAACCGACCTGGAAAATCTCAAGCGTAAAGTGGATACTGGAGCCGACATCGTCATTACGCAACTCTTTTACGACAACTCCCACTTCTTTGACTTCCTAGATCGAGCACAAGCGATCGGCATCGACATTCCGATCATCCCCGGTGTGCTGCCAGTGACGAACTTGGTCCAGATCAAACGCATCGCCTCACTATGTGGCGCGGAACTGCCCGAGGCTTTCACCAACGATCTCGACCGCCATGCGGACGACACCGATGGCCAATTCAAGGTCGGGGTTGCCCATGCGACCGAGCAAGTTCAAGAACTCATCGGCGCCGGCGTCGCGGGAATCCACTTCTATGTGTTGAATAAGTCGCTGGCCACGGCTCGAATTCTCAGCGGCGTTTCGCTGCCCGGTTAGCCGGTTCATGCCTCTCGATAGGAGGATGAGGGGGTAAGTCCGAATGCGTGAGCTTGCCCCACCCGCCTCTTCTCTCGGTTTCTCCATCTTTGGGACTCCATTCAGGTGTTGTCGGAGTTGTGACAAGCACGGATAATGGAATGGCGTTGGATTTCCGCGGTGGGAGGGGTCTGTTCGTGTCACGATCGAATCGCTTCATGAAACTTGTGGTCCTCGCGTTTCTTGCACTAGCGGTAGGGCAAGTCGCGGTGATGGCTCAGGCTCGATTTCGCGGTACGAAGCAACTCGCCAAACGGCCGACGTTCACCGACGATCAACGGGCCGTGTTCTTTCAATGCTCTCCGCGAACTTGGGCCAGGTGAGCCAGGCGCCAAACCGGCGGCCGCCGCGGTGTCGCCCCCATCGCCGTCGCCGAATGAACCGCTCGTCGAGCACAACGGCATGGCATGGTCGCATGTCGTGGATGCCGAGGTGATCGAAGACGAAGTAAAGTCGCACGTGACGGCCGTTGCCGAACATGTACGGTCGTTGAACGCGTTCAAATCGGGCGGCTATAAGGAGATCCGTGATCGCTACAGCCTGTTAGCGGTGTTGTTCGGGGTGATCGCCCAATACGACGGTGATGTGCGGTGGAAAGACAAGGCGTCTGGAATGCGGGCAGCCCTGGCACGAGCCGGATTCAACTGCAAGGTTGCCACGGATGCTTCGTTTAAGGAATCGAAACTTCGCGGCGAGGACTTGGCGACGCTCGTGCGTGGTGGTTCTCCGGAATTGCCGCGAGCGGCGGCGACTATCGAAGACGGTTGGCCGTCGGTTGCCGATCGCTCGCCGCTGATGAAGCGCATGGAGGAGGCTCAACACGGACGTCTCGATGTATGGACCGCCAACAGCGAGGAATTTCAACGCAACGGCGACAAGCTTTTCCACGAAGCCCAACTCTTGCGACTGCTTGCCGAGGTGATCAAGGATTCCGCGTATGAGTACGCCGAAGACGAACTTTACCAGCAATACGTCAAGAAGATGCGAGAGAACTGCGATCAAGTGATCGCGGCCGTCAAAGAAGATCGTTTCGAGGAAGCGCAGTCGGCCGTTCGCCGCATCAATCGGCAGTGCGATGACTGTCACGGCGATTACCGTGGCTGATGTTGTTCATGCCCGGCGGTGTTCCCGACGATGTTTCACCGCCCGCTATTGAACGCGCGCTTTGTCTCGACGAGCGCTCTGTTGTGTACGCTCGGGCCAAGGGACAACGATCGCCGTGTACCATGGATCGGCGGGTTTGCCTTCGGCCGCGACGATGGTTTGTCCCGGCAGTAGTTCCACTTGATACGGTTTTCCCGAGAGGGGATTAAGCTGGTAGGGTGGTGGCGATTGGCCAGCGGCCAGCGCCAAAGCCAAGCACCACGCCTCGCAGGCAGCCCGATCCTCGGCCTGAATGCGTTGCCCCTGTTCAATATCACCGAGCAACATTCGTCCGGCGATAACGGGATACTCTGGCGTGTCCTCCAGTTCGTTGAGTCGCAAACGTGTTCGCACGAAGACCTCTCGCCGCCGGTAGAACGGTTGCTCGCACGCCGCGATTACATCGCGCATGGTCCGTAGATAGAAGATTTCATCGGCATCGATACCACGCAGCGCCGCTGCTTCGAAGACCGATAGATTCGTTTCCTCGACCAACCGCTGCATTTCTTGATCGGTCAATAGCCAGATCAAATCGCCCCCGCGAATTGCCTCGTAGGTGTGCAGGCCCAGCGCTCGATCGCCAACCCATGCGCGGCAATCTTGCGGCCAGTGGTCCAGTTGCGCGGCCACCATCGCGTAAACGTGAGTGATGCTTTCGACATCTAGATTGGGATGGAGCACGATTGCTTCGGCGACAGCCAATGCAATCCGCCGCAGTCTTGCGGCTTCGATGCGGCAGATCACATGCCGTTCATTGCCGAGCGACTCCGCGCCGCGAAACATGTAGCCGAGCGACTTAACCGCGCCGGCTAAGTCGTTATTCGACAAGCATTCAGCCGCCTGAAACGCTTCCAGCCGCCCACAAACACATACGACGTCGATGAACGACGTGTCGGCGAAAAAGCCCGCCTTGTGCATCAGCCCGAAGTTGCAATGCGGAAGATCATAGGCCGCCCGCGAATTGAGCCACGCCTGTTCATATTTTTGCCGAAGGCGGATCATCTTTTCAAGCACCATCGGGCTAAACGTGAACCGATCCTCGGGAATCAGTTCGCGGGATGCCTTGTCGGCACGTTCCAGCGACTTTGGGGAGAACAGTTTCAAGAGAGCGACGGCCGTGTTGCTGCCTCCATCGGATGGCGGGCTGTCGAGTTGCACCGGGGTGCCCCCTTCGTCTTCAACGCGATCTAGCTCGTCTTGCAACTCCGCGTTGGGAGAACTTCGCGCCCGGGTTAGCTGGCCATATTCGTCGGTGACCATCTTGGCATACTGCTCGTCCCTCGATTCAACGGAGCAGCCCGCGGCACCAACAAGCAGGAACACCAGCATATGCCAACAATAGATCGAATTCATGAGACAGCCTCGGCACTTCCTTGTGCTGCGCGTTTCCCGATGCGCAAAGCGGTTGACGCGATTCCACGCATAGGTTGGAGCGTGTGACGGGGGCGCTATGCTACCGGAGCCGCCACGCTTACGAGAAGAGCGGTTTAATCGCCCCGAGTCTTGCGTGCCATGATAGCACTAGCGTCACACCGGTCATTGGCTGCTAAGACGACGACTTGGCCGCCGTGGGAGAACGTTTGGTTGGCGTCCCGTTGTTCCGTGGCCGATCCAGTGAGTCCATGTCGATGATCTCGGCAAGTCCGGCTTCGGCCAACTCGCGGCCTGAAACATAACGTCCGGGATTGATCCATTTTTCCATCTGTTTGAAACTGACATTGAACATATCGGCCAGCAAGTGGTCCATTTCGGTTTCGAGCGACTCGAAGTGGCGTGCCCATTCAGCCGCTTCGGCCAATCCCACGTGTTCTTCACTTTGCCATTTCATGGGATGAAACAACAACACGCTAAAGGGCGTGACAAATCGATGTTGACACGCCGCGAAGGGCCACAGAGCAGCGGACGAACATTCGCCCGTTACGATCGCCGTGGCACGCAGCCCACGAAGACGAATCAACCCGACCATGTGCATCGCGCAATACGGGCTTCCGCCGGGAGAGTCGAAGTACAAGATGCACTCGCCGCCACGGGGCACGTCGAGAAGTTTCTCGGTGAGTGCTCCCTCGTTGTCGGTGAGATCACCAACCATCGGGATTTCCAGCGGCCCTTCTTGTTCTTCTTGTTCCATCGTGGTTTCCTTCGGTCTGCCTGGGGCGCTGAGAAAAGAAGCTTGCCAAAATAGCTTACTCCATGCACATATAGCTTCATCCTACCAAAGGCACAAGCAAGGGTGGTCCAGAAAACCCGGCGGAATCACATGTTTCGCGGAGATCGTTCGCGTTCTAACGAACGCTCCGCCGGAGTGTTCGAGAGGGGGCCTTGGAGAGCCAGCCGAGAGTGACGCCGGCAGCCGACGAACAATCAGGGATTGGTTGGTTCGACGAACCGTTCACGGATGCGAATTGGCCCCTGACAGCACTCGCATTCTTTCAGCTCGAACATTGAAATGGAACAGACATCGCACCAATAATCGAGTTCGTACTTGTGGCCGTCGTGGAGGGTGTACACGCGAATCACCTGAATCACCGGCGATCCAGTAAACCGCCGCGCCAGCAATTCGACGTTGATATTGCGAATTCGCTCATCCTTATGAAAGGCCCTGCCCCGGGCGTCCTTGGCGATTGGGTAGAGCCGACCGTCTTCGGTTTCCAACGCCACCATGGCTTCCGCCGCGTCGTCGTCGGTCTGAATTCCATAACGACGTTTGAGCGCTTCGGCCAGCCACACGACTCGCCCTCGCAGGGCAACCGTTTCATAGTCCCCCCGTTCCGCCGATGCCTGATTGTTGGAGGAAGAATGGGCCGTCGTTTCGCCGTCGCCCGCGTCACAACGTTGAGGAGCAACCGCCAACAGCACGACCGCCAACAGCCGTGCGAACTGAATTGAAAGCTGCCAAGATCGTTGATTCACCAGTTGATGTGCCAAGGGGGCCAACCTATCTCGTACCGGCTTTCTCATGGAGAAGATTCCTGGACTTCGGTTACTCTTCGGCATGGCCCACCAGAACCAAGGTCATCATGAGTGGGGCCTCTGGAGAGGTCGTCGTAACGACCGGAAGTCGCACGCTCCACAAATCGTGGTCTTCGTCGTGCAACATGACTGCCTCATTCGTCGCATCATCGGCCGTTCGCGGCAAGCTCAACATGCAGGGGTGCGCGGACTGTGCCGCGTCGGCGCTGCGTTCAAACAACGTCTCGCTTTCGACGGGTCCGGCTTCCGTGTCGTCTTCGGCCAGCGACAGTAACACAAAATCACGCGTGTCGGAGGTGCCGACGTGATTCCCGTCGACAGGTTGTTGTGCGTAGCGAATCGTGTAAACACCTTTGTCGATATCTTGATCGCGAAAGTCACCGCCACGTCGGTGGTAGAGAATAACGCCCATCAACGCACCTTGCTGAAACGGATAGAGCACCGTTTGCGAGGCCGTGAAGTCTTTCTTGGCGGGCAACTGCTTACAAAGCCACAAGTCGCAGAACGCTCGGCCTTTGCGGAGTACCCGGTAGCCTTCCGTCGAGAGTTCGGCCGCGATTTCCTCCGAGAGCTCATCCGCTGGCGCGGGTTCGGCGAGCGGTTCAATCGCGTAGTCGGCGGCAACGACATACCGACTTGTGATCATCAACACAACGACACACATCAACAAACGGAATCTCATATCGAATTCACTCCCGGTCAATCTCAAATTCGCGGTACCTTCTCTATCATACCCGGACAGAGCACGCCGGGTTGCAAGTTCGCCCGGGACCCCCAAGAGTCTGTCTCGGAACATCCACGGGGAACTCCCCGCGCGAGCTTTCGGGATAACCGTTCTCTCCGGAATGCCCCGAAGGCGTTCTCAATAAATGTCCTGCATCGATCCGGACTTAGCCCGGCGGCCGAGAGACGGAACTGGCAGCCTTGGCGTTTTCCGTTTACGGTTTTTTCGAGGCCGATTTAATAGCTGAACGTGGCGAGAAACGCGCTTCGCGTTCCTGGACAATCCCACGCGCCGCCCAAGCCGCGTACCGAACTCCGACCGCTGATCGTGTAGGCCGGGGCTGCATTCTCAACGCGTGCCAGTGGCGGGTAGAAAACGATCTCGTTCGTGCAAACGCAATCGCTGTCCAGGAGCTTTCGCGTGAGAACTTCGACCACGTTGCCGGCGGACAATTGAGCCACCATCTCGCTATGGTCGATCTTCATTTCGATCGGCGCGGATATTACCCGTTGAATCTCGCCGATTGCTGGTCCGCCATGCTCCTGGACCATCGCGACCAATGCCGCACGTTGTAGGTCGTTGGCCCGTTGGTCGACAATCACCAGCGACCGAATCGGATCAGCGTTGAACACCAGGCCTCCGCCGAACCCCAACGTACCCGACGCCCGAACGGCCACCACGACGTGTAGGCCAGAGAGATCGACGCCGTTGAGTTCCCCGCTTTCAATGCTCCATCCCATGATGGCTTCCTTGCCCGCCAGGGAGGTTTCGGCGTTGGCAAAGCAGGGGCCCGTGTAAACGTCGCAGGTTCGGGTTTCGAGATAGTCCCCGGAGATCTCCGCGGAAAACACCGCGGTCGTGGACAAGACCGTGGCACACAAGACG
>Ga0114931_10002345_pt1 | contig 24140 bp, 23 predicted proteins | sample 2SBtaG_FD_89579 | JGI IMG/M metagenome (GOLD analysis project Ga0114931, IMG submission 89579) | Deep subsurface microbial communities from Kolumbo volcano to uncover new lineages of life (NeLLi) - 2SBTROV14_V59a metaG | ecosystem: Environmental > Aquatic > Marine > Volcanic | place: Kolumbo... | reverse complement strand
TACTCAAGCGCACCACCGTGGCGATCAACGGCGTGAAGGGTGAGCTCACAGACATCAAGCCTGGCCAGCGAGTGCTGATCTACTGGATCAAGGATCCCCACAAGGAAGGGGAGCTCTTTGCCCGAAAGATCGACATGGTGTCAGGTAACGTCATATCCCGCGGAGGGGCCGATTAGGATTCGGACGTCCTTCCGAGCTTCGTACCGCCCCCTCTGACATTCCGAAGAGGATGGAGCGGGTCGCTCCATCGGGTCTAGAAGCCCGCTACCTCCGGGAGGATCTCCTTGGCGAGGATCTCCACCGGCCGCACTTCGTGGATGTCGGGGAGGTTCACGATGAGCTGCTGGATCCCGAGCTCGGCGAGCTCCCGGCACGCGGCGATCACATCCGCCGCCGACTGCCGCTCGGGGCCGAGGGCGATGCTCGTCAGGCAGGTCTTCTCGATCGTGTCGTAGTCCCGTTCGAGGCTGTCGCAGTGGTCCCGCAGCACCGCGAGCTTGTGCCGCACCACGTCCACGCCTTCGTAGGTGAAGAGGTTGCAGGCGTCCGCGTACTCGGCGACGAGACGCAGGGTCTTGCGCTCACCCATCCCGCCGATGAGGATGGGCGGGTGCGGGTGCTGCAGGGGTTGCGGCACGCAGAGGGTTTCCTGCAGGTGGTAGTGGTGCCCTTCGTAGGCGCCGTCGTCTTCGCTCCACATCTGCTTGGCGATCTGGAGGGTCTCCTCCAGGCGCTCGAAGCGCTCGGCGAGGGGCGGGAAGGGAACCCCCAGGCCGTAGTGCTCCCGGTCGAACCAGGCGGCACCAATCCCCAGCATCGCCCGCCCCTCGGAGAGCACGTCCAGGGTGGTCAGCGTCTTGACCAACACGCCGGGGTGGCGGTAGGTCACGCCAGTGACCATCGTCCCGAGCTTCACCCGGCGGGTCTGCGCGGACAGCCAGTGGAGGGTGCCATAGCCCTCGAGCATGTCGTGTTCGGGAGGACCCACCAGGGGAATCTGGAAGAGGTGATCCATCACCCAGAGGCTGGCAAAGCCGCCCTCGTCCGCCGTGGTCGCGATGGCGCGCAGCGTGGATGCCAGGGCCTCCGGCCCGCCTGGCCAGGTGAAATCCGGGATCTGCAAGCCGATACGCATGGCCGCCCTCCTCGCTCGCAACTGTACACCGGTCCGCGTGCACCCGGCCCGCCGGTATGCTCCCGCCATGGCCCAGCCCGCCGCGCCGCCTGCGCCGCCTGCGCCGCCGCCCGAGGGGAGCGACCCCTCTCGCTATGGCTGGTTCCTCACGGGCATCGGCTCGTGGTTCGGGGCGCTCGGCATGCAGCAGGTGTTGATGTCCTGGCTGGTGGTGGGTGCGCTGCGCGAAAGCCCGGAATGGGTCGGCGTCGCGCAGATGTCCACGATGCTGGCGAGCATCCTGCTGCTGCCCCTGGGCGGCGCCTTCGGCGACCGCCTGGACGCCCGCAGGTTGCTGATCTTCCTTCACCTGATTGCCGCCGTTCCCATCCTGGTACTGGCCGCGACGCTCTCCCTGGGCTTGCTGAACCTGCCGATCCTGATCGGCTGCGGCCTGGCCATGGGGGCCAGCAACGCCTTCTCCAACCCGGCGCGGGACAGCCTGCTCTCGAGGGTCGCCGGAAGCGACTTGATGCGCGCGGTGACCGGGGCAACGATCGCCCAGTTCGGCTCCCAGGGCGTGGGCATGTGGATCGCGGGAACCGCGCGCTACATCGGCGGGCCCCTCGCCCTCTTCATCCAGGCGGTCACGATCTCGCTGGGCTCGCTGGTTTCGCGGCGCCTGCCGGGCCGGCCTCGGCGCCCGGAAGGCATGCCACCCCCGGCGGCACCGGCGCGGCCGGGCCTGGCCGAGGTGCTGGCGGGGCTTCGTTTCGTGCTGGCCACGCAGCTGCGGCTGGTCTTCCTGCTGGTCTTCGCCGTGGGCCTCTTCTTTGGAGGCTCCTATAACGTGGTGCTACCCCTCGCGGTGCGCGACGTCTACGCCGGCGGCGTGCAGGAAATCTCCTGGCTGATGATGATGTTCCCGGCGGGCACCATCCTGGGATCGCTGGTGATCCTGAAGCGCGGCGGCATCCTTCGCAAGGGACGTGCCCTCGCCCTGGCCCTGGGCGCCGGCGGCGCCGCGCTGATCGTCGGGGGCCAGGGGCTGCCCTTTCCCGGAATCGTCGCCGCGATCTTTGCCTGGGGGCTCGCCGGCTCGGTCTTCATGAACGTGAGCCGCACCCTCTTCCAGGAGCGGGCCCCCGAGGCCGAGCGCGCACGCGTGCTGGCGGTGAATCAGCTGGGCTTCATGGCGGCCGGGCCCCTGGGCTCGCTGCTGGCGGGCTTCCTCTGCGGCGCCCTGGGCCCCATGGCCACCCTGGTCACCCTGGGCACTGCCATGCTCGTGCTGGTCGGCGTATTCTGGGCCTTCACCGGTGTCCGTCACATGCGCTAGGGATCGAAGGAGGGACCATGGGAACACTGACAGGCCAGACCGTCCTCGTGACCGGCGGCACCAGCGGCATCGGCCGTGCGACGGCGCTGGGCCTGGCGCAGCAGGGCGCTCGGCTGCTCCTGGTCGGACGCAGCCCAGAGCGAGGCGAGGAGACCCTCGCGACACTGCGTGCGGCGGCTCCCGAAGTGGAAGCCGAGCTTCTCCTGGCGGATCTCGCCTGCCTGAAGGAGATCCGCAGCCTGGCGGACCGCATCCTGGAGCGGGCGCCGCGCCTCCACGTGCTGGTGAACAACGCCGGCGTGGTGGTGATGAGGCGAAAGACCACGCCAGACGGCTTCGAGACGATGTTCGGGGTGAATCACCTCGCCTCCTTCCTGCTCACGGGCCTACTCCTCCCGCGCCTGCGGGAAAGTGCTCCCGCACGCATCGTGAACGTAGCCTCGGAGGCCCATCGGATGGGAGCCCTGGACCTTTCCGACCTCCAGAGCGAGAGGCGCTTTGGCGGCATGAAGAGCTACGGCCGCAGCAAGTCTGCCAATATCCACTTCACCTACGAGCTGGCCCGGCGCCTGCAAGGCAGCGGAGTCACGGCGAACTGTCTGCATCCCGGGGCGATCGCCAGCCGCCTCGGACGAGGCAACGGGGCGCTCCTGGACGGCGTGCAACGCTTCGCGGGCTTCTTCATGAAGTCGCCGGCGCAGGGGGCTCGCACCTCCATCTACCTGGCCTCCTCTCCCGAGGTGGAGGGCATCTCTGGGCGCTACTTCGTGAAGTGCCACGAGCGTCGCTCCGCAGATCCCACCTACGACCGCGAGGCCGCCACGCACCTCTGGCGGGCCAGCGAGGAGATGACCGGCCTCAGCTATCCGTGAGGGCTTTCCGCCCGGACGGGCCCGGGTCGGGGCTCAAGGGTTGGCGTGTTGGGGGAAGACCCCATTGACCCCGGGGCACCCAGCGCGAAACACTCGCAGGCGTCGTGCCCCCCTCGATCCTGATCCTCGACGACGAGCCCCTCGTGGGGTCCTCGCTGCGCCGCTTTCTGGAGCGGGACAGCTTCGAGGCGGAGAGCTTCGAACGCCCTGCCCAGGCCCTGGAGCGCCTGAAGCAGCAGCCCTTCGACCTCTTCCTCACCGATCTCAATCTGCCCGAGTTCGACGGGATCGAGGTCCTGCAGCGCGTCAAGAAGATCCGGCCACACTGCGAAGTGGTGATCATGACCGGCTACGCCACGGTGGAGACTGCCATCGAGGCCATCAAGCGCGGCGCGGTGGACTACCTGACGAAGCCCTTCAGCTACCGCGAGCGGTTGCTGCCCCTGCTGCACTCGATCCTCGAGGCCGATGCCACCGAGTCCTGGCCGGAGGAGAGGCGGCGGGCGGACGCCACCGCCCGCCCCGTGCGGCCTGCCGCGGATCCGCTGGACTTCCTGGTCACCCGAAGTCCGGGGATGCAACGCATCGCAACCACGCTTCCGCGCATCGCCCGCTCCGGCGGAAACGTGCTGCTGCGCGGCGAATCCGGCACGGGGAAGGAGGGGATCGCCGACGCCATCCACGCGCTCTCCGAGCGCGCCGACAAACCGCTGGTCAAGGTGAACTGTGCCGCCATTCCCGAGAGCCTGCTGGAGAGCGAGTTCTTCGGGCACAAGAAGGGGGCCTTCACCGGAGCCCACAGGGACCGGGACGGCCTCTTCCAGTCCGCCCATACGGGGACGCTCTTCCTGGACGAGGTGGGAGACCTGCCCCTCGGCATCCAGGCCAAGCTGCTGCGCGTCCTCCAGAGCGGAGAGGTGCAGCAGCTGGGCGATGCCGGGAAGGTCGGGCGGGTGGACTTCCGGCTGATCGCCGCGACCAACCGCAACCTCGAGGCTGCCATCGCCCAGGGAGCCTTCCGAGAAGACCTCTACTACCGGCTGGCTGTGCTGCCTGTGGAGCTGCCGCCCCTGCGCGAGCGCCTCGAGGACCTGGACGGCCTCATCCGGGTGCTCTCCGCGCGCATCGGGCCCGGAGAAGCGGCTCGGATGAGCGACCCCGTCCTGGGAGCGCTGCATACCTACCCATGGCCCGGAAACGTCCGGGAGCTGGAGAACGCCGTAGAGCACGCCCTGGTGCTGGCAGACGGTGACGAGGTGCGTCTGGAGCACCTGCCCGCGGCGATCCAGGACCACGTGGCCAGCACATCCAGCTCCCTGCCGGTGCCCCCCCAGGTGGCGGGCACCCTCGAAGACATCGAGGTGAGCTGCATCCTGCAGGCCATGCAGAAGACGGGCTTCAACCAGACCCACGCTGCACGGGTCCTCGGCATCACGCGGCGCACCCTCGCCTACCGCATCGGCAAGTATGGCCTCCGGGGGCAGCTGGAGAGCCTCCGCCAGGGGAACGGCCCGCCGCGCATGGCCCGGATCCGCCCCGTCCCCCGTTCCAGCAGCGCGTCGATCTAGGCTCCTGGCCCCGGACGCCGAACCGGGCTCCCAGCGCGAAGGCCCGCGCCTGGTATCCTCCGGCCTCTCCAGCCAGGGAGGTTCCCCATGTCCAGTTCCGCCCCGAATGTCGCCATGTGGCGCCAGGCGCTCACGGTCATGCCCCGCATCTCCAAGGAGGAGTGGGACGCCCTCGACCTGGTGTCGCGCTGGCTGATCGCCACCCGTTCCGCGGTGATCGTGATGACCTTCACCTCGGCCGCCTTTGCCGGCGTGCTGGCCTTCAGGGCGGAGCGCTTCGACCCCCTGCTCTGGCTGCTGGCCACCGTGGGGCTGTGCCTAGCCCATGCCACGAACAACCTGGTGAACGACCTCACGGACCACTGGAAGGGCGTGGACAAAGACAACTACTTCCGCACCCAGTATGGCCCGCAGACCGTCGAGGAGGGCTACCTCTCGGTGCGCGGCATGCTCGTCTACGCGGCGCTGACGGGGCTCGCGGCCGTCGCCATTGGCGCCTACCTCGTGGCCGTGCGCGGGGAGACGGCCCTGTGGCTGCTCGGGGCCGGGGCCTTCTTCGTGCTCTTCTACACCTGGCCGCTCAAATACATCGGCATGGGCGAGCCGGCGGTACTGATGGTCTGGGGCCCGTTGATGGTGGGCGGTACCTACTTCATCACCACCGGCCAGTGGAGCAACGACGTCGCCATCGCCAGCCTGGCCTATGCGCTTGGACCGACAGCTGTGCTCTTCGGCAAGCACATCGACAAGCTCGATGCGGACCGGGAGAAGGGCATCCACACCTTGCCGGTCCTCCTCGGCGAGCGGCTCTCCCGCGTCGCCGTGCTCGGCATGCTGCTCGCCCAGTTTGGAGTCATCGCCTACTTGATCGGAGTGTCCTACTTCACGCCCGCGATGCTCATCACCCTGGCGGCGGCACCTAGCCTCGGGCGCGTCTTCAAGACCTTTGGCAGGCCACGGCCGAGCGGCCCGCCGCCTGAGCTTCCTGCGGGTGTCTGGCCGCTGTGGTTCGTCGCCCAGACCTTCTGGTACAACCGCCGCTTTGGCGCCTGGTTCCTGCTGGCCCTGGTCGTGGATGTCGCGGTGACGCGAATCCAGGCCTAGGCCGGTGACCCTGGTGGAGCCGAGGCCCTGGAGATCCCCAAGGGGTGATTGACAGCCGGCCCAAGGTCAATACCATTCCATCCGCATAGATAGATATTGATGTCTGCGGCTACCGGGACGATTCGGAGGCCGCCAAGGAGGCTCGATGAGTGCCAGCACGCCCCCCTTCAAGGTCGCAGATCTCGGCCTGGCCGAGCTCGGCCGCAAGGAGATCCGCCTCGCGGAGCACGAGATGCCCGGGCTGATGGCGCTGCGCAGCCGCTACACCGAGAGCCAGCCCCTGGCCGGCGTAAAGATCATGGGCAGCCTCCACATGACCGTGCAGACCGCCGTCCTGATCGAGACCCTCACTGCGCTGGGGGCGGACGTCCGCTGGGTCTCGTGCAACATCTTCTCTACCCAGGACTCCGCTGCCGCGGCGGTCGCCGTCGGCCCCGACGGCACTGCGGAGCATCCCCAGGGCATCGCGGTCTACGCGTGGAAGGGCGAGAGCCTCACGGAGTACTGGGAGTGCACGAACCTCGCCATGGCCTGGCCCGACGGCAGTGGCCCAGACCAGCTCGTGGATGACGGCGGCGATGCGACGCTGCTCTTGCACAAGGGCCTCGAGTTCGAGAAGGCGGAGAAGGTGCCGGCGTACAATCCTGAGACCGACGCCGAAGAGTGGGGAGTCATCCTGGAGCTGCTGCGTGGGCAGCAGCAAGCCGACCCCGGCCGCTGGGCACGCCTGAACGCGGGGATGAAGGGCGTCTCCGAGGAGACCACGACCGGTGTCCACCGCCTCTACCAGATGGAGAAGAGTGGCGAGCTGCTCTTCCCCGCCATCAACGTCAACGACTCCGCCACCAAGAGCAAGTTCGACAACACCTACGTCTGCCGCCATTCCCTGCCAGACGGCCTGATGCGCGCCACCGATGTGATGCTGGGGGGGAAGGTCTCGGTGGTGTGTGGCTTTGGGGAGGTGGGCAAGGGCTGTGCCCAGGCGCTACGCGGCCAGGGGTGCCGGGTGATCATCACGGAGATCGACCCCATCTGCGCGCTTCAGGCCGCCATGGAGGGCTATGAGGTCCAGCAGCTGGAAGACGTGGTCGGGCGGGCAGACGTCTTCGTCACCACCACCGGCAACCTCGACATCATTACCGCCGAGCACATGGCGCGCATGAAGGACAAGGCCATCGTCGGCAACATCGGCCACTTCGACAACGAGATCGACATGGCCGGCCTGAAAAAGCTGCCCGGTGTGCGCCGCGAGAACATCAAGCCCCAGTACGACGAGTGGATCTTCCCCGACGGCCACAGTGTGCTGGTCCTCGCCGAGGGCCGGCTACTGAACCTGGGCTGTGCCACCGGCCACCCGAGCTTCGTGATGAGCGCGTCGTTCACCAATCAGGTGATTGCGCAGCTCGAGCTGCACCAGCACCCGGAGAAGTACGAGAAGAAGGTCTACGTCCTGCCCAAGCACCTCGACGAAGAGGTCGCGCGCCTGCACCTCGAGCAGCTCGGCGTGAAGCTGACGCGCCTGACTCCCCAGCAGGCCGAGTACCTCGGCGTCCCGCTGGAAGGCCCCTACAAGCCCGACCATTATCGCTACTGAAGAGTAAGAGCGTAAGAGCGGGGACGTTCTTTGCGAACTTGCGTTGTGGAGGGCTGGTCCCCAGCCCTCCACAACGCAAGTTCGCAAAGAACGTCCCCGCGGAGGCACCTTGCAGCGCGACGAGATCCATCAGCTCTTCGACCTTTCGGGCCGCGTAGCCATCATTACGGGGGGCAGCCGGGGCATCGGCCGCGGCATCGCCTTGGGCTTCGCGGCGGCCGGCGCCAAGGTGGTGATTGCCAGCCGCAAGCTCGAGGCCTGCCAGGCGGTGGCCAGGGAGATCGAGGAGGCCGGCGGCGAGGCGCTGGCCGTGGCCACCCACATGGGCGAGCTCGGCGATCTGGAAGCCCTGGCCGAGGCCAGCGCGACGCGCTTCGGCCGCATCGACATTGTGGTCAACAACGCCGCCAATGCCCTGGCCCAGCCCATCGGCAAAGTCACACCGGAGGGGTGGGAGAAGTCCTACCACGTCAACGTACGCGGCCCGCTCTTCCTGGTGCAGTACGCCCTGCCCTGGCTGGAGCGCAGCCCCTGCGCCTCGGTGATCAATATCCTCACCGCGGGTATCTACACCCATGGCGCCACCCTGGGGCTCTACACCTCCGGCAAGGCAGCGCTGAAGCAGCTCACCCGCAGCATGGCTGCAGAGCTGCTGGGCCGTGGAATCCGTGTGAACGCCATCGCCCCAGGGACCTTCGACACGGACATGGTTCGCAACAACCCGCCGGAGACAGTCGCGATGATGGTCCGCAGCTCGCCCATGGCCCGCATGGCCCAGCCCAGGGAGATCCTGGGAGCCGCATTGCTCCTGGCCTCGGACGCCGGCAGCTATGCGACGGGCAGCACGGTGATCATCGATGGCGGCATGATCATGGCCTGACCCCCCGGGGCCCGGAGCAAGACCCGGGTCGCAATGCCTTGGCCGTTCTCTATCATGCCCGGTCATGCTTCTGCGACGCGGCTACCTGGCCTTTTCCCTCAGCCTGGCCCTCGTTCTGGGGGCTGCGGCCCCCGCCCGAGCCGATCTCAGCTGCGCGAACATCCCCACCCTCACCAGCTACGCCTTCCAGAAGCACATCAAGTTCCACGAGCTCACGCCGGAGCTGCAGCAACGCACCGCCAAGGCCTATGTCGAGCGGATGGACCCCCAGCGAGTGCTCTTCCTGGCGAAGGACGCGCGACGCTGGCAGGAGGCCCTGCGCCACGTCTTTCAGGAAGCCGCCGGTGGCGACTGCAGCCGTCTCCAGGACCTGCGCAAGGAGCTGATCGCCCGAAACCGCGAGGCGCAGGGATTCATTCGCAGCTTCGTCGGCGGGGACGACTATGCGCTGGACGAATCGGCGGAGCTCTTGATCGACCCGCAGAAGCGCGGCTGGCCGACCACCAAGGAGCAGCAGGCGGCACTCCTGCGCACCCTCGCCCACTTCCAGATCTCGAACTACATGAGCTCGGGAATCGACCTCGCCGAAGCGCGGCACCGGCTCATTCACCGCTACGCCCTGCGAACCCGGCGTGCCTCGGAGCTGACCCAGGACGATCTCTACTCCGGCTTCATGGACTCCTTTGCGCGCTCCCTGGACCCACACTCCTCCTACTTCTCGGCAGACGCCCTGGAAGACTTCCAGATCCAGATGCAGCTCTCGTTGGAAGGGATCGGCGTGGCCTTGTCCGAACAGGACGGCTATGCGGTGGTCGAGGAGATCATTCCCGGCGGCGCAGCCGATCGAATCGACATCCTGCGCCCCAAGGACCGCATCATCGCCGTGGCGGACGAGGGCAAGCAGCCCGTAGACGTCATCGACATGGCGCTGCGGGACGTGGTGCACCTGATCCGCGGGAAGAAGGGCAGCCGCGTGCAGCTCTCCGTGATCCGCCAGGCAAAAAAGAGCAAGCGCTTCCAGGTCACGATCGTCCGCGACACGATCGATCTGGAAGACCAGGCTGCGAGCCTCCACATGCGCGACCTCGAGGTCGGTGGCCGCAACATGAAGCTCGCGGTCATCAACCTGCCCTCTTTCTACGGCGACCGCGACCCGACCAAACGCCAGGGATCCCGGGACGTGCATCGATTGCTCGACCAGGCCAAGAGCAGGGGAGCCGAAGGGCTGGTCCTCGACGTCTCCCGCAATGGTGGCGGCCAGCTCGAGGACGCGGTCACCCTGACCGGCTTGTTCATCAACCAGGGCGGGATCGTCGCGGTAAGGGGAGAGAACGCCCGGCGCCACATCCTTGCAGACCCGGACAAGCGAATCGTCTGGTCGGGTCCGATGGTCGTGCTCACGACCCGCGTGACAGCCTCAGCCTCCGAGATCCTCGCCGGCGCGGTTCAGGACTACCACCGAGCCGTGGTCGTGGGGGACGGCCACACCTTTGGCAAGGGCACCGTGCAGAGCGTGCTTCCCCTGCGCAGGGGCTGGGGCGCGCTGAAGGTGACAACGGGCATGTTCTTCCGGCCAGGCGGCTTCTCGACCCAGCTGAGCGGGGTGCCTTCCGATGTCGTCGTACCCTCACTCTTCGCCTCCGACACCTTCGGCGAAGCGACCCAGCCGTACTCCCTGCCCCCGAAAGCCACTGGAGCCTTTCTCAGCGAGCGTGCCAACGGGGCAGGCCCCTCCCACTTCACACCCATCACCCCGAAGGTGATCGCAGAGCTCGACAAGCGGTCCCTTGCGCGAGTCGAAAAGGACCCCTTCTTCAACAAGGTCGAGGAGCAGCTTGCCAAGCGGAAGCAAGAGAACGGCGTGGTCCACCTCACGGACCTGATGGCCCGCCAGGAGGCAGACAAGGGCGCAGAGATCAGCGGCGGCGCCGCGGGCGTTCCCGGCTCGGACACAGCGAGCGCAGATGCACCAAGCGCGGAGCCCGGCAGCAAGAGCAAGGACAAGGAGGGCAAGGACCAGCCCTCTCCGCAGGTCCAGGAGGCGCTGCACATCCTGGCCGACCTGATCCAGCTCCAGCAGTGAGGGGGCTCCTGGTCCTGGCTGCGGCGGGGGCCTTCGTGGCGTTCCTGGCGTGGACCTCACTGCGAGAGCGGGGCGTGCGCTGCGAAGTCTGCGTCGGCCTGGCCGGGCGTAGCCAGTGCAGCACGGCCAGTGCCCCAGACGCAGCAACGGCCCGCCAGGGCGCATTCAATACCGCTTGCGGTACGCTCTCAAACTCCGTTTCGGAAGATCTCGCCTGCCGGCGCAACGAGCCGGTTTCCGTCTCCTGCGCACCCTAGCGCTTGTCCTCGAAGCCATGGAGGAGCCCCCATGAATCCGGACCCCAGCGCCCGCTCCCGCATCGAGGCGCTGATCGCCTCGCAGCGCGTGGTGCTCTTCATGAAGGGCCAACGCGATGCCCCGCAGTGCGGCTTCTCGGCCCGCGTGTGTCAGATCCTCGACCAGCTGCTGCCGGACTATGCCACCGTGGACGTCCTTGCAGATCCTGCCCTGCGCGACGAGGTAAAGCGCTACTCGGAGTGGCCGACGATCCCGCAGCTCTATGTGGACGGCAGCTTCGTGGGCGGCTGCGACATCCTCCAGGAGATGTCGGAAGACGGCTCGCTCTTCGAGACCCTCGGCCTCGAGCGACCGAAGCCCGCGTCGCTTCCCCACGTCGAGTTCAGCGAAGCTGCGATCCAGGCCTTGGGCCGGCTGGCGGCCGAGCAACCGGCTGGACGGAGTCTCCACCTGGCCATTGACGCCCGCTGGCAGCACGCCCTCTTCTTTGGCGAGGACGCCGCGTCGGACCTCGTCGTCGAAGCGGGCGAGCTGCGCCTTGGCTTGGATCCCGTGAGCGCCAGCCGCGCCGAGGGCCTGCGCATCGATGCCGAAGGCGGGCCCGAGGGCCCCGCCTTTCGGATCGACAACCCGAATGCGCCGCGCCCAAAGGTCCAGCAGCTCGCGGTCCGCGAGCTGAAGCAACGCCTGGATGCGGGCGCGCCAATCCATCTCTTCGACGTCCGCACACCAGAGGAGCGGGCAATTGCCCATATCCCGGGCGCTCGTCTGCTGGACGAAGAAGCCACCCGGGCGATCGCTCGCCTCGACCGTGCCACACCCCTGGTCTTCCATTGCCACCACGGGGGCCGCAGTCACGCCGCCGCCGAACATTTTGCCGCCCAGGGCTTCCTCAACGTCGCAAACGTGGTGGGCGGCATCGACGCCTGGTCCCAGGAAGTCGACCCTTCGGTTCCCCGCTACTAGGAGGTGCCGTGATGGCAATCCAGATCCTGAGCGAGCCGCCGCCGGAGCCCGAGGAGCTCCGAGCACGCCTCGAAGCCGCAATTCGCGCGCATTTTCCCGATGCCAAGATCGAGGTCTCCGCCTCGAGCCCCGGGCACTTCGAAGTCACAGTGGTCTCGCCGCTTTTCCTGGGGCTACCCAGGGTGAAGCAGCAGCAGCGCGTCTATGCCGCCATCCGGGAGCTGATGGCCGGAGACTCCGCCCCGGTGCACGCCATCGACCGGATGGTCACGCGCGCGCCCTAGGCCCGGGCCATGGATCCGCGCTACTGCAGCCCTGTGAACGCCCGGGTGCCGGAGGCCCGACGGGGCGAGTTCCCTGTGCTGGCCCTGGGCAGCCTGCGTGTGGACCCGCCCGTCGTGCTGGCACCCATGGCCGGGGTCACGAACGCCCCGTTTCGTAGCCTGTGCCGCCACTTCGGGGCCGGCCTCTACGTGGGCGAGATGATTACCGCCCGCGCCCTACTGGAGCGCAACCGCAAGACGCTGCAGCTGGCGGGCTTCGGGCCCGAGGAGAAGCCGCGAAGCCTGCAGCTCTATGGCGTCGATCCGGAGACCCTGGGCGAAGCGGTGGCGATGCTCGTCGGCGAGGGGCAGGTGGATCATGTGGACCTGAATTTCGGCTGCCCGGTACGCAAGGTGACCCGACGCGGCGGTGGCGCCGCCATCCCCCTGAAGCCCCGTCTGCTCCGAAAGATCGCCAGGGCGACCGTGGCATCTGCTGGCAAAATTCCGGTGAGCATGAAGTTTCGCATGGGCATCGACGCCGATCACCTCACCTACCTGGAGGCGGGCCGCATCGGTGAGGGAGAAGGCTGTGCCGCGGTCACCCTGCACGCGCGCACGACCGCCGAGCTCTACGACGGCGAAGCACACTGGGAGGCCATCGGGCGGCTGAAGGCGACGCTGCCCCGCATCCCAGTACTCGGCAACGGCGACATCCTGGAGGCCCACGATGCCCTGCGTATGATGCGCAGCACGGGCTGCGACGGCGTTGTGGTGGGCCGTGGCTGCCTCGGACGTCCGTGGCTCTTCCGCGACCTTGCCGATGTCTTCGCGGGCCGCCCCCCCGAAGATCCCCCCAGCCTGGGGCAGATCAAGGCGGTGATGAGCAAGCATGCAGCGCTGCTCGCGGACTTCATGGGGGAGCGGGTCGGCGTGCGCTCCTTCCGCAAGCACGCCACCTGGTACACCAAGGGCTTTCCCCACAGCGCACGCATGCGAAGCGCGTTGATCCGGGTCTCTACCCTGGCAGAGCTCCAGGAAGTGCTTGCAGGGATCGACGACACCCTGCGCTTTCCGCCCGCCGCCCTGCGTCTCCCCCGCGGCAAGAGCAGCGGCACGCAGCGCGTGGCCCTGCCCGAGGGCTACCTCGATGCGCTGGAGGACGATACGCCGCCCGCCCCGGAAGCCCTGGAGGCGGTCTCCGGCGGCTGATTCCGCGTCGTCAGGAAGTCCCTCGCAACCTCGGCCGGCGCGCGGCCCGCGTCATCCACGGCAAAGTTCATGCGTCGCATGCTGCGAGCGTCGATGGCACCCGCGAGCCCACGCAGGGCGGCGATCACTCCGGGCTCCTCGCGGACGAGACGCGGCCCCGCCAGCACGATTGCGTCATAGGGCGGGATGACCCCGCGGTCGTCTTCCAGGAGACGCAGGCCCTGCGAGGCGATCCGTCCGTCGGTGGAGTAGGCGCTGATGACGTCCACTTCCCCGGCCGCGACGGCCTGGTACATGAGGGCGGCGTCCATGCTCCTCTCCTCTCGAAAATGGAAGCCGTAGGTCTTGACGAGGGCCGCCCACTCGGCGCGCTGGAAGAACTCGTAGTCGCCGCCGATCTCGAGCCCAGGTGCCACCCTCGCCAGCTGGCTCAGGGTGTGGAGCCCCAGGGCCTGTGCCCGGCGGTTGCGCATCGCCAGGGCATAGGTGTTCTCGAAGCCCAGGGCGGCGACCAGGCGGATGCCGTAGGCGCTGTCCAGATAGCCGCGCACCTGCTCCAGCAATTCGCCGCGGTCGCGCGGCAGCTGATGGCGCTTCATGATCGTGGCCCAGATGGTGCCCGAGTAGTCCACATAGGCATCGATCTCGTCCTGGCGCAGGGCGTCAAAGAGCACCGTAGACCCCATGGAGGCGAGGGTTTTTGTGGGACGTCCAGTCTCCCGCTGGATCTGCTGGGCAAGCACCTCGGCCAGGATGTACTGCTCGGTGAAGGTCTTTGCGCCGATGCGGACGGGCGCACGCCCCGCCGCGCTCCCCGCGATGAGCGAGAAGGCGGTCCCGACGTACAGCCCCAGCAATACAATGGCCGCGCCGGCTGTCCACGCGCGCCGCCGGGTGCGTAGCCCGACCTCGAGGACGCGGATCAGCTGGTCCAGCGTCAGGGCCAGACCCGCAGCGGCCAGGCAGCCCACGAGCACGGCACTATTGTTGCGGGTCTGGAGCCCGCTGAAGATGTAGTTGCCGAGGCTCGTCGCGCCGATCGGCGTGGAGAGGGTGGCGGTCCCGACCACCCACACCGTGGCCGTGCGCAGGCCGGCCACGATCATCGGCAGCGCCAGGGGAAGCTCGACGCGCAACAGCTCCTGCCACGGCGTCATGCCCACGCCGCGCGCCGCTTCCAGCAGCGCTGGATCCACCGCTGCAATCCCGGTGACGGTATTGCGCAGGATCGGCAGCATGCTGTAGAGGGTCAGGGCGATGACCGCGGGAAGGGGCCCGATGCTGCGCAGCTGGAACCCCAGTGCCGAAGCCACCCCGGCCAGCGAGGCCAGCAGCGGGACCATCACCGCCAGCAGGGCAAGGCTCGGGATGGTCTGGATCACGCTGGCCACGCCCAGCACCGGCGCCTCGAGACGGCGGCGGCCCGCCACCCACACGCCGAGGGGCACACTCACGAGCGTACCGATTGCAAGGGCGACCAGGCAGAGCTGGAGGTGCGCGAGCAGGTACCCTGGAAGCAGCAGCAGCTGGTCTCTCACCCGGCGCCCTCGGCGACCCCCAACTGCTGCCCCCTCATGCGGCGCCCCCAAGCAGCGACTCCACGGCCTGGGTCTGGCGACGCGGCGTGGAGAGCAGCTCCGCCACGCTGCGGTTTGCCGGCGCAGCGAGGAGCTCGGCCGGCGTTCCGACCTGCACGAGGCGCCCGGCATCCAGCACGGCGATGCGATCGGCGAGCAGCAGGGCTTCTACCATGTCGTGGCTCACGAAGAGCACCGTCACGCCGAGCTCGCGGCGAATGCGCGCGAAGGCCTGCTGGAGGCGGTCCCGGGTGAGCGGATCGAGTGCACCAAACGGCTCGTCGAGAAGCAGCACCTCCGGCTCCGCCGCCAGCGCCCGTGCCAGTCCCACCCGCTGCTGCTGCCCGCCGGAGAGCGCTCCCGGAGGTCGATCGCGAAACTCGTCTGGCGGGAGCTCGACCAGCTCCAGGAGTGCGTCCACCCGCGCGCGCACCCGGGCCGCGGGCCAACCCAGTAGCTGCGGGGTAATGGCGATGTTCTCCCCCACTCGCAGGTGGGGAAACAGACCGACCTGCTGGAAGGCGTAGCCAATGCGCCGCCGCAGCTCGAAGGGTACCGCCTGGCGGGTGTCCTCCCCGCAGAGCAGCACCTGACCCGAGCTTGGCTCGACAAGGCGGTTCACCATCTTCAGGGTGGTGGTCTTCCCACAGCCGGACGGCCCGACCAGGAAGACACACTCTCCCCGATCGATCTCCAGGCAGATCCGCTCCACCGCAACCCCGTCGGCGTATCGCTTGGTCAGCTCCTGCAGCACAATCACTTGGCGGAGAGTACCGGATGGGCGCCTGACCAGGTCCCCATCGGGGTTTTCACCGGCGATCTGCGGCTCTCCTGCCCATGGAGAATCCCGAGCTGAAGACCCCCGCCGGGCATGCCTCAAGCTGCCGGCTGCGCCGGGCGATCCTCTGGAAAGACATCGCCCGTTGTATGCCGGACCTGGGGGGACCGGTACGGGAGAATCGAGATGGAGATTCGCAACGCACTCACCGTGGTTCCCGGGCCGGCGTCTCGCCTACATGGGGACCAGGCAACGCACCGACCGGACCGGCCGGGCGAAGCCGCCCAGCGCGCGGGCGGGCGGGATGCCGCTGACCCGCAGACCGCCACGCAGAGCGAGACCTCGCAAGCCGTGCTCCCGAGCCGCCGCCAGGATGGCCGCGACACGCAGACCGGCAGCTCTCCGCGCGTCCACAAGCCCGCACACCAGGAACACACCCCCGAAGAGCGACGAATCCTGGAAGCGCTCAAGCGCCGAGATGCGCAGATTCGCAGCCGCGAAGCCGCGCAGCAGGCTGCAGCGGAAGGCCTCTCCCGTGGCGGCGCTCAATTCTCCTACGAGGTCGGTCCGGATGGTCACGCCTACGCCGTAGACGGGGAAGTTCCCCTCGACACCTCGCCGATTCCGGGAGACCCGGACGCCACCGCCCAGAAGATGCGTCGGATCCAGCGGGCGGCCCTTGCCGCGCAGCCCTCAGCGCGGGACTTCAGCGTGGCCGCAGAGGCTGGGCGCGAGGCGAAGCAGGCAGAGCAGGAAGCCCGCCAGGCCATGAGAGACAAGGATCGGCTCCCCGGGGAGCCCGCCAAGGGCGTGCCCAGGCCCACGCGCGTCGAACCCGCCGAGGCGGGCTTGGAGCATGCGGCGAGGACGGCAGAGGACGTCGATGCGGATGCTCCGAGCGCCTACGAGCTGGCCCTCGATGGCGGGAGCCGGCGTAGCGGGATACAGATCAACCTCCGGCGCTAGGCGGCACTAGGAAGCGGCTCGCAAGGGTGTCGGCTTTCCGAAGAGCCAGCCCTGTCCAAAGGGGATCTCCAGCTCCTCGAGCATCTCCAGCTCCTCGAGGGTGTCGAGCCCCTCGCCGATGATCCGCGCGCCGAAGCTCGACGCCACGCCCTGGAGGGCGCGCAGCAGGCTCTGCTTGGCCGGGTCGATGTCCAGTCCGGTGACCAGCGCGCGGTCCACCTTGATGAACTCCGGCTCGAGCTCGATCACCGACTGGAGGCTGGCATAGCCTGAGCCGGTGTCGTCGAGGGCGAAGCGGAAGCCCAGGCTGCGGTACTCGTCGCGGATCTCTCGAAATACGTCGAAGCTCGCGATGCTCTGCTTCTCGGAGATCTCGAAGACCACGTCACTGGGCTGCAGGCGACTGCGCTCGAGGGTGCGGATCAGCGCATCGGGCTTGAAGTTCGGATCGTGAATCGTCGTCGGAAGCACGTTCAGGAAGAGTGCCGTGCCGGAAGGCAGCCCCTGCGCTCCATCGAGGCCACTTCGCCGACACAGACAATCCAGCTCGAAGAGCAGGCCTTCGTCCTCCGCAGCCTCGAAGAGCGCGTCAGGAGATCGGTACTCCGTACCCTCCGGCCCGCGTGCCAGCGCCTCATAGGCATAGACGGTCTTGGTCGTCACATCCACGATCGGCTCATAGACGGAAGTCACCTCTCCAGCGAGCACGATGCCCATGAAGGTGTGGCGACGGCGTCGAGCGCCAGCGCGCGCACGCAGGGCGGCATCCTCGCGGGCTTCGTCGATCGCGCCACGAAGCTGGCTGTCCGCCCCCAGGAAGGAATTGCGCACGACGGCGGCATAGCCAATGCCAAGAGCCGGGGCGTGCTGCACGTAGGGATACGCCACGCGACTCCCGCGCTGCTCCAGGGCCTTGCCGACCGAGCGCACGAAGACTGGCAGCTCCGAGCGATAGAAGGAACCGTCTCCCTCACTGCGGAAGAGCAGCACGGCAATTTCCGAGCGTCCGGACGCGCCGCCCACCACCAGCTGCTCGCCGTCCAGCATCTCGTCTGCCACTTCGCGAACCAGCGCTCCGAGCTTGGTCATCACCGCGCTGTAGGCGGCGTAGCCATTGGCCCCCTCGATTGCGGAAAGGGGCGCCGCATCCACCAGGACCACACCAAGGAGGCGCTGATGGGAAAAGCGCTGGACCACTGCCGGAAGCACCTCCCCCAGGCGGGGCAAGGGCATCGGCCGGGAGCCGGTGGGCGTGCCGAAGTCGAGCGGGTGCATCTGCCTGTTGCATCGGCCGGGTGGGGCCCTGGATTGAGGGATCTCACCCTCCGCCGAAATGGGGCGCGGACGCCGGCCCGAGGCGGGCCCCTACGCTAGGGTGCTCCCCCATGTCCTTCCAAGCGGTGATCTTCGACCTCGGGGGAGTCCTCATCGACTCTCCACTCCATGCCATTGCCCGCTACGAGCGGGAGCAGGGCATTGTCGAAGGAGCCGTGAACCGGGTGGTGGTCAAGGCCGGGCCCCGCGGCGCCTGGAGCCGGCTCGAGCGCGGTGAAGTGTGCATGGAGACTTTCCAGCGAGATTTCGAGGAAGAATGCGCCGCGGCGGGCTTCGCGCTCTCCGGCGCGGGGCTGATGGCCCAGATCGCGGCTTGTGAACCCCGCCCGCGCATGCTCGCAGCTCTTGGGAAGCTACACACTGCCGGCCTGCGCCTGGCAGCCCTCACCAACAACTGGCTCCCTGAAGGCGAGCGGGGCGAGGGAGGGGAGCCGCATGCGCTCCGCGACCACTTCGACGTCTTCGTGGAATCCGCACGGGTCGGCCTGCGCAAGCCAGACCCGCGCATCTATCACCACGTCTGCAGCGAGCTGCGTGTGACGCCGGCGGAGGCAGTGTTCCTCGACGACATCGGACGCAACCTCAAGACCGCCCGCCAGCTGGGCATGCACACGATCAAGGTCGAGGACCCGGATACGGCGCTACAGGAGCTGGAGCAGCTCCTGGGCCTGTCACTACTCGTCTAGGAACCGGATGTCACCGGCCTCGTCCTCCCTCAGATCGTGGGTGCGCCCGGAGATGCGCCGCCTCACCACCCTGTCCGCGCCGGTAGCCGCTGCGCAGCTGGCGAGCATGGGCCTGGGCTTCGTAGATACCGTGATGGTCTGAAGGGTCGGAGTCGACGCCCTGGCGGCCGCGTCCCTCGCCAACGTCTGGATCTTTGCCACCCTGATGTTCGCCAATGGCGTGATCTTCGGCATCGACCCCCTGGTGAGCCAGGGACATGGTGCCGGAGACGGCCGCCGCGTGGCCCTGGCGCTGCAACGGGGAACTGTGCTGGCGGCGCTCCTCTCCTTGCCCGTGATCGGCGCCTGGCTGTTCACCGAGGACATCCTGCGGCTGATGGGCCAGGAGCCGGCCCTGGCCGCCGCGGCCCAACGCTATGTGCTGGTGCAGATTCCGAGCGTGCCGTTCTTCCTGGGCTTCTCGGCGCTGCGCCAATATTTGCAGGGACGCGAAATGGTGCGCCCGGCCCTCTGGGTGGTGCTCGCTGCCAACGTGCTGAACGCGCTGTTCAACTGGGTGCTGATCTTCGGGAAGCTGGGCTTCCCGGCACTCGGTCTGGTGGGGTCCGGAATCGCCACCGCGCTCACACGGGCCTTCATGGGCCTGGCGTTGCTGTACCTCGTCCGGGTCTTCTCGCTCCAGCGGGGCGCCTGGATTCCCTGGAGCCGCGAGGCCTTCGATCCCCAGGGCCTGGGCGCCGTGCTGGCCATCGGCCTGCCCGTGGCGCTGCAGGTGTCGCTGGAGATGTGGGCCTTCGGTGGCTCGACGCTGATCGCCGGGAAGCTTGGCGCCACGGCGCTAGCCGCACACACCGTCGCCATGAACCTGGCGTCGATCACCTTCATGGTGCCTCTGGGAATCGCCCAGGGCGCCGGCGTCCGCGTGGGCAACCTGCTGGGGGCCGGACATCCGTTGCAGGCGCAACGCACGGCCTTCGTGGCGATGGTCCTGGGGGCAGGGGTGATGTCGCTCTCCGCCTGCACCTTCGTGACGTTTCGCCACGGCCTCCCCCACATCTACACCCCGGATCCCGGCGTCACGGCGCTGGCGGCCCGCATCCTGCCCATCGCTGCCGCCTTCCAGATCTTCGACGGAACCCAGGCTGTCGCCTCGGGGATCCTGCGCGGCATGGGCCGTACGCGCCCGGCGGCGGTCTTCAACTTCGTGGGCTACTGGATCCTGGCCCTGCCCCTCGGCGCCGGCCTGGCCCTCCGGACTCCCGCCGGCCTGGCGGGGCTCTGGTGGGGTCTGTGCCTGGGCCTCGCCGTGGTCGCGAGCTGCCTCTTCGTGTGGGTCTGGCGACGTGGCCCCGCCTCATGGCATCCCGTGGCCAGCCCATGAGGGCGCGGAGCGCTCCGCCAACGGGAAGCCTCTCCCGCGCGGTCAGAGCGCTGCCACGACCCCGAGCAGCTCTTCCGTTGCGGGCACATCGGTGGTGTTCTTCGAACGGTGCAGGTACCGCACCGTGCCCTCCCGGTCCACGATCATCACGCCGGCCAGGCGCCGCACGTCGGAACGCGGATTGACCGAGGCCTTGAGGTCCGCCTGGGCGAGGTTGCGCATGGCGCCCGCGGGATCTTCCAGGAAGGGCTGCAACGTGAGGCCAAAGAGCCCTGTACGGCCCAGCTCCAGGACGTCGTAGGCGCGGTGCTCGGGATCCCCGAAGCAGGGATAGGCCACATGGAGCGTTCGGGCGATTTCCGCCGCCTCGGAGCCGGTCCCCTGGCCCACCGCAACCACGCGGGCCCCGCGCGCCTCGAACTCCCCCAGACTCCCCTGCACCTCGACCAGGTGCTGCCGGCAGATGGGTCAGCCGAAGTGGCGCAGGAAGATCACCACCAGCGGCCCGTCGGCCCACAGCTCCGAGAGCGCCTGCACCGAGTCGTTGGGACCCTGGACCCAGAACTCGGGTGCGGGCGCTCCGATCTTCACATGCGCCATGGGTGCAGCTTAGCGGAGGGCCCCCGCGAGCGCGCCGAGGATCTTGGCGTCCATCAGCACGTAGAAGCACAACGGCAGGCTGCCGCCCTCGGACGCCAGGGCGAGCTCGGCGGAGAGCACTGCGGTATCCGGGGGCGCGTGGGTTCCGAGCAGCGTCTGCACCAGGGGCGCCTCGTGGAGGCTCGGCGCCTCGACCTCCACGGCGCCTCCGCCAAGGCCCTGCAGAGCGTGGTGGGCCAGCGTGCCGGCGCCGCTGCAGAAGCGCCGCAACGCCTCCTCGCCCTGCACCGCCTGCCCCCCGGCGAGCCAGCGGATCCACTCCAGGGCGCCTTCGGGATCCAGGGAGACGACGGCTGTGGCCGAGTGCGCCCCCCCGATCGGAGCCAGCACCGAGGCGCGAAGCTCGGGGTCCGGGAAGACCGCTCCGTCGGGGAAGTCCCCGAGGCTGCAGATGGCCACGCGCACGGCCCGGGCCTGCTGCGGGCAGGCGCCCTCCCGCATGAGGGCAGCGATACCGTCCGCAAAGCCGCGGTCGAGGGCGTGAACGAGGGCGTCGGGGTGAGGGAAGGTCGAGGTCAGGGGTGGGCTCCAGGGTGAAGCGATCCTCGCGACCTCTCCTATCGGCTGCAAGGGGCTGGGCCGTAAGCGAAATGATGGGGGAACCCCCCCTATTTTGACCGCCGTTCAAACGTTTTGCCGAGGACCTGCCGACGAAGTGCCTCTCGCTTGCGCCTTCGACAGGCCCGTGGGACCCGCCGGCAGTGAGGTGGCTCACCGACCCCTCCTTGGCGGCCGGCCGATGCGCCGGAAAGACCGGCTACCCGGAGGTGAGGCAACCGTCAGGCAGCTCTCCGGTTTCCCGGCCGGCGCGCCGATGGGAGCCCAGGGGAGGAGTTGGAATGCGGGAGCAACGCAGCCTGCTGCTGGTCGATGCCGGCGGTGAATCCATGCAGCAGCTCTCCCTGCGCCTGCGCCAGATGGGCTTCCATGTCCTGCGCACCAAGACGGCGGAGCAGGCCGCCACGGCCCTCACAGACACGCGCTTCGTGATCGGCAGCATCGTGGTGCCGCCGGACCTGCCTGCCTACGACCTCGACCTCGCCCTGGCCGCCTTCCGAAGCATGGAGGCATCGCGCGCCCTGCCCCTGCTGACCGCCGGACGCCGGCCGGACGCCGACCGCCGCGCGAGGCTACGCCGCGCAGGTGTGGAGCAGGCCCTCTGGCATCCGCTGGATGACAACACCCTACGCTTCCAGGTGAACCGCGCCCTGGCTGGGGCCGGACCGCCCCCGGCCATGCGACGCGCAGAGCGGGTTCCCACCAACTGGCCCGTGCAGATCCGCAGTGGCGACCGCCGGAAGCAGGCCAAGGTCTACTCCGTGTCCTCCACCGGTGCCTACCTCGCTACGAGCCGTCCGTCCATGCTGCGGGCCGTCGTAGAGACCGTGCTGCCACTTCCCGCTTGCGACGTACCGCTGGCAGGAGAAGTCGTCATGACCAATGTGCCCTGCAACCTGCTGCGCAGAAACCTGCCGATCGGAATGGGAATCCGCTTCACGGACCAGAGCGACGAGGCGGAGCACCAGATCATGGAGTGGGCTCACGAGCGCGCCAGCTGGCTGCGGGTGTAGGGGCACTGCTCTAACGTCCCCGGATGGCAGAGATCCTGAGAACGGTGGTTGAGGACAACGTGGCACTACTGCGCTTCGATGACGGCAAAGCGAACACCGTCTCCCCGGCCTCTCTCGAGGCGCTGAATCGCGGTCTCGACCGGGCGGAGCAGGAAGCGGGTGCTGCCCTGCTGATCGGCCGCGCGGGACGCTTCTCGGCCGGTTTCGATCTCGGCACCCTGCGCGAGGGCGGAGACGTGGCCCGCAATCTGGTACGGGGCGGCGCACAGCTGCTGCTACGCATGTCGGAGGCACCCGTGCCGGTGATCGCCGCCTGTAGCGGCCATGCGCTGGGAATGGGCGCCCTGCTGCTGCTGGCGTCGGACCTGCGCATCGGTGCCCGGGGCGCCTTCAAGATAGGGCTCAACGAGGTGGGGATCGGCATGGTCCTACCAGACTTCGCGGTGGGATTCGCCCGCGAGCGCCTCTCCCTTCGGCACCGGGTACGGGCCGCGGGCCTGGCGGAGATCTATCAGGCCGAGGGCGCCCGGGACGCAGGCTTTCTCGACCTGGTCGTGGCGCCGGAAGTCCTCCTGGACACCGCGCGCGATCAGGCCAGGCGATTGGCCATGCTCCCCCGCAAGGCCTTTCGTGAGACCAAGCGGCGCCTGCGTGGCGACATGCTCCGCCAGATCCGCTCCGGCCTCCAAGACGACATGGCCAGCTGGCAGATCCACTAGATGTCCATGCTCCTCACACTGCTGCTGGCCCTCCTCCTGGCAGGCTCAGCCGGCGCGGGCCCGCGCGCGGCGGACCCATGGTTCCAGCAGGGGCAGAAAGCTGTCTCGCGAGTCCGGGAACGGCTCCCGGCTGGGCCTCCCGCACGCAACGTCGTGCTCTTCGTGGGCGACGGCATGGGCATCTCCACCGTCACGGCCGCCCGCATCCTGGAGGGACAACAGCAGGGCGGAAGCGGTGAGGAGCACGTCCTCTCCTTCGAGACCCTGCCCCACGTGGCCCTGCTCAAGACCTACAACACCAACGAGATGGTGCCGGACTCTGCGGGCACCATGAGCGCGATGATGACTGGGGTGAAGACCAAGGCCGGAGTCATCAGCCTCGACGACCACGTCGTGCCCGGGGACGCTTCGAGCGCAGCCGCCGCCCGTGTACCCACACTGTTCGAGGAAGCCGAAACCCATGGACTGGCCACCGGCGTCGTCACCACCGCGCGCATCACCCACGCGACTCCGGCTGCAACCTATGCCCACAGCCCCAGCCGGAGGTGGGAGGTGGACTCGAAGCTGAGCCGTGACGCGTTGAAGAGCGACTTTCCGGACATTGCGCGCCAGCTCGTGGCATTCCGCTTTGGGGATGGCATCGATGTCATGCTGGGCGGCGGACGCAGCTATCTGCTTCCCGCAAGTCTCTCAGATCCGGAATACCCGGACGTGCGCGGCCGGCGCCAGGATGAGCGTAACCTTGTGGTGGAGTGGGAGCATGCCCGTTCCGGGCGCGCCTACGTCTGGAATGCCGCGCAGCTCGCGGCGCTTGACCTCGGACCTGGGGGAACAGTTCGACAGGTGTTGGGGCTCTTCGAGCCCGAGCACATGAAGTACGAGAGCGAGCGCGCGAAAGATCCCGGCGGCGAGCCATCCCTCGCAGAGATGACGGGGAAAGCCCTCGACCTGCTCTCCCGCAATCCCAAGGGCTTCGTGCTGGTCATCGAGGGCGGGCGGATCGACCACGCCCACCATGCCAACAACGCGTTCCGTGCACTCAGCGAGACCCTCGCCATGGCCCGCGCCGTGAAGGTCGTGATGGAGCGAACGAGTCGGAAGGACACCCTGGTGGTGGTCACGGCCGACCACAGCCACCCGCTGACGATTTCGGGCTACGCCCGGCGCGGCAATCCGATCCTCGGTCTGGTGGAGGAGAACGACCCCTCCGGCGG
>Ga0114931_10002344_pt1 | contig 24143 bp, 25 predicted proteins | sample 2SBtaG_FD_89579 | JGI IMG/M metagenome (GOLD analysis project Ga0114931, IMG submission 89579) | Deep subsurface microbial communities from Kolumbo volcano to uncover new lineages of life (NeLLi) - 2SBTROV14_V59a metaG | ecosystem: Environmental > Aquatic > Marine > Volcanic | place: Kolumbo... | reverse complement strand
GCAAAACTGACCACCAGAAAAGCCTATGGTTTTCGGACCTATCATGCCGCTGAAGTCGCTTTGTATCATACCCTTGGCGCTTTACCTGTCCCGGAAACTACCCACGAATTTTTCTGACGAGGCTTTTTATTTTTCCATTATGATGAACAATTCACTGTGAGTTCCAGCATTCTGAAAAACAGAGTGTGGTCGACACGCCTGGATTAAAACAGACCCGGCAGCACAAGCTAACGCCATTCAGTTTCTGTTCAGCTGCCGCCTCATATACTGCCTGTATATACCAACCAGGGGGGAAAGCACTATGAAAACCTTCGCTTTTGGAATCTGTCTGATGGCGGTAATCATACTGCCCCAGACCGCAGTCGCCAGTGATTACCGTGGAGACTATGACGACTATGACGACTACGAATTCTTTGAACACCAAGGGTCTCGTGAATCCCGTCACCGCAACGATACCATTGTTATCGTGGTAAAACCACGCAGGCCTCGCGAACATCAAGGCAGTTATATCAGGGAGTGCTGGGCGGAGGAAATAAGATACCCCGGGCGCGACGCCCATCGAGGGGCAGCAGGGCGCATGATCACCGGGGGTATTGTTGGCGGGGTCATCGGCTATCAGTTCGGCAGAGGTCATGGGCGTGATGCCTTTGCCCTGCTGGGCACACTCATCGGCGCCTCTCTGGGACATGATATGGCATACCAGCGACATCAAGGAGAAAGGCGCCGTGTCTTTAAGAAACGCTGTCGATTTTCTCAACACCGTCACCATTATTGAAGGTAGTGGCGACTGCTACCCCAGGCCCGGGATTCACCCATCAGAAAGCACGCCAAACAGGCGGCTCCCTTTCGGGATGTCTGCGCTCCTGGTGCTACTCACACACCATACCACCCGGAAACACGTAGATTCGCCCTCCAGATAGTGCTCAAGCGGCGTCACCTGGACAACCGCCTACGTCCGGGCCAGGAGCGCCGGAGAATACAGATAGCTCGCTGTCACTGGCGAATACCATCTAATCTTTAGCCTCCATGAGAAAGCGTACAGCAGTATAAGGGTATGAACATTCAATCTGGAGACAAGCGCTGACTTATTCGTCATGCCGAACTTGATCCGGCACCCAGGTCCTTGATCTTTATAGATTCCGCCCTAATTCAGAGCCACTCTATCTTAGTCATCTCTCTATATTTCTATTTTCAAGTGCGATTTAACCTGGATTTCAGGTTTCTCAGGCTCAGTTGCATTTGCTTAATAGAAGCACTGGTTTATCATCAGGGGATATTGAAACACCATAACGAACGATGGAGACCAGTAAATGAAATCACGGGCAGCAGTTGCGTGGGAAGCCGGCACTCCCCTGGCCATAGAGGAAGTTGATGTAGAAGGCCCAAAAAAAGGTGAGGTACTCATCCGGCTGGTAGCAACAGGGGTGTGTCATACTGATGCCTTCACACTGTCAGGTGCTGATCCAGAAGGCATATTTCCCACTATTCTCGGTCACGAGGGTGGCGCGATTGTCGAGGAGATTGGCCCGAACGTGCATAGTATCAAGCCCGGGGATCATGTTATCCCCCTGTATACCCCGGAATGCGGGGAATGCAAGTTTTGCCGTTCCGGTAAAACCAATCTCTGCCAGGCTATCCGCGCCACCCAGGGCCGCGGGCTGATGCCGGATGGCACCACACGATTTTCCCATGATGGTACGAAGATATTCCACTACATGGGCACTTCGACATTTTCGGAATACACGGTGTTGCCGGAAATTGCTGTCGCCAGGATCAACAAGGCGGCACCTCTGGACAAGGCATGTCTGATGGGGTGCGGGATCACTACAGGCATTGGTGCAGTGCTCAATACGGCCAAGGTGGAACGCGGTGCTACTGTGGCCGTATTCGGGCTGGGTGGTATCGGTCTGAGTGTCCTCCAGGGTGCAGTCATCGCCGGTGCAGAACGCATCATCGCCATCGATATCAATCCGGACAAGTTTGAAATGGCGCGACTGATGGGCGCAACAGACATGATCGATCCGCGAAATTATGACCAGCCCATACAGGAAGTCATCGTAGATCTGACGGGAGACGGTGTCGACTACTCGTTTGAATGTATTGGTAATGTGGATATCATGCGTTCAGCGCTGGAGTGCTGCCACAAAGGCTGGGGTGAGTCTGTCATCATCGGGGTCGCTGGCGCTGGCAAGGAAATCAGCACCCGCCCTTTTCAGCTAGTCACTGGCCGGGTATGGCGAGGCTCGGCATTTGGTGGCGTCAAGGGCCGTTCACAGCTACCAGAATATATAGACCGCTATATGAGCGGTGAAATCAAGGTTGATGAAATGGTTACTCATACCATGGGCCTTGAAGATATCAACAAGGCTTTTGATCTGATGCATGCCGGAAAAAGTATCCGCTCTGTCATCACTTTCTGAAAATACCCACAAGAAGACGTCCCGAACAATATGACAAACAACGAGCAAATATCCATCCAGGATAAAACAAAAATATTTGGTGGCGATCAGTTGGCTGTATCGCATTACTCGGAATCTTGCCAGTGTGACATGCGCTTTTCCATCTATCTCCCTCCTATGGAAAAGGAAGGGATGCTCCCGTTGTTATACTGGCTGTCGGGCCTCACCTGTACAGATGAGAATTTTCTCATCAAGGCAGGCGCCCAACGCTATGCAGCCGAGCATGGCATTGCTATCGTCTGCCCCGATACCAGTCCGCGCGGGAATGAGGTTCCCGATGACCCGGAAAATTCGTGGGATCTGGGTAGCGGGGCCGGCTTTTATGTCAATGCGACCCAGGCGCCGTGGTCAACCCACTACCAAATGTATGATTACGTCACAGAGGAACTACCGCAAATCGTCCAGCAAAACTTTCCGGTCGCAGCGGAGCGTCAATCCATTGCCGGTCATTCCATGGGGGGGCATGGCGCCATTACCATCGCCCTGAAAAACCCCGGTCGTTACCGGTCGGTTTCCGCCTTTGCCCCGATTTGTGCACCCAGCCAGTGCCCATGGGGGAAAAAGGTCTTCGCCGCCTATCTGGGGCAGGACCAGGAAAAATGGGGTGCCTATGATAGCTGTGCCCTGATCCTGCAATCCCGTGAAAAATTACCACTGCTGGTGGACCAGGGCGATGCGGATTCCTTTTTGCAGGAACAACTCATGCCTGAACGACTGGAAGCCGCCTGCCAGCAAACGGATTACCCGTTGACGCTACGCTATCAACCGGGCTATGACCACAGTTATTCTTTTATCTCCACCTTCATTGGCGAACATTTTGACTACCATGCCAAAGCGCTGAAGGCCACACGCTAATTGTGGCAAGGTGGAAAGCGCATCACGACAACTACACTTGAGATCTGCTCGAACAAACGCCATACCATAAATTTAAGAAGGTACTGACAAACAAGAAACCCGAGGCATGATGGAATTCAAAGACTATTACCAGATCATGGGCATCCGCCGTGATGCTAGCCAGGATGAAATCAAACGTGCCTACCGCAAGCTGGCGCGCAAGTATCACCCGGATGTCAGCAAGGATCCGGATGCAGAGACCCGCTTCAAGGAACTTGGTGAAGCCTACGAAGTGCTCAAGGATCCGGAGAAACGTGCTGCTTACAACCAGCTCGGTGCAAACTGGAAGGCGGGCCAGGAGTTCCGGCCACCTCCGGACTGGGATCAGGGTTTTGAGTTTCATGGCAGTGGATTTACCGGCGCCGACGCGGAACAATTCAGCGACTTTTTCGATAGTCTGTTCGGTCGCGGCAGTTTTGGCGGTACGCGCCGTGAGTTCCATGCGCGCGGCGAAGACAGCTATGCCAAGGTGCTTATCGATCTGGAGGATGCCTATCATGGCGTGAGCCGTACCCTGACACTGAAATATACCGCATTGGATCAGGATGGGCGCCCCCAACTCAGGGAACGCAGGCTCAAGGTACGTATACCCAAAGGTATACACCAGGGGCAACATATCCGTCTGGCGAAGCAGGGCGGCCCCGGCATGGGAAAAGGTGAAGCCGGCGATCTCTATCTGGAAATCGAATTTCGTCCACACCCCTGCTATCACGCAGAGGGCAAGGATGTGTATATGGATCTGCCGGTAGCACCCTGGGAGGCGGCGCTGGGCGCCAGCGTGCAGGTTCCCACCCCCGCAGGCACGGTGGACCTGAAGATACCGGCGGGCTCTGCAGCCGGACGCAAACTGCGGCTTAAAGGCCGCGGCATCCCTGCACGGGTACCTGGCGACCTGTATATGGTGCTGAAAATCGCCTTGCCGCCGGCAGATACCGAAGCGGCCAAGTCAGCCTATCGAACTTTCGAGAAGGCGCTCAAGTTCAATCCACGCGCAAGCCTGGGGGTGTAGTCCGATGAGTCATGAAATACTGGATCTATTGTCTGGCGAGGTGCTGGAAGAAGAGGTCGGTCTGAGCCTGTCTGAGTTATGCCGAGTCTGTCATCTCACCGCCGAGGAGGCCATCGAACTGGTGGAATACGGCATCATTGAACCAAGCGGTCACGAACCGGGCAGTTGGCGCTTTCAGGGGATTAGCATACGCAGGATTCACCGTACCCGGCGTCTCGAACGCGATCTGGGTGTCAACACCGCTGGCGCCGCCCTGGCCCTGGATTTACTCGATGAGATCGAGCGCTTGCGCAGCCGCTTACATCACTTCGAATAGGCGTCTGCCGGGCTATCCAGGCCCGGCGGCTCAGCCCCCCCACCAGGAAAGACCTACTCATGCTGGCTGTCAGGAGAGTTGGCGTCATGCACATGACCATGCTCGATTTCCTCAGCAGTGGCATCCCGGATATCAATAATATTGACATCAAAATTGAGGTCGACACCCGCCAAAGGATGGTTACCATCAATCGTGACCTGTGTGTCATCCACCGCAAGGACAGTGATTACCAGCGCTTTGCCCTCAGGCGACTGGGCATGAAATTGCTGGCCGACCTCGATATCATCCTCGACTTCAAAGGCATCCTTGGACACCACCTGGCTCAACGAATCATCGCGTTGGCCATAGGCCTCTTCAGGCGGAATAACGGCCGTCAATGACTCCCCTGCTGATTTCCCCGCCAAAGCCTTTTCCAGCCCGGGAATGATATTGTCAGCACCATGCAGATAGGAAAACTCACCATTCTCAGAATGATCGATGACACCACCGTCGTTATCGGTCAGTGTATAATCAATAGTGACTACCTTGTTCCTTGCAATACTCATCTTGTTTCCTCATTTTTTCAGGGAGCACAAAGCGCATAGATGCCAAGAATTAAGAAAAATCATACTCTGAGCAGGGACAACACGCTGGAATTCCCCGCACAAGCGTTGATGACCATAACGGCCCTAGCGCGTCGATTGGCATTTCATTTAACGAGGCAGATACTAACATGTTCAGCCGTATGCGAAAACAAAAAACCCCCGGACGATACCGGGGGTTTTTGCTGGCTCCGAACATAAGCGCAGCAGCTTACTCTACATGTCCCAATATCAACGTCTGCCGCGCGGATTCTGATTGACAGAGCGGAAACCAAAGCGTCTGCCACGCCTGTGGATATTTTGAACGGGCGCACTCCTTAACCTGGAGCCACCGCGGATATTCCTGCCACGCCTGAAAGAACGCAGACGAGAATTACGATTTCTGTTTATATTCCCAGTGGTTCCCGACCTGAAACGACGGTGGAATTGGCGCAAAGTACGGAAACCGCCACGCGAACGAGCGAGCTGAGTGCCTTGAGCTGTTTTCGCAGCCAGTGTATTCACTCCATTCACCGGGGTTGCAGGCAACAACTGCCCCAATGCAGTCGAGGATGAAGTACTAAGGCTTGCAGATGCCAGCAAGGGCATTGCCACCAAAACAGCGCCTACCAGCAGTTTTTTGTACATATTCATATTGTTTCTCCTTAAAATATCCAATTCAGATAATGAGTTCCCAGCCATTTAATTTAATAGAGTGACTCGCCCTGGATTACCTGCGACCACTACGTGTGCGCAGGAATATACCATGCCTTCTGCCGCTGGTTGAATTCAGGTTTGCATTCCCGCTGCGCCCAAGATGGCGACGACCACGCAGGCGTGAGCCCAGCCTTCTGCCGCTGGTTGAATTCAGGTTTGCGTTCCCGCTGCGTCCAAGATGGCGACGACCACGCAGGCGTGAGCTCAGCCTTCTGCCGCTGGTTGAATTCAGGTTTGCGTTCCCGCTGCGTCCAAGATGGCGACGACCACGCAGGCGTGAGCCCAGCCTTCTGCCACTATGAGAGACAATCGCCACAGTCAATGGCGCCATCTGTCCCGGAACCATCACGCCACTGCCCACCACACCTGTCAACGGAACGACAACTCCCGCCTGTCCCTGAACAGCAAGCTTGGCATTGGCGAGCATCGGACTCATTGCCGATGCGAGCACAACAACCATTCCTGCGCCAAATCTAGCACTTATCCTGAGTTTCATATTGATTCTCCGTTTATGATTAAAAAATTGTTTTTCCCACTCAACTGCTATATTCGCTTGTCAAAAATATCCCCCAGCGAGCCACCAAAAGCATGTGCTCAACTGAGGCATATTTAAAATTCAGATGGGCGGCGATAAATTGACACCCAAAAGCTGTTTTTCATTTTCAATAAGAGACGCCCCACCACTAAAAAGGGTTCCCCAAAAAAAAATAAAATCCCTACGACAAAAAGTCCTCAATCCTGGCGCCGAATTGTAAACAATATTTTCTTAAACAGCACTTAAGCAAAGCACATACTAAAATCATGCGAGACAAGTGCTCTATTTAGCAGGGATTCCGGTGTATCTGCGGTTGTATCCAGCCCTGCTAACGCTGATAATTCCTGATTCGGCTCACAGCGTGGCCAGTAAAGAAGCTGGCGGCGGTAAAACTTTACCGCCGAATAATTACAATAATGTGATGAGGTAGACACAAACCCAATGCCCAGCAGATATGAAATCATTGTGATCGGGAGTGGCCCGGGAGGTGAGGGCGCTGCCATGAAATTGGCCAAGGAAGGAAAACGAGTCGCGGTAATAGAGGAGGCCTCCCAGGTTGGTGGTAACTGCACCCACCGCGGTACTATCCCCAGCAAGGCGCTACGCCAGGCAGTACAACAACTCACGGAAAATGGCACCCGTAATCATGTCCGCTATCCTGACTTGCTACGCCTGGCGCACTCCGTCATTAACAGGCAAGTTGAGCTGCGCGGTGGGTTTTATGAGCGTAATCGTATCGACGTGATTCACGGGCGGGCCGTCTTCGTGGATGAACACACCGTTAGACTTGATCATAATGGCAGCCGATGCTATCAGGCCGATGCCTTTATCATCGCCACGGGATCCAGGCCATACCACCCGGCAGATATCGATTTCGGACATCCGAGAATTCTCGACAGCGACACGGTTCTGGACCTGCAGGACAGTCCCCGGTCCATTACGGTCTACGGTGCGGGGGTCATCGGCTGCGAGTATGCCTCCATATTCCGTAACCTGGGTATCAAGGTCAATTTGATCAACAACCGCAGCCAACTGCTCTCCTTTCTGGATGCTGAAATCATCGATGCCCTGAGTTACCATCTAAGGCAACAGGGTGTCGTTATCCGCCACAATGAGGTCTATGAGCAGGTCATTGCCGACGACCATGGCGTCACGCTACATCTCAGGTCCAATAAGCAGATCCGCACAGACTATCTTCTCTGGGCCCAGGGCAGAGCAGGCAACAGCGATGCCATGGGACTGGAAACGATGGGCATCAAGACCGACAAAAGAGGCTCCATTGTGATCAATGACTCTTATCAGTCATCGTTAGCGCATGTCTATGCAGTAGGCGATATCGTTGGCTATCCCAACCTGGCCAGCGCCGCCTATGATCAGGGGCGCTTCGCCGCCAGCCACCTGGTCCATGGCACATGCGAGTACCGCCTGGTGGAAAACATCCCCACTGGCATCTTCACCATCCCTGAGGTCAGCTCCATTGGCAAAACAGAATGTGAGCTGACTGCAGAGAAAGTACCCTATGAAGTAGGGAACTCCCAGTTCAGTCATCTTGCCCGCGCCCAGATTGCCGGGAAAACCACCGGCATGCTTAAAATCCTCTTTCATCGGGATTCGCTAAAAATACTCGGCATTCACTGTTTTGGCGCCCAGGCCTCTGAAATCATCCATATCGGTCAGGCGATTATGGCCCAGGAGGGGACGGCCAACTCACTGATGTATTTCATCAATACCACCTTCAATTATCCCACCATGGCAGAGGCCTATCGGGTCGCAGCACTCAATGGTCTGAACCGCGTCCAGTAGTCTTGCAAACTCGCCACCAGTATTAAGGAAGCCATTGAAACCACTGGATTCCGGGTCACGCCCGGCGTGACGAGAACGGGAATTCAGACGGTCTGTCGACCGACAAGCCCAAGTCAAACTTTTCGCTCGCGGGACAGTGGTACATTATGGTGTAAAAACACCCGCCAAGTCCGCCTGGACCCGCTTGAGAAACAATCTTATCGCCCAACAGGACGGTTTTATGGCAGAATACTTTAATCTGCAAGCTAACTTTGATCTTTGCAAGGATATCAATCAGGAGGAGACATGCGCTTCATTAGAACAACCATAACAATGATGATATGCCTGTTGTTTATATTACCCATGGGCATGGCCATTGCTGCAAACAACGACAACAGCACTGTCAGTGGCGAGCGGCAGCAATTACAGATTCTCGGCGTCATGCCGGCACCAGGGACAGCGCCGCCATCCGGGCAACAGCGGACACCGCCGGCAGCTCAGGAGGAGGCTACAGCCCCGCCGTCAGCGCCCGCGCTATCAGAGGCACCGGCAAAAGCAGAAAGCGCTACACCTGCAGCAACCAGCACCGAGCCGCCTCCAGCACCCACTGTTTCCGCAACACGGCCAACTGAACAGGCCCCTGCCCTGAACAGGCAGCATGGGAAAATAGCGACGGAACCGGAAGCGGCAGCTGAGACAGAAGGCACAGCGGAGACAACGGCTGCTGCGCCCACGGATAAGCAAATGCGTATGATGGAAGAAGCCCACGGTATGTCTCCCGATGCCATGCAGAAAATGATGCGCGCCATGGAGGCAGCCCATAAGGGAGCTGCCGAAATGATGATGGAGGACGATTCCGGGATACATCATAAAAAAGCAGCCCGAGGCCCCCATCACGGTGGTTTTCACTGGAGCTACCAGGGTGCAGGCGCCCCGTACTACTGGGGCGACCTGAAGGAAGAATTCGCCACCTGCAAGTCCGGCAGGCGTCAGTCACCCATTGATATTTCCGCGGCAGTGATCACCAGCCTGCCTGACATCCAGATCCACTATAATGATACCGCCTTCAATGTCGTCAACAACGGTCACGCGATACAAGTCAATTACCAGAAAGGCAGTTATATCCTTGTCGCCGGCAAACGTTATCATCTGCTGCAGTTCCATTTTCACAGCCCCAGCGAGCACACCATCGGTGGCAAAAGGTATGACATGGTCGCCCATCTGGTACATCAGGCAGACGATGGCCAGCTGGCGGTTATCGCACTCATGATGAAGCAGGGCCACGCAAACCCGCTGATTGAGAAGCTGTGGGCACAGCTGCCAAAAGCGGGCGACACCAACACCATCGCGGATAAAACGGTGAATGTCCAGGCGCTGCTTCCCCATGACAAGAGCTATTTTAACTATACCGGCTCCCTGACGACCCCGCCTTGCAGTGAAGACGTCAACTGGATGGTCCTGACCGCACCGGCCGAGGTTTCTGCTTCGCAGATTGCCCGTTTCCGCCAGGTCGTGCCTTACGATGCCCGCCCCGTTCAGGCCATCAACGGACGAACCATTCGCCTGTCAAATTAACGACAGGATACTGTAATAAAATAGCGGGGGTGGTCTTCCGAGACCGCCCCCGTTGCTTTTTTGCCTGCTACCCCCCCTGAACCTAGGCTGAAACAATCCCCATGCCAGGCAGCCTGGCGATAAATTCTCTAAACCAACCGGCATTTTGTCCGAATACTATAAGGATAAGACACCAGCAGCAGGCGGATGATGTGAGTATCACAGCAGAAAAACTGGACAAGACCCTGGCATTGCCGCTTCCGGCGCCGGCACAGGCGGCGGCATCCGTCAGCAAAAATGGCAATGCACAACTATGGAAACAATTACGCTACCTGAACTACTACCGGCTGTTTCTGGCGGGACTGTTTTTATTCCTGACGCTCGCCACCACGGCCCCTCACACCCTGGGGGCACAGAACAGCCTGCTGTTCTATAGCGTCAGCACCTTCTATCTCTTCATCAGCATCTGCTCCGCTGTCAGCATTCGCTGGCGCTGGCTGTCTTTCAATACTCTGGTTTACTGCAATGTCATGCTGGATATTGCCGCCATCACCCTGTTGATGCATGCCAGCGGCGGCGTCAGCAGCGGTCTGGGCATGCTGCTGGTCGTGGCCATCGCCGGCGGCAGCCTGCTGATGGAAGGGCGCACGGCCAGACTGTTTGCTGCCATTGCCACATTGGCGGTACTGGCTGAACAAATGTACAGCAGACTGAAGGGCATCGTTCCCGGCAACGAATACACCCAGGCAGGTTTGCTGGGGGCCAGTTTCTTCGCCACGGCAATACTTGCCCACGTCCTGGCGACCCGACTGCGCGAAAGCGAAGCCCTGGCGGCGCGGCGCGGCATCGATCTGGCCAATATGGCGCAACTGACGGAATATATCATTCAGCGCATGCAAACCGGTATCGTGGTGGTTGATAGCAGACGCCGGGTTCGCCTGATCAATGAATCCGCGAACAAACTGCTCGACAAGCCACAACCATCAGAGGGCGACACCATCAACTGCCTGTCGCCGGAACTGGACCGGCAGCTGGAACACTGGTGGCGCGATCCCCTAAGCGATACCGGCATTTTCCACCCGGCCGAAACCGCAGCGGCCATCATCCCCCGCTTCGCCCGCCTGGGCAGTGATGAAGACTCCGGCACCCTGATTTTCCTGGAAGATACTGCCGCCATGTCGCAACAGGCACAGCAGCTTAAACTGGCCTCCCTGGGCCGGCTTACCGCCAGCATCGCCCATGAAGTGCGCAACCCCCTGGGGGCCATCAGCCACGCCGGGCAACTGCTGGGGGAATCCTCCAAACTTGACCAGGGAGATCTGCGCCTCACAGAAATCATTCAGGAACAGTCACAGCGGGTAAATACCATTATCAAGAATGTCATGCAACTCAGCCGCCGGGACCGATCCCAACCGGAATCCCTGCCACTGCAAAGCTGGCTGGAGAGTTTTCTTATTGAATTCAGCAACAGTGAACATCTGACGGCAGAGGATATCACCCTGGCAATTAGCCCTGAACACACGCGGGTGCGCATCGATCCCAGCCAGTTTCATCAAATCTTATGGAATCTCTGCCGCAATGGGCTGGAGCACGGCGCCGACAGGGAAAAGCCACGACTCATTCTGCGGGGCGGTCTCGCGCAGGAATCCACCAGCCCTTTTCTGGACATCATCGATAACGGCCCGGGGATCACTCCTGAACTGATTCCCCACATCTTTGAACCATTTTTCACCACCGCGGAGGAAGGCACCGGCCTGGGCCTGTACATCGCACAAGAACTCTGTGAGAGCAACCAGGCCCGCCTCAACTACCTGCCCTCCGACAGCGGCGCACACTTTCGCATCACCTTTGCAGATCCCCGCAGGAGGCAGATCAGCTGATGAACAAAAGACCCTGTGCTCTGGTCGTGGATGATGAACCCGCCATTCGCGAATTGCTGGAGCTGACGCTGGCACGGATGGAGATTGACAGCCAAAGCGCCGCTGACATGAACCAGGCCAGAAACCTCCTGCAGGCGCAGCATTTCGATCTTTGCCTGACTGACATGAGACTACCGGATGGCAATGGCATCGATATGGTTGAACATATCCAGCAAGTTCAAGCAGAACTCCCCACTGCGGTGATTACCGCGCACGGCAATATGGAATCCGCGGTGAATGCCCTTAAGGCCGGTGCCTTCGACTTTGTCTCCAAGCCGGTGGAACTGCAGATGTTGAGAAACCTGGTCACCACTGCCCTGAAACTCCGCCAACGGGGTAGTCCCCAGAGAAAAACCGGCCGCCAGCTGTTGGGTCAGTCGGACACCATCGAGACCACCCGCACAAAAATTGCCAAACTGGCGCGTAGCCAGGCCCCGGTCTATATCAACGGCGAATCAGGCACCGGCAAGGAGCTGGCCGCCCGTCTTATCCACGATAAAGGGCCACGCAGCGATCAGCCCTTTATCCCGGTTAATTGCGGCGCCATCCCTGAGGCCTTGATGGAAAGTGAGTTTTTCGGCCACAAAAAAGGCAGCTTCACCGGCGCCACCAGCAACAAGACGGGGCTGTTTCAGGCCGCCAACGGCGGCACCCTGTTTCTCGATGAAGTGGCGGACCTGCCCCTGCACATGCAGGTCAAACTGCTGCGTGTTATTCAGGAAAAGGCCATCCGCCCCATCGGAGAACAGAAAGAATACCCGGTGGATGTCCGCATCCTGAGCGCCACCCACAAGGCACTGGCCACCCTGGTGCAGGAAGGAAGCTTTCGCCAGGATCTGTTCTACCGCATCAATGTGATCGAACTGCATCTGCCCAGCCTGCGGGAACGCATCGAAGACATTCCTCTGCTGGTAGAACATATTCTGAGCAAGCTTGCTGCTGCAAACTGCACACCCCTCCCTATACTGAGCCCGAAGGCCATGCTGGCACTACAGCATTACCATTTTCCGGGTAATGTGCGGGAACTGTAGAATATCCTGGAACGCGCCATGACCCTGTGTGAAGGCAATATGATCCAGAGTGAAGATTTACAACTGCACCCCCGGGAAGCGGCCCAGTCCGATCACCTGTCTGCAGATATCCCACTGGAACCCTTCCTGGGCAACGTCGAAAAGGAAACCATCATCAGCGCCCTGGGAAAGACCCGACATAACAAGACAGCCGCCGCCAGACTACTGGGTATCAGCTTCGGCGCACTGCGCTATCGCATGAAAAAACTGGGACTGGAGTAAACGCTTCTCCCCTCGCAGCAGAATGTGCGCATTTTCAGCAGTTTTTGCGCAATAACAGCAAGACCACAGGTATTTTTTGAGCCTTGCGGCGACGACCTTCCCTGACAAGACCCTTAAAATATGTCACAGTGGCGCTCTGGGGCGGTGTTTTCGTCTCAAACAAGGATGATAAGTACTCACAAGGAAAAGTTGGCATGCAATATGCAAATATCTCGGGCAAGGCAAGCAAATCGTACCATCGGGTTCAGATTCAGCAACGCCCCGAAATTTAATACCCGCTTTTGCACAACCAACTGTTAGGAGTTTGACAATGAAGAAAGCACAACAAGGTTTTACCCTCATCGAATTAATGATCGTGGTGGCCATCATCGGTATCCTGGCGGCCGTGGCGATCCCCGCCTATCAGGACTACACCGTCCGCGCCCGGGTGACTGAAGGGCTGAGCATGGCGGATGCTGCCAAAACGGCTGTGGCAGAAAATGCCGCCTCGGCCAATGCCGACCTGTCTGCAGGATGGACGGCACCTAATGCAACCACAAATGTCGCGTCTGTGGGCATCGTTGCTGCTACCGGCGTGATCACCATCACCTATACCGCTGCAGCCGGTGGCCCCAATAAGACCATTGTCCTCAAACCTCAGGACAATAATGGCGACCTGGCTGCGGGCACCCCCCCTACTGGCGCTATCACCTGGACCTGCAATGCAGCTGCCGGTAGTACACTGGCCGACAAATATCGCCCCTCCAACTGCCGTGGCTAAATAAACAGCAGTTTCCGGCCAGACTGCAAACCTGGCCGGAAGACAGGGTCCATGCAAAAAATGCATGGACCCTTTCCTATTTATAGATCCTGATGAAACTCAAACGACATCTAAAATACAGGACTGCATCACAGCTTGCCCTAATGAGAAGCATACCCACTAAATTCCTGATCCACACCGCCGATAGCCTACAATGATCATCAGGTGAGAATAGATTATGAGTATGCCGGCAAGCAACACAAGCATTCAATTAAACGGCCTGGCCAAAAAGCTGGTGCAGGATGGTCTGCTGGATGAGCTGTCCGCGGCGGCGGCCTATGAGCAGGCCGCTGATAACAAGATTCCCCTGGCGCGCTACCTGGTAGACCATAATATTGTGGACAGCCTCAGCATCGCCAATGCCGCCTCCCAGGAGTTCGGTATCCCCCTGTTTGACATCAGCGTCATGGATCTGGAGCAGTGCGCCGTCAAGCTGGTAGACCCCAAGCTGATCCGCAAACATGGTGCGCTACCGCTATACAAGCGTGGCAACCGCCTGTTTGTCGCCGTCTCCGACCCCACTAATCAGCAGGCCCTGGACGAGATCAAATTCAATGTCGGCGCCAATGCCGAGCCCATCCTGGTAGAGGGTGACAAACTTGCCAAGATCATCGAACAAATCCTGGAAGAGAGTGAGAATGTCACCGCCCTGGCAGGCCTGGAAGACGCTGATCTCGATGACCTTGAAATCAGCGGAGGGGATGAAAACGCTGATGGCGCAGAAGACCGGGACTCCGAAATCGACGACACCCCCATTGTGCGCTTTGTCAACAAGGTGTTGCTGGATGCCATCAACAAAGGCGCCTCGGACCTGCACTTCGAACCTTATGAATATACCTACCGGGTACGCTTCCGCGTCGATGGCATTCTCAAGGAAATGGCTACGCCACCCACCACCCTGGCCACCAAAATCGCTGCCCGCATCAAGGTAATGTCGCAGTTGGACATCTCCGAGCGGCGGGTTCCCCAGGACGGCCGGATAAAAATGAAACTCTCCAAGAAGCGCGCCATCGACTTCCGCGTCAGCACCTGCCCAACACTGTTCGGCGAGAAAATCGTCATGCGGATTTTGGATCCGAGCAGCGCCCAGCTGGGTATCGACGCCCTAGGTTATGAAGAGGATCAGAAACAGCTTTACCTGGAAGCACTGCACAGGCCCTATGGTATGATCCTCGTCACCGGCCCTACCGGCAGCGGCAAAACTGTCTCCTTGTATACCGGCCTGAACATCCTCAACACCGAAGACAGAAATATATCCACTGCCGAAGACCCCGCAGAAATCAATCTTCCGGGCGTCAACCAGGTCAACGTGAACCCCAAGGCCGGTCTGACTTTCGCCAGCGCATTAAAGTCCTTCCTTCGCCAGGATCCGGATATTATCATGGTGGGCGAAATTCGTGACAAGGAAACAGGAGACATCGCCATCAAGGCGGCGCAAACCGGTCACATGGTCTTATCCACACTGCATACCAATACCGCCCCACAGACCCTGACCCGTCTGGTCAACATGGGTGTCGCCCCCTTTAATATCGCGTCAGCCGTCACCCTGGTGATCGCCCAGCGTCTTGGCCGACGCCTGTGCGCCCACTGCAAGACCGTCCATGATATTCCCCCGGAGGCCCTGTCGAAGGAAGGCTTTGCAGATGCGGACCTGGCTGGCGGACTGAAGATATACAAGGCCGTGGGCTGCGATCAATGCACTGATGGTTATAAAGGCCGCGTAGGCATCTATCAGGTCATGCCCATCTCGGAAGAGATGGGGCGCATCATCATGACCAACGGCAATGCCATGGACCTGGCCGATCAGGCACAAAAGGAGGGCATCAACGACCTGCACCAATCGGGCCTGCTGAAAGTAAAGCAGGGCATTCTCAGTCTTGAAGAACTCAACAGGGTGATCACAGAGTAGCGCTATGGCAACCAAAACACAGCAACAGAATATTTTCATCTGGGAAGGCAAGGACAGGAAAGGCGCTAAAATCAAGGGGGAGACCCGCAGCGTTAGTGCCGCACTTGCCAAGGCCGAATTGCGGCGTAAAGGCATCGTACCAACCAAGGTCAAGAAAAAATCCAAGCCGCTACTGGGAAACAAGGGAAAAAAAATCACCCAGGGCGACATCGCCATCTTCAGTCGTCAGATGTCCACCATGATGTACGCGGGTGTCCCCCTGGTACAGTCTTTTGATATCATTGGCAAGGGGCACGAAAACCCGGCCATGCAGGACCTCATCATGACCATCAAGGGCGACGTGGAGGCGGGTAATCCCCTGGCCGATGCCCTGGGAAAACATGCCTATTATTTTGATGAATTGTATTGCAACCTGGTCAATGCCGGAGAACAGGCCGGTATTCTGGAAACCCTGCTGGACAAGATCGCCACTTACAAGGAAAAAACCGAGGCCATCAAGAGCAAGATCAAGAAGGCCATGTTTTACCCGATCGCGGTCATCGTTGTCGCCTTTATTGTCACCGCCATCCTGCTGATTTTCGTCATCCCGCAATTCCAGGAAATGTTCAGCGGCTTCGGCGCAGATCTGCCCGCCATGACCCTGTTCGTCGTGGCCCTCTCGAAGGCATTTCAGCAATGGTGGTGGGCCATTTTTGGTGGCATCGGCATCGGCATCTATGCCTTTATAGAGACCAAGCGTCGTTCGCAGAAATTCAACCATGCCCTGGACAGGATTTCACTCAAACTGCCGATTTTCGGCAGTCTCCTCACCAAGGCCGCTATTGCGCGCTATGCACGCACCCTGTCCACCATGTTCGCCGCCGGTGTCCCCCTGGTTGAGGCCATGACCACCGTGGCTGGTGCGGCAGGTAATATTGTCTATAGCGAAGGTATTCTGCGTATGCGTGACGAGATCTCCACTGGCTCCCCCCTGAATCAATCCATGCGCATGACCAACCTGTTTCCCAATATGGTGGTGCAGATGGTCGCCATCGGCGAAGAGGCAGGTTCTATAGATAGCATGCTGGCCAAAGTCGCCGATTTTTATGAGCAGGAGGTGGATGATGCGGTCGATGGCCTCAGCAGTTTACTGGAACCCATTATTATGGCCTTCCTGGGGGTCGTCATCGGTGGCCTGGTGATCGCCATGTACCTGCCAATCTTCAAGATGGGTCAGGTGGTTTAAGGACAACGACAGGGAATCATTGCCATTCTCCTGATGGCCTGTTTCCCCTTCATACTGAGTCAATGGAACTGATACATTTTTTGCAAGAAAGCCCTGTGGCTACGCTCCTGCTGGCAGGTATCCTCGGTCTGCTGGTAGGTAGTTTTCTCAATGTAGTGATCCTGCGGCTGCCGGTGATGATGGAACGGGAATGGCAGGCGCAATGCAAGGCATTGCTGGCGCAGGAAAACACTAGCGGCGAAGTTGTCCCGGAGCCAGAGCGCTTTGACCTGATCGCACCGGCATCTCACTGCCCCCGGTGTCAGCACAAAATAACCGCCCTGGAGAACATCCCGCTGCTCAGTTATCTCCTGCTGCGTGGTCAATGTGCCGGTTGCGGGACACGTATCTCACCCCGTTACCCTCTCACCGAAGCCCTGACTGCCGGGCTTTCCCTCATGGTCGCCTGGCATTTCGGTTTCAACTGGACCTGCCTGGCCGCCTTACTGCTTAGCTGGGCACTTATTGCCTTGAGCGTCATTGACTTCGATCACCAGCTGTTGCCTGACAATATCACCCAGCCTTTTCTCTGGTTGGGACTCGCTATCAGCCTGTTCGGACTTTTTACTGACAGCAGCACCGCCATCATCGGCGCCCTTGCCGGCTATCTCAGCCTGTGGAGCGTCTACCAATTCTTCAAACTGCTCACCGGCAAGGAGTGGATGGGTTATGGCGACTTCAAGCTGCTGGCCATGCTGGGCGCGTGGATGGGCTGGCAGGCCATTCTGCCCATTATTCTGCTGTCATCCGTCGTCGGCGCAGTCATCGGCATCGGGTTGATGATTCTGCGTGGCAGGGATAGAAATATCCCCATCCCTTTCGGTCCCTATCTGGCCATTGCCGGCTGGATCACCCTGCTATGGGGGCAGGAAATCACCACGGCCTATTTGACATGGATGGGTATCTCGCATTAAATCTGACAGCAGATCATAAACTCAGAGGACAGCGGGCGGGCCTCACCACCCGAAACGCAAAGCCATCCCATCGTGTTGATTATCGGCCTGACAGGCGGCATAGGTAGTGGCAAAAGTACTGTGGCCCGTTGTTTCTCGGCGCTTGGAACGCCCGTCATCGATGCGGATGAGATCGCCCACGAACTCGTCACCCCGGGAAGCCCTGCCCTCAAGACAATCCTTACCCGTTTCGGCCCGGCGATACTCACCCGGCGGGGGGAACTGGATCGCGCGGAGCTACGACAGATTATTTTCGACGAGCCGCAGCAACGACGGGCCCTGGAAGCGATACTCCACCCCCTCATCTATCAGGAAATGCACCGGCGGATCAGCCGGATTGATGCCCCCTATTGCATACTATGTATCCCGCTGCTGGTGGAAACCCGGGCGGATGCCCCCGTGGAACGAATACTGGTCATCGATAGCCCCCCGGAGTTACAGCGTCTGAGGACCATGGCGCGCGACGGCCTCTCCGCCGCAGAATTCTCAGCAATAGCGCAGTCCCAGGCAAGCCGGGAGCAACGTCTCGCAGTGGCGGATGATTTGATTGTCAATAATAACGGACGCGAGGCTTTGCGCCGACAGGTAGAGGCCCTGCACCGGAAATACCTGGAAATGGCCGCCAACCCCGTTGCAGACCAGCAAGGAAAACCCGGCAAAGACCTCTGAATCGACAGCCCGTGGCGATTTGCTATCATCCGTCCAGTCGTGGACAATGGCGGGGATATTATCATCCTTGATGCGGCACATGGAAATGACCACATACGAGCAGCCCCTGAATGAGCGGGTGCGCACGTTTCTCAGGCTTGAGCACCTGTTTCACCAGGCGGACCACACCCTGCAGGGCAACTCACCCTGGGACAGCCGCGCCACGCTGGGCAGTCTCATCGATATTCTCAATATCTTTGCCCGCAGTGATCTCAAAACCGAGATTATCAAGGAACTCGAACGCCAGACCGCCAATCTGGCGCCGCTGGAGGAAATACCCGGCATCGATAAACAGAAGCTCAGTCAAAGCCTGGATGATATGGATTTATTGCTGGACAAACTTCATCTCCAGCAGGGGCAGATCGGCCAGCTGCTACGCGACAATGAATTTCTTGGCAGTGTGAGACAGCGCAGCAGCATTCCCGGAGGCACCTGCGATTTCGATCTGCCCGCTTATCACTACTGGTTGCAGCACGGGCACACTCAGCGCCTGGAAGACCTGCAGACCTGGCTGGCGGAATTTACCACTATCCGCCAGGCCATCGAACTGGTGCTGGCACAGATCAGGGAAAGCGCCCCGGGCAGCAAGGCTGTAGCGGACAGTGGGTTCTATCAGCAATCGCTGGACACCAGCGTCCCCTTCCAGCTAGTTCGCGTGCAGCTACCGCTGGAAGCCGCCTGCTTTGCCGAAATCAGCGGCGGCAAACACCGCTTCACCATCCGCTTCATGGAAATGAACCGGGAAGCAAGACCGGCTCAGACTGACAGAACAGTGGAATTCCTGCTGGCCTGCTGCGCCCTGTGAACATACAGGTGCAATGCCCCAGTTGCGGCGCTACTGTGGAATGGACAGCAGCCCAGGTCTGGCGACCGTTCTGCTCTGAGCGCTGCCGGCTGATTGACCTGGGGCGCTGGGCAAACGAAGAGCACTGCATCCCCGGCGAACAGTTGCCAAAAACGGGCGACAATGACGATTACAGCTGAAACGGCATCCGCATGCATGCCTCCAAGGCCCCGGGTTCACAGAAGGCGCTGATCGCAGCGATCCCCCAGGCACCACAGATCTGTGCCTGCTCAAGATCCCTTAGGCTCATCCCTCCCAGCGCATAGACCGGTACTGTCGCCGCCTCCGCCAGGGCCCGAAACCGCCGCCACCCCAGACTGTCGGACCCGGGATGGCTTCTGGTCGCTAACACCGGCGAGATCGCGATGAAATCCAGCCCCAACTGACAGGCATGAGCCACTTCTTTGTGATTGTGGCAGGATGCCCCCACCAGCTTCCCTGCACCCCAACAAGGCCTGCGCGACAGTGCCCGTAAGCGGTGACTGCTCAGATGCACACCATCAGCACCCAGCTGCGCCGCCGCCTCCGGCTCGCAATTAAGCAACAACCGGGTGTCTGTCCCCCTGCACAGCGCTATAAGCTGCCGTGCCAGAAGCACAAATGACTCGGCATCAAGATGCTTTGCCCGCAATTGTACCAGTGGTATTCCGGCCTGGATGATCCGTCGGAAGGCCGACAGATAATCATCAGGCCGAGCCATCTCAGGGCTAATCAGATAAACGGCCGGCAATTGAAGTGCTCTGATGAGCGGAAGATTAGCGGCGGGAAAGGCCTTGCGGGGAAGCAGTCGTCGGGGAAGCCAGCGGATAGTTTGCCCCTCCCTTCCCCTGGGGCAGCCCTGATAGCGGGTCACCCGCCAGAACTCCAGAAAAACCGCCCGGTCCGGGTAATCATGCCGTACCTTGAGCAAGCACCGGGCAGATATCAGCCGGATACCCAGTTCCTCATCCAGTTCACGCGCCAGGGCCGCCAGCACCTCTTCACCGGCTTCCACCTTGCCACCGGGAAACTCCCAGAGATTGCCCTGGGGAACATGGGGTGGACGCAATGACAGAAGCACCTGGTCATGGTTATCGGTGATGACTGCCGCCACCACATGCAGCCTCGAATCCTGGTCTGTAATTTTATCTGAAGATATGCTGCGGGTGATGGGTTGTTCCGCCACCCGCATCCGGCTCAGGCAAACACATTGACGAAGCGGGCAGTGGCGTCCCGGGCGACTGCCACACGGACATTTTCCTGGTACGCCGCGAGTGCTGCTGCATTGGGCCGGCGCGCCTCAAACCGTGCGGCACTGCCAAACAGCAACAGGCGGTTTTCAAACTGGTTCCCAGAGCCCTTTCCAGTCCTGAACACCGGCTCCAGCACCTCACCCTCAATCACTCGCTCCACCGGTATCCGGCTACGCCCACCGTGGACAGTGGAAGGCAGCCCCTCAGTCCCCCGATGGGCACCATGGGCGCTGACAACAGCCAGATTGCGGTGATATGCAGCGACCGGATAGGGTTTCAGGGCATGCAGACTCATCTATTCTCACCGAAGTGTGTGATGAAAGTCGCAGTATACTAAAAAAAGAGCTCCACCCCAATATGAGCTCCATTATCAATGGTTTCATGGGATCCATGAGAAGGATCGATGCGAACCTCACGATAGCCCAGATAAACGCTGGCCTGTTCCAGGATCTTATAACCGATCCGGGCACCGTAATAGATAAAATTGTTGGCATCCAGAAAGGTAACGATATCAGGCGAGTAATTGAGATAGGCATCAAGGTTCAGGCGCTCAAGCGCCGGGGGAGAATAGCTGACCAGCCCACCCAGGGTAATCGCAACAAAATCATTGTTGTTGTCGGTATTGCCGCCAAGACCTTGACCCCCAGACCGGCACTGAGACCGGGAGAGCCGCTACCCGTAGAACCCATCACCTGCAAGCCGGCCATGCCCATATAGTCGTCATCTTTGGTATAGAGAAAACCAAGGTTCATCTCCGTCCCGCCCAGTTGCAGACCACTGGGCAACGGTGCATTCAGATTGAATTCTGCAGTATCGTTGTTCAGGTTAATATCGAAGGACTGCGCTGACACCACCCCGCCGGCCGCAGACAATAGTATGAAGACAAGATATCGGAACAGCATAAGCACCCCTTAGGAGATAAATCCGGATCACCGCCGGGTCAGCATCCTGGCTCCCGGCTCAAGGCGGAGAATCTACCACAATTGCCGGATCATCCCAAGCGGGAGCACATCACAGCGTACTCAAGGTGGCGCTAATATCGCCCGGGCGCAGACCCAGACATCGACACGCGCCACCCCACTGGCAAGCAAGGCGCGAGACAGTGCCTGAACCGTATTTCCTGTCGTCATCACATCGTCCACGATGGCCACATGCCTGGCACCAAGATTCGCTGCAACGCTGAACACCCCCTGGACGTTTCGTCGCCGCGCCCGAACATCCAGGCTCGACTGTTCCGCCGTCGCGACAAGCCGCCGGCAACTGCGCGCATCAAGGGGAAGCCCGAGCACCCGGGACAGCGGCCTGGCCACCTCCAGCACCTGATTATATCCACGGCTGCGCAGCCGCACCGGGTGCAAAGGCACCGGGATGATGCACTCGGGAAGGTGGGCCACCGAATGCTTTAGCTGCTCAGCCAACAGATCACCTAAAAGTCGCGCGCCGGCCAGTTTGCCATGAAATTTGAGCCCCAGGATCAGACTGTCCACAGGCGGCAGGTAATCGAACAGGCTCACCACGCGTTCAAAAGCGGGGGGATGTCGCAGGCACTGGCCGCAGACACCCGCCACCGGCAAGGGCGCTGCACAACGGTGACAACAGGAATGCGGGTAGGGCAGGTCCGCCAGACAGCCCTCACACAAAGACAGTGAAGTGACGCAGGCATCACCGCATAGCAGACAGACGCCTGGGAACAGGGTATTCTGTATGTTTTTTAGACAGCTGTTGACCTTCTTTGCAAGCATGGAGTTGACAGCCATGACCACAGCCCTCATATTCGCAACTTTTCACCAGCCTGTGGAGCCTGATGATGTCCGACACAACATACCAGCGTATTGACCGCATTACCATGCGGGTGCTTGAGGGGGGCGCAATGACGCCGGAGGAAGGCCGCTGGATGATCCGCCTGGATGATGAACCCCTCTCCTGCTTGATGGCCGGTGCCGACAGAATCCGGCGCCAGTTCCGCGGCAACGCCGTTGAAGTGTGCGCCATCGCCAATGTACGCTCTGGAAACTGTTCCGAGAATTGCAGTTTTTGCGCCCAGAGCGGGCATTACCGGACCACGGCACCGGTATATCAATATATTCCCGCCGAAAAACTGACCGAGCAGGCACGCCGCGCCCGGGCATGGGGAGCCAGTGATTTCGGCGTGGTCTCCAAAGGCTGGGGCCTGCGCTCGGAGGCGGAATACCGGCAGCTCTCTGATTATTTCGCCACCATGGCGCAGCACTCCGATATCGGTCGCTGCGCCAGCCTGGGGGTACTGGACCAGCATTCCGCCCGACGGCTGAAAGAGATGGGGCTGGAAAATTATCACCACAACCTGGAAACGGCAGCCAGTTATTTTGACCAGGTTTGCACTACCCACAGCTACCAGGAAAATATCGATACCATAGGCCATGCCCGGGAGGCCGGCCTGCGGGTCTGTGCCGGCGGTATTCTGGGCATGGGGGAAAGCCTCGACCAGCGCATCGAACTGGCGGAAACCCTGCGTAAACTGGAGGTGGAGTCGGTCCCGCTGAATTTTCTCTCTCCCCAGGCGGGCACGCCCTTTGAAGCCCGCACCCCCATGCGCCCGCTGGAGATTCTCAACAACATCGCGGTATTCCGTTATATGCTGCCCCGTGCGGAAATCCGTATTGCCGGCGGCCGGCAGTTTCTTCGCGACCTGCAGGCAATGATCTTCATGGCCGGGGCCTCCGGCGTGATGATTGTCGACTACCTCACCACCCAGGGACGCGAGGTGGAAGATGACCTGCAAATGCTGCGCGATCTCGGCGTGACCATCCGGGGAGATACCCAGCAACACCGTGAGCAGACAACAACACATACCGCAAACGTGAGCCTGGATGAAATCACTCACGCCCGAGCTTGAACAGCGCCGGGAGCAACATCTGTATCGCCGGCGCACTACCCTGCAGTCACCTCAGGGTACCCACGTGCGCATCGCTGGCAGATCCTGTCTGTCGTTCTGCAGTAACGACTACCTGGGACTGGCCAATCACCCTGACGTGATCCACGCCCTGCAACATGGGGCGGAAAAATTCGGCGCCGGCAGTGGCGCCTCACATCTGATCAGCGGACACAGCACGGCGCACCAGCATCTGGAAGAGGCCCTGGCGGAATTCACCCACCGCCCCCGGGCCTTGCTGTTCTCCACCGGCTACATGGCGAACCTTGGCGTCATCAGCGCCCTGGCCTCATCCGAAGACCGACTGTTTGCAGACCGGCTCAATCACGCCTCGCTGATCGATGGCAGCCTGCTATCCCGGGCCCGGCTGCAGCGTTACCACCATGGGAATATGAACGATCTGCGGCGACGCTTAAACCAGCGGCCTGGACGGCAAGGACAGGATTTCATCATCAGCGATGGCGTCTTCAGCATGGACGGGGATCT
>Ga0114931_10002343_pt1 | contig 24153 bp, 26 predicted proteins | sample 2SBtaG_FD_89579 | JGI IMG/M metagenome (GOLD analysis project Ga0114931, IMG submission 89579) | Deep subsurface microbial communities from Kolumbo volcano to uncover new lineages of life (NeLLi) - 2SBTROV14_V59a metaG | ecosystem: Environmental > Aquatic > Marine > Volcanic | place: Kolumbo... | reverse complement strand
GGGGGCTGCGGCGGCGGTGGCGGCGGCGACGGCGGGGGCGGCGGCGGTGGCGGCGGCGGCGGCGGTGGTGGCGGCGACGGCGGTGGTGGCGGCGGCGGCGGTGGCAGCGGCGACGGCGGGAGCGACGGTCACGGTGACAGCAGCAGCGACGCTGGCGGCAACAGTGACGACAGTGGTGACAGCGGTGGCGACAACAGCAGCGCCGATAGCTCCAGCGATGGCGATGGGGTTGGCGACGGCATCGGCGGATCGGCCGACGCCGAGGGTCTCGGCGACGGCAGCTCGGCGGCGGCGGGGAGCACGGGTGGCCTCAGCGCCACAGACGGTGATTCGATGAACTGAGGATTGTCGCGTGCCGGGGCCATGAGGACGGCCCCGGCGCGTGACGCGACGCCGCTCGACGCTCAAGTTACAATCCCCGCTTAGCAGAACCGCCGGGAGAGCCGCGTGATTGTCGAGCAGATCTGGACCGCAAACAGTTTTCGCAATTTCAACTATTTGATCGCCTGCCCTGAAACGGGCGAGGCGATCGCCATCGACCCCCTCGACCACAAGAAGTGCCTTGCACGGGCAAAAGAGCGCGGCTGGGATATCACCCGGATCGTCAATACCCATGAACACGGTGACCACACCGGGGGCAATCGGGCGATGATCGCCGCGACCGGCGCCAAACTGTTGGCGCATTACCGGGCCGGCGACAGTATTCCCGGGATCGACCGCGGGCTGCACGCCGGCGATGTGATTCGCGTCGGACACACCGTCGAACTGGAATGTCTGGATACGCCGGGGCACACCATGTGCCATGTGTGCCTGCTCGCCCGCGGCGAGCAACCGGCGTTGGTGTGCGGCGACACCTTGTTCAATGCCGGGGCCGGGAACTGCCACAACGGCGGCCATCCCGAAGAACTTTACGGCACCTTCGCTCAACAACTTGCGGAACTCGACGACGACACACTCGTGTACCCGGGGCACGACTACATCATCAACAACCTCGAATTCACCCTCGATCGCGAGCCCGACAACCGCCGTGCCGCGACCCTGCTCGAAGAAATTCGCGAGCAGGATCCCGATCACGCGCTGGTCACCACGCTCGGCATGTAGAAGGAAACCAACACCTTCTTTCGTCTCCACAGCGCGACGCTAATCGCCCGCCTACGTGAGGAATTTCCCGATCTTCCCGAGCGGCCCGATGCCAAAACCGTGTTTGTGAAGTTGCGTGAATTGCGAAATCGATGGTGATCGGAGGTTCCGTATCCGACACTCGAAGGCATTCTCGATGATTCCGGGCGTGCACCCCGTCACACTTCGCCGAGATTCAATTCGGCGCTGCCGCACGCCTGTCCTATAATTTGCCAATTCGTCCAGGCGCTGATCGACACAGACTGGCCCGGCGGGCACGGGGAGAGGGGAAAACGATGGCCGACTACGACGACTTCGATAGCGACAAGACGATGGTCATCAAGCCGACCGCGGCGGGTAAACGCCAGCCGCCACCGGCGGCACTGCTGACTTGTGTTGATACCAGTGTCCTCAAGGGCGGGCCCGGCAGCGAGATCCGGTTCGACGGCAAGGAAGTGACGGTGGGTCGCAGCAATCATAACGCGGTGGCCCTGCAGGCCGACGGCATCTCCCGCGAGCACGCCCGATTCATTGCCGGGGACGGTGTATGGGGGGTCGAAGACCGCCAAAGCACCAACGGCGTGCGCGTCAACAACTCACGGGTCGAACACGCGTGGCTCACCCCCGGTGACACTGTCGCGATCGGCCGGGTCTGTTACAAGTACGCGCTCTCCACGGCGCTCCCGGCCGGCGCGCCTGCCCAACTCGATCTCGGGGCTTCCGATAAGACGATGGTCATGCGCCCCGGCGCGAGCCCCACCCTGGAGCTCTCGGCGGCATCCGCGCCGAAACCGGCTCCGGCGCCAACCGCACAAGCTGCCGCGAAGCCCGAGCCGGCTGCCGCGCCCGCGGCGCAGAAATCGGGCGCGATGCTCTGGATCGTGATCGCGATCGTGGTGGTCGCCGCGGGCGCGGCGTTCGTGCTTTTCTAGGCGCCTGCGAGCGCCGTCCACTCCCTGCGCGCGGCATCCGCGGCGGATATCGCGCTTTTTTCGCCGTTACTGAATGAGTCACACCATGACCGGTCAACCCAATCGCCCTGCCATCGACACCCTAACGGTGCACGCCGGCGAACCGCAACCACGGATCGCGGGCGCGGTCAGCATGCCGGTGTTCCAGTCGGCGACCTTCGAGCCGGACCCCGGCGCCGACTATCACGATCTCAAATACATCCGGCTCAACAACACCCCGAATCACGTGGCCCTGCACGCCAAAATCGCGGCCCTGGAAGGCGCGCAATCGGCGCTGGTCACGGCCAGTGGCATGGCGGCGATCACCGCCACCCTGCTTACCTTTCTGCGCGCCGATGACCACTTGCTCGCGCAACGCTGCCTGTATGGCGGCACGCACGGATTCGTGACCGAGGACCTGGGGCGCTACGGCATCGACCATGACTTCATCGACGCCCAAAAGCCGAGCGACTGGGAGGCCAAGCTGCGGCCCGAAACGCGGGTCATTTACGTGGAAACACTGACCAATCCGCTCCTCGAAGTTGCCGATTTGGAGGCGGTCACCGATTTCGCGCGGACTCACGAACTGGTGTCGGTGATCGACAACACCTTCGCCAGCCCGGTGAACTACCGTCCGGAGGAGCACGGCTTCGATCTCTCGCTGCACAGCGCCACCAAGTACCTCAACGGCCATTCGGACATCGTCGCCGGTGTCGTGATCGGCTGCACCGACCACGTCGCGGCGGTCAAGATGCTTCTCGATCATCTGGGGGGATCGCTCGACCCCCACGCCTGCGGACTGCTGCACCGTGGATTGAAGACCCTGGCGCTGCGCGTCCGGCTCCAGAACGACAACGCGCTGGCGCTCGCGCGGATGCTCGCCGGGCACCCGGCGATTGCCCGGGTCAACTACACCGGCCTCGAAACCCACCCGCAACACGCCCGTGCCGCGCGCCTGTTCGAGGGCGGCGGCGGGGTACTGAGCTTCGAGCCGCACGGCGGCGTCGATGCCGCGCTACGGATCATCAAACGCGTACGCTTGCCGATCGACGCCCCGAGCCTCGGCGGCGTCGAAAGCCTGATCACCCGTCCGGCCGCCACCTCGCACGCCGGGATTGCGCCGCGCGAACGGCAGGCGCTCGGGATCAGCGACGCACTGGTGCGGGTGGCGGTCGGCATCGAAGACCCGCGCGACCTGCTGGCGGATTTCGAACAGGCATTGGCCGGGCTGTAGCGAGCCCGGATCCAGCGACCGGCAGTCGTAGGTCGGGTTGGCGTAGCGTAACCCGACGAAATGCCTCAAGAAATTGTCGGGTTTCGCTTCGCAACGCCCCACTATCCCGACCTGCGGATTCCGGGAATCGTTACAAGGCGAGAACAGGCCCCTCGCTCTACAGGCAACGCCGGGGCGGAGGCTGGGGAACGGGAGGTCTTGCCGCGGCACGGCTTCACTCCGAGCCGTCGCTTCGCGGCGGCCCGAGAGACTTCCCGGATTTGAGTTTGGCAAGCGCAGGCACGACGGAATGTTATGCGGTCTTCCAGTAAATTCTCAATAACGGCGCGCGAGGCATCCAACTCTCACCACATCACGCAGTGAAGGAATCATCCCGAAGATGTATTTCTCAGCGATGAAGACCGACGAGCGTACAGCCGCGAAGGACGCCGTGTTGACGGCACCTCATCAAATCGAAGTGGATGGCTGCGGCGATGTTCAACTAAGGTCCCAACCTTCGCCTACGGATCCTCAGCCGGATCCGGCGGCAGACGAAGCAGTCTTTCACCCCGCCACACACGGACTACCCGAACCTTTGTCGGCTCGCGCCGATAAACGATACGAAACGGCGGGTGGATAATTTCTCTGAGCAAGGCTTGGTCGAATTCCGGAACGACTCGGCCGATGTCCGGGTGATCGCGCAGCGTCGCGATCTTCTCGATTATTTGGGCGACAAAGCTTTCCCCGACGTCGGGCACCCCTTGCTCGGCATACCAAGCCTTGAGATCTTCGAGATCCGCAACCGCGGACAGCGATAGAAAAATGCTGAGCCTTGGCATCGGGCTAATCGAGCCCGAGTCGCGCCTTTGCCTCGCTAAGTGAAACCTCTCGGCCGGCCTCCAGATCAGCAAGACCCGCCACCACCGCTCGCATAAACGCGCGCTCGTCTTCAGCCCGTTCGTATGCGGCCAGCGATTGAACCACCGCAACCCCACGCCCGCGATTGGTCAAGAGGACCGGGCGGCGCGCCTGCGCCGCGTGTTTGACCACACGACCGGGATTTATCTTCAAGTCGGTGAGGGGGATGACGTCTTCGGAGAATTTTGTGGTCATTGAATTCGAATCCGGGTCGGGGATGTGGTCGAATAATAGCACCTGTCAGGAGCACCTCCTACAGCGCCCCACGAGGCATCATCACGCTCAAAGTAGCTTGGCAGTCGCCACATTCAGCGATCGTAGAACAGGTTACGCTGTCCTCTACTCATCTCCAGGCATGATCCGCCGCATGAATTTGTCGAACAGCGGCACCGTGAAGGCCGTATCCCCGTGGCTCGGACTCCAGATCATGCCCTTGGCGATAAGCTGTGATCGGGTCGGCGCGAGCGATCGCACATCCCGCTGCAAGAGCCTCTCGCTAACCTCGATTGAATTCCACCCGCCGGTCCCGACTCAGACCCGCAATACTGTCATCACCTTATCCCGGCGCTGCGGTTGATGACTTTGGCGGCGACACAGCCACAGGTGTTTTTTTGCGGGGGCGCGCGACGTCGCCGCAGCGGGTGGAACAGCCCGATCATCGAGCCGTCGACACGCGCGGCGCCCGCTGGCAAATTCGAGCCGCGCCGCATACCGATTTCGACTTTCAGCGCGACCTCTCCTGCACAGCGCGAATGCCCTCCCACAGCAGCGCCAACACGAAAGGCACGCCCCAGAAGATCAGCGGCTGGTAAAAAAGGTTGCTGAACTCTTCGATGACCGCCCACACGACAACAAGCCTCAATCGGCCGGGCGTGGATACGGCAGCGAGATAAAGGCGCTTACACGCCGCCGGTAACGCCGATACTGATCACCGAATACACGCACCAGGCGCCGCTCTTCGTAGTACCCGCCGATTACCATGTATAGACTGTAAAGCAACAGAAACATCAAATTGTTCTGCGACGGACCACCGCTCAACAGGAACAGAAATCCCCCCACGAGCATCGGATGGCGCGTGTAGCGGTACACGCCGAGCACCTCCAGCCGGTCGCTGCCAAATAGCGCCGGAGGCGCGGCCGCGACCCGCCACCCGCACAGCGACACGATCCCCCGCCACGCCTGCTTCAGTCCCCAGAACTCCAGGTAGTCGCTCTGCAGGAACGCCGCGTAGACCATCAGGATCGACCCAAGGTGCACGATCAGCAACACCCGCCACAACCACTCGGGGTAGTCGAAAAGCCACAGGTTCGCATCCGGATGATGGTCCCAGTGATAGACACTGATGACCTCGTAAAGCGCCACATAACTGGCCACGCAGTATATGAGGCGCCAGAATCGGGCAACGAAGAAATGCCCCAAGCGGCGACTGAGCCAATGCTTGAAGCCATCCTGCGCGGCAACCGAGTGGAGCACACCGAACAAAGCGAAGGTCGCGAAAGAGACCCAATAATCAGCCACGAGTTGGAACATCGAACGAGATCCACTCCTAGGAACCGCTAGCCGCGGCGACAAATTGTGCGGCGATCGAGCCGTAGTCGACGAGGCCGACTACCGGTCTTTGACTAAGACGTTCACAGGCAGCGGAATATTCCGGCCCCGTGAGCGTAAGTAGTATTGATCCGGGATCGATCATCCAGGCCGTTTCCGGAGCCGGACCGAGTGCCCGCCTTTCCGGACGCGCACCGGGTGGCTACCAAGAACCGCGTGTCCGTTCGATTTACAGCAACATGCCGGATAGTCAATTCGCAACCTTGTTGGTCGACCAGATCCCGGCGCTACGCCGCTACGCAAGGGCCTTGGTCCGCGAACGCCAGGGCGCTGACGATCTGGTTCAAGATTGTCTCGAGCGCGCCTGGAGCCGCGCCCATCTGCTGCGCTCGCCGGAGACCATCCGGATATGGCTTTATACCATCCTCCACAACCTGTTCATTTCGGGGATCCGCAGCCAGCGTCGCGCCCCGCCGCTGCTCCCTCTGCAGGAGTCCGGGCATGTCGATCCAGGCTCGCCGGCCCATCATCACGCACTGCTCGGTGAAGAGTTGGAGCGCGGTCTAGACGCGCTCGCGACCGAACAGCGGGCGGCACTGCTGTTGGTCGGCGTAGAGGATCTCTCTTACCGCGAGGCGGCCGAGGTACTCGGAATCCCGGAAGGAACCCTGATGTCCAGGCTCCACCGTGGCAGGCGACGCCTGCGCGCATTGCTCGACGGCGCGACGGGCACGCCGCTGAAGCGCGTCAAATGAACGGCGAACTACCCGATTTCGAAGCGCTGGAACGGTTCGTGGATGCGCGCCAGGACAGTCGCGAGCGCGCCGAGGTGGTGCGCCGGCTGGCGTCCGATCCGACTGCCAGGGCGTACGTGGCGGCCGCGCGCGCGCTCAACGCGCGGTTGCGCGAGCACTTCGATCCGGTGCGCGAGGAAGCGATCCCGGCATCCTTGACGGAGGCCGCGCTCGGTCACCGTACCCGGCGCCCGGTGCCGAGTTGGCGCTGGACGACGATGGCCGCGTCGTTGTTGCTCGCGACCGCGCTTGGCGTGGCCGGCGGCTGGTGGTGGCATGGGGTGGCGAAAGCGGCAAGCGAGCGCGGCGCCTTTATCCGTGCGGCGCTACAGGCCCATCAGATCTACGCCCGCGCGCCCGAACACGCGGTGGAATTCCCGGCGGACCACGCCGCCGAACTCAAACGCTGGATGGCGCGCAATCTGGGTTCATCGGCGACCACACCGCGCCTCGGGGCGCTCGGGTTCCGCCTCCTCGGCGGTCGCTTTCTGCCGACGCCCGACGGCACCGCGACGCAACTGATCTACGAGGACCGGTCCGGCAAACGGCTGGCGCTTTATCTGCGCGCGGATCTCGCCAATCGCGATGAACTGCAGTTTCAGTTCGGCGCGCCGAGCCGCCGGATCGACGTTCTTTACTGGCTCGACGGCCCGCGCGGCTATGCGCTGACCGGTGCCCTCGGTCGCCCGCGTCTGCGGCGCGTCGCCGAACTGATCTATGCGCAACTCGAATCCTGAGAGCTCGGTTTCCGGCGCGGCGCGTACCGGAATCAGCGCACCAACCCCGCCCGCCCGGCGGGCGATACATCACCTGCAACGGAGGATATAGACGATGATGCCTTACCGCCAACTACTGATTGCCACCTTGACCCTGAGCCTCGCCGGCCCGGCGCTGGCCGCCGGTTCGAGCAGTTCCTCGACCCGCAGCACGACGCCCAGCGACTACACACAGGCCGTGAAGGCGGTCAAGGCGCAACGCTTCAGGCAGGCGCTGGATCTACTCGCGAAAACCGTGCGTGCCGAACCGGGCAACGCCGACGCCTGGAATTACATCGGCTTCAGTAACCGCAAGCTCAACCGCCTTGACAAGGCCCTGGCGGCCTACCGCAAGGCGCTCGCGATCGATCCCGAGCACCGTGGCGCCAACGAGTACCTCGGTGAACTCTATCTGCAGACCGGCGAAATCACCAAAGCCAAGGCACAGCTCGAGAAACTCGACAAGATCTGCACCTTCGGCTGCGAAGAATACGATGACTTGAAAGCCGCGCTGCGCGCCTACCAATCCGGTTGACTACGAGGCCGGCGACCCGGCTCCGGGTCGCCGGCCAGCGACCACGATCCCGTCGACCGCGCGGCGCGTCAGTCCGCCACGGCGTCGATCGCCCCGCCGGCCCTGCGCCACGCATCGAAGCCGCCGCGCAAGTGACGCGCGTCCTCGACACCTTGACCTCGGGCGCGCTGCACCGCCATTGCCGAGCGCTCGCCATAGGCGCAGTAAAACACCACCCGACGCTCGCTCGCGGCCAGCAGTTCGTGCAGTAACCCGCCCGCGCCCACGCTGTATTCCAGATCCGCGTAAGGGACGTGCACCGAGCCCGGGATCACCCCGTGGCGTGCGCGCTCGCCACGCTCGCGCAGGTCGACCAGCACCAACTCGGGGGCGTCGCGCAGCCTGCGCAGTTCAACGCAGCCGAGTGCCCAGCCGTGCGCCTCGACCTCGCGCTGCGACATGCCGATGCTCAGATTGGCGGGTACGGCCACGTCCATCATGCTCGGATTCGGGAGATCGAGATTGTCCATCAAGGCCGCATACTCATCGGCGTTGCTCACCTGAAGGCGCGGGTTCCAGGCACGTTCTTCACCAATCGTGCTGACCGTGTCGCCTTTGTAATCGTGGCCCGGATAGACGCGCGTCTCGTCGGGCAACTTGAGCAGGCGTTCGAACAGCGAGTGGTACGCCCGGTGCGGGTCGCCGTTCTGAAAGTCGGTGCGCCCGGTACCGCGAATGAACAGGGTGTCGCCGGTAAACACCCGATCGCCCAACAAGAAACTGTAAGAGTCGTCGGTGTGGCCCGGCGTGTAGATCGCCTCCAGCGTGAGCCCCTCGATGGTAATCGACTCGCGGTCCGCAACGCGCATCGAGACCACGTCCACGCGGCTCTGCTCGCCCATCACGGTGACACACCGGGTACGGTCGCGGAGCGCGCCAAGCGCACTGATGTGATCGGCGTGAACGTGCGTATCAAGTGCCTTGGCGAGGCGCAGACCGAGTTCATCGAGCAGCTTGAGGTAGCGATCCACGCGCTCCAACACCGGATCGATGATGATCGCCTCGCCACCACGCCGGCTGGCAATCAAATAGGTGTAGGTGCAGGACTCGCGGTCGAATAATTGCCGAAAAATCATCCGTTAATACTAGCACCGACTCAAACGTCGGACTTTAAGGAGTGTCCATCCAGAAACAGCCATCCTGGCCGCTGCCGGGGTTCGTATCCATGCGAACCCGCTCAGCGGAAGGAATGCCCACCGGGCATTCCTGTTTTCCGCTTTGCCCGGGCTGCCTACGGTGGAAGTAACGCGTTACCCCGCCGTCCGGTACCGGCAGTCTTGCCCGGAGTTATTGAGCCGGCGCCGGATCTCGCAATCCACCCTGAATGCGCCGGAAAAACCGTTGGCGGGGCACCGCGATTCGGGCACACTCGGGATCGGAAACCCGGAGCCCGTCCATGACCAAAGAAACTGCAGAAAACTCCACCGCCCGCGCCGAGGCGCCGCGGGTTGCGGTGATCCACGCCCTCGCCGCCTCGATGGCGCCCGCGGCAGCGGCGTTTGCCGAAATCTGGCCCGAGGCGCGGGTGATGAACCTGCTCGACGACTCGCTGAGCGACGACCTGGCCAGCGACGGGCTGAGTCCGGGAATCGCGGTACGGATGCTCGAACTCACCAGCTACTGCGAGGATAACGGCGCACGCGCGATTCTATTTTCCTGCTCGGCGTTCAATTCGTGCATCGATCGGTGTAAAGCGGCCGCCAAGGTTACGGTGCTCAAACCGGAGGAAGCAATGGTCGATGAAGGGCTGGCGTTGGGCTCGCGACTCGCGGTCCTTGCCACCTTCCACCCGACCGTCGCATCGCTCAGCGAGCAGATTCAGGCCCGCGCCGAAACCCTGGGCCAAGCGATCGAACTCGATGCGCGCTACGTCCCCGAGGCGCTCGACGCCCTGCATGCCGGTGACCCCGAGCGCCACGACCGCCTGATCGCCGCGGCCACGGCCGAGTTGCCGGAGGTCGACGCGGTGTTACTCGCCCAGTTCTCGATGGCGCGCGCCGCCGATGCCGCCCGTGCCCGCAGCAGCGCGCCGGTACTGACCAGCCCCGCCAGCGCGGTCGCGCGGTTGCGCGCCGTGTGTAGTGCGGCGAGCTGAAGGGCCGGTGATCAAGCGAATCCGGCGCGGGCCGCCTGCGAGGGCGCGAAATCCGGCCCGTTGACGATCCGCGCGTAATACGATTCATGGGCCGCCGAGCCGGGCGGCCAAACGCTCGAGAATTCCCGTTCGAAAGCCTCGTGATCGTAGGCAACCGGCAACGCATCCAGGTACGCCCCGTCCAAACGCGCACCATACAGGCTGCTGTTGGCGAGCGACGGGCACACCGAGATACGCGAGATCAGACCAAATCGGGTGCCGTCGAAATTCGGCATTCCCGCGGCGCCGTTGTTCAGCAGCGCACCGTTACCGCCGCTCGGCAAGGGGAACATACACGCGACCGGCAGACAACTGTGGCTGGACGCGAACACCCCGACCCTGGCGCGCTCGCACAGCGCCGCCACCTCCAGAACCGCGTCCGCCGATTGCAGCGCTTCCTGTGAAAAGCCCCAACCGGCCAGCGAGTGCGCGTCGCCGTGGACGATCCCGATGCGCAGCGCGCCGACCTCGGCGACCCGATACATCGGCAATTCCGCGAGCCGCGCGCCGGCTTCGGGCACGGCGCGCGCGGTGGCGCGCAGGCGATCGATGATCGCGTTCGAACGGGTCACGGTCCCGGCATCCACCCACGACGGGTAGGCGCAACCGCATCCCGCGCCGGCGTCCGCTCGGGCGCTGATCTCGCTCTCGACGTTGCCGCGCGTGGCGCAGCGACCGAGCACCGCGTCGTTGACCGCGGCGAAGGTCTCCGGATCGACGTCGAACCAGTGAAAATCACCGTTGAAACAGATCGTGACGGGACCCGCTTCCGCCGCCGCCATGCGCAGCACCTCGACGAGTGCCTGACGGTTGCCATACAGCCCCCCCACCAGATACAGGGTCTCGGCCGACAACGCCTCGACCGCGGCCAGCGCCGCGGCGGCGTAGCCGTAGTGTAGTGGGCAGCTACGACCGGGTTGCGTCATGGCTCAACTTCGCGCGCTACGACCGAGGAGGTAGAATTCGTCATTCGGCCGCATCGAAATCAGGTTCGCCATGCGGTTGGAGAGCCCGAAGAAGGCCGCGATCGCGCCGATGTCCCAGATGTCTTCGTCGTCGAATCCCTGATCGCGCAGGGTCGCGAAATCGGCGTCGTCAATCTCCGCGGCGTGCAACGCGACCTTGATCGCGAAGTCCAGCATCGCCCGCTGGCGTGGTGTGATGTCGGCCTTGCGGTGGTTGATCGCCACCTGGTCGGCGACGTAGGGATCCTTGGCATGAATGCGCAGGATCGCGCCGTGGGCGATCACGCAATACTGGCAGTCATTGGCGCCGCTGGTGGCTACCACGATCATCTCACGCTCCGCCTTGCTGAGCCCGCCCTCGCGCAGCATCAAGGCATCGTGATAGGCGAAGAACGCGCGAAATTCGTCGGGACGATGAGCCAGCGTCAAGAACACATTGGGTATGAATCCAGCCTTTTCCTGCACCGCCAGGATCCGCGCGCGGACATCTTCCGGCAGCGTATCCAGTTCCGGCACCGGGTAGCGACTGATCGGCTTCACGCTCATCGTCGACTCCTCATCCAAAAAGATAATTTCGAGGTACTTGCAAAACTGCCTTCCATGGCAGTTTTGCAAGAGCCTCTTTCGTTCTCCGCCACGCGCCCGGCCCGGCTCGCCGCCCGGAGTCACGGAAGATCGCGATATCGAGGCGCGGGCTACGCCACCTCGACCGGCCGGACTACGATCCGGTCGCGCGGCAACAGCACGGCCGCGCCGGCCGACAGCGCCGCCAATCCGGCGAGACCGGCGAAGACCCAGTAGAAGCTTCCGGTATGGGCGGTGATCCATGCGACGAACTGGACCGCAATCGGACCCGCGCCGAAGGCAAGGACGAACTTGAGGCCGAACACCAGCCCGTGGCGGCGCCGCGGCGTATAGCGCGCGAGCAGCATGTTTTCCGCCGGCAGCGCACCCGCGTTGGCAATCACCATCAACACCGCGACCAACATCAGGGCCGCCCCACCCAGGGTCGCGGCGAGCCACAGCAACGGCACCTGCAACAGGATCGCACCGGCGTAAACCGGTTTCAGCGGATAGCGGTCCGCGAGATGCCCGCCGATCACCTGCATGAAGGCGGCGACGCCGTACACCGTGGCGACCAGCACCCCGATGCCGGTCGCCCCGCTCCCGACCCAATCCCCGACCCGTTCGGCGAAGAGCTTGGGCAGCGCGGTCTGGGTGCTTTGGTAAATAATTCCCGCCAAGAACATCGTCACCAACAGAATCAGGAAGGTGCGGCGCATGTCGGTGCGACTCGGCGGCGCGTCGTGCACGGCGCCGGCCGGCAGGTCCGGCACGCGACCGCGGAGGGTAAGCCACAGCAAGATCAATCCGGTCGCGATCGCAACCAATCCGGGCACGATGAAGGCCGCGCGCCAACCGGCGAGATCGACCAGCAGCCCCGCGGTGAGTCCCCCCACGGCGGTCCCGAGCGAGCCGAAGATACCGTTGAAACCGAGCACCTTACCGCTCGAATCGCCCGCGTTGCGCACCAACCACGGAATACCCACCGGGTAATAGATGGCGGCGAACAAACCGATCCCCGCCAGACCGACGGTCAGTGCCGGTGGCCCGTTGCACAACCCCGCCGCCACCGACGACGCGCCGATGCCGAGGAAAAAAACCACCATCAGCGCCCGCGCACCGAAGCGATCGGCGAGCAGTCCGGCGGGCAGCGCAGCCGCTCCGACCAGCAACGCGCCCAGCGTCCAGAGTTCGATCAAGCGCGGATACGGGAGAGACCAGGCATCCTCCAGCGACAGGACGATAACGAAGTAAAACGCGGTGAAAACGTGGATGTAGAGGTGCCCGAGGCACGAAAACACGACCACGGGGCGGGTAAGGTTGGCGCGCATTGAGACACTACCCCGGCTGCGTAAAACGAAATTCTACGGTGGCGCGCGCATCGCTGTCGATGCACGCAGGACACGCCAACCCGCCTACCGGTCGGCCAAGCGAAAAAAACGCTCGGCATTGGCGGTCGTCACGCGCGCCAATTCGCCGGCCGCAACGCCGCGGCAGGCGGCGACCGTTGCCAGTATATGGGGCAGGTACATGGGCTCGTTGCGCCGTCCGCGGGGCCGTGGTGCGAGGTCACGGGGCAACAGGTACGGCGCATCGGTCTCGATCAGCAATCGGTCGGACGGGATGCGTCCGACCAAGTCGCGCAGATGCGTCCCGCGCCGCTCGTCGCAGATCCAGCCGGTGATCCCGATATACAGATCGAGTTCGAGATAGCAATCCAGCGCCTCCTCGCTACCGGTAAAACAGTGGGCGACCGCGTCCGACAACCGCTCTCGATGGCGTTGGAGAATCGCGGAAAATCGCCGGTGAGCATCGCGCTCGTGCATGAACACCGGCAGTCCCAGCTCGCCGGCCAGTTCCAACTGCGCCTCGAATGCCTTTTCCTGCGCCGCCCGGGGCGAGATGTCACGAAAAAAATCGAGCCCGGTCTCACCGACCGCGACCACCTCCGGATAGCCCGCCAAACGTGCGATCGCGGCCGCGCTGTCCGCCCGCCACTGAGCGGCGAGATGCGGATGCACACCGGCGGTCGCGTACAGCACCGCGGGGTGGCGTGCCGCCAGGCGCTGTGCGGCTTCGCTCTCGGCGAGGCTCGATCCGGTCACGACCATGCGCGCGACGCCGGCCGCGCGGGCACGCCCGATGACAGCATCGAGATCGCCGGCGAAGGATTCATGAGTCAAGTTGGTCCCGACGTCGATGAGATTCACGGCCTGTCACTACCCTGGCTGGAAGAACGGCGAGCGGCGGGCCGGGACCGGTTCCGGCCACGGACCGCCCTGAAAGAAGCGGGATTGTGCCATGGTTTCGCGGCGCTTCAACCGTGAACCCGAGGCGTTACAAGTGCGCTATTATTCATAGACCGGCTGCAAGAACGGCATTAGCGCACAACCATGAAAGAGTATCGGGTCAAGTCCTTTGCCGAACTGCACGACGTATTCGGGCGCCACCGTCGCGATGCCGGCTGGGTATTCCGCGGCCACGCGGATCCGGACTGGGCGCTGGTGCCACGCGCCGGGCGCCCGCCTTTCGCCGACGGTAATGACGAAGCCTTTTTCCGCCGCTGGCAGGGCGAAGCGACCCAGTACGTTGAAGAGCCCCCGCGCGATGACTGGAACTGGCTGGCGCTGGCTCAGCACAGCGGCTTTGCCACGCGTCTGCTCGACTGGACCTTCAAACCGCTGGCGGCCGCCTTTTTCGCCGTCTTCGAGCCGGGAATCGGTGAGTCGGTGGTGTACGCCTTCAAGACCAGCAACGTTGCGAACGGCGAGGTCATCCGCAAGCAGTCCCCGTTCGAGCGCCAGGGGGTCACGCTGTTCGTGCCCTCTCGGGTCAGCCCCCGGGTGTCCCGCCAGATCGGAATGTTCACCCTCCACGGCCCGGCGACGATGCCGCTCGAAGCCGCGATGACCCCGCTCGACCGGATCGAGAAGATCATCATTGACGCTTCCTATCGCTCCGAGTTGCTGTTTGAACTGAACCAATATGGAATCAACAATCAGACCCTGTTCCCGAACCTGGTCGGCTTGTCGCGGCACTTCAACTGGATAATGATTTCGTTCGAGTATTGGGCCAAGGGACTCAGCCGCATGGATGACGATGAGGATCAAGACTGAGGGCAACAGCCATGCATATCACGGGCAACAACGACACCATGGAACTGGTCGGAGTCAAGCCGCCGGCGGTCGCCGGAAGCTTTTATCCGGGCGACGAAGCGACCCTGCGCAGCACCGTCAAAGGGCTGCTGGAGCGCGCCGCGGCGTGCGATCTGGCGGCCCCAAAGGCGCTGATCGCTCCCCACGCCGGCTATATGTACTCAGGGCCGGTGGCGGCCAGCGTTTACGCGCGCCTGCATCCGGCACGCACGCGGATCGAACGGGTGGTGGTGCTCGGTCCTTCGCACCACATCCCCTTCGAGGGCGTCGCGGTCAGCAGCGCGGGCGTATTCGAAACCCCGCTGGGACGCATTCCGGTGGACACGGAGTGGGTGAATCGCGCCCTCGAGTTGCCCTTCGTGCACTGCATCGACGCCGCGTTCGCCCCTGAGCACAGTCTCGAGGTGCACTTGCCTTTTCTCCAGCAGGTGTTAGAGAGTTTCCGCCTCGTACCCCTGGTGGTCGGCGACGCCGATCCCAATCAGATCGGACGCCTTATCGACCATCTTTGGGGCGGGGACGAAACCTGTATCGTGGTGAGTTCCGATCTCAGCCACTACCTTGACTACGAAACCGCGCAGCGCCGGGACGTCGCCACCGCGGCGGCGATCGAGGCACTGCGCTTCGAAGATATCGGTTACGACGACGCCTGTGGGCGCAACGGCGTGCGCGGCCTGTTGCAGGTGGCGCGCGCCCGCGGCCTGGAAGTCGAGACCGTCGACCTGCGTAATTCCGGCGACACCGCGGGCGGGCGTGATCGCGTGGTCGGATACGGTGCCTGGGCGCTGGCGGAACCGCACACCGCGGTGCTCGCCTACGCCGACCGTCGCACGCTACTCGGTATCGCCGCCAATTCAATCCGCCACGGAATCGAAACCGACCGCGCGCTGGAAGTCGATGCGGGCGAATTTTCCGAGGCGTTGCGCGCCCACGGCGCCAGCTTCGTCACGCTACACCTCGACGGCAAGCTGCGCGGCTGCATCGGCAGCCTCAACGCGTATCGCGAGTTGGTTCGCGACGTGGCCGAGAATGCCTACGCCGCCGCGCTGCGCGACCCACGCTTCGCGCCGCTCAGCGCCGCGGAGTTCGATCGGGTCAGAATCTGCATTTCGGTGCTGAGCGCCAGCAGTCCGCTGCGGTTCGGCTCCGAGGCCGAACTGCTGAGCCAGCTTCGCCCCGGGGTGGATGGCCTGATCCTGGAGGCCGACGGGCGCCGCGGAACCTTTTTACCGGCGGTCTGGGAGTCGTTGCCGACACCCGCCGAGTTTTTCAACCAGCTCAAGGTCAAGGCCGGCCTGCCCGGCGACTACTGGTCGCCACAGATGAAGGTCAGCCGCTACACCACCGAGACCTTTTCTTGATTCGATGGAGCTGCCGCCAGCAGGCGCCGGTAGAGCGGCGCAAGCAGGGCCGGCAACAGATAGATAGGGAACTGCGCCAGCGCGCAGAAGAGCAACAGATCCGGCGCCGCATTTATCGGCAGCACCGCGAGCAGTAGCGCCAGGTTGCGGTTACCGCCGGCGAACGCGACGGTGAGCGCGGTTCGCCGCCCGGCCTTCATGAAGACCAGTCCGGTCACTGATTGCAATACCAGATTAACCGCGAAAGCGGCCGCCACGATCAGGGTGGCGCCGGCGCATCGTGTGCGAAACGGGCCGGCACACCGTCCATCACCGCGACCGCGAACAATAGCAGCAGAACCACCGATGCCGTATCCAGCGCCGGATGAGCACGGGCCAGACGTGGCGCTCCGACCACCGCCCTCACCGCCTGGGCGGCGAGGAAACAACCCCCGATCAGGGTCGCCAAACGTGCCAGCAGCGCGAGCGGCGCGAGCGCCAACCCGGCACCGGGGACCAACGACGCCACCGCGGCCAGGGTGAACGGCGCGAGCAACGATGCAACCACCACCAGCGCCAACATCAGCGCGCCGTCGAGCCCGATCAGTACCGCGATCGCGGGCCCCGAGACGATCGGCGGCGCGGCCGCCGCCAGCACCACGGCCGTGGCCAACGGCGGCGGAATGGGCAACAGCCGTGTCATCGGGTAGATCAGCGCCACGCCGAGCACCAGGATCCACAGCAGCGCGGCGCCAATCAACCGCGGCCGCGCGCGCTGGGCGACGAAGCGATCCCAATCGATTCGCAGCACCGAAAGAAACAACAAGCCCGCCACCGCCACCGGCAGCGTCGGTCGCAGCCAGTGCGCGAGGACGGGGACGAGCAACCCACCGAATACCCCGAACGCGAGTACCAGCGCCGCGTGACGCGAGAGCAGAGAGAGCAGCCGGTGCATGGACCCAGGTGGTGGCGTTCCTCTCGGGCATTCCACCGCGACCAACTTTGTAAAAAGGGCCGCGAGACGTAGGTGCGAGTTTAGCATCGCCCCGGATCGCCAACCCGATGCACACTATTCACCGCCATACCGGTCATTTAACGTGTGGCTAAAGCGCAGCGCATCGAGGAACACACCGAGCTGGTCGAACCGGAGATCGAGCCTGTGGTCGGCAATGAGGATTCGTCACTCCGGCTGCTAACGCCCGAACCCTCGCGCCGCACGTTGCGGCGCCGCCTCTACGACCATCTCGTCACCGGCTTCGCGCGCGATCACGTAAGTTGCTGGGCAAATCTCTCACGGATCACCAACCTGCTGATCCTGCTCAACATCAGCCTCTTCTTTCTCAGCCATCTGGTGACCCGCGAGCACTACTACTACACCATCTACTCGGTGTTCCTGCTGGCCACGGTACACGTCCTGACGCTGCTCCCGCTCGGCTTTCTCACCCGCCTGTGGTATTACCTGATCTGCCTCGCTCTGGAGTCGGTCGGCGCCTATTTCTTGATCGCCAGCGTGTGGTACTGGGTGAGCACCGGCCGCAACACGATCTATCTGTTTTGAGCGGGTTCAGGGGTCCGGGCTCAACGTTCAGGGTTGAAGAGCACCCGGCCCCGAATGTTCAACCCTGAACCCGGAACCTCTGAACCCCTGAACCTCTAAACCTCTTCTTCGCCGTATTGCTTGACAGCCGCCGGGCCACGGTGGTAATGTTTTCTAATGGGCACACGGCTATCCCACACGCCGGACATCTGGTGGCGCTGGAGTTAATCCGGCGCCCGCCCAGTCACGCTTCCAGAGACATACCGGGTCGCCACGCACGCGGCGGCCCGGGCCCGATGCTCAGCTTTCCCGCCTCCGTGCAGCACCCCTGAATTTGGCCGTCGAGGATGAGCCTCGACCGCGGACTGATACCGGCACGACCGGTTGCGAGGAATACGATGAGCGCAGCGAATCACGATATCCGGACCACGACCTACCGCACTCGCGGCGGCGTCGAAATCACCCACGGCGTCGACCGGCGCCGCTATCCCGAGGCCGTCGAACCACTGGTTGACGCGCTCGATCGGCATCGCGGCGTGCTGCTGACCTCGTCTTTCGAGTATCCGGGGCGCTACACCCGCTGGGACATCGGTTTCATCGATCTGCCGCTGGAAATCGCGGCCCGGGGCAAAGCGTTCCGGATCCGTGCGCTCAACGAGCGTGGCGAGATCTTACTCCCGGCGATCGCAACCACGCTCGGCGGTCACTCGGCGCTCGCCGGGCTGGAAAGCGGCCAATCCGCCGTCAGTGGCCGGGTGCGCGAGACCGCAGAGTATTTTCCGGAAGAGTTGCGCAGCAAACAGCCAAGCGTATTTTCGGTGTTGCGCGCGCTCATCGATCTGTTCGGAGCGCCCGACGATCCTTACCTCGGCCTTTACGGCGCCTTCGGCTACGAGTTGGCCTTCCAGTTCGAGGCGGTGCGCCGGCGGCTCGAACGCCCGGCCGGGGAACGCGACCTGTTGTTGTACCTGCCCGACGAGATCCTGCTTGTCGACCACCGCCGCGAGACCGCACTGGTGCATCGCTACGATTTCAGCACCAACGAACACAGCACCGCGCAACTGCCGCGCGCCGGTAGCGAAAACGCCTACCAAGCCGCGGCCAGCACCGCGATGGAGTGCGATCATCAAGCCGGTGAGTATGCCGCCACGGTGCGCGAAGCGATCGAATCGTTTCGGCGCGGAGAACTCTTCGAGGTGGTGCCCAGTCAAACCTTTTTTGCGCCCTGCCCGGCATCGCCGGCGGAAATCTTCCGGCGCCTGCGGCGCCGCAACCCGGCGCCCTACGGCGCACTGATGAACCTCGGCGAAGCGGAATATCTGGTCGCCGCCTCGCCGGAGATGTACGTGCGCGTCGAGGGACGGCGAATCGAGACCTGTCCGATCTCGGGCACCATCGCGCGCGGTGCCAATCCGATCGGCGACGCCGCCAACATCCGCGCGCTACTCAATTCCCGCAAAGACGAATCCGAACTCACGATGTGCACCGACGTCGATCGCAACGACAAGTCGCGGGTCTGCGAGGCCGGCAGCGTACGCGTGATCGGGCGCCGCCAGATCGAGATGTATTCGCGACTCATTCACACCGTCGATCACGTTGAGGGACGCCTGCGTGAAGGCTACGATGCGCTCGACGGCTTCCTCGCCCACGGCTGGGCGGTAACCGTCACCGGCGCGCCCAAGCAACACGCGATTCAGTTTCTCGAAGATCACGAGCACTCTCCGCGCCGCTGGTACGGCGGCGCGATCGGCTTCATCGGCTTCAACGGCGATATGAACACCGGCCTCACGCTGCGCACGGTGCGCATCAACAAGGGGGTCGCCGAGGTACGCGCCGGGGCGACCCTGCTGTTCGAGTCGGACCCCGCGGCCGAGGAAGCCGAAACACGGCTCAAGGCGGCGGCGATGATCGACGCGGTGCTGCGCCCCGAACAGGACGTCCGGGCCGCCGTGAGCATCACCGCCAAGCAACCGGGCGCCGGACGCAAAGTATTGATCGTCGACCACGAGGATTCTTTCGTTCACACCCTGGCCGGCTATTTCCGCACCACCGGCGCCGATGTCGTGACTTACCGCTGGGGCTTCCCGGCCGTGCAACTCGACGCCGAGCATCCCGATCTGGTGTTGCTGTCACCCGGCCCCGGCCGCCCCGGTGATTTTCAGTTGAACGCCACCATCGGCGCCGCGCTGGAACGCCGAATCCCGCTCTTCGGCGTTTGTCTCGGCCTCCAGGGGCTGGTCGAGTACTACGGCGGCGCGCTCGACCTGCTGCCGACCCCGGTACACGGCAAGCCGTCGCGGATACGGGTTTGCGAGCGGCGGCTGCTCGCCGATCTCCCCGAGCATTTCGAGGCCGGTCGTTACCACTCGCTGTACGCGCTACGCGATCAGATCCCGGCGCCGCTCGAAGTCACGGCCGAGACCGACGATCATATCGTGATGGCCATCGAGCATCGCAGCCTGCCGGTCGCAGCGGTACAGTTTCACCCGGAGTCGATCATGAGCCTGGAAGACGACCTCGGGCTGCGCTTGGTGGGCAACGTCATGAGCCGTCTCGCGACCGCTGCCGCTCGACCACGCTGATTGGCTGAAGGCGCGGGATTTCACCCATCCCCGAGCGCGACACTCTAGTACCCGACGCGCTCACGCGTCTACTTGTCACGGCCGTCGGGTTGGGGGATAAAGGCGGCACGCCCCGGATGCCCGGGGTGGAGCGCACCAGGCGAACACCAACCAGGAGTGTTTGTGATCACCGGTCAAATCGAGGATCGAATCGACCCTATCCGGGACGCCTTCCGGTCGGGTGGCATCACCAAACTGGTGGATGTGATCGAGCAGATCACCCACCTGCTGTTCCTGCGTCACCTCGACGATCCGCACACCCTGGAGGAGAACGAATCCACGCGCCTCAAGAAGCCGACGGAGCGGCGCATATTCCCCGAGGCCAACGATGGAATCGGCCAGGACGGCGGCCGTCCCAGCGCCTGTAAGACGACCGAAACCGGAGTATTCCGCGGGATGCGCAACCTGACCGTCAGTTGCTCGATCGGGGGAATTCGAACCGTGAATCGGGGAGTGATGGTGGCGCTGAAGCCGGTGCCCGGGGCATTGTTCCTGATGGCGATGTTGGTAGTGGGAGCAATTTTTCCATCGTATGCGGCTGAGTTGCAGAAGTTCACCGATGCCAGACTGATAGATAATCCAGCGAACGACGGGGATAGCTCCCTTGTCGAGGCAAACGGCAAACGCCTCCATGTGAGGCTTTATTTTGTTGACTGCCCTGAAACGTCCGTCAGTGCCAAGAGTGATGCGCGGCGGGTACGGGAACAAACTCGTTATTTCGGATTGCCCGAGGCGGCCCGTACCATTCATTTCGGCGAGCAGGCGAAAATCTTCGTTAGGCGCGCCCTTGCCATGCCCTTCACTCTTGATACGGCCTTCGCGAGCGCGTTGGGAAGGTCATCCGAAGGCCGCGTGTACGGATTCATTACCACAGCCGACGGACACGACCTGGCAAGCCTGCTCGTTGAAAATGGTTTTGCCCGTACTCGCGGGGCAGGTAGAAGAACTCCCAACGGTATGTCACGCACTGATATGGTCGCGACGCTCCGTGACCTGGAGACTTCGGCCATGCTAAAACGCGTTGGCGTTTGGTCGGAAAGCAATCCGGACCTGATTGTAAAATCCCGCACGAAACAACGGGGTGAAGACCGTGAACTAAAGAATTTACAGGCCCGGGTAAAGAAGGCTCAATCTCCGCACGGCTCGATTGACCTAAACACCGCCTCTGAAAAAGAACTACAAACCATCAAAGGAATCGGTCCGGTTCTGGCCGCAAGAATCATCGCCGGACGTCCCTATGAAACCATCGCTGATTTGCTCAAGGTAAAGGGCATCGGCCGAAAAACACTTGCCAACATTCGCCCTCATGTTGTAGTTGAGTAGTGTCCATTTTCAACGACTTGCAGTCGACGCAAGCGGGCGGCCGGTCGGTATGGTAATCGACTGCGCGGGCGTTCCGCGTACCGCAATCCGGACCCGGAAGGGGCACGCGATCGTGATGACGCTGGCCGCCGATTCGGTGCTCGTCAACCGCCGCAGCGACGACTACCGGGAGGCGCAGCGACGCTGGCTGGCCGGCGATTTTCGCGGCGTCGTCGCGGAGCGCAAACGTGAAGCGGATCGGCGCATGGGTCGCGCCGACTGAGCACTTCGAGTACGCGCCAGGCGATCATCGCATCTCTCCCGTCTCCGCCCCGCGGGCGGAGACGGGGATCAAGGTCTACAATTTACTCTTGCGGATACCCATGCAGCCGTCAACAGAGGCGGCGACCCGCCTCACCCGCGCAGGAGTTCATCGCATGATCGAGATCCCCAGTCTCAGGCCCGAAAGCCGCTACGGCATGCCGCCCGCGGATCAATACCTGTTCAACCGCGAGTATATCGTCGGCTATTCCTTTCTCTTTCGCCAACCGCGATGGGCGATGGAGGTCATCGACCCGCGCAACAGCCGCGTCGATGTCGAGCGCACCGACACCTTTAGACCCGATCTGCGGGTTCCGGAAAGGTTCAGGGCCGGACTCGACGACTATCGCGGCTCGGGCTTCGACCGCGGCCACCTGGTCGCGAGCGCCGATCGGCGCGCGCTCGAAATAAAGAACAGCGAAACCTTCCTGCTCACCAACATGAGCCCGCAGCTTCCAACCTTCAATCGTGGCATCTGGAAGAAGCTCGAAGAAGCGACCCGCGATCTCGCCAACCTCTATGAAGAGGTTTACGTCGTGTGCGGGCCGTTGTTCGACGTGGGCCGGGCGATCAAGGTAATCGGCGAGAATCGCAATCAGGCCAACGACGTGGTGATCCCGGTTCCGCACTCCTATTTCAAGTCGATTCTCGCCGAGAATTTGAAGGGGCGCATGAAACTCTGGTCGTTCATACTCCCGAACCAACGCAGCGACGCGCCACTGGCGAGCTTCCTGTGCCCGACCACCGAACTCGAAATGCGCGCCGGGATCCCGCTCTGGGATCGCTTGCGGGGAGAATCCGTGGACCGGTTGAAGACCCGCAAGGGCCGCATGTGGTCGCTCGCCAATGCGCGCGCGGCGGCGCGTGCCGCGGAGCGCGGCGACGCCGGCTGAATCGGCCGCGGCCATTGCCGCCGCGCGCACCGTCATGCGCTACAATCGGCCCATGCTCACCCGCATCCAGCAGTTTTTCGAACGCCATATCGCCGACCCGGGAGCGGCCACCCGTTCCGAGGCCGAGCGTGAGCGCAGCTATCAACTCGCGACCGCGGCGTTGTTGATCGAAATGAGCCGTGCCGACGATGTGGTGCACGCGGTGGAGCGCACCGCGGTGGCGCAGGCGGTTCGACAGGCATTCGATCTCGATGAAGAGGGCACCGCGGAGTTGGTACGCCTCGCCGAGGCCCAGGCCGATCAGGCGACCTCACTGTACGAGTTCACGCGCCTGATCAACGCGAATTTCGATGCCCGGCAAAAAGAGCATGTGGTCGAACTACTGTGGCACGTCGCCTATGCCGACGGCGAACTCGACAAATACGAAGAGCACCTGGTACGCAAGATCGCGGACCTGATCTACGTGCCCCACATCGCCTTCATCCGTGCCAAGCACCACGCCAAAACCCGCTGGGAAGCGGCGCGCGGCGCCTAGGGCGCTACTCGGCAGTAAACCAGATATCGCCGTAGTAAGCGGTCGCCACGCCTCCCGTGTCGTCGCTGTCGGTCATGATCGCGACCCCGTCGAGATAGCGTAGATCCTCGCCCAGCAGGCGGCGCAAATCGGCGCGCACGTCGCGCCGCTCGGTGACCCATCTGGCGGCGTCGGTCGACCCCGATCGGAGGGCGAACATCCGTGAGTTGCCGGTGTAGGGATTGGGCCAAGTCGCACCGCGCGGCTTGCGACTCGCCCACACGTAGCAGATCGCACGGGTTTTCCACGCCCATATCGGGCGCGCGACGATCGCATAGATCCGTGCCGCGAAATCATCGCCGCGCCGCCGAGTCTCGTCGATGTCGCCGAGCACACCGGCCACGCGCCAGCGCCAGTGCATGATCGGAGTGTGTTTCAGATCGATCCGCATCGGTCGATAGAGACTCGAAGCGGTCCCGTGGCTGCGCGCCTGCAGCACCACGCCGTCGTCCGTATGCAGCGAACGGTATCGGGTATGCCCCGCAAAGACCTTTTCACGCCAGCCATCGAGGCTGGCGCCGCGCAGAACATAGAGACGCGCGCCGCCGCCTTGGGCAGTCGCACCGGCCACTCCCGCATTCGCCATCAACGCCAGCACCAACAGCGCCGGAGTCAGGTACGGTCCGAGCGAGGTCGGAAACGTGATCGCCTTCACAGTTCGGACACCCTGCCGTCCACCACCGTCAACCGACCGGCCGCGGTCACGTTGTTTCCCCTACGTGGCACAACTCTCGACATGGAGCACATCCAATGAAATTCAGACCTCCTGATCTCACGCCATTGACGGAGCGCGTCCGACAGCTTGTCGAGTCACCGGAATACTCATCGATTCAACAGGGTACGGAGCCTATCGTATACCAGTGGGGAGTCGATGTT
>Ga0114931_10002342_pt1 | contig 24153 bp, 21 predicted proteins | sample 2SBtaG_FD_89579 | JGI IMG/M metagenome (GOLD analysis project Ga0114931, IMG submission 89579) | Deep subsurface microbial communities from Kolumbo volcano to uncover new lineages of life (NeLLi) - 2SBTROV14_V59a metaG | ecosystem: Environmental > Aquatic > Marine > Volcanic | place: Kolumbo... | reverse complement strand
GTGGCTCTCGGAATCTCCAGGGCCTGCGCAATTTCCTCGCCCGTATAGCCGCCGATGACCTGCAACAACAGGACATCGCGATATTTCGCCGGCAGGTCTTGGATACTGCGCTGAAGCATCCAGGTCTCCATTTCGTGTTGATCCTGGGCCGGTGTGCGCTCCGGATCAAGCTCTTCCATGATCGGCTGGTAACGTTCGAACTGGCGGGCAAATTCCCGCCGCACGGTTGTAAACAGCCAGCTTTTAGCCTTGCGGTCATCGCGCAGGCTGGGCAGAAACCGCCAGGCACGCAAAAACGTCTCCTGAGTCAGATCCTCGGCCTGAGCCTGATGCCTGCACAAGGAGTAGGCATATCGGTAAACATCTTTGGCCAGCGCCGCCACGAGCTTTTCATAGCGCCGTTGGAGCTTGAGCGTATGGTTATCGATGTGCCTTGCACTCCCCGCAATGATTGAGACCGTTATGGACGGAATTTTCTTTCATTCAGCGCCCCACCCTGAGGTTTGAGGCCAATCCTGCCCAGGAGTTCAAAAAACTCAGAGCGGATGAAAGATTCGCCGCCCGCTCACGGTCTCTGATCCATGGCGCCGCGTGCGCCTCGATGGACATGTGCCAGGGACTGGCGCGTGCGGTTGCGACTGCAAGGCCCGACTTACGGCTTGTGCATCTCGTAATCGAAGTTCGGCCTGTGGGAGTTGGTTCGACCTCGGAAAGCTCTGCTCTCCGATGGTCGAACCGTTTTTTCGCAGGCGCCTGAACTAATCTCGGCTCCATCCGGTCTCATGCCAGGATGGGTCGTTCACATACACAAGCAGGCAGAACCGACCATAGGTCCATAATTAATAAAGAGGATGATTCATGTACTTTAACCACCTTCCGCAACACCTGAAACGCAAACCCCTCAGCCATGCTGTATTTGGCGGGCTGGTTGCCCTCGGTACGCTGGTCTCGGCCCCAGTCAGCGCCGGGGCACTGTGTGGCGCGAATCCTTGCGCAGCCCGCAAAGGGGGCGGGACGCTGCTGCTGGCGGCCGCCTGTAACCCCTGTAATCCCTGCGCGGCGAAGAAAGCCTGTAATCCCTGTAACCCCTGCGCGGCGAAGCAAGCCTGCAACCCCTGTAACCCTTGCGCGGCGAAGCAAGCCTGCAACCCCTGTAACCCCTGCGCGGCGAAGAAAGCCTGCAACCCCTGTAACCCCTGCGCGGCGAAGAAAGCCTGTAATCCCTGTAACCCCTGCGCGGCCAAGAAAGCCTGCAACCCGTGCAATCCCTGTGGTGGCGCGAAAGTTTCAGCCAGTCAGTTCATGCGCCCGGCCGGTGTCAATATCAGCACCAGGATTGACCCGGCTCTGATCGCCGAGGGCAAACACCTGTGGTATGACAAGTCCATGAGTTCCAATGGCCTTGCCTGCGCGTCGTGTCATGAAAACAATGCCGCTCTGAATGCCACTTTTGCCCAGGCTTATCCGCATAAAGTGGCCATGCCGTCGCAAATGGCGGGAGTGGGAAAAATTTACGCGGATGAGATGGCTCAGTTCTGCATGGTGGTCCCGATGCAAAGCAAGCCCCTGGCGTGGAATTCCCGCCAGATCAAGGCGCTGACCAGCTATACCATTGCTCTGCAGCGTAGCTTTAATCCCTGCGCGGCCAAAAAGGCTTCCGCCGGGGCCTGTAACCCGTGCAATCCCTGCGCGGCGAAGAAGGCCTGCAATCCGTGCAATCCCTGTGCGGCGAAGAAAGCCTGCAATCCCTGTAACCCCTGTGCGGCGAAAAAGAATCCGTGCAATCCGTGCAATCCCTGCGCGGCCAAGAAAACTTCGGGTTAAGTCCGATTGCCGTCGGCATTGCCAGGGCCCGGTCGCAATACCGGATCCTGGCCTTATTGCTATTTGGGACCATGGCCTTGCTGGCTGGCCGGGTCAGAGCCGGGATTGACTTTCCGGAACTGATCACGATCCCCGCAGGGCCCTATATCAGTGGTTCCGATTCCGCCGAGCGTGAAGCAGCTTACCGGCTGGATGAAAAAGCCTACGGACATTCCGTGACCCGGCAACAGGGCTGGTACGACGCCGAAGCCAAACGCCAAACTCGCTCTCTGCCGGCTTATCAAATCACCCGCAATCTGATCACCAACCGGCTATATGCGGAATTTGTCGCCGCGACCGGGCATCCGGCGCCGGACGTCGATGCCAGGACCTGGAAGACTTACCGGCTGATTCATCCTTACCGCAGGACCCGCCGCTATGCCTGGCGGGATGAGCGCCCGCCCGCGGGCCGGGAGCAACATCCGGTGGTGTTGGTCAATCACGCGGATGCCGTGGCCTATGCCCGCTGGGTAAGCGAGCGCAGCGGCCACAACTGGCACCTGCCCACCGAGTCACAATGGGAAAAGGCGGCCCGGGGTGTGGACGGCCGGCGTTTCCCCTGGGGCAATGACTGGCAGCCCGATCGGCTCAACAGTCACGATGCCGGGCCCTTTGACACGCTGCCAGTTGGAACTTATCCCAATGGTGCGAGTCCATTCGGAGTGTTGGATATGGCGGGCCAGGTCTTCGAATGGACCAGTACTCCCGCTGCCAAAGGACGCTACATCGTCAAGGGCGGATCCTGGGATGACAAGGGCTGCGGCATCTGCCGGCCGGCGGCGCGCCATTCCAGACCCGAGGGGCTCAAGCATATTTTGATCGGCTTCAGGTTGGTGCGGGAATGACCACAGGTTTGGCGCAGGAACAACAACTCGACGGTGGTCTGGCCTCCCGGCCGGTTGCCGAACTGCACGGCATGCTGGCCGCCGGCGAGGAAGTCCTCGAGTGTTACCGGGTTCTCAGCAAGGCCGGCCTGAATACTGTTGGTGAATGCCTCAAGGATCAGGGCACATTTTACGAATTCGATCACTACCCCAAAGGGGACGTCTACGACAACGAAACCCATTCCCAGTATTACTACCATGCCCACCGCAGTGAAGCCGGAGAGCATGGGCATTTTCACACCTTTGTGCGTGCCAAAGGCATGCCGCCCGGAGTGCAGTGTGCCGACTATGACGGCGAGGAGGCCTGGCCTGAGGGGGATGAAGCCCTGTCCCACCTGGTCGGAATTTCCATGGATCGTTATGGCTACCCCACGGATTTGTTCACCACCAATCGCTGGGTTACCGGCGAGACCTGGTATCCCTGTGGCGATGTGATTCAGATGCTGGATGCCTTCGAGATGGATCATGCCTTCCCTTCCTGGGCGGTCAATCGCTGGATTACGGCCCTACTGCGGTTGTTCAGGCCCACGATTGAAGTTCTGTTGCGGGAACGTGACGCGGCCATCGAGGCCTGGCGGCGCAAGCACCCCGGTGTGGATGTTTTTGAAGACAGGGAACTTGAACTGACCAGCAGGACTCCAATCAGCGTTGAATCACAAATTGCCGCGATTCAGGCCGTGCTGGGCTGATGCGGTGCGCCATTCTTTTTCCGATAACCGGATCCGGCAGGAGCAGGCAACGATGTTTCGCAGTGCAATCCTGATAAGCCTGGGCCTGATGATTGTCGCCAGTGTGGCGTTTGCCGCCTCACCACCCCGGGTCATTGAGCTTACCCAGACCGGTTGCCAGTTTTTAGAATCCGAGCACAACATCGATCACGGCTACAAGACCCGGCGCTATGAAGATTGTGAAGCCATCAACAAGTCGACGGGCGAGCAGCGCCTGAAGGACGCCGTCACTTTGAAATTGAAACCCGGGCGCTATGTGTTCCGGGTCAAAAACAAGAATGTTCCGTATCCCTTGGGATTCTGGCTGCGTGGTGATGGTCTCATCAATCGTGCCAGATTGCCGAGTGTGTCTGGAGGCGGGCTCAGCACGGGAAAAACTCAGGATTATGCTATTAACCTGACACCTGGTGAGTACGTTTATTCCTGCCCATTAAACCCTACCCCCAACTATAAACTGGTGGTCAAAGGCTAGGTGGGCTGTTCCCTGTGTCGTTCCAATGGAGAGAGATAAGTATGAAAAAGACCACGTTTAACCGTAAACCTTTGTATGCCGCCCTGGTCGGCAGCGCCGTGGCGATGGCGGCGGCGACGACGCCAGCCTCTGCCGGAATTGTCAATCCGCAAGCTCAGCCCCAACCGTTGATGCTTGCTTCAGGTTGCAATCCCTGTAACCCCTGCGCGGCAAAGAAAAATCCCTGCAACCCCTGTAATCCCTGCGCGGCGAAGAAGGCCTGCAATCCCTGTAATCCCTGCGCGGCGAAGAAGGCCTGCAATCCCTGCGCGGCAAAGAAAAATCCCTGCAACCCCTGCAACCCCTGCGCGGCAAAGAAAACCAGCGGTTAACAGCTGTTGTCAGGCACAAGATGCGGGGCTTTGCCCCGCATTTTTTTGCGCGGACCGCCAGCCGGCTGAATCGCGAGGCGCTACCGGGCGGAATTTATTGCCCTGCGGCCTGGCGGGCAATTTTCTCGAAAATGCTATCCAACTCCCGTGCCATCTTATCCAGGTCGGCATTCCTGTAGGGGCTAAACAGGCTGCTGGGTGTGCGGTATGTCAGGGTCGCGGTGCCATCGGATTGCTCCGTTATATAAAACCGGATGGGTGCCTCGTAACCGGCGGCCACACTGGCCTTGAGCATACGGATGGCGTATTTGGGGTTAAACGCCATGACCACCATGTTGCCGGGTATTGTGACCCCCAGACTCTTCGCTCCCAGGGTCGCACTGGCTCTGGCGACGATGCCCATGCCGTTTTTCCCGATCGCCTTGTTTAAACGTTTGACCAGGGTGGGATACTTGAATTGGGTTGGCAGGACGATGGTGCCCGGGTAGGGCGTTTGCGCCCAGAGCGTGAAGCTCGCCAACAGTAGTGTCAGTGTAAGTAAGGGTTTCATGGGACCTCCGGTAGAATTCCGCCCGGCGCTAAGCGGGCGTATAAAGTTGAACGGCTATTCAGTGTAATAGACGCCAGGCCGCCAGCAACTGCGGATCTCTGGCCAGGCGTTCATGCAGGGGCTGGCTGACAGCAGGTCTGGTTTTAGCGCTGGCGTTGACCACCAGATCCGGGCGCACGCCAACCCCATACCAGCTTCGCCCCCCAGGCCCGTACAGGGCGCCGATGATAAAGCGCGCACGGTAGTCATTTTCGAGTTTGAAGGTCTGTTCCAAAGTGGCTTTGCCAAAGCTGGCGGTGCCGACAACCTGGGCACGGCCATTGCCCTGCAGGGCAGCGGCAAGTATTTCTGCCGCGGATGCGGTTTTATGATCGACCAACAATACCAGCTTCAGCTTGACCGGTTGCGCATTACCGGAGACGAAACTTTTGATCTTGCCGCCCCGCTGCAATGTGTGTACCACCTGTTGGCGTGCCGGCAGAAACAGTTCGGCAAGTTTTAGCGCTTCGGCAAATATGCCGCCACCATTCCCGCGCAAATCCAGAATGAGTCCCTGGTTCCCTTGACCGCGCAGGGCCTGGATTTGTTTCAGGACGCTGGCAGCGCTGCCTTCGGCCATCTTGCGTAGTGCGATATAGGCAATAGCATCGGGCAACTGGACCGTTCGCAATGGGCTGGCTTTGAAGACTTCAAGCTGAATTTCCACATCCAGAATGTGGATGTCGCGTACTACCTTGAAGCGCACCGAGTCACCCGGCTTGCCGCGCAACAGGGCATTGATTTCCTGAGCGGATTTACCTTTCAGGGATTCTGCGTTGATGCGCATGATTCGATCCAGGGGCAGCAGCAGGGATTGCGCCGGTGAGCCGGGCAGCACCTCGCGGACAGTCAGGGCTCCGTCGGCGGGATTGAAATTACTTTTAATCCCCACCGTACTTTGAACACCAGTCAGGGCTTCAAGAATCTGGTTGTATTCCTGTGATGACCACAGGTTGCGGCGATCTTTCAGTTGTGGTGGTGACACGTAGCGCAGAACCCCCTCGGCGGCGGCCCGGTAGAGTGCCTGCTCGCTGATGTCGTCGGAATAGTAGTTATCGCGTACCAGGTTGAGCAACTCCTGGAAAGTCCCGGCCGGTTTTGGAAAGGGAGTTTTTAACTGTATGGGAAACAGTGGGGGATAGTGCTTGCCGGCAGTGGTGACTGGTTTCCCCTGGATTCCGAACGCGCTCAGCAGCAACAGGATCAGAACGAACAGACGGCGTACGCGAGGTGATTGAGCAGCTTTGATCATCTTGAGTTCCGTGGCATGAAGAATGGGGAATCGGCGGGAAGCTGAACGGTTGATAATTCATCAAATCAACCCGCAAGGCCAGCACCAGAGCCTGTCTCGCCTTCTGTCCGGGGATACTATAATCTTTGCGCGTCGCCCCGGCGCGCCGGCGATGAATCCGTTATCAGGGGATACCAGGGACTGCGATCATGGCTGAACTGCTCAAATACCTGACCGATGATGAAGAACGGCGTTTACTCGCTGGTGCCGAGCACAAAACCTGTCACGATGGCGAAGTCATCGTGACCGAGGGGGATACTCACCACGCTCTGAATATTCTGCGTCAGGGCCAGGCCCGTGTGGAGCGCCGGTACGGGGAATTCAGCGTTGAAATTTCCAGGCTTGGGGAGGGCGAGATATTCGGTGAAATGGGCTTTGTCGAAGACTTCGAGGCCAGCGCCAGCGTGGTGGCGGACGGGGTCTGTGAAGTGGACGTCATTAGCGGAGACTATATACGCGGACTATTGGCTCCCGAGCCTGAATTTTCAGCGCATTTTTACCATTCCATCGCGGAACTGCTGTCCCGGCGTTTACGGGCCACCACGGTTGCCGGAGTCTCCGAATTTTCCTGGGGCAGTGGCTTTGAACATGTCCCGGAAGCCGCGCCCTCTGGTCCAATGACCAGCGACTGGGGTGGTGGAAGTCCCTTGCGTGAATCGCTCAAGGACTAGCCCGCAGACTCTGGTTTCTCAGTCCTTTCGGGTCCTCAGGTCGAGGTTCGAAATAATCTTGATATAGCCGGTAACTAACTGTATCAATTGACTTTAACAGTACAGTGAAGACTGTACTTTAAGTTTTTCCTGGGCGTTTGGGGTCGGGCCTGCCCGGGGATGTCCGGGTATCAGTGGTGGAGGGTATACAGGCCCTTGAGGCTGGAGAAATAGGCGGCAATATCCAGTTGGTCCTGCTTGCTGAGGGGCGCTGCCATACCGGACATGATGGGATTTTTGCGGCTGCCGTTCTGGTAGTCCTTGAGGGCCCGAACGATATAATTGGCATGTTGGCCGGCCAGGCTGGGGTACTGGGGATTGCTGCTGATGCCCTCGGCACCATGGCAGGCCTGGCAGGCGGTGCTTTTGCTCTTGCCCTGGGCGGGATCACCGGCGGCCTGGGCCGCTGTGGAAAGGCCCAGGGCAAACACCACCCCTGCAATTCTGAGTAAATGGTACATGCTGATTCTCCAGAGCCTGTTACGGGGTGATTTCACTGAAATAGGCAGCGATATCTTCCATGTCCTGGGTACTCAGGCTGGTGGCCTGGGCGACCATGGTTTTGTGGCTGCGCTGGCCTGTTTTGTAATCTTTCAAAGCCGCGACGATGTAGGCGGCATGCTGGCCGCCCAGACGTGGAACGTGATAATTGGGATAAGCATTGTTATAACCCTCGATGGCATGACAGCCCATGCAGACAATGGCTTTCTCCTTGCCGGCCGCGGCATCGCCCGCTGCCCAGACCCCTGTGCTGATGAGCATGGATCCCAGAACCAGTGCCCGCCCCATCTTCGCTATGCTGTTCATTGAAGTACCGTTCTATTGAGGTGTGGTGATTTCCGCTGCCAGGCCGCCACCGGAGCAGCGGCGCCGCAGTATACCCGCTCGAGTGGGCCTGACCAAGCGTCCGCAGCGGCCGAATCGGACACAAGCCGTGGGTTGCCTGGCGTATAATCCCGGTCGTTTTTCAGCTGACCTTGCGGGCCTGATGCAAAATTCCACTGACCGATCGGACGCCTCCAGCAATCTCGCCCGGGCCTGGACGGCGCTGGAACACCAGCATGCCGGGATGCAGGGAATCCAGCTTCAGGATCTGTTCAGGCGGGATCCGGACCGTGCCCGGCGCTACCGGGACAGTGCCTGTGGCCTGTATCTGGATTTTTCCAAGAATCGCATCGTCGATGAAAGCCTGGAAGCGTTGCTGGTGCTGGCGGGTGCGGCCCGTCTCGAGTCCTGGATTGAAGACCTGTTCAGCGGCCGGCCGGTCAACGCCTCTGAGCAGCGCCCGGCTTTACACATGGCCCTGCGGGCGCCGCCTGAGCCGCCCTTTCCCGATCCGGACCACAACCTCATGCCGGCTGTGCATGGGCAATTGGCGAAACTGGAAATCGCGATCGAAAGCCTGCGTTGCGGGCAGTGGCGGGGCTTTCGCGGTGAGGCGATCACCGATGTGGTCAATCTGGGTATCGGTGGTTCGGATCTTGGGCCGCGGATGGTCTGTGCGGCCCTGGTGGACCACAATCCGGACGCTCCGCGCTGTCATTTCGTCTCAAATCTGGATGCCGATGATCTGTATGGCGTGTTGGATGGCTGTGATCCGGGACGGACCTTGTTCGTGGTGGCATCCAAGAGTTTCACCACCGAAGAAACTCTGCTCAACGCCCACTCGGCGCGGCGCTGGCTGCAACGGGCCTCCGGTGCCGGCACAGCGGCCATCGCACAGCACTTCGTGGCGGTCTCGGCGCAACCCCGGCGGTGCATTGAATTCGGAATTACCGAAGATAATATCTACCACATCTGGGACTGGGTGGGCGGTCGCTATTCCCTGTGGTCGAGCATCGGTTTCAGCATTGCCGCGCGCATTGGCGTGGCCGGGTTCCGGGAGCTCCTGGCCGGTGCCCGGGCCATGGATGAGCATTTTCGCCACACCCCATTGCGGCACAACCTGCCGGTGTTGCTGGCTCTGATGGGGATCTGGAACCGCAACCTGGAAGGCGCGGCCAGCCAGGTGGTGCTGCCGTACGATCACGCCCTGAGACATTTTCCCGAGTTTTTGCAGCAACTGGAAATGGAGAGCAACGGCAAATCCTGCAGCCGTGAGGGCGAACCTGTGGAGCATGCCAGCACGCCGGTATTGTGGGGCTCGCTGGGGAACAATGCCCAACATGCCTTCAGCCAGTTTCTGCACCAGGGCAGCGATGTGACCCCGGCTGAATTTATCGTTCCGATCTTCGGCCGGCGTGGTGCCCCGGATCACGAACAGGCGGTACTGGCCCATGCCCTGGCCCAGGCGGCGGTGATGCTGTCGGGTCATGATGCGGAGCGCCTGCGCCAGGATTTGAGTGGTCAGGGTGTCCCGGACGATCAGCTTGAGCGCTTAGCCGCACAACGCCAGTTGGCGGGCAACCGGCCCAGTAACATGCTCATCTATGAGCGGCTCGATGCCCGGACACTGGGGGCCCTGATCGCCTTGTATGAGCACAAAGTATTCGTCCAGGGGGTCTGCTGGCAGATCAATTCATTTGATCAATGGGGGGTCGAAAGAGGCAAGCAGGTGGCGCGGGAACTGCACGGGGCATTGGCTGGTGAAGGGGCGTTGGATCAGTTTGATGCATCCACCGGGAGTCTGATCCGGTATATTCACGAAATTCGCGGACCAACCCGATCCTGAACATGAAGCGACTGACTCTGATTCGGCATGGCAAATCCTCCTGGGCCTCTTTGGCCCAGGAGGATTACGAACGGCCCTTGAATTCTCGTGGCCTGCGGGACTGTGACCGGATGCCGGCCCTGATCGCCAGTAAAATTCCGCGGCCCCAGGCCCTCTTGTCCAGTGGCGCCGTGCGCGCAAAAATGACCAGCGAGGCGATTGCCGCGGGTTATGCAATAGCGGCGGATGACATCGAGTATCTGCCGGCGCTGTACCAGGCGAGTCTGGATACGTTGCTGGAGTGTATCCGTGACCAGGCTGATGCCCTGGAGCACCTCATGCTGGTGGGGCATAACCCGGGATTAACGGAATTGTATAATCATCTGTGCCCGCAATCAGTCGATAATCTGCCGACACTGGCGGTTGCGGACCTGCTGCTGGACATAGATTCCTGGCAGGCAATCCACCCCCACTGCGCCAGTGCTGAAAATTTTCTCAAGCCCAAATTAATTGGCTGAGCCTCAACTGAGGATGGACCCCCGTGAGTAATTCTACTGCGAGGCTGGATTTTATACGCCAGCGAATCCACGACGATGTTGCCGCTGGTGTGAACGGCGGTCAGGTGGTGACCCGGTTTCCACCGGAACCCAATGGCTATCTGCACATCGGTCATGCCAAATCCATTTGCCTGAACTTTGGCGTGGCGGATGAATTTGGTGGCATTTGTTTCATGCGCTTCGATGACACCAATCCGGGAGCGGAACGCCGGGAATACGTTGATGCGATTCTCGCGGACTTGCACTGGCTGGGTTTTGACTGGGGCGACCACCAGACCCATGCCTCGGATTATTTCAGCCGCCTGTATGATTTTGCCGTGGAACTGATCGGTCAGGGCCAGGCCTATGTGGACAGCCTGAGTGGCAATGCCATTCGCGAATATCGTGGCACTTTGACCGAACCCGGCCGCAACAGCCCGGACCGTGACCGCCCGGTGACCGAAAACCTGCGGTTGTTCGAACGCATGCGTGCCGGGGAATTCGCCGATGGGCAGTACGTGTTGAGGGCCAAAATCGATATGGCTGCGGCCAACCTCAATATGCGCGATCCAGTTATCTACCGCATTTTGCACAAGCCGCACCCCATCACCGGGGACCGTTGGTGCATCTATCCCATGTACGACTTCACCCACTGCCTGAGTGACGCGTTGGAAGGGGTTACCCATTCACTGTGCACCCTGGAGTTTGAAGATCACCGGCCGCTCTACGACTGGTTCATCAACAACCTGGACACCCCCTGCCAGCCGCAGCAGATCGAATTCTCGAGGCTCAATCTGGGCTATACCATCGTCAGCAAGCGGGTGCTGAACAAACTGGTCACTGAAGGTTATGTCAACGGCTGGGATGATCCACGCATGCCGACCTTGACCGGCTTGCGCAGACGCGGTTACAGCCCGGCTTCGATCCGTGATTTCTGCAGCCGCATCGGCATCAGCAAAAGTGAAAACAACGTCGAACTGGGAATGCTGGAACATTGCGTGCGCGAAGATCTGGATCGCAATGCGCCACGGGTAATGGGGGTTCTGGATCCCCTGCGGGTGGTGATCGAGAATTATCCCGAGGATGGGGAAGAATGGTTTGATGCGGCCAACCATCCAGCCCGCCCGGAACTGGGCACGCGCAAAGTTCCGTTCAGCCGCGAACTGTTCATCGAACGCGCGGATTTTATGGAGCACCCGGCCAAAAAATTTTTCCGCCTCAGCCCGGGGCGCGAAGTGCGATTGCGTTATGCCTATTACATCACCTGCAATGAGGTCATCCACGATCCTGCCAGCGGGGAGGTAATCGAGTTGCGGTGCAGCCATGATCCGCACAGCCGTGGCGGTGGCAGCGCCGATGGACGCAAGGTCAAGGGCACCTTGCACTGGGTCTGTGCCCGTCGTGCCCAGCCGGCCAGCGTGCGCCTGTATGAAAATCTGTTCACCGTGGAATACCCGGATTCCGTGCAGCGCGATACCCAGCTGGCCACCATCATCAACCCCGAATCACTGCGGATACTGGACGACTGTCAGGTGGAGCCCAGTCTTAAAGCAGCGCAGCCCGGATCCCGCTTTCAATTTGAACGTCAGGGTTATTTCTGTGTGGACAGCCATGATTCAGTCCCGGGTCAGCTGGTGTTCAACCGCACGGTCTCCCTGCGGGACAGTTGGGCGCGTCTCAACAAGGCGGGTTAACCGCCCGGCAAATCCTGGGCGAGGGGCTCGACACAGCGGGGATCATCGTTACCGGCATTGTTGACGTGGCGGCTGACCGGGGTGACGCAGAAATCCGTATACAGGTGTGCGGCCACCAGCGCTTTGAGCGTCTGGCTATCGGTCAATTCCGGATCCAGCCAGGAGCTGTAGCCCTGGGGATCCAGCACCACCGGCATGCGCGGGTGTATGGCTTCGAGGCGGCTGTCGGCGGCGCTGGTCATGATGGTGCAGGATTCCAGCAACGCCCCGGAGGGATCCCGCCAGTGATCCCATAATCCGGCGAAGCAGAACACTGTATCGCGGCGGGTATGGATGAAGCAGGCTTGCTTGCCGGCGGGTTGTGGCCGGGCTTGCCATTCGTACCAGCCATCGGCGGGGATCAGACAGCGTTGGCGGGCAAAGGCCTGGCGATAGGCCGGTTTGGTTTCGACTGCCTCCAGGCGTGCATTGTGCATCGCATAACGCGAATCAGGCCCTTTGCTCCAATGTGGAACCAATCCCCAGCGCAGCAGATCCAGATTACAGGTCGCAGAATCAGCGGCACGCAGGGCGGGAATGGCCTGGGTGGGAGCAATATTATAACGGGGCTTCAGTTCAGCGCGGATCAACAGGCTTGCCGCCAGGGGTAACTGCCGGATCAACGAGTCCCCGTTGAAGCGCGTTGCAAATCGGCCACACATGCCGCCATGGTAACCTCATTCCAGCGGGGCGCCGCGCAGATTTTCCAGGCCGTTCAGATTTGCCGCCATTGTGGTGATAATATCCAAACTGTCTGCTGGAGATTCGTGTGCTGATGGATCTGGATGCACGCCTGGCCCGTTGCACGGCGGTCGATCGCCGCAGGCTGCAACGGCGCGCGAAGCGTCTGCACGAAACCGGCAATCGCCAGGGCCAGGCACAACGCTGGCAACATTTCAACGCGGAACTGCGCCGCTGCGAAATGCTCAAGGAAGCCCGCGGCAGCATCCTGCCGGCGGTGCAGATCCCGCAATCCCTGTCGATTGCCGGCCATGTGCAAAGCATTCTGGCGGCACTGGAGCAGCATCCGGTGGTGATTGTCTGCGGTGAGACCGGCAGCGGTAAATCCACCCAGTTACCAAAAATCTGCCTGCTGGCGGGGCGTGGCGTCGAGGGTCAGATTGTCCAAACCCAGCCCCGGCGCATCGCGGCCCGGGGTATCGCCCGGCGCCTGGCACAGGAACTCGGGGAACCGCTGGGTCGAAGTGTCGGCTACAAAGTCCGTTTCGATAGCCGGGTACGACGTGAGTCCTGCATCAAGGTGATGACCGATGGCCTGTTGCTGGCGGAACTCGGCAACGACCCCAACCTCAGCCACTACGATACGGTGATCCTCGATGAAGCCCACGAACGCAGTCTCAACATTGATTTTCTCCTCGGCTATCTGCATCGGTTGCTGGCGCGACGCCCGGATTTGAAAGTCATTATCAGTTCCGCGACTCTGGACAGTCAGCGTTTCTCGGACTTCTTCGACCAGGCTCCAGTGATCACTGTCGAGGGGCGCGCATACCCCGTTGAAATCCGCTACCAGGAGTGCACCGATGACGGCCGGGAGCTGACCATCCGGGTCGAACGGGCTGTGCGCTCGCTGAGCGCCGAAACCACCGCCGACACACTGGTGTTCCTGTCCGGTGAACGGGAAATTCATGAGGTTGCCGCGCATCTGGACCGGGCGTTCGGTGCGCGCCTGGAAATACTGCCGCTTTATGCGCGTTTATCGGTGGCTCGTCAGGAAAGCATCTTCGCAGCCCATGACCGACCGCGGGTGATCCTGGCGACCAACATTGCCGAGACTTCCCTGACCGTACCCGGGATCCGCTATGTGGTGGACGCCGGCCGTGAACGCATCGGCCGGTACAGCCCAGGGTGCGCGGTTCAGCGCTTACCCGTTGAACCCATCTCCAAGGCTTCGGCGCTACAGCGGGCCGGGCGCAGTGGCCGGGAAGCCCCGGGTATTTGTGTGCGCCTGTACAGTGAGCAGGAGTATCAGAATTTTCCGGATCACCAGGAAGCAGAAATCCGCCGCACCGATCTGGCAGCGGTGCTGTTACGCCTGCACGCTCTGGGGATCAGGGAGTTGCGGAACTTTCCCTTCATCGAGCCGCCGGTGCGCCGGCATGTGAACGATGGCCTGCGTTTGCTGCGGGAACTGGATGCCCTGGATGAGGAAGATGTACTCACCGCCACAGGCCGGCAGCTGGCACGCCTGCCCGTGGATCCGCGGGTGGGCCGGATGTTGATCAAAGCCGGAGAATTGAACTGCGTCGCCGAAGTGCTGGTGATTGCCGCGGGTTTGAGTGTGGCCGATGTCCGTGAGCACCGGCCGGGACATTCCGGACCGTTGCCACAGCAGCTTCGGTTCGAGGATGAACGTTCGGATTTTCTGCGCCTGCTGAACATCTGGAACTATCTGCATGGCGAGGCCCCGGGGATGAAAGCCGGCCGGCTGCGCAGTGTCTGCCAGCGTTGCCGCCTGTCCTTTGGGCGGGTTCAGGAGTGGCGCGAAGTGCACTTGCAATTGTCCGGGCTGGCCCGGGAAATGCGCCTGCACGCCCTGACCCGGCCCGCCGATTATGCGCAGGTGCACCGGGCGTTGCTGGCGGGATTGTTGCGCAACGTGGGGCAGCGCACGGATCGCGCAGAGTACACCGGGCTGCGCGGCAATCGCTTCCGCATTGCCCGTTCCTCGGGTCAGGCTGGGCGCAGGCCCGGCTGGATCCTGGCGGCAGAACTGGTGGACACCGGTCAGACCCTGGCCTTTCTGAGTGCCGCGATCAGGCCCAAGTGGGTGGAACGGGCTGCCGGCCAGTTGTTACGCCGGGGCTATTTCGAGGGTTACTGGGATGCCGATCGCGGTGAGCCGTTGATCCATGAGCAGACCCGTCTGTATTCCCTCACCATCACGCCCCGGCGCAGAGTCCGGTTTGCGAGCGTCAGTCATGCCGGGGCCCGGGAGGTATTTTTGCGTGGGGCCCTGGTGGACGGGCGTTTCGAGTCCGGGGCGGCGTTTGTTGCCGCCAACCGCAGATTCATCCGCTACCGCCGCGGGCGTGAGGCGCGTCTTCGCAGTCCGGATGCGTTGATCAGCGAACAGCACCTGTTTGATTTTTATGATCAACGGATCCCGGCGACTGTGTTTGATCGCCACACCTTCGAACACTGGTGGCCACAGGCGTCGCCGGCAAGTCTTGAGGCTTTGTTACTGGAGCGTCAGGCCCATGCCCGGGTGGCCGCGCAGGATCGGTTGGCGGTGGATTTTCCATCGGTACTGACCGTCGGCCAGGCCCACCTGGCGCTGCAGTACCGGTTTGATCCGGGCCAGGAACAGGACGGCCTGTGTGTTACGGTGCCCAGCGGGCTGTTGCCGCAACTGGATCCGCGTTTGTTTGAGTGGCACGTGCCAGGGCACCACGAGGCAAAGGTTATGGCGGTGCTGCGACTGTTGCCGAAATTGATGCGCCGCCGGTTGGGCCCGGTGCGGGAAGTGGCCAGGGCATTTCTGGATCAGGCGGATTTCAGTGCTGCTGGTCTATACGAGTCCCTGGCCGATTTCCTGGCGCTGCGTTATGCAGTGGGCGGGGCCCTCGATTACTGGTCGCGCGAGCGGGTTTTGGCGCGGCTGCCGGCCTATCTGAATATGCAATTCAGGGTGCTCGATAATGCCGGTGTGCCCAGCGCACAGGGCCGGGACCTGGTTCGTCTGCAGGCCCGCAGCACGGCGGCCACCCGGCGGCCACCCGTGAGCGTTGGAGATCGCGGCGCGAAGACCCGGATCTGCCGGCATGACGACTTTCCCCTGCTCGAAGAGCACATCCTGATGGAGCAGGGTGGAAGCCGGATGCGTCTGTATCCGGCGCTGGTGGATCAGGGGGGCGTGGTATACCGGGAGATGATTCTGGATCTCAATCTTGCGCGCAGCCGCCACGCAGCCGGATTACGCAGGCTGATTCTCCAGCGCTGTCAGTTTGACACGCAAGGCCTGGCCCGATCATTCCCTCAACGCCAGGACCTGTGCCTGCTGTATGCCCTGGTGCCGCCACCCTTGGCGGCCTGCGCGCAGGACCCGGGCCGGGATCCCGGCGGGCACCGCGGGCCTTGCGCCGAGTTGTGTGAGGCCCTGGTCAATGCCGCTATCGATGCAGCCTTTTACGAAGATGGAGGATGGTCAATTCGTGATCAGCAGGGCTTCGACAAGGCCGTCGAGGAGGGTCGTGGCAGATTTCCCCGGGCCCGGGAGAGTACGAGTCAATTGTGCCGGAATATTCTCGATGAGCATCGTCAGTTGCTGGGGCGCCTGGATCAACAATGGCCCGGAGCCTGGCGGGAATCGATTGACGATGTGCGTGAGCAGTTGCACTGGCTGGTCTGGCGCGGAGTGTTTGAGGCCACTGCACGAAAGCGGCTGACGCAGTTGCCCCGCTACCTGCAGGCCGCCAGCCGGCGCCTGGAAAAACTCAAGCGCGGTGGCGCCAGGGACACGGACAAGCTCAAACAGATCCGGCCCCTGTGGGAACGTTATCTGGTGCGCTTGAACAGCCACCAGCAACGCGGTCGACAGGACCCCTTGCTGGAGGAGTATCGCTGGCTGCTGGAGGAATTCCGGGTATCGTTGTTCGCCCAGGAGCTTGGAACCCGGGTGCGCAGTTCCCGGCAACGCCTCGATACCTTGTGGCAGGACATCGCGCCGTGACCCCGGTACCCGCATTGGTGCGCAACAGGCCTCGTGAGGGGCTGCCCGATGCTTCAGCAGCGGTTGTTGCACGGCACCGGATCAGTTCACTGCGCAGTCGGTCTGATAGTGTATATTCAAACTTTTCCGGTCACAGGCGGATCAAGGAATGGAGGGCGGACAATGAATACCATTAAAAGCTTGTTGAAGGTCAAGGGTGGCAAGGTCTGGACCATTGGTCCGGATGCCACGGTTTACCAGGCGATAGAGTTGCTGGCTGAGAAGAATGTCGGGGCACTCATGGTGGTCGAAGGCGAGCAGGTCCTGGGCATATTGTCCGAACGCGATTATGTCCGGAAAATCGCCATCAAGGGCCTGGCATCCAAGAACACCAAGGTCCGGGAGATCATGACCTGCGACATTATTCATGCAGAACTGAACGCGACCATCGATGAGTGCATGAATTTGATGACGGATAAACACATCCGGCACCTGCCCGTCTATGCAGAGGGCAAACTGACCGGAGTCATTTCCATCGGCGATCTGGTCAAGGCCATCATCAGTGAACAGCAACGCACGATCGAGCAGTTGGGCCAATATATCAATGGCTGAATCCGGTACTGCCCCGGCCATGCCGAAATCACGCCACGCGCCAGCTTACCAACCGGTCAATGGCAGCGCGCCTGCCTGCTGAAAACCCACCTCTATATTACCTATACGAAATGTTGTTGACGTAAAGGTAAAGTAGATTTATCGTTGTTTGATGCAACGCAGCAAAAGCCGTCTGTACAGCGCTACTGAACTCGCCAGTGAGTTTCACACGACACCCCGCGCCCTGCGTTTCTATGAAACCAAAAATCTGTTATCGCCACGCCGGGCAGGGAGCAGGCGGATTTACGATTATCGCGACCGGGCACGCCTGGCGCTGATTCTCAGGGGTAAACGCCTGGGGTTCAGCCTCGCCGATATTCGCGAGTATCTGGAACTCTATGAGATCGACACCACTCAAATCTGCCAGCTTGAGCGGCTTTCAGACAAGGTGGCCGCGCGTATCGGTCGGCTCGAACATCAGCGTGTCGCGTTGGAGCGCACCCTCGGGGAACTCAGGGAAATTCAGATCCAGGTCAATGCAGTTCTGGACACACGTGATAAAGAAAGCGGACAACCCCGGTCCGATCCCAATGCCGATGCCCGGTCGCATCACCAGACATGACACTTCAGGAGTTACGGGACATGAAAAACGTTGTCATCGCGGGCTATGCCCGCTCGCCCTTCCATTTCGCAAACAAAGGTGAACTGGCCAGAGTCCGCCCGGATGATCTGGCGGCCCAGGTGGTGGCCGCCCTGGTCGAACGAACCGGGGTCAACCCGGAAGATCTGGAAGATCTGATCGTCGGCTGTGCCTTTCCCGAAGGCGAACAGGGGTTCAATGTCAGCCGCATCATCGGCATGCTGTCCCACCTGCCCATCCAGGTGGCCGGGGCCACGGTCAACCGCTTCTGCGGCTCCTCCATGCAGGGGATCCACATGGCCGCCGGGGCCATTCAGATGAATGCCGGTGAGGCCTTTATCTGCGCCGGGGTCGAATCCATGTCCCGGGTTCCCATGCTGGGTTTCAATCCCCTGCCCAATCCGGGGCTCTACGAAACATTCCCCGCGGTGTACATGAGCATGGGTGAAACGGCCGAGAATGTTGCCACGCGCTACCAACTGAGCCGCGAGCAACAGGACGCCTTTGCTCTGAGCAGCCAGCAACGGGCGGCCGGCGCCCGCGCCGATGGCCGTCTGTCCGATGAAATCGTGGCCATCGGCCACGGCTCGAAAACGGTCAGTGAGGACGGCTGCATCCGACCGGAAACCGACAGCGAAGCCCTGGCCGGTCTTAAACCCGCCTTCATGGAAAACGGTACGGTCACCGCCGGGACCTCCTCGCCTCTGACCGATGGTGCCTCCGCGGTGCTGGTGACTTCCGAGGACTATGCCAATGCCAATGGTCTGGAGCCCCTGGCGCGAATTCGATCCATCGCGGTTGCCGGTTGCGCGCCGGATGTCATGGGCCTCGGTCCAATCACCTCCAGCCGCAAGGCGCTTGAGCGTGCGGGTCTCACGGCCGAGGCCATGGACGTGGTGGAGCTGAACGAGGCTTTTGCCTCCCAGTCCCTCGCCTGTATCCAGGATCTGAAGCTCGATCCGGACAAAGTCAATCTCGATGGCGGCGCCATTGCTCTGGGCCATCCGCTGGGTGCCACCGGAGCCCGCATCACCGTCAAAGCGGCCGCGCTGCTCAAACGCGAACAAAAACGCTATGCCCTGGCCACCCAGTGCATCGGCGGCGGCCAGGGGATCGCCACCGTGCTGGAGGCTGTCTGAATGTCCATTCAAAAAGTTGCCGTGCTCGGCGCCGGGGTCATGGGATCCGGAATTGCCGCGCATTTCAGTAATGCCGGGATACCGGTGGTGCTGCTGGACATCGCCACCCCGGACGCCCCGGATCGCAGTGCGATTGCCAATAGTGCCGTTGCGAAAATGCTCAAGACCGAGCCCGCGCCTTTTATGCACAAACGCAATGCCCGTCTGATCACCACCGGCAATCTCGAAGAGGACCTGGACCTGCTGGCCGATTGTGACTGGATCGTCGAGGCGGTCATCGAACGCCTGGACATCAAGCGCGAGCTCTATGCCAAAGTCGACCGTGTCCGCAAGGCGCAAGCCGTAGTGTCCTCGAACACTTCGACCATTCCCCTGGCGGACTTGGTGGGGCAGATGCCGGAGGCTTTCCGGCGGAATTTTCTGATCACGCATTTCTTCAATCCGCCCCGCTATATGCGTCTGCTGGAAGTGGTGGCCGGTACCGATACCGAGCCCGGCGTGGTGACCATGATTCGTGAGTTTGCCGATCAGGCCCTGGGCAAAGGCGTGGTGGCCTGCAAGGACACTCCGGGTTTTATCGGCAACCGCATCGGCGTGTACTGGCTGCAATGCGCGGTGGTTGAGGCTCTGCGCATGGGCATCACCGTGGAGCAGGCCGACGCCATGATTGCGCGGCCGGTGGGGATCCCCAAAACCGGAGTCTTCGGCCTGCTCGATCTGGTGGGCCTGGATCTGATGCCCCATATCCTCGCCAGCATGGATACTCATCTGCGCCCGGACGATGCTTTCCGGGAGTACTTTGAGACCCCGGCGGTGATCCAGAAAATGATTGACAGTGGCTACATCGGACGCAAGGGCAAAGGCGGGTTTTACCGGTTGAACCGCAGCGCCGGCAAGCGCGTGCGGGAAGTCATCAATCTGGATACCGGTGAGTATCACGGCCTGACCAAGCCCAAACTGGCGGCGGTCGCGGCCGCCAAAGCCGGGGGCCTGCGGGCGCTGGTCAGCCAGGACGATACGGCCAGCCGTTATGCCTGGCAGGTGCTGGCCAAAACACTCAGCTACAGCGCCAGCCTGGTGCCGGAAATCGCCGCCGACATCGTCGCTGTCGACACCGCCATGAAGCTGGGCTACAACTGGCGTCACGGGCCCTTCGAGCTCATCGATCACCTGGGTGCAAAGTGGTTTGCCGACAAGCTCGAAGCAGCCGGGATGGCGATACCGGATCTCCTGGGCAAGGCGGGGCCGGGTGGTTTCTATCGCACCCGGGAAGGCCGCCGCCAGCATCTGGATATTCATGGGGATTACCAGGATGTCGAGCGCGCTGACGGGATCCTGCTACTGGCCGACATCAAACTCGACAGCACCGCGGTGGCCAGTAACAGCGCCGCCAGCCTGTGGGATATCGGCGATGGGGTGCTGTGTTTTGAGACCCACAGCAAGATGAACTCCATCGAGACCGGGGTACTGGCCATGCTGGGCAAGGCGTTGGCCATCGTGCCCCAATCCTACCGGGCCCTGGTGATCTATAACGAAGGCGAAAACTTTTCCGTGGGGGCGAATCTGGGCCTGGCCCTGTACGCGGCCAATATGGCCGCCTGGGATGATATCGAGCAGATGGTCCAACAGGGCCAGGACACTTATCAGGCGCTCAAATATGCGCCGTTTCCGGTGATCGGAGCCCCTGCGGGCCTGGCTCTGGGCGGGGGCTGTGAAATCCTCCTCAACAGCGATGCATTGGTGGCCCACAGTGAAACCTATATGGGCCTGGTCGAAACCGGGGTAGGCTTGATACCGGGCTGGGGTGGCTGTACACAAATGCTGGCCCGCTGGTCTGCCAATCCCAGGCGTCCGGGTGGGCCCATGCCGCCGGTGGTGAAGGTGTTCGAAACCGTGAGTGTCGCGACGGTGGCCAAATCCGCGGTCGAGGCCAGGGATTATCTTTTCCTGCGCCCGGACGATGAGATCGTCATGAATCGCGACCGGGTTCTGGCCCGGGCCAAGGCCAGGGCTTTAAGTATGGTGGCGGACTATCAGCCGCCCGAGCCTCCTGAATTTCGCTTACCGGGGCCATCCGCCAAGGCCGCCCTGGACATGGCTGTTGAAGGCTTCGTGAAATCCGGACGCGCCACGGCCTACGACCAGGTGGTTGCCGGTGCGCTGGCCACCATCCTCAGTGGCGGCGATACGGATGTCACGGAAACCCTCAGTGAAGCTGATCTGCTGGCCCTGGAGCGCCGGGAATTCATGCGCCTCATCCGCCAGCCACAAACCCTGGCACGCATCGAGCACACCATGGAAACCGGCCGGCCCTTACGCAACTGAGTAGTGGATACAAGACTATGCAAACCTATACAGCCCCCCTGGACGATATACGCTTCGTGATGCGCGAGTTGCTGGCGCCGGAACATGCTGACGCCCAGCGCCTGCCCGGCATGGCGGATTTTAGCGACGATGTCATGGACGCCGTCCTGGAAGAAGCCGCCAAGCTGAACCACGAACTGCTGCTACCGCTGAACCGCGTCGGCGATGAACAGGGCTGCCAATATGAAAATGGTGAGGTACGCACACCGCCGGGTTTCAAGGAGGCCTACCGGCAATTTGCCGAAGGCGGCTGGACCGGGCTGTGCGCGGATCCGGATTATGGCGGCCAGGCCGCACCGAATCGTCTGGCCATGGCCGTGGAAGAAATCAACTGCGGCTCGAATCTGGCCTTCAGCATGTATTCGAGCCTGAGTCATGGGGTCTACAACGCTTTGGAGATGTGGGCCAGCGATGAACTCAAGGCGACGTTCCTGCCGAAACTGACCGACGGCACCTGGAGCGGCACCATGTGCCTGACCGAGCCGCAAAGCGGCACCGATCTCGGCCTGATCAAAACCCGGGCCCAGCCCATGGATAACGGCCGTTACCGGATTACCGGCAACAAGATTTTCATCTCCGCCGGCGAGCATGATCTGACCGAGAATATTCTCCATCTGGTGCTGGCGAGAACCCCGGATGCACCCGCGGGCATCAAGGGGATCAGCCTGTTCCTGGTACCCAAGTTCGCGCTGAACGATGACGGTACGGTGGGTCCGCGCAACGGTGTTCGTTGCGGATCCATCGAGTCCAAAATGGGGCTGCACGGATCACCGACCTGTGTGCTCAACTTTGATGATGCCGAGGGATATCTGGTCGGCATCCTGCACAAGGGCATGCGGGCCATGTTCACCATGATGAATGCCGCGCGCCTGGAAGTCGGTCTGCAGGGGATGACCCAGGGAGAGGCTGCTTACCAGGGGGCCGTGGCTTATGCCCGGGAACGGCTCCAGGGACGCGCCCTGAAAGGCCCGGCGAGTCCGGATCAGCCCGCCGATTCGATCCTGGTACATGCCGATGTGCGGCGGATGTTACTCGAGATGCGCTGCCGCAACGAAGGCGGGCGGGCGCTGGTGGCCTGGGTCGCGCATTATCTGGATATTGCCAAATACCATGAGGATCCGGTCATGCGACAGCAGGCCGATGACTTGGTCTCGCTGCTGACACCGGTGGTCAAAGCCGCCCTGACCGATGCCGGCAGCAAGGTCGCGAATCTGGCGGTCCAGGTTCTCGGTGGCCACGGCTATATCCGCGAACAGGGCATCGAGCAATACGTGCGCGATGCGCGGATCTGTCAGATTTACGAAGGCACCAATGGCGTCCAGGCCCTGGACCTGGTGGGACGCAAACTGGCGGTCCACATGGGGCGCTACCTGCGTCCGTTCTTTCATACCCTGGCGGCCTACCTGGAGGACGCCCAGGCCAGGCCACGCCCGGAGATCCCCATCGCCCAGTTGGCTAAAGCCTTTGGGCGGTTGCAAAAGGCCACGGGCTTTATCGCCCAGGGCGGGCTCAAGGATCCGGACCTGGCCGCCGCGGTCGCCAAGGACTATCTGGAGCTGTTCGCGCTGGTGGCGCAGGCCTATCTGTGGTGCCGGGCCAGCGAAGCTGCCCAGGCTGACTCAGGCAAGCTGCCAGCGGTGTTCTATCGTGCCAAGCTGGCCACCGCGGGTTATTTCTTCGAACGGATTCTGCCCCGTTCGAGTTCATTATTTGCCGCCATCATGTCCGGCGGTGACACCGTTATGGGATTTCCGGACGAAGCTTTCTAGTTGACTGCTCGTCATTACGCTCCAGTTTAGTACCGGTTGGAGGGGGCACAGCCTCACAAGACACGCCGTAAATCCGTGATGTGCAAGGAGGCACAAATGCCGCGAGCGCAGCTCCTTGGCTGAGTACGGTCTTGTCAGACTGCGTCCCATCCAGCCTCACCCAGATCTACCTTTACGCTCTGATATTTAGCCGGCCAGATGCCGTGCTGTAGATGCCCGGGGTATTTCGTGGTATGTAGAAAACTTCGGGTCAGCAGAGCTGTGAGGTGGACATGTCGGTACTGGTGGAGCGCGATGGCAGCGGGGTGGCGGTATTAACCCTGAACCGCCCTGAAAAACTCAATGCCCTCGATGAGGCCATGGCCATTGGCCTGGAAAAGTCACTTATGGAACTGAGCGATGACCCGGCGCTCGGTTGTATCGTCATCCGTGGTGCGGGGGGATATTTCATGGCCGGTGGTGACATCACCGATTTTCACCGTCTACTGGACTTCAACGGGGTACAACGCCAGGACGGCATCCGCAAAGTCCTGACCCCGGTCCATCGCTGCATTCGCATCATTCATGGCACGGGAATTCCGGTGCTGGCCAGTGTTCGTGGAGCCTGCGCGGGCTTTGGCCTGAGCCTGATGGCCGCCTGTGACCTGGCGATCGCCGCCACTCAGACCACCTTCAGCCTGGCCTACCGCAATATCGGCACCAGCCCTGACGGCGGCAGCACCTATAGCCTGCCGCGGATCATCGGCCTGAAACGGGCCATGGAGCTGGCCTTGCTGGGCGAACGGTTTGGCAGCGAAGAGGCCTTGGCCATGGGCCTGGTGAACCGGGTGGTGGACGAAACTGAACTCGAGGATGCCACCGCCCAGATGGCCCTGACCCTGGCCCGGGGGCCCCGTGCGACTCAGGCGCGCACCAAGCATCTGATTAACGCATCCCTGTATTCCACCCTGGATCAGCAGCTTCAGGCCGAGGAGCGCCATTTCCTACAGGGCGCCACGGAAGCGGAATTCGAAACCGGGGTGCGGGCCTTTATGGACAAGCGCAAACCTGAATTCAATTGACGGCGTAGTGCTTGAATGGAATAAAAAAGCCTCCGGAAGGAGGCTTTTTTACTTCAGGTCAGCAGTGTTTCAATTGAACTTGTAGTTGAACTG
>Ga0114931_10002341_pt1 | contig 24155 bp, 16 predicted proteins | sample 2SBtaG_FD_89579 | JGI IMG/M metagenome (GOLD analysis project Ga0114931, IMG submission 89579) | Deep subsurface microbial communities from Kolumbo volcano to uncover new lineages of life (NeLLi) - 2SBTROV14_V59a metaG | ecosystem: Environmental > Aquatic > Marine > Volcanic | place: Kolumbo... | reverse complement strand
ATCTGAACATTGATTTATCTCTGGCAGCATCTGTTGTGAAAAGTGAGCCCAATGTACAAGATATGAATGGACATGGAACATTTGTGGCGGGTGTGATCGGGGCACGATCAACCATGATTTTAGGTAGCGTACAAGGACCCAAAGGGGTCTCTATGGGGGCAAAAATTGTTCCGGTTAAGGCTTTGGACAAAAATGGACAGGGAAAATGGGCTGATTTAATAGCGGCATTAGAATATATATCTCCGAAGGCTGGGCAAGGTGATATTGTTAACATGAGTCTTGGAGCAAAAGCCCGATGGAGATGTACTAATGAAAATCCCTTAAAAGACGCCATTATTAATTTGGCTGATAAGGGTGATACGGGCGTGTATGTTGTAATTAGCGCTGGGAACGAGTCTAAAAGAGTAAATAAATTTTTCCCGGCATGTATTGACCATACAAATGTTTTCACCATTGGCGCCATTGGATGTGGAGAATCTCAATGTTCAAGTTATTCAAATTTTGGGAAAAATAGGGTGGACTGGATGGCCGTTGGTACTAATGTTCTTTCTCTTGGACTTAGGAAAGATGATGGTACTGGTACTTATGTATCTATGACCGGAACGTCTGTTTCAGCAGCGATCGTTAGTGGAATAATCCATGCTAAGGGAGATCCACCAAGTGCCAATGGTACAGTAAAATGTAAGCCTCGTAGAACTCAATACGAAATCGCTGTCAAGTAGGATAAACTTGCTGTAGGGTAACTTTATTTCAGGTTGGCCCCGGGGATGGTTTGGGCCTGTTCGCGAATGGTGTTGAGCTTTGATTTTACAGGTGCGATGAAGGCCTGGTAATCAGGATCGTCCTTGGTCCCCAGGAACCAGGGGATGTGGTTGATCATGGCATAATCATTCCAATGGGTATCAATTGCTCTTTCAATCCATTTAATGGCTGACTGTTGATCACCCTGCATGATCATTACACTAGCCATATATATCCGTTGATCATCATCTTCTGACCCGCTATTGATCAGATCAAGATATTGTTCGTTCAGGCCCTGGATATGTTCCTTTCCTTCCTGTTCATTTCCGGAAGTTATCTCGAAGTAAGCATTGGCCAAAGGCACAATACTGTTGGGATCATTTGCTAGTTGTGGCTCTAGCTCAAGAGCCCGTTGAAAGTATCGCTTTGCACTGTCCTGTTGGTTGGCAAACAATGTGATAAGTCCTGCTTCTCTGAATAGTCGTGCATTTCCCTGCCCCAAAGACAAAATTTTGGGTACCAAAGCAATTGCTTCCGGCTTCTTGCCTTGCAAAACCAGGGTATATCCCAATTCACGGTAGGTATCGGCATAAGGTTTCAATGCCAATGATTTTTCAAGCCATAGCCTGGCGTTTTCCATATCACCCAACAAACGAAATGTCCACCCATTCATGAGCGGTGGAATGAAGCTTCTAGGGTTTAACTGCGCTCCTTTCACCTGCCATTTCAAGGCCTGAAATAAGTCTCCACGCGAAAAATACATACTTCCAAGGTTGCCAACTGCAGGTGGATAGTTGGGGTTGATCTCCACAGCCTTTTGAACCAATTCGAATGCTTTATTATATTTAAGGGCATAGGAATAAGCATTGGCCAATGCCTTATATGCCACTTCAGAATCGGGATCAAGGGCTATAGCATGGGTCCCCGCGGAAATAGAGGAATCATTCCATGACTTGTCCATGCCAAACAAGACATTCATCTGGCTGTAAGCATCACCGAGCCCGGCCCAGGCCAGGGCATATGTAGAGTCCAGCCTTATGGCAGATTTAAATTCCACAACAGCAGAATCATTAAAATCCTTTTGGTATTTATAATAATAATCCCTTCCCTTGAGGTAATGATCATAGGCGGTAATATCTTTGGTTAGGGCTTTTTCAATGCGTGCTTTTTCTTTTTCGGTTAGCTTTGCTTCCAATTGTTCTGCTATCAACTGTGAAAGGTCACTTTGAACAGTGATCAAATCATTGATAGAACGATTAAAGCTGTCAGCCCAAATGATATGCTGTGACTCTGTATCAATAAGCTCACAGGTAATTTTTAAAAGCGTACCAACTTGCTGGATTGCTCCCTTTAGCACAGACGTTACTTTCAGCTCATCACTCATTTTATCTAGGTCTACATCCTCTGAGTCGTATAATTTTGCTGAGGCCGATGAGATCACCTTAACGGCTGATATTTTTGATAATTGAGTGGTCAGGTCCAGGGTAAGTCCTGCACTAAGGTAATTCTCTTCTCCATCGAGATTTTTAAATGGCAGAACAACTATGGATTTTTCACGAATATACCGAGGTGACAGTCTTTCGAAATAATCGCTGATTTCGGTATAAAATGTTTGGCCCATCAGGATGAGCAGGAGGCCAATAATGGTTACCATGCCTGTGAATGGCTTTCTTTTGTAACCGGGAAAGGGGTTGAGACGAGACTGCCAACTGGCGGTACCGGTCAGCCCCTCGGGGGTGAACTCGTAGAACCATGCCATAAAAAGGGCTCCGACACCAATGACGATCATCGCTACTACGGATAACGGAATAGCCCAACTGGGTATAAAATCCATCTTCACCAAAGACAAGATGGACTTATAAATGATAATTCCAAGGATTCCTAGAACGAGTAAGACCTGGGGTATGTTCCTCCGGAGGAGCGAATTCAGAGACAATCTTATAGAAAATTTGTCCTCAGCCTTGATAGACATACCAGACAATTTCGCATGCTTTCTTGTTTGCTTACTTCTAATATGGTCGATATTCTTGATCCCGATTACGATTTCTTTAATCCCGTTGGCGACCTTATTAATTTGGTCCCGGTAGATTGGTTTATTCTTTTCTCTGTAGGTGTCATCATGTTTTTCATCCAGTGGCCGGTTGACACCAGGCGCTTCATATATAAAGTCTACTGATCTGACGGGTCCATTCAGTTCTTCTTCTAGGAACTGACGGTCTGAATCGTCTATCTTATGGATCATGATAGGCAATACCCGCCCTACAACGTTGCCGTTGGGCAGGGTAATCAACATGCCCAGCTTGTCTTCGGAAGCTATTTTTTTGAAGGCCAGAAATTCCTGCTGCCAGGCAAAACAATCAGGATCACAATAGGTTTGAGATACTACCGGTATAAAAACAAGACACTTTAGTTTGGAGGATAGCGATTTGTCCACCTGGTGGGTTTCCAGGAGACCATCATGCGGATTCTCATCAAAATATACGGATATGGTTCCTTTAATGGTTGCCTCCAGTTCTTTCTGGAGATTTTCAACGAAGGTGGTTACCCAGCCATCATACTTGTTATCATTCTGACGATAGCTGATAAATACATCGTATTCATATCCTTCAACAAGGGCAGGCATAGGCTAGGTGGAATGTAAATTTATGGGCTGAAATAAATAGGTGTAAAATAGTTGATTGCTGACTGTTGATCCATAAATTTGATTAACAAGCATCTTCTGGATGAATTTTGAGTGAATTTACGAAAAAATAACAGTTTGTTGCCATAAACGTTGATTGTACATAGCCGGGAGTACACGAATCTAGCCATTTAAATACATAGGAAAATGCGTGACAACAAATGACAATCTTGCCCTCGATTTCTCTGTTTTTGCAAACTCCTTTAAAAACTCATCATAGGCTTTTTTGTACTTCTCATGTCGGTAGGTTCCATTCTCAGGTGTTTCTTGGCCAGTTTCAGCCCGATTGATTAATTCGATATAGGTCTGCGGAATTTTGTTGGTGTATAATGACGGAAACAGGCCAACTAAATGTAAACCTGAATATATGCTAATTAAAAGGAAGCCGGTCATGAGTATGATTGAATGCCCAATGTTTTTCCGTAGATAGTCTGAAGCTTTAATAATTTCTCCATTAATTAATTGTTTCTTTCTGACGGACAACCTGATCCGTTTCTCGGATCCCATCTTTAGGGTTTTCATCAAAATAAATGCTCAATTTATCTTTGACGACAGCTTCAAGCTCTTGTTTTAGTTTGGTAACAAATTCGGTTACCCAACCATCGTATTTATTATCATTTTGACGATAGCTAATAAAAATATCGTATTCGTAATCGGGGAGTATAGCAGCCACAAAAAATCAAAGTAGGTTAAAAGTGGTGTGAGTTTAACCATTAATTAGATAATATCAAAAAGATTTTGTGCCTGTGGAACCAAAAGAATACTTTATAGCATAAAAATGCTGATATACTGAGAGATTCTTCCAATGGATCTATAATGAGGATTTAGATATTCAAAAATTTGAATTCCTATGTATGATCATCATGTTTTGTTACCATTCGAAATAAGTATATTTGATGCGTTCAAAAAGTATATCTAAAATCAAATAGAATGACGTTCTCAAGTATAACTTCCCCGGGCTTAAGCTATCAACAAATTGAAGAATTTTTGAAAGATGACAACAATGATTTGTTAGGCTTCAGCTCACCCAAAATCGCGAAAGAACTAATTCATGTTCCGGGTCCTGATTTTGTTGATCGTGTTTTTAAAGAATCTAACAGGAATCAGCAGGTTCTGCGAAGCCTCACATCTATATACAGTCATGGGCGACTGGCCAATACAGGATATTTGTCCATCCTTCCGGTTGATCAGGGAATTGAGCATACGGGAGGCGCTTCTTTCGCACCAAACCCCCTGTATTTTGATCCGGAAAATATTGTGAAGCTGGCTATGGAAGGTGGCTGTAATGCGGTGGCGTCAACCTTTGGGGTTTTAGCATCTGTATCAAGAAAATATGCTCATAAGATTCCGTTCATCGTAAAGCTGAATCATAACGAGCTGATTACCTACCCTAATAAATTTGACCAGATCATGTATGGTTCGGTGGAGGAGGCCTGGAACATGGGTGCCTCAGCAGTTGGAGCAACCATTTATTTTGGATCTCAAGAATCCAACCGTCAGATCGTAGAGACTGCTCAGGCATTTGAGGAGGCTCATGCCTTGGGTATGGCCACGGTTTTGTGGTGCTATGCGAGGAACAGCGCCTTTAAAAAGGATGGCGTTGATTACCATGTTGCCTCGGATATCACAGGGCAGGCCAATCATTTGGGAGTGACCATCCAGGCCGATATTATCAAACAAAAGCAAGCGGAGAACAACGGCGGATTTACGGCCATTGGTTTCGGGAAGACCCATCCAAAAATGTACGATGAGTTAAATTCAGATCATCCTATCGATCTTACGCGCTACCAGGTGGCCAACTGCTATATGGGTCGTGCCGGACTGATCAATTCAGGAGGTGCATCATCAGGTTCAGGAAGTTCTGACCTGGCTTCCGCAGTGAAAACAGCCATAATTAATAAAAGAGCAGGAGGTATGGGAATGATTTCAGGAAGGAAGGCTTTTCAAAAACCTATGAAAGATGGTGTGAAATTGCTCAATGCTATACAGGATGTGTATTTGACACGAAAAATTGATATTGCCTGATCGCTCATAAGAAACAAATAATTTTTAAACTATGAAATCAAAAGGAACAATCGGTATATTAACCGGTGGTGGTGATGTGCCCGGCCTAAATCCTGCCATTCGGGCAGTGACCTTTCGGGCTATTCGTGAAGGCTTTAATGTAATTGGAATAAAACGAGGCTGGGGAGGTTTGGTTGACATGATACCGGATGCAAAAGCCGATAATAGTAATAATTATAGACAATTAACAACAGAAATTGTAAACAGGGCTGGTAGGACCGGAGGTACTTTTATCCATACTTCCAGAACCAATCCCAGCAAGTTACGAAAGGAAAGTGTGCCGGATCATTTGAAGGATACATATTCTAAAGATGTGAATGATGTGACTCCTGACATGCTAAAAAACCTGGCTTTTTTGGGCATAGAATACCTGATTCCTATAGGTGGAGATGATACCTTAAGTTATGGATTACGACTTCATCAGGAAGGGGTAAAAGTTATTGCTATTCCGAAGACCATGGATAACGATGTCCCCGGCACTGACTATTGTATCGGATTTAGCACCTGTGTAACCAGGACCATAGAAATGACACATATGCTTAGGACGTCAGCCGGTTCACACGAACGGTTCCTGGTGATAGAAGTATTTGGAAGATACGCCGGATTTTCTACTCTTCTTCCTGCCCTCGCCGGCGCTGCCGACCGCTGTGCAATACCGGAATATCCGTTTAATATGGAGCACCTTACAGAATTACTGACCAGGGACAGGATTGATAATCCCAGCAATTATTCGGTCGTTTTGGTTTCTGAGGGGGCCACCATGAAAGAACATGCTGAGATGTCGTTTGAAGGGGAAGAAACAGATATGTTTGGCCATAAGAAACTGGGAGGAATAGGGGATAAAGTTGCCGCTGAATTGAAAAAATACTCACCAAAATTCAATAAAGGGAGGCAAATATCCATTATCAACCAACGTTTGAGCTACCTGGTACGTTGTGGTGAGCCCGACGCACTGGATTCGATCGTTCCTATGGCTTTTGGTAACATCGCCATGGACCTCATCATGGAGGGGAAATCAGGCCGATTGATTAGTCTAAGAAATGGAATCTACGACAATGTTCCCATGGAGACCATCCAGGGAAGGAAGAAGGTAGTGGACATTGACAAATACTATGATACAGAGCGTATGCGGCCCAAATATAAGTCATTCCTGAAGCAACCGTTGTTGATCATGACTGCTGATACGTAAATAAATTACTGGCTTTTTTGTATAGCCGTCCGGAAGGACGAGATATCAACTTCTCTGGAATTATAGGTCTGAATGAAGTGTTTATGCACTTTGTCCAGTGGATAATGCTCGTCCTTTCTGTATGGATACCTGCTCATTCCATGAAATGGAAGAGGGGCCACATATTTACTTTCAGCCGTATTTAAGTCCCCATCCTTTACCCATCCTTCGGTATAGATCAGAAAATCACGAGTCCAGCCGGCCGGTACAGCAAGCGATGCATCCGCATTAAAAATCAAGGTCACCTCGTCCCCGGCATTCGCTATGACATATTGATCATCGGCCTCCTTGACCAGCTCTGTGACGTTACCAAATCGGGTATAGCTACCTATCAGATCACGCCATCTTTGACCCTTACTTACCGTAGAATAATCAAACCAGTGGGGGCCATATCGGCCACCTTTTCGAAACATCCTGGAATAACCGCGGTAGTGAAGATTTGCATTGACGGGTGCCAACTCAGTTATGTTGGAGCTTAAGGAAGCATCGCTTTGGGCCAGGTAGATATGGTCCCAATATATCTCCATATTGGTCCTTAACCTGAGACGGTGATCGTCACTTTTAAAGACATCTTTCAGATCAACAATCACTGTTTTGTCTTTGCCCAATGGAAATCCAATGGTCTTATTTAATTTTTCCCAATCCCCATTTTTATTTTTTACCTCAAGATAAGGAGCGATTAAATTAATTTCATGATTTTGAGATAGAGCCACATTTATGCTGGCATCCGTTGGAAATATCCATCCGTTGAGGTAGAGTTGTGGAGCCTGATTTTTACCGAAACTTCCTATATCGATGATCAGGTCATGCAATTTTGCAATTCCCTGGTATTCAGTATGTTCCATATATGGTATATACCTATCGTCCTCTTTTGTTATAAAAGGCTTGAGGTTTCTTCCCTTTTCATCTGCAATAGACTTAGGTAAATATCTATTGGTGGTTTTATAAATCTGCAATTCAGGGAATGGGGGAGGTGAAAAGCGTTCATTGACGGTAATATCAATGGAATCCGGGTGATCCACTGCCACTAGCCTGACCTTGTCCAGGTAAATCGTTTCCCAGAGTTCGGCAGTAATCTGGAGCTCATATTTACCATTGTTAGGCTTAAGCATCGATCCTGGAATTTTGATATACCCTTGTGATGCATTCGGGAAGGCATATTGCGTTTCGCCAGCCATAATACCCAAGGGCATTCCCAATGCACTTTTCCACATCACATCTTTAACAAAAACAAATTCATGGCCATTCCATGTATATAGGAATGGGCATGATCCCTTCAGCACCTGGTTTTCTACCAGCGCCGCATCAGCCTGTGGTGAAAAAATATTCTGAGGTACGCCATTGGTCCAGAGTATTCGTATCACATCCGCTCGTTTGTTACTCCCCAGACCAAAATTGGTGTTGGGTGAGGTGATGGTCTTCATTTGATACAGACCTGCTGCCCGTACCTCTACCTTTGCCCCGATACCAAAGTGATTGTTTTTCCCACTCCCTGAGCGCAGGCCTACCAGCTGTACCTTCAGATAATGATTGGCATTCCCTCCATCATTTCGTAACAAGTGGACCTGACCTCCAGCCGTTGTGAGAAAAATGTCCAAATCCCCGTCTTCATTATAATCTCCCAGGGCAATATGATTTACCCTGGGAAAGCCGGAAGGAATCAACTGTGAAGCATCAGTGAAGTTACCCTTTCCATCATTGTGAAACAATACAATACCATTTGTTTTCGGGTCTTCAGATTGTCCTGATGCCAACAAGTCCAGGTGGCCGTCGTTATCCACATCAACAAATTGCAAACCCGTTATCCTGCCACTCCACAACTGTGTAGAGAGTTGTTTTGATTGTCCGTCTGTTGTAAAAACACCGCCGCCAGTATTTTTAAAAAGTAACACCGTATGGAGTTCATTATCGGCAAAGCAGAGATCACTAAATCCATCATTATTGTAATCGCCCACCGCAAGGGCGTGGGCATGGTTTACAGCGTCCAGACCCGATGGAGTAGTAACGTTTTCGAAATGAGATTGGCGCTGGTTGGCAAACAAAACCGTTCCGCCGGTACCAGAGGCGACAACCAGGTCAAGATCGCCATCATCATCGAAATCTGCCATTCCGACATCGTTGGCTTGTCCTTCAGGTATAGCTAAACCTGCATAACCAGTCATTTCCGTGAAAGTTCCATCAAGGTTATTTCGAAAAAGGAAAAGAGCCGAATTTCCCAAAGCCAGAATATCGAGGTCACCATCCTGATCAAGATCCGCCGTGATTAATTTATGAAACTGCTCAACGGATTCCGGATCATGATCAATTGATTTCTTCTCATAACCACCTTCTTCATTTGATTGCATAAGCCACAACTGGCTGTTGTCAGCGATTAGCAAATCGAGGTGACCATCATTGTTGATATCTGAAAACAGAGCATCCTTACAGGTTTCAAGGGAAAGGTCAGAAAACAGATCTTCCTGATTAGTGAAGAGTCCAATATCGTTTTTGAATAGAGATAACTCGCTTTTACCTGGCTGAGTTGTCCTTCCGAAAAAAACATCGATCTGATCATCGCCATCAAAATCGGCTATGGCCAGACCGGTAGATTTCACAGGATTTTCAGGGTCTTCAACAGAAAGTCCAGAGGAGACCGTAGCATCAGTAAACTTCATGGCTTCTAAAATGGATTCATTTTCAACGGGAGGCGGGGCTGATTGATCGAAGGTGAGAATGGGAAAACCCAATAAAGGACCACCGGGGCCTTTGAGGTCCTGGAGACTTTTTTGATAGATGTTTGTAAGTTTTATTGAATTTTTAAAGATGTTTAAGCTGATCTCAGCCTCTTTTTCTTCTGAGGACTGAAGTTGTTCTTTGGTTTGTTTGAAATACTTCGCCGCCCCATCAGGCAATTGAGGCATGATTTGTTCCAGGCTTTCCATATTGCTTAGGGCGGAGTCCAATTGATTAAGATGCATTTGCACCTGGATAAGGTCTAATGTCACGACAATATTTGCCGGATCCAGGACTTTAGCTTTGATGAGAAGGGATGCCCTGGATTCTTCCGAACCTTTTTCCAGGTCGGCGAGAGCGGTGATGGATTTCATGTGGTCCTGATGTTTCTTAATAATTTGCTGCAACAAAGTCCTGGCCTTGTCAACCCTGTTGGTTAATTCATAAACCTTTGCTTGGATCAGGGCAATATCAGGATCGTCAGGTTTCAATGTCAAAGCCTTGTCAAGATTCTTTTCTGCTTGATCAAACCTAGCCATCCGTAAATAGACCAATCCCAGATTGGCAAAACCCAAAGGTTCGGCAGGAGCTATTTCAGTAAGCTTTTTAAATTGTTCTTCAGCCTCAGGTAATTTATTTTCCTCCAAAAAAGCAAGTCCCATCGTTCGTACCGTCAGCTTATCCCAGTACTCTTGTTTAGTTTCTGTTTTTTTAGGAGTGCATGCCGACTGACAAATGCCTATGGCAAGGGGCACAAGATAAAGAAGAAGTTTGCGCATTCGATCAGGACTAATTATCTGCAGATCGTAAAGATACAATCAGAGAATCTAACTTCCGATATCGATAGTTCATGATAGAAAAATAATCCGAAGGATTCAGGGTATCAAGATCTGCAAGGCTTGAATCAAAATATCGTTGGCCGATACTTTGTTTCAGAACTTTTCCAGACTTGGTATCTCCTTCACCTACGACTTTGGTTTTTACTGCATGTGGTTTTGAATATTTCGCAGCACTGGTGAACGATTCAAGTGCTGCCTTTTGCTTATTTTGCTTCCAATAAGTAAATCCTAATAAAAAATATCCAGGTACAGATTTGAAATTAGATTGGATAACATCTTTTAACTGCTTCTGAGCGCTTTCGAGGTTACCTCTTATTAGTTGAACAGATCCCAGTTGTAGGATTGGTTCAGAATCTTCCCTGTTCAGATCGACCGTCAGTTCAAACTCCTTTTCTGCCTTGTCAATGTCCAGCAATTTCGGGACGGAAGGGTTCAGATATAGATTGCCAAGACGAAAATGGATCCTGCTCCTTTGTGGATTAATTTTCTCTAGTTTCAGCCATTTGTCTTGTGCTTTTATATATTTTCCTTGTTCAAGATATAAACCTCCTAAGTAGTAAAGGGCATCTTCGTGGTCAGGGTTAAATTGCAACGCCTTTTCATACCTATCGATGGCAAGGTCCGTGTTTCCGGAAATACGAAGTTTTGTTGCCTGGCGATAGATCGTCCAGAACAGCTTTATGGTATCGTTCCTGGCAGCCTTTGTCGAATCTTCAACCAATTGATGGTTTTTGTGAAAAGGTGAATTTAACAATAAATATCCCGCAGTTCCAAGGAGTATAAGAGCAAGAACCAACAAGGAAATATAGGAATGACGTTTGCTTACCAAAGCTTTTTCAGATTGGGTCTGGATTCAGAGATTTCATACATATGATTCACAGGTATTTGTTTGAAGGCCTGAACTTCGCCTGAAGGCCATGTAATGGTAAGGGCATCAGCTACAGATTGTATGCCCAAACCGAAGTGGATGATCGAACTATTTTGAGATAAATAGGAAGCCTGACTTCCAGCCTGTATGGTTTGAGTTTGGTTGGCAGAGGAAAGAACCAACTGGCTCCCCAATCCGTGACTATTGGATTTTTTTCCAACCAGTTTGAATTCAAGCCAGTGGTTGGAACTAACTCCCGAATTTCTTAGCAGTTGTCCTGGCCCACCATTGTTGACAACAAACAAATCAAGGTCACCATCGTTATCGTAATCAGCTGCCGCAAATCCACGTCCAACATAAGCTGAATCAAAAGCCGGGCCACTTACACTCGTGACATCAAAGAAGCCTTGCTGTCTCCCTTTGTTCCAGAAAAGCTGATCATGCATTGGGATGAGTTTTTGAGGATTTTCTTTCATTTGAAAAGTACTCCCATTGGCAATGTAAATGTCTAGGTTTCCATCGTTATCGTAATCGATAAACGATGTTCCGAAACCAATATAATCGAGAGCAATCTGTCCCAGTCCATACCGGTCAGCTTCGTCCATAAATTTCAATTCTCCGGAGGCCATCCGACCATGAGCAAGTTGGGTCTTCATGTTACTGTAAAGGGCATTTTCCTGAGCAATCCAATGGGTAATAAATATGTCCTGATCCTGGTCATTGTCCCAGTCGCCAACAGCAAGTCCCATGGCCCCCCTGTAGTCTGCCACCAGGGCGGGATGACTGATTTCGTTGAAACTATTATGTCCTGTATTCAGAAATAGCATATTATCCGACACATCATTAGCTACATAAAGATCAGGCCAGGTGTCACCGTTGAAATCGCACCAGGTAGCGCTCAGACTTTTACCGGTAGGATTATCCACACCAGCTTGTCTGCCTATCTCAGCGAAAGTATCATCACCATTATTTAAATACAGTAAGTTGGGTTGTGCTGGAAACGCCGATGGATTGATGTTTGAAGGAACATCCACATCAAACTGCTTGGAAAATCCCTGATCATTCAGAGGGCTATATTTTACATAACCACAGATATAGATATCTGGCAAACCATCTTTGTTGAAATCACCCCACGAAGCGCCCGTCCAGAAGCCTTGTAGGTCGGCAATACCTGCTTCGGTGCTAATATCCTTGAAAGAGCCATCCCCGTTATTTTTAAAAAGGTAGTTTTTCCCATATGATGTAATCCATAGGTCAATATATCCATCATTGTCAATATCAGCCCACGCTGCTGCATTACCCATGATTCTAAGTACTAATCCGGCCGTAACAGTGACGTCAGTGAATGTTCCATCCTTGTTGTTGTGATAAAGCTTACATGTTGCAAGTGAATTATCTTTTTCATCTTTGGTCAATGTAAGAGATCCTGATTCGTTTACAATGAACAGGTCTTGCCATCCGTCGTTATCGTAATCCCCCCAGGCGGCCCCGGATCCCATATCTTCAGGCAGTTGAGAACTTCGAGACTTATAAAAGTGGTGGAAGTTGATTCCAGCTTGCCCGGATACATCCTCGAAAGTAACCCTTGGGTAATCATCCGGAAGAGCTCTGTCTAAATCTTCTGAGATACCTTCAATATCTTCTCCGGGGATGTATTTGTCACGTTGTGCAGAGCGGTACCAGAAATATGAAATAACACTACCCAGGAGCACAATTCCAACCAGGGCAGTAATTACAACATTCCTTCTCCTTTTCGTATAGCTTGTGGTCATGTTATTATGGACCAGAGTTGATGTTCACTACTTTTTCATCTTCAGATAAGATTGATGCCGTTGCGGTGATACCTGCATCCTTACCGAACAGGAAATTCAAAAGATATTGATCAAACTTCCGGTATTTTAACCTAGCGGTGATGGTGAGTTGGGTGATCCTGTCCGGAGCCGTAAATTTAAAAGTCTGCCTGGTCAGTGAATCAGTATCAAATGTTTTGACAGAAGCAGGGCAGGGGAAGCTAAAAGTTGCCTTGTCAGAAAATCCTGGGAACATAGCTCTCTTATAACGGACACCAACCATTTCCCATAAATTATGTTTGTCAATTAGATTGCCGTATTGGTCCACCGGTTCTGCTTTGAACATAAACGAACCTGGTTCAACAAAATGTTCTTTGTTCATATGACCCGATGTGAATACGACATTGCCAGACTGGTCTTTTGCAGTAATCTCAACCCATGCCTGAATGATATCCAGGGGACCGGTGGGAAACTCATGTCCTACTTTATTGTTGGTGATCATAGCCTGGATATTTATCTCTTGCCCTTGCTTTACCGTATCAGGTACAATGAGTTTAATTGGAACTGCAGGACCCGTTTTCCACTTATTGGCAATCTCAGGAATCCGAATTTGTCCTTTAAGCCACTTTTGAGTTAACGCAATTTGTTCATCGGCACCGGGTAGGTTTAATACTTTGGGCATAAACTGGTTGGCAGCCAGAAATCTATGACTCCTGTGCTTATGGTCGTCAGGGTTCCTATTGTAATCCAGGTCATCGCCATTCCCGGGGTCCTGACTGGCAATCAAAGGCATGTGGCATTCCCGACACTCGATGGTTTTAGTCGGATCACCGGGATGGTTCCACTTGCTTTTCCTCCAGTTATCATACTGGTTTTGAAGTTGCACCCATCCTACATTATTCACTTGTTCATCAATGAATTGTTTATGACATGCCGCACAAAATTTTGGGCTTTTAAACATTTTATGTTGCAAGCTTTTCTTATGGTAGGTGGGGTAAGAGCGGATAAGAAAGTCAGAAATATATTTGGCGGCCCTGCCAGAATCGAGTTCATACATGTATCGCTTGGGTTGGGTCATCACATAGTTGGCATTTCCTTTAATATCTGTTTCTTTAATGGCATGACATGCAATGCATGAAATACCTTCCTGGTAGCCATGAGCATTCGTCAGGTCATCTTTTTTAGAATAAAGGTTTTTTGACCCGGAAAACAGTGATATGGGATCATGACAACCTCCGCAGTATCGGGTTGACTCAGGTCCGTTTTGTGAGGCCATTACCCCCTGAACAGTCTGAAACCCAACATCCATAGCCGAATATCTATGGGCACTTACCTGCCACTCTTTATAAATTTCCTCATGGCATCCTGTCGTACCACAGCTCTTTGACCCAGCCAATGACCGGGCGTCAAATGCTCCTCCGCTACTTGTAGTTGCCAGGCTGGGCGAAAAGGGATGATCATCACCATATAAGTAGCTGTAGTCCGTGGGAAAGGTATTTTGTAATGGGACAGGAGAATAGGTGATCTGCCAGAGGCCCACAAGAACAAAGGCCATGAAACATATCAGCATTGTTTTCAGAAGATATATTTTCTGCGCCTGCCATACCGGGTTGTTACCGCTGGCAGTTCTATCCCTAATAAGAATGATAACCACATGTGGTGTTAGAAAGATGATTAGAGCAAAGGTGGTAACCACATGGATCAGATCCCAAGATTGGGAAATACGAGTCAAAAAAACAGATTGGTAGGTAAGTATAATGCCTGATACTGCTGAAATCAAGGTTATGATCATAGATATATAACCTGTCAGCATAAAGTGATTGAATTTTCTTTTATGATATATGAACCAATGCCTTACCTGGTACCAGGCAAATGGGAGGATAAACACCAACCCCATACCGGAATGAAGCAATACCATCACCTGGTTTGATACTGTAAAAGGCATGAAATAGATGGATAATCCCGTTAGGGTTTCAAACAAGAGAAGACCTGACACAGTGAACAACAACCGTTGTTTCCATTCATTGAGAGGAGTAAATTTCCCGTTATGTTTTTTCATAATTATGGATAATACTTCCGTATGCAAGATAAACCTATGTATCACTGAATAAATATGACATAGATCAGATTATCTCATTATTAACGAGATATAAAGAAGGAAAAACCTGGGTTATTTAGGCTTTAGTTACCTGGTACATTCACAGGTGAATGAGGCAGGTGGCAGTGGCTGCTGGCTTAGATTCATTGCTTTCAGTCGTTCATACCTCTCTCTGTAGCAGCCTGAGCATGTTGAAAAAATATTCAGGTCCCACAGATCAGCCAAAACCCGTCCTTGCCCTTTTTGTAATCCGTAAACCAGGACATCTTCCAAAGATGCGAGGGTTGGTTTTTGAAATCGACCCTTTGATTCAAGCCATTCAATAGCTCCGTTGCCTGGCCGGGTAGGAATGATACTGCAACATTCAATGCCAATGTTGAAGGCAAAGTCTATAGACTTTTTGGCCCAAACAACGCCTTCTTCTTCTGTAAGAAAAGGAGGCCTGAGAAGAATAAAGGCCCGTACATTAATGTCATTATCAATCAGGAATCTTGTAGCTTTTTCAAAGGCTACCAACGTCATTTTCTTGTTGAGCAAAGGAAGTACCTCCTCATTTACCGTCTCGAGGCCCATGGCTATCTCCAGTGATGGCGCTAATCCATCTTTGAAAGACAGAATATGATGGTCGGTCAGGTCAGGATGATTTTCTATGGTTAGTATTTTAAAAGAAGAAATGATCCGTTTAATAGAATTGTAATCGGAAGGCAGAATTGCCCGGCGGTCGAAAAAATTTCCGTTGTTATAGAGTTTAAGGTGTTCGGATGGCTGGAGCCTCTCCAACGCCCATTCCATCTGATAGGGGATATTTCCTGCAACCATACGGGAATCCAGCGTGTTTTTCCAGAGATCGCACATGAGACATCTATATGGACATTCCGAGTTAGTGAGAAATATGATGTTGGTATCAATCAGATTGCCTTGTGAATCCACCTCCTTTTCAGAACTAATTCCATAGGGGCGTCGTGGGTCCAAATGGTTTTTTGAGCCTCGTAATGAAACCAGCCATGAGTTGATATTTTTCGGAAGGACCTTATTCAAATAGCTGTTGGTAGGCTTTTCTGTATGCAATATCTTTTTTGGGGAAGAACTCATACTCGTTTCCATTCTTTACCGCCCCATGTTGAAATCTTCTTTTTTTGAATACGGGCATGGTGATACCGGTGAGCTGCTTGATGCCACTGGATACAATCTGCCCCTTAAGGTCATAAAGCTTCTCCTGGTTCCAGTCTGTCAATTCAATAAATGGGATACCTTCAGCCACTTCAATCACATTGGGTAATGTATAAGGACTAAACCCCTGGAATCCCAGTTGATCTGCCGGTGCGTAGGTGCGTAGGTATGCTCGACTTAGCCCCCCTGAATAAGTAAGAGAATGTTTAATGGATTCCACACCCCATCCTTCCTGGTATAGCATTAAATTGTTCAATACGCTCCGGATGGTCAGCTCGGGATTTTCTTCGATAGGATAGTCCTTGAGATTTTCATCTCCACCATCTCCGTCAATCATGTACACCCACTGAGGGTATCGATTGCGGATCTGATGGAGCAGCGCATTCCCCATGGTAGCAGCCTGGATATCAAGAGGTTTATAATCTTCAACTGTTTTTATGGTTTGTTTCCAGTCCAGCATGTCAGAATCTATCGCTATGGGCTCATGAAAGACTTCGAGACCCGTCTGTTCCAAAAAGGTACTGGCTTGTTCCAGATCCTGCCCCCTTCCATCAACCGAAAGTGTGAATGCCTTTAGTCTTGAGGGACTCTCTCCCAGTTCAAGGAGGGCGTGGTAAGTTAAAAGAAATACTGAACCACTATCAATACCTCCTGAAAAACTGATTCCTACAGGGCCACTGGTTGCTTTATTTGTCAGCCATTTCTTGATTTCATCAAATAATATGCTCATATATGCCAGCCCAATCTCATCCAATGTCTTGTTTGTCCATTGATTTCGCTGAGGGGTAAAAAAACGCTGATAAACAGGATTTGGATCCGGGCACCCCAACAACTGAATAGTAGTGACGTAATGTGCCGGTACCAGTCTGGTATACGAAGGGTGAAACTGGTCGTCAAGCCCTTCCGAGACAAGATAATCATGTATTTCGCTTATTCTTTCAGCCAGCACGAGACAAGGACCGGCGGACAATTTTGCAATAAAATATCGCAAAGGTCTTCCTATAGATCGAGCCATCCTGATGGTCTTACCTTCCACTGAGAAAAGGGAGAACTGCCCGTCGATCTTTCTGACTGCTTCGCAATTACCTGACTTAATTAAATCCCGTGCTTCCCGGTCGGTCATATTATAAATAATGTTTTTCTCGGGATGGGTCAGGTCCACTACGCGTTCTACATACTGATTATTCATGTTGATTTTTCGTTTACTGATTAATTAATGATCTTTCCCTTTCCTTCGACAAGAGTAATATACTGGTCTGGTACAATATTATAAAATTCTTCAGTGGCTCCACCTGTCCAACGGACTGTGATTTTATCGATGGTTTGTGCATCGCCCAAGCCAAAATGAATCCTGGGGTCATTGTAGGAAAGATAACTGGCGGCAGCCTGATTGATCGCAACAAACGTCTTGTCACGGGTGTTCACACTAACCTTTGCACTCACCGTTGAACCAGGATTTTTAGAAGATTTTAAGGTGATCCCAATCCAATGATGGGAATTCTCCAAGTTGTTTTGTAGGAGGGCAGCACTCCTTTTGTCATCCACATGCGAAACCACAATATCGAGATCTCCATCATTGTCAAAGTCAATAGACGCACAACCCCGACCGGATCTTAGGCTTTGAAAGTAGGAGCCTGACTTCCCGGGTTGGCTGGTAAACCTACCTTGTCCATCATTGATGAGCAACAGTGGTTTTTGCTTGATGAGCTCTTCTGCAGTGCCGTTGGCGGTAAAGATATCCAGATCGCCATCGTTATCGAAATCTATGAGCAATGCACCCCATTGACCTTTCGCATTAAAATAATAGGCAACACCGGAGGCCCTTGTAATATCTTCATAAATCCCGGAACCAAGATTTCGGTATAAAGCGCCATATTTAAGGTCAGTGACAAGGAGGTCAATTCTTCCATCACCATCTACATCCCCTGGTGTGCCATGCATTGAACCCGTGACCTGACCCTCATCATTTACGGCAAGACCTGACTGTTGAGCAACATCGGTAAATTGACCCTGCCCGTCATTTCTAAACATGAAGTTGGCCTGGTGATCATTGCCCTGGAAAATGTCCAGATCCCCGTCATCATCAAAGTCAAGAATGGTTATACCCATGCATTTTGATTGGGGATAGTATAACCCTAATTCATGGGACCTATCCTGGAATGTACCGTCTTTTTGTTGCTCATAAAGTAAGGATGCCTGACCAGCATATTCTGATGGGTGGGGCATGATATCCGGAGTAGCAGGGGAGACATAGCTGGGATCAAAAGCGAGAAAATTGCCAACGGATACATCCATTAACCCGTCGAGATTATAATCCCAGAAAACAGCGCTAACAGACCATTTGGTAAATCCATTAAGTTCAGTTGGCCCTTCAAGACCAACTTTCCCGGTGATGTCACGAAAGGTTCCATTGCCCCTGTTTTCTAAAAGAACATTTGGACCGTAATTTAGCAAATATACATCCTGGTCTCCGTCAGCATCATAATCAAAAATGGCCGCTTCCATACTCCAATGCTTGTCGTCCAAACCAGCCGATCGACTTTTTTCTAAAAAGGTACCATCTCCGTTGTTGTGGAATAACCGGTTGGACGAATGTTGGTATTTTATTCCAGATGGATCACTTATTCCGGGAAGATATGTTCCGTTGAGCAGGTAAATGTCCATCCATCCATCTCCGTTATAATCGATGATTGATACTCCTGATCCACTACTTTCTATTATATTGTTATATGTGTCGTCTCCAAATGTGTAGTCAAATTGAAGATGAGACGATGATGTGATGTCAGAAAATATTTCATTCTGAGCGAATGACCATCCATGAACCATCAAGGATACCGTCATTTGTACAAAAAAAGGCCGAAAGAATCTTAATTTCATTCAATTAATAAAGATTCTACAAATCTAGTGAACCAACACTCCTAAGGGTACAATACTATAATAAGAAATCAGGATGTTTTTATTTCTATTATGAATGACTAACGAGGCTTAGAAGCCTTATACAAAATCTTCTTAGGAACTACCAGGAAGAATGAAAAATTGAAAATAAATGAAGGAGAATTATCAAACATCACCACAGCGTCACTCTTCGATTTTCTAGGTTCACCGAGATACAGATTTATTGGCACATTGTATCCAAAATCAAGTCCAAACCAGATAAAGTCATAGATCTCTCGCTCAAAACGCAATCGGGGGATAAACGCTGATCGTTGCAAAGTTACTCTGTCAAAGCCTTCGACTGTTGGGTTTCTTAAAAAATAACTACCTCCATTTATTTCATTAATAAAAATCAGGTACATCTCATCAGAAAAAGTATATCGAAAGTTGATGGCCTGGGGTAGTAGGGCTTCCAGATTCCAGTGCTCGCTAAAGGTTCTGTTAATGATCATGATAGGGAAAATAATAGGCCCTCCGAAAATATATCCAAAGCCTCCGCCATAACCCATTTGACTGATTGGCGAGGTATTTTTTACATATATAAAAGCAATATTTGACTTGAATTGGTCCGTGGTTTCTGAAAAAGCTATCTTATCACTATGTAATCCGGCATTGAGAAATCCGTACAAAAATTTGTCTTTAGTAAAATTCTTCTTCATGAACATGCTCACACTTGTACTTGTAAGAGATCGACCATTCAGATCGTTATAATATGAAGCATGCATTCCCTGGGCATCACGGAATGTAAATATCTCAGTACTGAAGTTATATCCTCCCAGCAACTTGAAATTTGGCTTCAGTATAAAAGGGATCTTTACTTTAAGTGAAGCACGTATGTTGGATTTAATGTCGGCAGAGGAGTTCCCCAAGGTTTCTGAGGTGCCATCAACATGAACATCAGGTAAGTATGTGTAATCAAACTCCAGAATTTTAGGACGTGGTTCTTTTCGTCTGAATATCTTCACAAGCTTATCATCTGATTTGGCGATGATTGGATCAGATTGCGAGAAAGATATATTTGGAAGGACAATAAGGAATAAACATAACCAAACTAAGTACAATTCCCTGTTTTCCTTCGAAAGCATTTTTAAATATAAAAAAATGAAAAGTAAAACATTAATGATTCAAGGAGCTTATGAAAAATTTGTCCCAAATTTATGATAGATCAGAAAATGGAGTTGTATGTAACCGGGTTTTAATATTAAATATTGGGTATTACCCCGAATAGTTGGGACACATGCATATCTCATAAAATACACTCTATGCGATCAACTCATATTTTATTAACTTGCCACTTTTGTCAACGAACCATAAATGTTTGAGTTATTTCCTGATCAGCCGGCCTATGAGTTCCCTACCTTTATCAACGTGGCATATGCCTTGGCATGGGCGTTCGTTCTTTCTTCCTTAATAGCTATTGTTCATCGCCTGACGTTTAGAGGAGACACTTATCCCAGGAGTTTTTTCCAGTCCATGGTCTTGGGCTCATTGGTCACGGCCATCGTTATGCTCGCCATTGGGGATAGCCTGGCCAGGGGGCTGGGGGTGTTTGGCGCCATGGCGATCATTCGTTTTCGTACACGAATTACTGATCCACGAGATGTCATTTTTTTGTTTGCAGCCCTAAGCACGGGGTTGGCCATCGGTGTATTCGGGTACTCTATCGCGTTTGTTGGTTCCTTGATGTTTTGTCTGGTGGCCATTATTCTCTATTTCTCACCGTTTTCTTCGGGCAAGACTGAAATACTCCTATCGCTTAGTGTACCGGCAGACATTGATACTGCTTTTATTTTTTCGACCATTAGGGTCACTACCTCCTCATATTCTATTCGAAGCATCTCTACCGATCCTCAAGGGATGATCAAGTACCAGATAAAATGTTTTTTAAAAAAGGGCCAATCGCTTGAAGTTCTCATCCGGAAGCTTGGAAATATCAGTGAAGTGTCTCAATTGAAAGTGAACGAAAACCAACCATCAAGATTTTAGCACCATGTTGAAAAATCATTTTGGTTATTACATACTTACCTTACTGGTTTTTCTGGGTTTGCTCTACACCAGCCGATTGGTGATGGTTCGAGGAAGTACTATCACAGGAGTGACTGATGCAAAAAAGTATAAAATAACAGCCCGGCATACCGTCAAGGTTCGAAAAATATTTGTTTCTCCAGGTCAGGCTTTTCATCCCGGGGACACCCTCATCACTCTTGTAAGTCCTGATCTGGAGAAGGACATTGCTAATGTCGAAAGCCGTATAGAGAAGCTAAAGGCTGAGAGAAAAGAAAAAGCGAAATCGGTATCTGCAAAGATCGACTATATCGGCGCTCAGCTTAAAACCCAAAAAAGAGAGATGAGTATGAAAATTGATCAGGAAGAGTCAGAACTTGCTTTGAATCAACAGATTACTTCTGCTCAAACTTTTGATAGTTCACTTGTTCAACCAAGGATCATTCATCTTCAAGGGTTGAAAGAACAGGTAGATCTCATTGCCAACGAGGCCCGGATAAAGATCCGCGATGTCCGTCAGCAGAATGAGTCAGACCAAGCTCTGATGACCAATCAAATTGCATTGTTGACACGGGAACTTGGTCAACTAATGATTGACCGGTCAGAGTTGGTGAAAATTGCTCCACAAGCAGGGGTGGTTGAACAGGTGACCGCTAAAGTTGGAGAATCATTTCAAAAATTCACTGGTTTGCTGACGTACAATCCTGAGCATCCGGTGTCAGTGATCGGCTATATCGTTGGCAAGCGTGCAGAAAAATTATCATTGAATGAGAAAGTTGAGGTATGGTCGTATAATCATCCTGATGTACGCCAACAGGGGGAAATAATTGGATTCGGTGCTGTTGTGGCCCTGCCGGAGATTTTACAAAAATCTACAGCAGTGAAAGCTTTTGGTAAAGAGGTTTTTATCTCAATAACTGTGAAAAATGACTTTTTTGTTGGGGAAAAGGTATTGATTCGATAATGCTATTGCAAAGTACACTTACTTTTTGTCTTGTAGTATCCTCTATTTTATTAAGAGCCCAGACGCTCTCGGGTATAGCTGATTTCTTGTCAACGGCTGCTTCAGATTTCCAGGTTAACGCTAGAAACGCCCAGGTTGAATTCCTGGAATCCAGGCCTTATAAATTATCTCCATTGCGTAAAGTAGAATTGAGGACAGAAAATGATCGCCTTAGAGCAGGAGAACAAGAGTATAGATTAAGATTCAGCGCCACCAATCCATGGGAAGCCCGAAATGCTTCCAATCTATTCCGAGCCCGATCCGAACTAATTCAATTAGAAAAAGACAAGGACCTAAAACGAGTGCTGTACGATCGGTACCAAATGGTCATTGGTTATTTAACAGATAAACAATCCTATGACATTGCTCTTAGACGTAAACAGAACATTAAGGATCAGTTGAATGCGATGGAGAAATTGCAGGGTTCAACCACCTTCGATTCCCGGAAATATATTGAACTTAAAATCAAGGTTGTAAAGTCACTGGCTGATGTATCTTATGAAAAAGTAAAAGTGAATGAATCAGAGCTTCAAATTTTGAACCAGTTGGAAGATAAAGAAACCACTCAACTTGATTGGTCAATTCAGCAGATAATATCCCCAGATCGTCAATACGAGGTAGTGGACAGCATCCGTAAAGAGAATATAACCAGTAGTCTGATTACGCTAAATAAAAAACGTTTAGAAGTGGGCCAATTGAAATGGAAACTTGAAAAATCACAGATCAACATTGGGTACTTGCAGGCACATTACTTTACGAAGAGAGATACAAATCCTTTGGGACTCGCCCTTGGCGTCACCATACCGATCGTTAATCCGAATAAAGGAACAATGGCCAATCGACAATTGGACGTTATAGAATCGAAATATTCCCTGGAACAATCAAAAATTGAAGTGAACCGTGTCGCAAAAAGTGATCTGGATAAATTTAATATGCTTTATCATTTGTGGGAGCAGTTGAATCAAGATATCAAAGGGTTGGATATTGATTCGTTCAGGAAATTCATACAGGCCTCATCGAAATCTGTCGCCATCGACCTGCTTGACCTCGATAAAGAATTGATATCTGTGGAGGTAACCCGATCCGGTATAAGGAAAGATTTGCTCAATGCGTATATCAACTATCTTTTTGATAAAGATATTCTACAGTCAAGGCCTTTAAAAAACTATCTCAATCCCGGAATTCCTCTGATTGATTGATCCTGAAAATTGAACACTATATCGGATGTTGGTTCAAATAAGATCCAACTGAACATGGGAGCCTATAAGATGGCGAAAACTGATTTGGTTACCCTCAGACCAGCAATTTGTTAAGCCAGATAGGCATCTAAATACATGCTAAACCGATAACAATTCTTTTACCAAAATTTACAACTAAGATCAAGTCAAGTTTACTCAAAAGAGGGATCACCTTTATTGTAGTCAGCATGATGACCCAATAGATGATGGTACAGGTGGTTACCTCTCCCCGCGATCCAAGTTCGGCTGCGGAGGTAAGTCAGACCGTTGGTTTGTCGAAAGTGACCGTCAATTATTCTCGTCCACACGTGATCTCACCTACAGGGGTGAACAGGACAGGAAAGATTTATGGAACTAATGTGGCCCACTTTGGATATGCAAAGCCGTTTCCAGGCTTCGGGTCGGGCCATCCTTTTCTCTGGCGTGCAGGAGCCAATGAGAATACCACCATTACCTTATCAGATGACGCTATAATTGCGGGTAAGCCCATTGCTGCCGGGACATACGGTTTGTTTATGGCTTTAACCCGGATTATTCATGACATTTTCAAGAATTACGATGTTAAACCCGAAATATGCAATAGAACTTTCCCTGCCGCCCGCCTGACCAGCCAGGTCGGGCAGGGTCAGGCACGGTATTCCGATCCAAAATAACTGTGAGTCTGCCACTTTGTTCGAGCTATGTCTTTAACCATCCCCAAGGGATGCTTTGCATCCATAACTCGCTGATTCTTTGTTCTTTTGAATCTCATAACGAAATCTATCGCATAATCCGGGTTAAATGGTT